>Ga0136560_1001209_pt1 | contig 13194 bp, 18 predicted proteins | sample AntRauMeHopE1497_FD_104925 | JGI IMG/M metagenome (GOLD analysis project Ga0136560, IMG submission 104925) | Saline lake microbial communities from Rauer Islands, Antarctica - Metagenome Hop E1 #497 | ecosystem: Environmental > Aquatic > Non-marine Saline and Alkaline > Saline | place... | reverse complement strand
CCCTGCGAGTCTGCGGCCGAGTATCTCCAGCATGCCTTTGATGAAAATCCCAGGGAGTTCAATGACGACGTATCTCTGCATGCGGTCGGTCCACTCTCGGCATTATCAGGTACTGGATCCATTGGGTCCCGGGGCAGTGAGGAGACACAGGGACGCGAGTCAATTGCTGAGAGGCGTAAGCGTGGCAGAGGGCGTGGGCGTGGCCGGGGATAGACTGGAGACCGTGGCAGAGGTAGAGGCGCAGGAAGATCTGCACATCAGAATGGTGGCATTGATCCTTCTGGTTCCATCCCTAAGTAGACACTTGCAGGCGAGTCAAGATCGGCATCTGCGATTGATGGGGTGCTGCTAGCTGTGCGTTCAATGGGTGCCACACAGACCGCCGTGGTGAAGCTTCGGGCGGCTGCCGTGGAGCAAACTGCGGGAGCCCTGCTCCGGGGGGCGCTGGGAGAGTTCCTAGCAGCAGTTCGGGGAACACATACTGACACGGGCACAGGAGGTAGGGCTATAGCTGCGGTTGCTCCTCTGGATGCACCTGCGCTGGATGCAACAGAAATTGCGCACGCGGATGAATCTGCCGGTGACTTGGAAGCGCTGCTTCTCCCGACAGAGCTGGTATCAGCTAGTGCTTCTGCTACTGGATTCGCACTCGGAGGACAATCGGGAGATGCCGTGTCACGAGGCTCAAGCCGTGGATGGACGGATAGTATGAACACTAGCAGCAGTGGGTCAGGCTTGCTGCGTGGTCCTCTTGCACCTCCAAGTCGACTGTTGGAACTGGCAGCCTCAGATGCAGCGATGCAGGCACTGGTGCAGCATACACTCGAGGGAACAACTCTGGATGCATGCATCGCTCGACTCATTCCCAGGGCTAGAGGGGCGGTCATCGTAGCAGCAGCGGGCATGGTGGCTAGAGGGTGGGAGAGGGAGGTGCTCCATGGGCCTGCTCTGAACGAGGAGGACGGGCTGCGGCTCGCAGCGAGAGTAAGGTGTACCTAGGCAGTATTGTAGCGGAGGGCGAGGCTGGATCCGGAGCCCATGGATTCATGGTGTTTTAGAGCGGCTGTTGGAAGCACAGTGGTGTCCACCGGCTCTGGCTCTGGCTTGCAGGGCAAGGGTAGGGGTGGAATAGGTCCATTGGGGCGTGGTGATGTGTCAGCGCAAAGTGCGGTACGGTATGTGTTCTCCAGGATGCGACAAGGAGCTGGACTACTATCTGCTCCTGGTGCTGGGGAAGCCCTGGGACCGGCGCCGCGCAATGCGGTACTATCTGCCAGAGAGGCAGGTCGGTGGCTGCAGAAGCGAGTGGATGTGTCAGGGGATGGGGATCTGGGTGATGGAGGTGGATTCCCTGGCGGTGGAGGCTCGTGGGAGGCAAGGCTAGCAGATGCCGGCTGGGGAGTTGCAGAGGACACTGGGGGCGGGACACGAGGTGGGATTGTTGGAAGGAGTGGATTGGCCGGCTCTGATACTGGGCAAAGGAGGGGAGCCAATCGAGTGGCACGCGCACGCACATGGCTAGAGAAGCACCCGGGCTCTTGAGTCGTGATCAATCGTAGTAGTGCATGTAGAGCCAATGTAGATCCTGATAGGGACATCGAGCGAAATGTTCCACCGCTACGTATTGACCCCGGGCTTTGGAATGGCTGGTATCGATCCCGATGTGCACTCGTCACCCCAAACATCAAGAAAGTTCGTTCCCGAGAAATGCGAGATACACGCGGAAGAATCATCAGTACAGGTTGCAGCATAACCCGCGATTCCATCCTAGTTCGAGTGACATCGGGCTGTCGATCATCAAGGTGTTCGCCCAAGCAATAAGTCGGCCGGAAGGTCAAGCATGGCGAAAGCGATTGAGCTTGGTAGTCGGCTAAGCAAGCTCCTGCCTGACTTCCCGATGACTAAAATAGATCCGCAACGAAATCGAACGAATCGACTTATTCTTTGGGATTATGTTAAGGTAAGCCCATTGCAATCCACGACAGCCCATCAACATGAATGACGACTTTGTACACCTTCCGCCTATTCTCTTTATCGGTCGTTCTACTTACGCAGTTCGTAATTATGTCTCCGATTTTGCTCATTCGCATAGGAATGACTGCGTGAGTAATGTAAACTTTCCTTGATCTAAATCTCTGTCGATCCATCTTGGGGGCATCGCTAGCGAACGAATCTTCGAGGGTTAATTACAGTTGTCATCGTATGCGCAGGTTCTTGGTAGGATTGTGTGGTATCGTGTGCTCCATTGCGACTATGGGAACCAATCAAGAAAGTGGAGAGCCATTATCACCGTGGCGCCTCACAGTCCTGCACTTGGCAGAGGGCCTAGTCCGAGCGTAGCTATGGGTTGCTGGCTATTACTGGATCGAGACAAAGGGCGAACCCGTCAGTCGGGCAGAGGCTCCCATCCTCGTTGGTAATCATATTACATCCGTAGATCCAGTGTACTTATTCTCTCACATGGCCGCCCCTGCGGTGCGAATTGAGAGCAAGGATCTTGTGAGTGGACCGCGCAGCGTGTCGATCCAGCGGTGGGTCTGTACAGGGTATATCCTCGCGATACTAACTCCATAGGTTATGTAGCCAAGCCACAGCCATTTAAACCCTAAATAACTCCCCGTATTTTCGTTCTCTTCCCGTAACATTGCAGCCCCTGGTAGGCACTATTTTCAAGGCAGTCGGAGCACTGTGGATCGACAGAGATGCTGCAAAAACCCCTCCACGGAAGTCATCAGGCAACGCGAGTGCCAATGCTGGCAGCTCTGGGACGGATGTAGACACCGCTCCACCTCCTCCCATGTCAATCACGGACAAGATTATCGCGAGGGCAAGAGACACTCGGTCTGGTGTGACCCGCCTGATGATTTTCCCGGAGGGAACATGCGGCAATGGCGATGCATTGATGTCTTTCAAGTACGGTGCGTTCCTCCCGATGGTGCCTGTGTAGCCCATTGTGATGATGTACAAATTCAGATGGTTTGACCCTAGCTGGGTGAACGACGGACCGGAAGGGCTTCTACTGACCATCCGACTCTTTTGTCAGCTGTACAACACGATGAGCGTGCAATATCTCCCTCCCGTTGACCCGGCCAAGGATCTGCCAGAGGCATCTCGCAACCCCATGGCATTTGGAGATCTAGTGCAGCGCCGCATGGCAGAGGCTATGGATGTTCCGGTCAGCTATGTCTCGTTCTTAGATATCAGCATGGGCATCATCGTGGTCAAGGACAACAAGAAGAACAAGAAACTCAAGCAGGCAATTCGCTCTGGTAAGCTAGACCCGGCCGAGCACCAAGCAGACGCCCGCTTGAGCCTGGATGTGACCCCGCTCCTCTTGAAGCCGTATCCACCGCACGTTACGAATGCCGAGATCAAGCAGGTGACCGATCGTATCATTGGGCATCGGGTGGACAAGCTGCCCCTGGATCGGTCAGTGAGACTACTTACGGCAATGGATGATGCCAGGGTAGGCTATGTGGGCCGCGATCGATTCATCTCCTTCTTCCTTGAAGAGGAGGTCGCCGGCATTCCTGGGGGATTGCAACCTCTGCCTGCTGATGTGGATGAGGTGGTGGCAGCGAGAGAGGACCCCGAGGTGGGGGCATGCACATCGGAGGAGGCTGGGGCTTTGGTGGATGCATGGGCAGCTGCATCATAGGGTGCGGATACTGAGGCGAAGGGCTAGGAGAGGACTGTAGAGAAGGGGGCGAGCGGTTTACTCCGTCCTGTAAGCATGGAGGGACGTCGAGCGGCGTTACAAGTTCTGTTCCGTGGATTTTCAGCCCCTGAGCACAAAGGCAAGCGCCCGTCGGATGTCCCTCGCGTGGATGATGCGGGTCATTCGGTGTTTGCACTGCCTCCCTTCGAAGTGGATCCGGCCAGGCTAATGGCAGGGGCTCAGGTGACGGGAACGGCGGGGACGGGGGTGGGGGCGGCTTCGGGCATCCATGCGACGGAAGAGGCAGGGGAAGAGATCGACGCCTAGGGTGAGGCTAGGGCGGTTTTGAAATAGACTGGACGTTCGGAGGAGGCAGAGCTTCGTTTTGTGTCGATGCGCGAGCTGGCTACCATGATGCTTGTGCTACATGCTGGGCTGTCAAGTGGGAGGGATGCTGCGGTAAGTGCCGTGGAGGAACAGGCCAAATCTGCAGGTGTGGCTGGGCGTGGGCTGATGTTGTGCTTGGCGGCATGTGGGCTTGCGATGGAAGCCATGCCTGCCTAGGATCGGGCCTTGATCCTGGGGAACAAAGAGGGCAACAGGGCTGGAGACCCCGGGGCGCCCCTGCCGGCCGGACCCTGGGGAAGGGCAGTGTCGAGGAGGTTCAGGCAGCTCGTGCTCGGGGCAAGATTCGACTCTGCCACCCTCCCGAAGCCTCAGAGAGCAGAAGCACAGACGTGAGCTATGCCTATACTCATTTTGGCGCATGCATACATAAGGGAGAAAGGACGGAAAGAAGGCGCTTCGCCCAGATCGAACGAACCGAAATGCCGAATGTTCGATCGACTCGCCCGTACTTACTGTTACCTGGATGAGCTAGACTCACACTCCAACGAGGTATAGCAGTGCAAACTGATTGCTTGTAAATAAATCAACATATCAATCTTCCTCCAGCAGGCTTGAGCGGCGGCAAAGGGACTGCTTACCTTCACGTTCCCTGCTGATTACGACGGCTTCCTGAAGTACGTAATGGCATCTAGTATGGTTGCTGCCACCCGCCATTTGTGTTTAGTACTAATGAGAGCCCTTCGGTAGGGAGCATTAATGGGAACTAAGCTAAGGCTGCCTCATGCGGTTGTGATCACGGCGCTCTATCGGCAGTCGAAAGGATTAAGAATAAACGCACTTCACGTAGCCAAGATGACGTTTGAACACGGCAGAAACTTAGCATATTTTGCAGCAGTGTATAAAGCCGTAACAATACTGACTAATATGTTGTTGTCAGTGCTAAGGAAACTGACTGGCCACGAGCACACCCGATACGGCGCGGATGTTGCTGTGGCTTCGCCGAAGCACCGATCCGCTTCTGTGGAAATACAGCACCCCGCAGGTCGATCTGAAGCTCCTGCTGCTTCCGCAGGTAATTCTGTGGGCGCGTCCGTGTCGAGCCTTCTTCGCCCTTCGCATCCGTTGGTTGCTATGCTCGCTGGTGGTGCAGGGGCCTGGCTGGTTTGGAGACATCCTTCCGCAGTCAGCCACCAGATCCTGATGTATTTGCTTGGGAGAGTTCTCGTCTCAGTGGTGCGTTCCCTGGCTACCAAGGGGGTCTTCCCGTTCAATCGTGTCAGCGAAAAATCACAAGGGATGCCCTGGCTCGCGGTTGCAACCTGGACCCTGGTGATGCTGCTATTCGAGTTCGACCGCGAGTCACTCCCTCGGTCCCTGTCATCATCGATGGAAGCACTGTATCATGCCCCGGAACGGTGGTCGCACGGCCCAGAGGGATGGCGTGACTTTGTACCTAGTGCACCTTGGTTTGCTATTGCGGCGTTGCTAGGGGCGTGGGTGGTTGAGTCTGGGCAAGGGTGGAGTGGGGCGAGGAAACTGCTGCAGGTAGGCAGCTCATGAGTCACGAGGATGGGCGATGGGTAATGAGCTTGCGTATGATATGACACCTACGGGCATTTTGCATGAGATCGTATGTGCACATCACCCCCTTTTCTCTGATCCACCAATCGATCGATTCATCAGATCCAAATAACCGCTGACGCCCCCATCGGTTGCAACCGGACGACATTCACGCTGGGTCTAGGGCAAGCATCTGTTCACGTCCGTGGACCAAGTTAACCTGCTCTTTTGCTTAACGCCATATGTCTCTGTCAGAGCTGCGGCTACGGTGCCCTCCAGACCAAAGCACCGCTGTGCCTGGTCAGAGGCACTGGTCCCGCCCATTTGCCATGCACTGGACTGCCGATCCGTGCACTCGCCCTTGCAGTCGCAGCTTCACCCATCCGACGCCTCATGGTGGCAGCCCTGCGAGAAGCCTCCCTGAGCCTTACGACTGCCGGCTCCCTGGATCTCGTGCTACCGCCCGTGACGAGAACCCCCGCTCTGTCGTGTTCTCGATCATCATCTCGACCACGGCCAGGCCTTGGACGGGGGAGGGACTCAGGTTGGCAGCCGTGCACCACCAAGAAGCCCCCGGGAGCCACACAGCATGCAGCCGCATCAAGAAGGAGCTGTGATCGCATCCCTTCGAATCCCCCGATCGCCACTCGAACCAGGGCAGCCTGAGGCACGAGTGATTGGAGACCCTATGAAGATACCCCCCCCCGCCGCTGTTCCTTGCAGGACGATGCGCGACCTATGCGGGCAACATGATCCACGACTCGTATGAGCTCCATTGGTCCTCTAGGCGACGTGATGAGCACACCCCGGACTGAGAGTCGCAACTGGGCGAGTGCACGAGCGGTCGAATAGGGAGAAGAGGCGGCGGCAGCCCCATGGTCAGGGGAAGGAGCACACTGCATGAGCATGGCCGGCCTTGATGGAAAGCTGGCACTAGGCACCACAGCACCATCCACATCTTGCTGGATCCAAGGCTCTTCATCTATGCGATCAGATAGTTTGCATGATTGTGCACGTTTGGTTTCTGCTAGTCTGTCAGCAAGGCTGGACCCGTGCTCCTAGTGGTGCTTGTCTGCTTCTGGCTATACACGGGGCTGCGGTTGTGGCTCGCGCACAGCCAGCTCGGCTTTCAACACATTCCCCGATTGCAACGGCAGTGCGATAGATCCAAAGCTCGACCTAGTTGCTGGGCTGCACACAGAGAGAGGAATACACCCCAGCAGCCCTGCAGACCCACCATATGGTCTTACCGTGGATGACCCTGTATCACGAGGAGCAGGTGCACCTGCAGTCCCGGTCGAATCGTGGTAGATCGATCTCGAAGCCGTGCCGGGCCCGCCTGCATCGGTATCTGCATCCATTGCAAAGGCCAGTCGGGCCCATTGCGCCTCGTCAGAATGCGCGAACAGCCCTGCTCCCTGCTCCGATCCGCCCACGGAACGGTCCAGGATGGATCCTGCAGTGGATGCAGGCACCGGAGCCAAGGTCGACGATGAGGGTCTCTGTGGTGCCGTCAGCAGCTCGGGCGATATGAGACCAAACGGAGCAACCCAGCACGATCGCGAGAGTCGTGTCGCAGCTGCCTCTAGGAGCGACTCATCTTCCCATCCAGTTGAATCGCCCGCCCTCCTCAGCCATAACGGTAGCGATAGGCGACCGCCGACGCAAGCTGCTCGTAGCATCGAGATGCGGACATCCTCGGTCTATGTCCCGCTTGATACATCGAATCTAGGCACATGTGGATCAGTGTGATCCGCAGATGCCTCTGAATGCCCCCCACATGCGGAGAATAGACCCACTGAGGCATGCAATGCAGCTGCACTTCCTGCCGGACTACACAGACCACCTTGCGGAGAACAAGCCGCATCAGGCTGCTCTGGCCCCACCTCCGACCCTCGAACAGAGGCTCGACGCTAGCCTAGATGATTGACTGGCTCCTTCCTGCCTCCATGCACCCACAACGACAGGGCGATCCCTATCGCAGCGAAAAATGACCACACCGCCGCTACAGCTCCCTACGCGATCACGCGGATGCAGGAAGGAGCGATCGACATTGCTGACCCTCGGCTTCGGAGACTGGCAGCAGCGCTCCTCCGGAGGCACCCGTCGACGGCTTCCGCGGTGAGAGCTGCCCGCTCTGCCCGCGCACGGAGACATTGCGTCCTAACGTGCTGTCCACATAGTGCTGGCACTGTGCAACCTCTTGGATCTACCTGGTCAGAGGCAGAGATAGAGGCCGAGGCTGGCCCGGTCTATCTGCTGCCACCGCCCGTTTGCGTTCTTCCTCTGATCGTAGCATTAGGCTCGGGCAAAGCAGAGGCAAGCAGGCTACTCAGCGGAGTGTCGCTTGATGCCTCGACAAGGCGTCTCCACTGCCCCCGACCGCGCACTCGTGCCCGTAGCCCGCAGCAGGGCTCAGTGCACAATGGGATGCATGGCCCTCCGCAGCAACAGTGAGCCAGCACGATCCTGTGCCAGCGGAGCCGGCGAATAGCGGCGTCTGTCGCTGCTTCCACTGCCACTCTTGATTTGGCCTCTCTGACTTCCTGGCCATCTGCAAACGGTGCCACGGTCGGTTTCAACCAGGGTGACTGGGCTGCATCCCCTGATCCGGCCCGAGTCCACTCCTGATCTGACCCTGGTATGCTCGCATAATTGGATGCTGGTACTAGATTCTGCCGCTTGAAGGGCTGAGTAACCGGAGATCGGCGTTGGACAGGCAACGTCCAGGCCGATTGTTCAGGATGTGCGATTCCCCCTACAGATATAGGAAGCTCCAATCCACCGCGAGCATGCCCAACAAACCTTCGCGAACCAACACCTTCAGCCCGCCGGCAGATGCTGCCAAGTGCACTCTGTAAAAGCCGCACAGATGCTTGCATTCCGCGTCCCCAGCCACCGGAGCTGCTCGCCAGCTGCGGTCCGAATGCTGAAGTAATGCCGGTTGTCAGAGTCTCTCCACTCCTGACGCCGGGATCATCCGATACAGATGCAGTGCCGAATGTGTGTTCCTCAGTCGCACGCAGTAGTCGCAGCAGCTGATGCACACGCCACTCTTCGCCAGCAAACCACTACCTTGCCATGTGCGACCAGCTCTGCTCCTAGTCTTGTGCAAGGGGGATTGCACTAGTAGCATGTCCATGATCATACCTGGAATCCTAACGCTGTGCCTGCCGTCCCATGCCACGGGCCATTGGATAGGCATGCCCCCTTCGCGAATTCGCTGATGCTGCATCCCCCGCCGCTGCCCTGTCCACCGACAGAGCCGACGGTCGGATCACGAGCCCCTCGCAGTCACATACAAGCCCTGCATGTGCCGCTGCCACAAGAACATCGATGCGAGACCTCCACTCGAGGCACAGCGCTCCAAACACTAACCCAAGTTCGGACCACAGCCTGCCGAGCCTCCGCAGTAGCCTCTATGCTGGAGCTCGATGGTGCTGGGTGTGCGTCCGACCAATGCGTCCCAAGACACGCCTTCCATCGCTGCCTATTGCATCGAGGGCGAGCTCCCGTCCACGTACGGTACCAGCTGGTGGACCCAGTGCTACGACGTCCCGGGGCAGACCTTGTCTTTGAATTCGGCTTTGATTGGGACCCATTCTGGCGTTGGGGACTGGAGCTGCTGGGGAGCCCGAGCCGTCAACCCTCGAGCCACCAGTCCTGGTACCCGTGTCAAGCCCACCATCGGCCATGGCAGGTGAAGGACCACCACTCCCACGATCTTCACGCGCAGAGCCATGCACTCCATTGGCAGCGGAAGACCTTGTCCTCAGCTGCGGGGTATATCCCATTGTCCGAAGTAAGCTCAACTTGCATTCGGATGCCACCATACACAATCGGTCACACAGGTCTAGCAGCACTAGCAGTACCCGCTGTAGGGCAGCAATTGCAGCAAGAATTCCTGCCGCAGCCCACATGAACGCCACAGGACAGCACGATTCGATCGCATTCCATGTTGGTGCCGCCTGCTGGTGCTGCTGCTGCTGCTGCCTGGATCTAGATCCGGATCTGGTGGTTCTATCTCCGCGGCCGCCAGTACCGTACCCGTCAGCTGCAGAAGCAAACCAGAATAGTCTGCGCGGGGCATGTGCTTCCAGTAGTGCTGCCTTGCCGCCCGCATCTGCAACAGCACCAACGAATGCAGCAGCAGCGACTGAGGGACTCCTATCGAAAGGAGACCTGGCATCTGCTGCTCGCCCCAGCTAGCCGTCGAGCCGCCATGTCTTCTGTTGCCTACGAATCTCCCGCATGGCCACAGATTGCTCCGCTCTGTCCCCCGCGCTATCTTCCAGCCGCTGGCAAGCAGCCGCCAGCTCCGACGCCCTCTCCCGTCGGAGCACCACCCGCTCCAGGTCGGAAGCGGTGGCGGGACGTAGAGCGGCCATACTAAGAGCGACGTGTCGGGCTGAGAGCCGTCCTGCCCACGTCCCTCTGCCCAGCCACGAGAAGGGGTCGTCTTCCTCCTCGATCTGTCCACTATGATGCCATGCCGTAGGGCCGCGATTGCTGCACGAGGATAGAGCTGCCTTCGTGATCCCATCAGTGACTCGTCCTCGAATAGACGTACTGCCACTGATGGTGCTACTTCCAGCTCTTGCCATACGGGTCCTGCGTTGTCCCCCCAGACCAGCATCGCGCATGTACTCGGGATCCAGCGCATTCTGTCTAAGACTGCCATTCTCCCCAACTTCGGATGTTCTCGCAGAACGGGTCTCTGCATGATCCCCCTAAGCAAACTCGTCCTCGCTTAAGTCACCCAAGCTGCGGTCCGACCCTTGCCTCAACAAGCTCCTAGATCCGGAGTCAGATCTAGCCGAAGGTGATCGGGACGAGCGATGCCACCCTTGGCCTCCACGTGCCAATGCTCGGTCCCTGACCGCTGTGCTCCGCCTGCCCCTCCAGGCAGAGACTCGGTCAGGGAGCGCAGGGACATCGAGACCCACGGGTCGGGCCGATAAAACCAATGGGACATCGTGCCCACTCGTCACAACGCTACACCGGGTCACCATGCCCAGCCTATGCATTGCATATCGATCGGCCGCAGCAAGTACCGGCGCTGCCGATTGGCCTGCGTCCTCCACCACCTCCACAAGGGGGCCCTGCACCCCTGCTGATCGAGCTGCACCGACGAGGCGAGCGAGGCCATCCAGCTCTCGCCAGGAAGCTAGCGGCACTTCAAGCAGGGATTCTGAGCGAAGGGCGCTGAGTGAAGAGGCCTCGTTCGAGTTCTTATTCTCCGGGTAGGAGGGTGCATCAAAAGGGGTCATCAAATCCTATTCTGTCTTTAAGGGGGTGTCAGCGGCATGCAGTGCCATTGACGCTAGCAGTGCCGCGCGGAGGTGGTCCTGCACAACGAGCCCCTAGAGGGCCATACACATCGCGTCTATACTAGTAGGTCTTGCAGGAGCAATGGGGCTTGGCCTCTTCGATCCGTGATCCGAAAATCCACCTGTTGCCTCACCTGTAGGCTACACCGCGATAGAAGCAGCAAGAAGGAGAACTCTCCGGCGAACAAGTTCTGTCGCACCAACTCGCAAGCCTGCGCTGTCCAGCCCGGCTAGTGATTGACAGTAGTCTGCTACAGCAGCATCGCAGGGGTCAAGCATTCTGCACCACCCGAATCGTCGTGCACACTGGTATGCGCCGTTCGCGAGACCAAGCAAGACCATAAATATGACCCATAACTCCCAGCCCCCGCCCCGTGACGTAAGACTTGACATTTTCTTATCTAATAATTCGTTTCTTCTATGCGTGCTGGATGTCATGTCGATTGTTGGCTGCGCACTTTGCCCGAATACGGCTGTGGTGCAACTAGCATTTGTTGAGCTTGCCTTGAGAGCCGATCCGAATGAAGACCGAATCAAACAGACAAAAATCAGTAACAGAATAACTAATTCACGATTAACAAACGAATATTTTGGCTTCGTGTTTATCGGAGGCATGTTTTAGTGTACCAGCTCACACCCAGAACTGTACGATATACACCACATGTGCTCGTAACATAAACCCGAACTTCGAGACGATTCTCAGTGACGCCCCCTAGGTTTGCGCTGACGGCTAATATTTGCATTTATTATGGGGTAGGAATAGTCTTCTGCAACGTATGCTGTCCCTGTGAGTTGTATACGTTTGAAATTTACTCGAATGCCGTAAATATTGAAGGATAGACTCTCTACAGGCGATTATCCGATCCTTGCAACAGGCCATTTCCTGCAATTTGCCCCAATGATTAAGATTTGCGTCACCTGCTCGCAACTCCATTGTGCAGGTTGTTCCTGGTAAGCCTGGGGAGTCTGCAATCTACAGGTCCACTCTATCCCCTGCGAAGTTGCTCACCACCATCGATGGGTTGTCGAGCCTCTACGAGAATTTCCAAATTGGCACTAAGCGTGCTGGGAGCAGACCATGCCTGGGCACTAGAACTATGGTGCCATCATCAGCTGGTGGTGGAGCCATGGTTGCTGGACCTTTCAAATGGTTGAGTTACTAGGAGGCAGCTGGACTTGCTGCTGATTTGGGGTCTGGGCTTGTCAGGCTTGGGCTAAAGAAGGTGAGCATCGTAACACGTCCTCGGATCGAGCCTCGGGCTTTTGCTTTATATGAACCATTTGGTAGCTGCCAAACCCATGTTTAAACCGCAGGGGGACATGGTTGGCATATGGGGCCGCAACTGCTATCAGTGGGTACTTGCAGAGCAGGCCTGCAACGGCCAGTCGCTCGTCACAGTACCTCTGTACGACACTCTCGGCGAAGAGGCCCTGGATTTTATCTTGAAGCAGACCGGGGTTTCTGTAGTGGTTTGCCATCCTGACCGTCTGGAGGCAGCTCGTCAGGCCTCCCTGAAGTGCCCTACCCTCAGGTGTATCGTTGTGATGGACGACGTGACCCCGCCTGCAGTTCGCAGAGGGGGGACAGGGACCAACCCGGAGACACGGGGTCCAGGACACAGGGTCCGGACGGCAGGTGCAGCAACTGGAGGAGGTGGTGGTAGCATGGGCACGCTACATGCAGCTAGCCCCGGCTCTGGCCCAGCCTCGGACGAAGCGACCGGTCTACTGGATGCCTCTATGGAGGTGGATCACCACCCTGATGCGTCGGCATCGGTGGGAACAGCTTCGATCGAGTCCAGCCATATGGTGAGCGCCATCAGGGGCTGTATTGCGGCGGAATTGGCCAGGTGCGCGGCGCCTGAAGATCGTATGTATTCGTCTGAACTTCCGGCAGAATCGACTCAGCTGCATTGCACTGGGGAGCAATCGAGTAATTCCGAGTCGATGGAACTGCTGCTTGCATCGGCAGGGTCTGGAAGCAGCAGCAGCAGCAGAGGCGGGGGCGGTGTTGTGTCCGAGGTGCGTCTCAGTGACCTTGCCTCTGAAGGGCGGGCTCATCCGTCCGCGCCGGCACCTCCACGGAGAGATGATCTAGCTACAGTATGCTACACTTCGGGTACCACTGGTACTCCCAAGGGTGCCATGATGTCTCATGGTAACTTTGTTGCCGGGATGGCAGGTGCCACAGCGGGGGGGGTGGAGCTCAATAGCGGGGATGTTTACTTGAGCTACCTTCCATTGGCACATCTGATGGAACGCATCGTATAGGCCTGTCTGTTCCGTGTGGGTGCCGCT
>Ga0136560_1001207_pt1 | contig 13200 bp, 4 predicted proteins | sample AntRauMeHopE1497_FD_104925 | JGI IMG/M metagenome (GOLD analysis project Ga0136560, IMG submission 104925) | Saline lake microbial communities from Rauer Islands, Antarctica - Metagenome Hop E1 #497 | ecosystem: Environmental > Aquatic > Non-marine Saline and Alkaline > Saline | place... | reverse complement strand
GGCCCTGCGATCTGCGCCGTCGTCCTGCTCCGCGTCGGCATCGCGGGCGCGCGACCGCGCCCGCTGGGACCTCGATGACTGGGCCCCCGACCTGCCTGTCCGGGAGGACGCCACGCTCCGGCCCGCACCGGCGCGGTCCGGCGCATCGAAGCGCCGCCTGCACCGCACACCCCGCCCGTCGCTGCTTGCGGCCCCGTCTGAGGCGTCGTCGTCGGAGCGACCGCCGCGCCGCCTGCCCTCGTCGCCGCCTGAGCCGTACCCGCGCAGCTCCAACACGCTGCTGCGCCGGCGCCCTCGGCGGTCCGACACGGGCGAGTCACGGCGCCGGCGGTGGCGGCGGCCGTCGTCGCTGCCGTGGTCATCGTCGTCCAGCCCTTCGCGGCGCCGGCCCCGGCCCTCCCGCCTCGGCGACCGGCTCTGGGCGGGCCGGGCACGGCCGTTCTGGCGCCGCGAGCGATCGGAGCGCTTGCTTCGCAGCGACCGGTCGTCGGGGCGGGCCCTTCCGGGCCTGGGCTTCGCCTCCCCAGCGTCTGCTGCCGCCGCCGTGCTGCTCGGGGTGCCACCGTCCCCGGCGCCGCCCTCGTCCCTCGGTGGCGAAGGCGGCAGGGCACGGAGCGTATCGTGCGGCCTGGCAAACACCCGCGGCCGGCCCCCCGGCGCGGGCGAGAAGCTTGAGCCAGTGAGACGGGCACCGCGCCGCGCCACACGACGACGACGCCCGGGGCCCGAGGCGACGCTCCCAGTCGTTGCGCTGTCCGCAGGGCTCGCGACCACACCATCCGGTCCATCGCCCGCTGCGTTGCGAGCTGCCGTCGCCCTGAGGTAGTGCTCCAGCGTGTGGAACCGTCGCACAGACCCTCCCGCGGGATCTGCCTCGGCTTTCGCAGGAGTCAACGCCCCGGATGGACCCCTCCAGTCCGATGCTGCGGGACAGCGCGCGAGCGGGACACAGTATGGCAGGGCGAGCGGGCCGCCAGGACGGAAAAAAACGGCGGCGCTGCCGAACGTTGCTTCGGCCGCCAGTCGCCGGTATCCCCAGCCGCTCAGCGCCTGAGCATGACCTGCCGCGCTCTGTTGGTGCGGCTTGTCAATAGCTGATGCAAGCCATGGCCCGGCAGCCTGCGCGATGACTCACCGACGGTGTCGGGGGGAGAACTGGGGGACAAGGCCTTTCGCGGCGCCCCCTTGCGGGAGCGCCGCAGGGGCGACCCTGCCTGCGTGAAGTTTTCATCCGAAACGTCCATTGAGGCGCGGCCGGTCCGCGCACTGGCGCCTCGCCGCGGTGCATTGCCTTCCCGCAAACGGGCGGCAGCACCTGGCCCTGGAAGCTCTGCCCGTCGCTTCAACAAAAAAAGGATGCGCCTGGCTTCGCTCCCGGGTCTACGAACACACGAGGCGTCGAGCGCTCGGACAGCTGCAAGCAAGCGGACGACCGGCTTCCCGGGAGAATCCTGACGCGGCCTTCCGCCCCTGCACCAATCCGACAAGCCTTCTTGAGGCCGCTGGTGTCCGTCGCACCTCGGCCGCAGGCTCCCTGACGCTCCAGCGCGGCCAGCAAGACTGATCAGGAGTGTGAAGCTGTCCTCAATGGCATCGGTGATGCAGCTCGGCCTGGCCGGCGGCGCGTCGCTGGCGGATGGTCTCCTCCACGCCTCATCCTGGCTGCTTTGCACAAGCCCGTGAGTGGCCCGACGGTGTCCGTGGGCGTGCATGTGGTGCTGAAGCGCACGCGTGGCGCGCGCCTGCAGGCTTAGCGGCGCAAGATCGGCCATCACGCAAGGCTTTCCGCGCCTCGGACGGCACCCTCACGCCCAGCGTGACGCCCCCCTGCCCGCAGAGGGCTGACGCTGCTGGCATCGATCATCGGGCTGCTTGGTTCCGTTCCCACGCTGTCCAAGTACGCCCAGCGCCGCAGGGCCCCGATTCCCACCGCGGCGGTTCGGCTCCGCCGTTGGCTGGCGGACAATTGGGCCCAGCAGCTCGGGGTCCTCCTGGCCCTGGCCCGCGCGGGCTACACGGCCGCCCTTGACTCGTCGCCGAGCCCCGCGGCGGTCCTCGCCGTGGTCTTCCTCGTCTGCCGCGTGGTGCTTGCGGCCACCATGTACGTCGCAGGCATCGCCGCCGACAGCCCGCGCGAGACGCCCCCCTGCGCCATCGCCGACTTCCGTCGCCCGCGTGCGCTGCACACGCGCGCGTGGCAGCGGCGCCGCGTCTTCGTCGTCCGCCTTCTCGCCCTTCTCGCCGTGCTCCCGGCGCTGGCCGTCCTCGCGACGGCGGCCGTGGCGGCGGCCACCGGCAGCTCGGAGCTCTCGGCCCTGGCCGACTGGGCGGGCGTCGCCCTCATCGGACGGGCGCCCTCTGACACCGTGCTCCTCGCCCTGCTCGTCCTGGAGGGAGCGTGGGCCGTGTTTTGCGCCTGGGGCCTCCTCGCGACGCTGCTCTGCTTCTCCCGCCACGAGTTCAAGGGCGTCCCGTGGTCGGCCGGCGCGGCCGAGTGGTCCTGGGCGGACGTGGACGAGGACGAGGCGGAGGAGCAGTCCGAGTCGCTGTCCGACGCCGACACGGCGGCCGCCCTCGCCGCCGTGGACCCGGGCTCGCGGCCTTCGTCCGTGGCCAGCACGCCCAGGGGCGATGCGGGGGGCGGCGACGCGTCGGGCCTGGTGGAGCTGCCGTCGGGCGTGTCGCTCGTCGACCAGCAGCCCGCGGCGGCCTTTGCTCTCGGCACCGCCGCCCCCACGTGCGGCCCGTGCCGCGCCGGGCACTACCCGTGGCAGACGGCCCCGCCGCGGCTGGACCCGGACGCCGGGCACCCTGGCCTGCGCATCGTCATCCTGACCGTGGGCACCCGGGGCGACGTGCAGCCCTTCATGTTCCTCGCCCGGGCCCTCAAGGAGCGCGGGCACGACGTCAGCATCTGCTGCCCCGACCAGTTCCAGGGCCTGGTGACCAGCTACGGCGTCACGCACCGCTCCTCCGGCTTCGAGAAGGTCGACCAGCCCATCGGGTGGCGGCACGCCCGGACCGTGGCGGAGATGCTCCGCACCTGCCCCCAGGAGATGCTCGACAACTTCCTCCAGGCGGGCGTGGCCATCCTCGAGGCGGTGCAGGCGCCGCGCCTCGCCGACGTGGTCATCTCCACCTGCCACACCAACGGGGTGGGCATCGCGCTCTCCGAGGCGCTCGACGTCGCGCACTGGCAGACCAAGCTGGCGCCCGACACCAGCAACGCCGCGTTCCAGCCCCCCGGGTACGACCAGAGCGACGTGGGCCTGATCAACCGGATCAAGCACATCTGGTACTGGATCGAGGTCACCATCGCCATCGTCGGGTCCCCCGTGGGGAAGCAGGAGTCCGTGTTCCGCTCCAAGCACCTACAGGTCCTGCACAACGGCGGCATGGGCGACCCGGGGCAGCGCGTGGTGGACATCTTCTACACGCCCTTCCTCCTCGGCTACTCGAGCGCGGTCTTCCCGGTGCCGGACGAGGAGCCGGAGTGGGCGTTCGAGTGCGGCTTCTGGATGGAGGACACGGTGGAGGCGAGCGAGGAGTACCGGGCGAGCCCGTCGCGGGACCAGGAGCTCGTCGACTGGCTCGACTCCCGCTCCCGCCAGGTCGCTGCCGTCACCTTTGGATCCATGGTGCACGGGAACAAGGGCGGCCTGGTCGAGCGCGCCGTCCGCGCCGCCCTCGACGCCAACCTCGACGTCCTCCTCATCTCCGGCTGGGCCGAGGGACTCGCAGACCTGTCTGACCTCGACGGCGTCTACCGCGTCCAGGCCGTGCCCCACGCCTACGCTTTCAACCTCGTCAACGTCGTCATCCACCACGGCGGGGCCGGGACCACCGCGGCCGTGGCCGCCGTCGGCTGCCCCGCCGTCATCATCCCCGTCCTCCGCTGGGCGGACCAGCGGCAGTGGGGCCGCAAGGTGGAGGAGGCCGGCCTCGGCGTCATCCTCGACGAGAGGGAGCCCAGCCGCCGCCGCATCACCGACGCCCTCCGCCGCGCCCTCCGCCTCACCGACCCCGAGGCCCGCGACCTCGCCCTCCGCGGCGACGTCACCCGCCCCACCACCAGCGTCCTCCACGACGTGGCGGCGCACATCCGCGCCCGCCCCTCGGCCGCCCTCGCCGCCCGCGCCGTTGAGTCCTGCCTCTGCTCCCAGGTCCTCACCCCCGACGAGATGGCCCCCCTCGCGCGCCTCAACAACTTTCCCGAGGGCCTCAGCTTCAAGCAGCGCATGTGCCTCCGGCACTGCGTCTACTGCAAGGCCTGGCGCAGGCAGCAGCGTGCCTTTCAGGTGCGCGGAGACGAGGTCGACCGCATCGCCCGCCTCGCCTCGGGGCGGAGCTCCCCCGGCGGCACTCGCGCCGTTGGGACCGCGCCCATCTGGCACCCGCTCGATGCCATGCGCCTGTCCGGGTTCGTCCTGTCCGCGTCGGAGCCGACGGCGGCGGACCCTTCGGCCGCCGACAGCGACGCCACCCCCGCCTTTGCCTCCCCCGCCGGCCCCGGCCGCCCGTCGGGCCGCGGCGCCTCCCGTGTGGCGGCGTCCCCCGGTGCCCGCGCCTCCCGCCGCATCAACGAGGCCCTCGAGGCCGCGGCGTCCTCCGTCCCGTCCCCCGCCCAGCGCCTCCGCCGGTCCTCCCTCGGCCAGGACGACTGGCGCCGCAACCACCTCCCGAGCCGCTCGGCCCTCCGCGGCTCCCGCCGGAGCATCGGCGAGGCAGACCCGTTGCACGCCGTCCTGTCAATGGACCTCCCGCCCGATGCCTACCGCGACCTGGCCGGGGCACCCCGCCTCGCGCTCAACTACGGATACGACGAGGACGTACTCGGCGACAAGCCCCCGTCGGTGACCTCCTCAACCCCCGCCGTCGCCGTCGCTGCCGTGGCAGCGCCAGGGTCGCCGTCGGACGAGTCCGTCAGCGAAGGGTCGGACGAGGCCGCCGCGTCTGCCCATGACCCTTACACTGCCGTCGCCGCATCCGAGGCGACGGCGCCGCTGGCCCAGGGGCTCGCACGGCCCTCCCCCGGCCTGGCGCCCGGCTCTGCATCGACAAGCCCCGCCACGGTGCGCGAGGACAGCCCGGCGGCAGGCTCGCCTTTGAGCGACTCGGACGCCTCCAGCCCCGGCGGCGACGCCCCCGCCCCGGCCGGCAGCGCCCTCGCGGAGGCCGACCGCATCATCGCCGAGCGACGCAGCTCCCCGGGCTGGGCCTCTGTCCGGAAGCGCCGGCCAGAGTCAGACCGCCCGGCGCCGGCCATGGCGCGGCGCCGAGGCAAGCCTGCTGACGCCAGCGAATCGCCCGCTCGCAAGCTTGGCTCGCGGCGCAGCCGCAGCTCGAGCGGTTCGTCCGACGAGCCCTCGCGGGACGAGGACCGCGCGGCTGCCGTGGCGGCGCCATCCGGCTCGGCCAACACTGCTGGGCCCCGCGCAGAGCCCCAGAGCCGTGGTGCCGAGGACGTGGGCTCTCCCGAGCGCCAGTCGAAGCGAGCCCGCGAGTCAGCCCTGGCGGCTGCCCGGGCCGAGCCCGCAGCGGACAGGCTCGAGACGGGAGCGCGCGCGGCACGGGCAGCCTCCCCCAGCAGCAAGCGCACCCGCCAGACGACCGGCGGGGACCCGGCCGCGCCCGCCGCGGCAGAGGACGACGACGACGCCATCGACGACGGGTCGGCCACCGGCTCCGACGACGGCTCGGACGGCTCGAGCGACGACGGCTCGGACGGCGAGTCCGTGGCAGCCCGCATGAGGAAGTCTCGCCGCCCGCACCGCCGGCCGTCGAGCTTTGCTGCCACCATGGAGCCTCCCGACGCCGTCAAGAGCCCGCGCCGCCGTCGTTCCAGCAAGCCGGCCGCGGCCGCGCCTGCCTCGACCGCCAAAACCTCCCCCAAGCCTTCGGCCCGTAAGGCTTCCCCCAAGCCTTCGGCCCGCAAGTCTTCCCCCAAGCCCGCGTCGGCCAGGCGACGGTCGGCACGCGGCGCGGCGGCTGACGAGGCCACAGCGGCCGCAGCCGAGACGCCCCGCCGCCGCTCCCGCCGGGCAGCGGGCGACTCCCCCGCCTCTCGGACGAGGGCAAGCACGCGCCCGGATTCCAGGGCATGAGGGGTGTTTGTGCGCCGCTAACCATGTGTGCTCGCGCCGCGCCGAATACAAGGTCTCATTGTGGCGGGCCGGATCGTGAAGCACACGTGTGACGCCGAATCTTCAGGCGTTGCGGGCCGCCAGCGCCTCGACGGCCTCCGCCTCCGCGCCGCCGAGCTGGCCCACGAGGCTCCGGAACGCGCCGGTGCGGCGGAAGCCCCACGCCCCCTCGGGCCCGCGCGAGGGCTGCGCCTCGGCGTCGGGGCTGGCGAGGAGCCAGGCCGGAGAGCCGAACTCCTCTACCCTGCCGCGGTGCATCACCACCAGAAGGTTGTGGTCCGCCACGGTGCGGAGGCGGTGCGCGACGGTGAAGACGGTGGACTTGCTGGCCGCGGCGGCGGCGCGGAGGGCGCGCTGAAGCTTCTCGTCGGTGGCGACATCGCTGAACGCCGTGGGCTCGTCGTACACCTGTACCCGCACGTTGCGGAGGACGGCGCGGGCGAGGCAGACGAGCTGCCGCTCCCCGACCGAGAGGTTGGCGCCCCCCTCCTCCACGGCGGCGTTCAGGCCGCCGCGGCGGTCGGCGGCGTCGCGCATCTGCACCGCGGCCAGGGCCGCCGTGACCGCGGCGTCGTCGTAGTCGTCGAAAGGGTCCACGTTGGACCGGAGCGTGCCGGCGAAGAGTGTGGGGTCCTGGTCGATGACGGCGAGGCCGCGGCGCAGGGCGGTGAGGTGGACTCCGCGGACGTCGTCGCCGCCGATGACGATGCCGCTGCGGGGGCCGCCGGCGGGGGCGTCGGCGGGGAGGCCCGGGTCCGCCTCGCCGTCCGAGGCGGCGTCCTCGCCCTCCTCCAGCAGCAGCGCCTCCGGGGTCGGGGGCGCCGCCTCAATCTCGACCAGGCGGAGAGCCGCGGCGGTGAGGGTGGTCTTCCCCGCCCCCGTGCGGCCGATGACCCCGACGAGGCTCCCCGCCGGCACCCCGAAGGACACGCCGCGGAGGACGTAGGGGAGTCCCGGGCGGTAGCGGAGCCAGACGTCGCGGAACTCCACGCCGCCGTGGCCGGGCCAGGGGCCGGACGCCGGCTCCGAGGCCTTGCGCGCGGCCTTGCCGCCGTCAGCGACGAGGGCGGCGCTGGGGCCGCAGCAGGAGGCGGCGGCGACGACGGCCGCGTGCTCGTCAGCGCCGGTCTCGACGCCCTCGGGCTTGATGTCCTCGAGCTCGAGGAGCCTCTCGACGGAGACCATCTGGACCTCGAGCATTGCGGACTGGCGGAAGCACCACTGGAGGACGCCTGTGAACTGGATGACGAGGCTGAGGCTGAGGCCGGCTAGGCCCGGGTCGACGACCTGGAAGTCGCGGACGCCGACGGTGGCCATGGCGGCGAGGAGGAGGAAGAGGGAGCAGAGGACGTCGAGGCGGGTGCCGAGCCAGCGGGAGGTTGTGAGGAACATGAAGAAGGATGCCATGTTGTTGTCGATGACACGGGCCATGCGGGTGCCGAGGAGGCCGCCGAGGCCGTAGGCGCGGGCCGAGTCGAGGCCGTCGAGCGACTCGACGAGCATGCGGAAGACGGGGGAGCGGGAGACGGCCTCGAGGCGCTGGACCTCGCGGGAGGTGAGGAGGTAGTACTGCCGGAGGCTGAGGAGGACGAAGCCGAGGGGGACGGCGGCGAAGAGGACCCACGGGTTGGAGACGCAGATGAGGACGAATGCGGAGACGATGAGGGAGAGGACGTTGAGGAAGTCCTCAAAGGTGAGGGGGAGCAGGGTGTCGATGAGGTAGAGGTCCTTGCTGAAGCGGGAGACCACGCGGCCCACGGGGTTCTGCTCGAACCAGCGCATGGGCGCGCCGAGGACGGACGCGAGGGCGCGGTCGTGGAGGTGCTGCCCCGCGCTGACGGCGGCGCGGAAGAAGAGGATCATGCGCACGACGGAGAGGACGACGGCGGCGGCGACGATGCCGCTGTAGACGTGCGCGAAGACCGCGGAGGCCTCTTCCTGCTGCTCCGCGGGGCTGAGGCCGGTCCACACGGAGAGCCAGATGGATGCGGCGAGGAGGAGGAGGGAGCCGCTGACGAAGACGATACCGATGAACGCGGCGGCGCAGGGGCCGGCGGCGGCGCTGACGTAGGCGCCGTACGTGCTCCACTTCACCACGCCCTTGGTGGAGGACTCCTTCTCCTCCAGGCCGGCCTTGCGGGCCGCGGGCGGCTTCGAGGCGGCGGGGAGGCTGACGGCGACGTCCTTGGCGTCGGCGTCGGCCGAGGAGCCGGCAGGCTTGGCGGCCGCGCCGCCCTCGGACGCCGAGGCCGCGGCGTCGCCCTCAAGCGCCTCGACGGGGAGATCGTCCGCGCCCGTGGCGGCGCTGGCGGCGTGGATGGAGCCCCTGGCGGCGGCGAGGACGGCGGAGAGGAAGGCGGTCTCGTCGACGGCCGCGCCCTCGGCCTCGCGCGCGAGCAGGGCCGCGGCCTCCTCCTCGTCAGCCGGCTTGACGCCCTCCGCCTCCATGGCCGCGGCCACCTCGTCGGGGGTGCCGGAGAACCGGACGCCGCCGCCGACGAGGACCGTCACTCGGTCGGCGACGGGCAGCCACTGGAGCTGGTGGGTGGCGAGGACGACGGCGGGCGCCGGGTCGGGGCCGCACGCGGCGTGCGCGGCGGCGTACTCCGCCGCGTGAGGGCCGCGGCGGAGGAGGAGGCCCTGGATGCAGCGCTCGACGATGCGGCGCGCGGTGCGGGCGTCGACGGCCGAGAGCGGGTCGTCGAGCAGGACGGCGTCGGCGCGGGGGTCAAAGACGGCGCGGGCGAGGTTGACGCGGGCCTTCTGGCCGCCGCTTGCCCGCTTCCCCTGGGCGCCCAGCATGGTCTCGTAGCCGTCCTCGAACGCGGCGGCGTCCTGCTCCAGGCCCGTGGACTCCACCGCGGCGGCGAAGCGGTCCTCGAGCCAGGGTGCATCCGTGGCGGGGCCGCCCTTGTCGGTGCCGTCGCGCTCGCCCTCCCAGCCGTCCGCCTCGCCGCGGGTGCCACGCGAGAGCATGACGTTCTGCCTGAGGCTGCCGCTGACCACCCACGCCTCCTGCGGGCAGTAGGCAACGCGCCCCTCGATCCCGCACCCGCCGCCGACGGAGGACGGGCCAGATGCGGCCTTGCCGCCGCCGCCGCCGGCGGCCGCCGCCTGCGGGCACTCGCCGAGCAGGCTGAGGAGGAGGGTGGACTTGCCCGCGGCCACGGGCCCCACCACCACGTGGAGCTCGCCCCGGCGCGCCTCGAGGGACACGTCGCGGAGCGCCAGGGCGGGCGTGCTCTCGGTGGCCGCCTCGGCGTCCTTGGCCGGGTTCCCCGCCACGTCGCCGGCCGGCGCCGTCTCGCGCCACGTCGTGGAGAGCCGGTCCGCCCACACCGCGGGGCGCTCGCCGCCCTGGGCGAGCTTCCTCGCGGCGGGGGTCTTGCCGCCGGGGGGCGCGTCTCCGATCATCTTGACCTCCGGAAGGGCGAAGAATCGCTCCAGGCGGGCGAAGCTGGCCGTCCCCTCCGCCAGCGCCTCGGTGGCGAGCATGCAGAACTTGACCATGAGCTGGAGGAGCTGCCCGAGGGAGATGGCGGTGAAGACGCCGCGGGCGGTGAGGGGGAGGCCCATGCCCCAGCGGGTGAGGAAGATGGCCGAGCCCATGAGGACGGGGACGACGGTGAAGATGCCCTCGTTCGCCGCGCGGACCGAGGAGGCCTGCTGGACGAGCTTGAGCTCTTCGGCGCGCGCGGCCTGCATGCGCGCGTGCATGGGGACCTCCCACGCGGCGACCTTGATGGACTTGATGCCGGCAACCACCTGCCTGACGGCGCGGACGCGGCGGTCGGTGGCGGACGCGGTGCTGCTGCGGAGGCGCTTGAAGACGGAGCCGAAATAGGACTGGACGGGGAGGAGGAGGACGAGGACGGCGATGCCGGCGAGGCTGGAGACGCCCATCTCGTTGTAGAGGAGGACGCAGGAGCCGACGACCTCGATCCAGCCGACCATGACGAAGACGAGGAACTGGGAGATCTTGTTGAGCACCTCAGTGTCGGAGGAGAGCACGTTGACGAGGGAGCCGGGGCCGCCGCCGCGGGACACGGACGGCAGCGTCGTGCGCACCGCCTTGTGGAACACGGCCATGGTCACGGCCGAGCGCCAGCGCATGCCCCACCGCCAGAGCATGAAGAACAGGCCGTGATGAAGGGCCGCGGCGAGCAGCGAGCAGCACGCGAGCACGATGGCGAGCGCGATGCCCTCGCCCAGGGAGCCCGACTGCGCGATCCCCGAGTTGGTCACGTCGGGCACCTGCCCCGGCTGGCTGCCAAGGTAGCCGATCAGGTCGGCAAGGACCTGGGTCTGATACAGCTGGGTGATGCTCTTGATGAGCAGCAGGCTGCTGAGCGGCAGGTACTGCCAGCTGAACGCGTCCCACATGGCCCAGCGGAACGCCTGCGGAAGCCAGCGTTCGAAACCGTGGGCAGGCTTTGGGCGGGCCGCGAGCCACGGATGCCGGGGGGCGCGACACGTCAGCGGGCTCTCACCATGCCGTTCCCTGTCGCCTCGCCACGGTGCGTGTTCCACGCGGCCTCCAGCTGGCGCGTCAGGCCCATCGTACGGTCCTCTGGGAGAAGCTCCGGGATGTCCGACTGGTCGATGTCGCCCCGCTTGCCGAACATGGGAGCAAGGAAGGAGAAGAACGGCCACTGCGGTGGGAGGGAGCAGTCACGCGGAGAAACACCGTGACGCGCTGGCATGGCTGAGAAGACGGATGTCGGCCGCGGACCAGACAGCGCGATGCCGTGCGCTGGCGTCGGGCATTCGGCCCGTGAAGGCGGTGCGACCGGCCCCGGGCAAACAGCGGCCCGTCACCGCACCTGGCAGCATGTCGCTCGCAGAGGCCGCAGCCGCAGGGTGGACTCCGACCACATTGCCTGCGGGGAACCTAAGCGCCCTTGGTGGGTCCCGTGCCGGCGTGTGGTGCGTCTCCCGGGCACCCTTCCGCATCCCCCGCTCTCAAAAAGTAGAGCCTCTCACTCTTGCTATGCTCTGCCTCAGTTGGGCAACCACAGAGTTTCCCACCCCGCTCCGCTCGGTCGGCGGAGATGTCCCTTTTCGGGGACATCATCGCGGATCTGGAATGGGCGCTCGAAGGCGACCTGGAGGAGCAGCGGATGGTGTCCAGGTCCATTCTGCGGGTGCCTGGGTCGCCGGACCGCGTCGGTCGCAGGCCGTTGCCCGGGATTCCGGCGGGTGCAAGGCCTGACCGGAGGTCTGTCCCGAGCGAAGGGGTGGCGGGCGGTGACGCGAGGCGTGTGGTCCCGCCGGCCCTGCCAGGGCCGTCGACGGGGGCGAGGGTGGCGCTTTCGGCGCCGATGGTCCGTCCGCCGTCGGACTCCTCCGGCTCGGGGACTCGTCCGGCGCCATCGGCTGTCCGCGCGAGTGCAATGAGCGATAGCACGCTGGCCGGGGAGGAGCCGTGGCGGCTGGCCCCGGGAGACGGGAACGATCCGGCAGCCGGGCTCGTCGGGATCGGAGCCGCAGCCGAGGCCGACGGGATCGCATGGGAGCGAAGGCACGGATCCCGCCTCTGGCACGGTCCGCAGGCGCTTCCTCCGGTCGTGCGGGGGGGCTGGCCGGCCGAGGCGGCACCAGACCGTTTGGGGTCTGGCCGCGGGAGCGGCGGCCGCCTGGCCCGGCCAGGGCCCGGCGCTCGCGATGCGCAAGATTTCCACGGCACAGAGCATCGGCCGCGCATTTCCGGCGACGGGAGCGTCGGCGGGCGCCGTTGGGGAGGACGCGGCCCTGCTGCCGCCGCCGGCGCCCGGTCAGCCTCTGCCGGGCCCGCAGCTGTTGCACCAGCTGCTCGGCATAGCGCTGAGGGACGCAGGCCTGGCTCGGAGGGACGTGCTGGTGGCGAGGTCTCCTGGCGGGACGACGGGCGGGAATCGCCGGCGTTTCAGGGCGAGGGTGACGACACGCCACGGCACGGGCGAGGCCGCGAGGTGCACCCGGAGGCGGCCTTTGGGGGTCGTGGTGACGACGCGTCACGGCACGGGCGGCACCCGCTCGCGGCAGCCACTTTGGGCACGGCGGGGTACGGGATCGCCGCTCCCGCGGTCAGGCACCCGGCCCGCGGCGAAACAGCCCCTAGAGGGCCGCGCTCAGACGGCGGCGAGGGAGCGGGGCGGCACCCTGCCGACGGGGCGTCGCGCCCCGACGGGTGGGCCCCGGGCCGGGGCGGCCACGCCGCCACCCGCCCGCCGCGGAGCCGGAGCGCCGGTGGCGCCCCCGGGCTCGGGGCGGCACCCCTCGACCCCGGGCGGCTGCTTCGCCTGGTTCGGTCGCTGGAGGCGTGGCGGACGCTCGGGCCGAGGCGGAGGGAGGCGGCGGTCAAGTGCGGGGCGGCGCTAGCGCAGTGGCGCGGGGCGTCACGCCGGTGCCGCCGGCTTCGGGAGGCGGAGGCTTCGGCGCGCGGTGTGGCCACGAGGGCTGTGGCGGGGAGGGCGATGCTGGCGTGGCGGCGGGCGATGGACAGGCGGCGGCTGGCGGCCGCGGCGGCTGCGCAGGTGGCTGGACGGCGTCGGTGGCGGACCGTGGCAAGGGTGGTCGCTGACTGGTACGTGTCGGCGATGGATGAGAGGCGAGCGAGGCAGCTGCTGGAGCTACGGCTGCTGCGGCTGGGGCGCGCGGCGCTGTGGGGCTGGCGCGCCGAGGCCGAGGAGGCGGCGCGGGCGAGGGAGGCGGCGGCGCTCCTTGCGGGGCCTACGAGCCGACGGGCGCTCCTCGCATGGGCGGGGCAGGCCGCGCGGCAGCGGGAGCAGCGGGCAGGCCTCGTGAGGGCGGCGGCGGCGGCGCAGCGGTGCGCGCTGCAGCGGGGCATGGCCCGGTGGCGGCGGCGCGGGGCGGTGCGGGCCCGGAAGGGCGCTGCCCTGGGCGCGGCGCTCGCTGGGTCCCAGCAGCGCCTGCTGGCCTCGGCCATGGGACGGTGGGCGGAGGCGGACGAGGCGCGGGCGGAGGCGCTGGGGCGCGCGACAGCGGCCGTTCGGCTGGCCGGGGCGTCAAGGGTGATGGCAGCGTGGCGGGCGGCAGCGGCGGGGCGGGCGGCGGG
>Ga0136560_1001206_pt1 | contig 13217 bp, 10 predicted proteins | sample AntRauMeHopE1497_FD_104925 | JGI IMG/M metagenome (GOLD analysis project Ga0136560, IMG submission 104925) | Saline lake microbial communities from Rauer Islands, Antarctica - Metagenome Hop E1 #497 | ecosystem: Environmental > Aquatic > Non-marine Saline and Alkaline > Saline | place... | reverse complement strand
GCCCGCCGCCGCCGCCCGTTCGGACCCGCTCCGCGCCCGGCAACCCCGGCTGTCCGGCCACGGCCACCCGCCGCCGACCGACGCTCAGCAAGCCCCCCCTCCTGAACCCTCCCCCATCCAACGCAGCTTCGTGGCAGAGCTCCTCCGGAACCGGCTCCTGCGGCTGGTCCAGCGCCCCGCCGGCGTGTACCACGCCTCCGTCTTCTGCCGGTTCAGCGGGAGGATGGGCCCGTCGGCCGTGGCGGTGGACGCCGCCAGGGGCGGTCTCCTCTACGTGGCTCTGTTCGACGCCAGGGAGTCCGGCGCCGCTGACGGCCTCGTCGCCGTCCTAGGGCCGGACGGCGAGCGCATGCGGGACATCGCGGTGCCGGGCGCAGAGGTCTCCGGCCTCGCCCTGTCGCCCGACGGTTCCTATCTCGTCGTGACGGAGGCATCGACGGGCGGAGTCTACAGGGTCAAGCTTTGAGCAGCACAGGCCGGCGGTGCCAGCGCACGAGGCCTCCCGACGTGGTGGCTGCAAGCTCGCGGTCGACACGCCGCGCCGACGCCCGAGGGAAGGAACGACAAGCGAAATTCTGCCTTGCAAGGCCGCAGCCGCGCCCGCCGCCACGCTGCCACGGCGCCCAAGGCCTTCCCGCCCCGTTGAACGACAGCACACCCCACGCACGCGCCGATAAGCATGCCACAGAGCCATTGTGGACTGGCGTAATCCGCTCCCGCGATTGCCAAAAAGGCAGAGGATCAGAACTCGCCCTCTGCGCGCCGCAGGCCTGATCCTGATCGCGACGCACCGTCACTCAGCGCCAGTGCGGCACCCCGGCGCAGCTCCTTCTTGCCATGGCGTCCGCCTCGGCATCGGCTGGGTCGGCCCGTCGTCCGCCAATCGTGCAGGCCTTCTCCGCACACGCCAAGCGCCTTGCGGCGCTGCTCTCGACGCCGGACGTCTTGTCGCTGATGAGCACGTGTCACTTTTTCGCGGGGAGCCACGGGGAGCGGATGCTGCTCGCGCATGCTGCGGCGCAGCCGCGTCCAGTGGCATCGGAGTCTTCGAAGCTGATGTTTGCGGACTTTCCGCTCCCCGGGGACGACCCCTTGGATGGTAGCGTCAAGGAGGACGTTGCATCAGCCCAGGCCGTGAAAGGGGGCGTGACCTCGCTCGACCTCCGTCGAAGGCTGCTCGTGCGGCAAACGGCTTCTCCGATGTATGGAGTCGAAGGCGTGACTTGGAGCACCAGTCCTGAATACTACACGCCCAAGAAGGTCGTCGATCACAGGCTGCTCTTCTCCCGTTACCTGCACTGCTCGCTCGTGTTCTGGCTGGACGTCATCAAGCCGTTCTCGCACGCGCTGGGGCCTGGCTCCGACCGGTTCCTCTACGTGACCGTGCACCGCAGTGATCGGGGGTTCGGGCAGCGCACCAGCTGCACGATCCACTGGAAGCACAGGGACGGTTCCTTGGTGGACGCCAACCTTGACGTGGGCAAACCCGCATCCGTGCCGCTGGGCAACAAGATGCACGTTTGCGTGCACGGCTATGCGACGATGGGACGAGACGTGCAGCAGCTCCTCGTCTCCCGGTTCTGGAACCACGACGGGGGCGGTAGCGGCCACCAATCCGAGGCGGTGGTCCTCGTGCCGCTCAAGGAGCCGGCTGGCAGCGAGGAGCTGGATCCGGGCGTGGCCCTGCGGCGTGACGTCTCGCCCGCTCAGGTGGAGGCGGCCAAGCGGTTCGTCCTCCGGCTGATGGACAGCACAGCCCCCGAGGACACGGCATGACCACTCCTTGGGCTGGCGCTGCCGGGGGGGGTTGCCACTGGCTGGCCAGCCCTGCTCCTCAGGCCGCGTGTCACATGAGCGCTCTGGGATGAGGCTGCGCTGCGCAGTGCTCGCTCTGTGCCTGCGTACCTCCGCTGAGCCAGAGCTTGCCAAGTCGGCACGTGGTTATGCGTCAAAGCCGCCCGAGCCAATCTTGTGCGTGAGCCACACGACCTTTCTGCCATGCATGGTAGGGGGTCACAAACTGGAGCCTAAAGCTTGGTCGGTTGGTCGGCCCGACAGGTTCACCAGGGTGGTCGAACAAGCTTGTGATGTGTGCGCGCAGAAGTTCTGAGCTGAGGCCTCTCAAAGCCGCGTGCCCGGCTAATGATTCACGAGCACTCTTCACGACGCCACTCTGGTGCTTTCCCGGCTGCTGGCGTGTCCCGTTCGCGCGGAGGCGCAACTCTTTTACAACAAGGGCTCTGTTAGATATTGGTCATCACACAAACATTCTCCTTAACGGCCTCGCAGAGCTGTGCCTTTTGGCCACGGCCCGTAGTCGTGCGGCCAGAGCGTCTCGCAGCACTTTTCGGCCGCCGGTGGAAGCCTGCAACAGGCCTGCTCTATGGCGGCGGAATCAGCCGAGGGCTCCTCGGCGCGGGCGGCGCGCAAGCCCATGATCGTCCAGGCTTATGGTGGTCACGCCAAGCGCGTGGCCGATATGCTCCATACCACGGACCTGCTGGCGCTGATGAGCACGTGTCGTTTCTTTACCGGGCATCACGGCGAGCGGATGCTGCACGAGCACGCCCTCTCCTTGCCGAGGCCCGAGCCGAGCCCAAACGCCGAGATTCTATTGAGAAATTTTCCCCTGCCGGGCGACAAGGGGTGGGAACCCGCGCTCGCTGTGCTCAAAGAGAAGGCCGCATCCGGAGCGGCCGGGGCGCCGGCAGAGGCAGGGGAAGCGGCGGGCGAAGGCGCCGCTGTTGCGCCTTGGGAGGACAAGCTGGCGACCCTTATGCTCAGGCGCCACCTGCTGGTGCGCCAGACCATGTCACCGTGCACGGGTCTCGAGGGCGTGAACAATCGGTACTCCATTGCCGACTATTACCGTCCGTGCGCGACTCCAGCTCACAAGGCCTTCTTCTCCAAGATTTTCGTGTGCCGAAATGACAGTCTGATCGACTTCACCAAGCCCATCCTGGCGTCCACGGGTCCAGGAACACTCGAGCATTCCAGATCTGCGCGTTCCATAGGGAGCAGTACGGCTTTGGGAAGCCGGTCACGACGATCGTTCGATGGTGTCGGCGGGACGGCACCGAAGAGGAGGTGGAGAGCAGCTTCGCGTCCGGGAGCTGCATCGACTACAGAACTGCCCAGTACATGTTTTCGTATGCCCAGGTGAAGGCTGGCTCTGACGTGGATCGCATCGTGTCCGTGAGGTTCCTTGGGGACGGAAACTGTGTCGGTGCGCACCACACGGAAGCGATCGTCCTGGTGCCGCTGGTCAAGCGTGCTGGTGCTGAGGCGGCAGAGCACACCGACCCTGGGCTGTCTGTCGTCCCCGGGGGAGTGCGCCGCGACCTCGCAAGGGGCTTCATCGAGCGGCTCTCAAGACCCATCGCGTGATGCTGCCACGCGGACTCCTCAAGGTCTATGAAACATGACCTGCTTCGGTGGTGACGCTGCTTCGCGTGGTGCGTGCCGTGTGGCTCGAGAGCTGGCCAGCGGAGCGCAGAGCAACGATATCACTGCCGAAGTCGTCCGGACCGAGCAAACACGCTCTCGCGCCGCCGCGGCCGCCTCAGTCGCGCCGGCGCAGGAACCGGTCCGCGATGGTCAGCACCGCCCAGTCGTGGCACGGGCACGCCGCCGCCTCGTCGAACCGCGCCGCCTCCTCCTCCCCCATCCGCTCCCGCAGCGCCGGAAGGATCTTCTCTCGCATCAGCCTCGGCGTGAACTCCGCGTGCCCCTGCACCGACAGAGCCCGGAGGTCCGACCACACCACGTCGCCGCCCGCCTCGAGCGCCTCGGCCGCCCCGTTCACGCCGGCAACGTACACCTCGCACCCCACGCCGGGCGAGCTGGCAAGCACGGCGGCGCCCGGCGGAGGCCGCACGACGGCGTCCCCGTGCGCCTTGAGGATCCGGAGCGACTCGGACGGCTCAGCCGGCCTCCGCGCCGCGTCCTTGTGCTCGTCGTCAGCGAACGGACCGGTCAGCGGCCCCAGCTCCGTGTCGAACCCAGACCCCCGAACCGTCACCGGCCCCTCCCCGCCAGCGGGCGCCTCGACGATCCCGTGCGCCCACGGCAGCCGCGCGAACGCCGGCCTGGGAGCCACGTGCGCGGCGCGGAAAAAGAACTCTCCGCCGGGGTTTGTGCTCACCTCGCCGCCCAGAGCCCTCGCAAGCACCTGGTGACCGAAGCACGCAGCGAAGACCCGCGGGCCCTGGGGCGTGCCCGTGACGGCGACCCTGAGCCACTCGCACAGGTCGGCGATCCAGGGCTCGTCGTCGTTCGCCGAGTAATGGGAGCCCGTCAGGATGACGGCATCCAGCTCCGACGGCGAGCCGAGCTTCTCCCCCTTTGCCGCCCGCACCACGGACCACTCATCGCCATCCCGCGCGAATCGGTCCAGGAAAAGCGGGGCCGAGATCCCGTCCCACTTGGCAAGGTCCTCGCAGTCGACAAGCACGCCGCGGAACGCCCTCCGCGATGACCGGGCAACCACAGCCGCCGCCATCAGGCCAAGCACCGCAGTGGGGCCTAGGAGCGTCTCCGCGACGCGCGCTGGGGTGTTCGGTTTGCCGAATACCGGGCCTGGCGGCTTGCAGAGGCCGCGAGTTCCTGGTTTTCCTGGGCACAGGTCGCGGCCGGACATACGACGGAGCTGACGCCAAAGCGGTGATCCTGATGGCTGTGAGGGTTGCCCGGTCCCTTCCAGAGCGTGCGCTGCGCAACCAGTGCCGCCTCCAGCTGCCGTTAGTGTGCCCTGAGGCTTTCCGACGCAGGCGGCCGTCCCCGAGGACTGGCTGGCGCTGAAACGGCACGCCCGCGTGCTAGAAAACAGGGCCGAAGATGTGCTCGGGAGGTACCAGGAGCTGCCTGTCGTAGGGGAGCGCAGCGACGGCGGTGAGACGGCGCCGGCAGCCGCGGCCCGCGCCCACGGGTCACCGCGGTGCCACTCCACGGACCTGGCACGGGTGTCCTGCATCGCAGGACTCACCAAGGATGCGGACTCGAGGGAGCAGGAGCTTTCGCGGCTCGCGAACGAGGCGCTCGCTGGTGTGAGCCGTGGCGCGTGGCCGCCGCGCCGCGATCCCGCCGGCGGGCATCACGACACGAGGGCGGTGGCGTGTGCCGAGGGAGAGACGGTGCCCCGTTCCGTTCTGGCCCGTCACGCCGTTGCACGCGCGCTCGCGGCACCCTCGCAGCTTCGAGGGGTGGCCGATTCCATGAGGAGTCACCCGGAGGCCGGGACATCCGTGAACAGGCGATTCCTCGGTGTGAGCCTGCTGCCTTTGAGCTCGCGCGCGCTGCGCTGCCAAGCCGCCGGCCCGCGGGAATGCCCGGAGCGCGTGTCACGGCCGTTATTGCTGCTGTCCGTCGCTCCGCGCAGAGGCTAGCAGACGTGTCCTCGTCCCTGCAGGCGCGAGCCACCCGGCTGCACGGCTCGTTCGAGCGGGCTCGGCAGACGGCACGGCTGTTCGAGGGCCGTGGCGGCGGCGGTGCTGGGGGCGCCGAGGCCATGCACGCAGCGCTGGCAGACGAGCATGGCAGGCTCCGCGGCGCACACAGGGACGTCGACGACATCATCAGGTGAGCCCCGGCGCCCGCCACGGGAGTGCCGCGCGCTGCCCCGCGACGGCGCGCCTGGAAGCGACGGACCCAAACCCGGCTCGCGCTCGCCCGCCCCCGGCGCCGCAGCGGGATGGGGACCGCCGCCGCGGGCATGGCGGAGGACCGACGGTCGCTGGAGCGGTCCATGTCGACGACGGAGCGCTACGCGTCGCGCCTCCCCGTCATCGGCGGGCTGATCCGCTCTATCCGGGACCGGCGCCAGCGCAACCAGATGGTGCTCGCGGCCGTCATCGCCGCGGTGCTCTGCTTCTTCCTGTGGTACTTTGTGCTCCGGCACGCCCCGGCCTCGTCCTCGGGCCTGGCGGAGGAGGCAGAGACGGGATGAGAAACAGGCACGCCTGTCTGCCGCCGCGCCCGCACGCCACCCGAGCGCCACACGGCATCGCCCCTCAGCGTGGCGGGGCTTTTTAAAAACAAAACGACGGCGCGCGAGCTCGTCCCGTTCGCCGCCCGAGGCCGTGGGCTCGATGAGCGGGCAGCGTGCGCCCGGAATGGAGCGCGAGATGCGCCGCATCCTCGCCGCCTCGGGGCTGGACGGCCGCACGGGCAATGTGGCCGCTCGCTCTGACGGCGGGCGCCTCCGCGGCGCTGACCTCGAGCGGGGCCGCAAACCGGACGAAGCGCCGCTGGGTCAGCCGGAGGGCAGCGGCGAGCCCCGCCCCGCCTCCGTGGGCCCTTTGGGTGGCGGGCGCTCGGGGCTCGGTCGGCCGGGGGCCGCCATGGTGCTGGAGTCGCTCGCGTCGTACGGCGCGGGCATGGGCGGGGATGGGCCGATGGAGCCAACGGCCGAGCCGGCGGGCGTGGTCCTGCTGGACGAGCTCGCGCAGAGCGGAAGCGACAGTGGGTCCGCCGCGGAGCCGCAGCCGGCGCAGGCGCAGGTCCTGGTGACGCTCGCGGCGGTTGAGCGGAAGCTCGAAGCCATGGTCGACTCACTGCCGCGGCTCACGGTCGAGCTGCCCGAAGCGGTGCGCGCGGCGATGGAACGGCACGCAAGCGGGGCGCGGTCGGACCTGGGCCTGAGCCGGGGCGAGCGCGCGGCGGTGGGCGGGTTTTGGGCCGAGGAGCGGCGGCGAACGGCCGAGGCCGTGGCGGCAGCCGAGCTCGACCCCCCGGCTATTGCGTCCCCGCATTCGCGCGGGTCGGTGCGGTCCGCGCCCGGCTCGCCGCGGGCCCGCGCCGGCGGCAGGCCGTTCCGCGGCGGCGGCGGCGGCGGCGCGCTGTCGTCGTCCGGCGTGGAGGCCAGCGCGAGCGGGAGTCGGCTGCGTCTGGGGCGGGTGCACGCAGCGATGAGGGGTCTGGCGGCGGACCGACTGTCTCTGGCCGTGGCGCTAGTGGCGGCGGAGGCGAGGGCGGCCGAGGCCGATGCGAGGGCGGCCGAGGCGGAGGCTGGCAGGGCGGCCGCGGAAGCGACGGCGGCCGAGGCGGAGTCCGCCGCCGCCGAGGCTAGCCGGCTTTCGGCCGCGGGACAGTCGCTGCGGGGCACGGGGGATGGCGTTTTGGACGGTTCGGGGGAGGCGCGCGGTCGCGTTGACGAGGCCGACGTGCGGCGGCACTTGACCGACGAGAATGAGCGCCTCAGCGCCCAGCTCGAGGCGGCCACCAGGGGCGCCGCCGCCGCGTCCGAGGCACGGCTTGCCGCCGAAACGCAGAACGCGAGCCTTCACGGGCTGGTGAGGCTGCTCCGGCGGGAGCTGGAGCACGCGCACGAGCAGATTGCATGCGTTTTCGACCTCGCCGAGCGGGACGAGAGCCCCGAGGCCCCTGCCACGCCGCCGCGGCGCGGCTCCGTGGTGTCCGGTAGCATTCCAGAGGAGGAAGAGCTGGGCGCGATGCTGGGGCGACTGCCGCCGCGTTCGTGAAATTCCGGCAGCGCACATTGGTCCCTCCGCTCTGTCCGCCCAGCACGCCACACGGCCGCCTGATGGCGTCCCCCACCCAGCGAGGGGCGCGCGTGTTTGATGGTGTGCACGCGGTGGTGTCCCAGATGGAGCCCGCTGTCCTGAAGGGGCTCATGGGCCGCATCACCGCGGCGGGCGGCTTGGCCTCCGCCTCGCTATCGATGAACGGGAACCGCTGCACGCACCTTGTTCTCGGGCAGCCGAAAGGGCGGAAGTGGGACGTTGCGCAGGACCCGCCGGCGGACTCGTCGGCGGCGGCCAGGCGCGCGTTTGAACCTGGCGAGACCTCCGGCCTGCCCCGCCCGGAGGCTCTGGCGCACGCCCGCGGCTCCCAGCGCATGTGGGTTGTGAACGCGAACTGGGTGGTCGACTCGCTGCGGGAGGGGCGGCAGCTGGACGAGGACGGGTACTCCTGGGCCACCCGCCGCTCCGCGAAGCGAGCGCTGCCGGGCACCGGGTCGCCCCCGAGCGCAGAAAAGCGTGCCCGGGGGGACGAATCACCGCCCGGGCGGCCGCCCGCGCCCGAGGCCGCGGAGCCGAAGGAGCACTGGGCGGCCGGACAACAGCGCTCGCCGGGACGCGGCGCCTCGGGCCCGGGCGGCGCGGCGTCCGTGCCCGTTGCGCGTGTGCGTGCAGTCACTGCTGCCGCTCCGGTCATGATGGCCGCGGCTGCGGCGGGCGGCGACCCGGGCGCGGCGGCCGTCGTGCCGGGCGCAAATGTTGCCGCCGCGACAGAGGGCGGTCTGGCGGCTTCCTGCGCGGACGATGGGGAGGGCGGTCAGGCGGCAGGGGACACTGGGCCAGGCGCGGGCCGGGAGGAGGCGGAGGCGGCGGCGGCGGCGGGGGAGGTCGAGGCGGAGCAGGCAGAGCCGGAGGCGGACGAGGCAGAGCCGGGGGGCGACGAGCACGACAACAGCGAGGCTGGGGAGGAGGAGGACGAGGCCGGGGCTGCGGCGCCCGGCGGCTCGGGCTGTCTCGATGCCCTTGCCTCGCCCCGGCACCCGCCTGGCGACGGCGGCCGGCGCCCCGCCGACACCGCGCCGCGCCCCCGCCCTGCCAGCACGGGCGTGCTCCGCCCCGGCGCGGTTTCGCCGCCCATGCTCCCGGCCTCGTCGGCGCCCCGTCGCGCTGACTCTTTTTCTGCGGCGGGGCGGGCGGGTGACGGATCGCCGCGTCGCTCCGCGTCGCTCGGGCTGCGCTGGCCGGACGACCCCGCGAAACCGCTCGCCGGCTGGGTCGTCGCCGTGGTGGTGACGGGGGCCTCGGGAGGCGGGCCGCCCGAAGCAACGCACGCGCAGTGGCTCTGCCAGGTGTGCGTCGCCGCGGGGGCAACTGTCGCCGCCGCGACGGAGCCGGGGCGCGAGGCGGCGGCCTGCGAGCCGGCGCCCGTGCCCGCCCGCCGCGCGGCCGCCGCCCTGGCCGGCCAGGCGACGTCGGCCGGCGCAGGCTCTGCCGGGTGGCGCTGGACGGCGCCCTTGGGCGGGCCGGCGGCGGTTTCGCGCGTGGTCGTGGCCGGGGCGGAGGCGAGGCGTCGCCTGATGGGGGCCGTGGGCGGGGCCTTCGCGAGGCACGGTGGAGTCAGCGGCGCCGTTGAGTCGGGGTCCGACCCCCTCGACGCGTTCCGCCTCCCCGCCGCGGGCGTCGTCCCCGTCCTCCTCGCGCGCGACCTGGTCTGGGCGTGCGCCCTCCTCGGCGGGCTCGGCGGCAGAGCCGCGGCAGAGCCGGGGGCGGGCGCGAGGCTGGCCGACCGGGTGACGGAGGCCGGGCTCGGGGTGGCGGCGGCGGCGGCGGCGGCGGCGGGCGGCCCGGCGGCGGGGGCGGGGCCGGGCGGCGGTGCGTGGCGGGGCGGTGTGTGGCGGCCGCTGGCCGGGCTTCGGGTGGCGGTGGTAGCGATGGGGGCCGGGGCGGCGGCGCGGCGGGGCGTGGGCCCGGCGTGCGACCCGGACGGGGCGGCTGGGCCGGCGAGCGAGGCCCGCGCCTGCGCCCTGGAGGCAGACCTGCTGCAGATGGGGGCACGCGCATGGCGCTGCCACGTGGCAGAGCCGGCAGAGCCGGGATCCTCTTCGTCGTCGTCCTCGGCCGCCCCCTCGTCGTCGTCGGGTTTCGCCGCCGCGTGCCCTGGGGGCGTCGACGTCGTCGTCGCCGTCGGACCCTACGGGGGACACGAGGACGCGCCCGAGGGGGCCGGAGTGATGGTCCGCGCGTGGCCGGCAGAGCCGGGCGCGTGGCCGGCGGGTGACTTCGTGCTGCGGGAAGGGGAGCGAGGCAGCACCGACGGGGAGCTCTGCCCGGTAGAGCGAAGTGTGCCGATCGTGACGGGGGGATGGGTCTCGGCGGCCGGCGCGGCGGCGGCATCGGTCCCGGCGTCGAGGCGTCGCTCGGCGGCGAGCGAGCTCGCGTCGCGCGGCGCCCTCGGAGTGGTGGTCCCCGCGGCCGGCGGCTTGGCCGTACGGCCGACGTCCCTCGCCCAGCACTGGGTGGGCCCCGGCGGCTCTGCCGGACGCCGCGGGGCGGCGCCGCGCCCCTGCGGGCCGGGCGCCTGGCCGAGAGTGGTGGTCTCTGAGTCGCTCCGCGGGGCGCACGAGGACGTGAGAGACGCCGTCGGAGCGATGGGCGGAGTCGTCGTCGACCGCCACTGGCGCGCCGTGGCTCTGCCGCAGTTCGACGAAACCGCCGGGGCGGGGGCCGCGGCCGCCGTGGCGGGGCACGTCTGGCACCCCGTCGACGTCAGGGCAGAGGCCGCCGGCAGGGCCGACGGGGCCGCCGCGGTGCCCACCCACTTCGTGGTCGGGTCGTCTCTCCGGATCGTCAACGCGCTCTGCGCAGTCGCCGCCGGATGCTGGCTCGTCCACACGAAGTGGGCGCTCGCGGCTCTGCAGGAGAGTCCGGCCGGGGACGAGGGGGAGGGCGGGGCGCCCGTGGCGGGCGACGACGGCAGCTCGGGCCGAGGTGACGTCGTCGCGACGGGGTCGTCGGTTGTGTCCTCGTCCGCTGGGGACGCCTCCTCGCTGCGCCTGTCTGCAGAGCCGAGGGCAGAGCCGCGGGACGAGTCGGAGCACGTGGTCGGGGGCCGTGTCCCGCCCGGGCTGGGGCCGGGGTCCGGCCCCGCGGGCCCCGGAAGGATGGTCGAGGCCTGGCTCGAGGCAGCGCTGGTGTCGGCGGGGCCCGTGCCCCCCGGCTGGGTCGATGCGCCGTCGGTCGGCGCGGCTCTGCAGGCTCTGCCGCTGGGGAGGGCCGGGGCGGGGCTGGAGGCGGGGCCCCCGGGGGCTGGGGATGACGTCATCGGGCCCGGGCCGCTGGCCTCGGCAGGCGGCCTCGCGTCGTCGCTGCTGCGGTCGTGGCGGCAGGGCCCCGGCGCGGTGCCCGAGGGGCTGGGATCGAAGCGGTTCGGACCGTTCAGCGCGCGGGGGGGGAGGCGGCGGCTGCGGCCGGAGTGGTGGTCGGAGGGGGGGTGGGAGGCGGCGGCGGCGTCACTGCGGCGCCTGGCCGACGCGGCAGAGTCCCTCGCAGCGCGGGGCGGGAGCGGGGCGTCGGCCGCTCCGGCGTGGGTGCCGATGGCTCTCGTCTCGAGCGCAGCTGCCCTGCGGGGCTTCGCCGCCGCCTCGGGGCGCGGCGGTTTCGCGTGGCCGCGGGGCGTGATGGACGGGTGGGTGGTGCTCTGCCGGGACGGGAGCAAGCGCGGCAGAGCCGCCTCGATGGTCGCGACCGCCGGGAGCGCGTGGGTGGAGGAGGAGGGCGGGGGCAGGGAGGGCGGAAGGGCGCCCTCGGGCGTCGCCGAGTTCGCGAGGACCGCCACTCTGCGCGGCGCGGCGCCGAGAGTGTTGATCCTCGTGCCGGCGGAGGTCGACGGTGGGTCCGGCGTGGACGGCGGAACGGCAGCCCTGGCCGCCGCCCTGGCCGCCGCAGTGTCCCAGGGGCGCGCCGCCGCCCTGCGCGAGCTCAGCCGGACGGACCCGGAGCTGTCCCGCCTGGCTCGGCGCTCTGCGGTGCCCGTTCTGGGAGTCCGGTCGTCGTGGGTGCTTGACGTGCTCAGCGCCTGGCCGCCCGTGTCCCCGCTCCTCCCCCAGTACAGGGTGGTCGTGCCGGGCGCGGTGTGATGGCCGCTTGCGTGCCGTGTGCTCGCTCATGGCGCGGGGGCTCAGCCACAGCTGTGCCAGAAACGTCCAGAGCCAGAACCAGCGCGCGGCACACCGCACCGGCTAGCCGACCATGCACACGGCGTTTGCAGTCCTGTTGGTATGCCTTGCAGGCTCCGTACTGGGGGGCGGGCCGCTCCGGAACTTCGGGACGGGGGTCAGCAACGGGAAAATCACCGACGAGGAGCAAACGCTGCTCAACTACACCCTCAGCGACACCGGAGAGGTCAGCCCTTGCGCTTGTTCGCAATGACTGCTCGTGGGTTTCTCTTGCCGGCCGAAGGCGGCGCCACCCTGGCTCCGAGCAAGTCGGCCGCCTTGCGATCCGTTCCGCCCGCAGTGGGGCGTGACCACGCACTTCTGGATCACAGGCTCCACGCCCCAGTCGGACACCGCGACGATCAGGTACTACGTGGACGGGGAGCGGATGGCCAGCATCGAGTTCCAGCCCCAGCACGCCTGCGGAGTTGCGTTTGACGACCCCGAGAACGTCTGGGGCAACAAGTGGGCGGGCAAGGGCAGCAACGCGGGCGGCTTCTTCCACGCTTTCCGCGTCCCGTTTTACAAGAGCCTCACGGTGACGTATGCCCTGGCGCCGGGCGCCGAGAAGGGATCGATTTTCATCCAGGTCCGCGGCGTCGAAAACCTGCCCATCGCGATGGATGGGGCGGACGTGCCCACCGGGTCCAACGGGGCGCCCAGGGCGCGCATGGTGCTGCAGCGGAACAACCTGACCATGGCTCCCCTGGAATACCTGAGTGTGGTGGACATGCCGGCCGGGACGCAGGGCCTCGTGTTCCAGACCATGATCTCGTTCTCGGCGGCAAACGTGCACACCCTCGAGGGCTGCGTGCGGTGGTACGGCACGGCATCGACCGCCTTCCCGGGGGTGCTTCTCGGGACCGGGACCGAGGACTTTTACTCATCAAGCCACTACTTCAAGATCGGCGGCGGGGCCACGCATTACCACCTGCCTTCCGTCGGCCTGACGCACTTCGTGTCGGACGGCGGCGCGGTGGAGTTCTCCGCGTACCGGTACCAGGACATGGACCCGCTCTTCTTCTCGGACGGGGGCGGGATGCAGTGGCGGAACGGAGACGTTTTCGACGGCGACGGGCTCAAGTGCTTCCTCCAGCGCGGCGGGCACGCGATCGGGGACCCGGGGCCGGCCGATGTCCTGACGTATGCCTGGGTCTATACGTGGTGATGTGGCACTGGGGAGAATGCGGGCGGGCCTCGGGTCGCACGGCAGTGCCTCTCTCGTATTCGTGTGGTTGCCGTATGGCGCGCCGTCACGGACGGCCGGGGGACCTTGTGGTCGATGTGGATCACTCACACGCACACCTCGAACATCTCAAGAGCGTGTGCACGCTGTCCCGGCCTTGGCTTACGAGAGCACCACATGGCTGAATCAGTCCGTCCATCCCTCGGGGATGGTGCGACCGGGCACGGTCGGGAAGGCGTGGGGCGGGTACGGCGGGTTCGCGGGGGTGCACGGGCCTTCGGGGCCTGCGGGGGGCGGGGGGGCGGGCGTAGGGGGGCTGTGAGGGGGCGCGGCGCCGGG
>Ga0136560_1001205_pt1 | contig 13223 bp, 6 predicted proteins | sample AntRauMeHopE1497_FD_104925 | JGI IMG/M metagenome (GOLD analysis project Ga0136560, IMG submission 104925) | Saline lake microbial communities from Rauer Islands, Antarctica - Metagenome Hop E1 #497 | ecosystem: Environmental > Aquatic > Non-marine Saline and Alkaline > Saline | place... | reverse complement strand
TGATAGCCCTGGCGCAGCCAGCAGCGCTGAAGCGGCAGAGTTTCGCGGGAGGCCATTGCTGGGCCCGAGTGGAGACGACGTCAGGAGTGCGCCTTCTAGCCCCGCAGGCACATACAGGAGCGGGAGTAGACGGCGCTGCCACTCTTCCCTGGCAGCCGTGGTGGCGTGCGGCTCGGCCGGCTTCGCCCTCTTCAGGGCGAGGTCCAGCACTGTCCCGGCGTGAGCCCATAGCCTTCGGTCCTGCTGCTGTCGCCGCACCGACTCTTGAACCCCAAACGACTCCAAAACAACGGCGACAACCAGCTGGAGGATCACCCAGTTCGACATGATGTACCAGCCGATGACGAGCGCAGAGCCAATGCCAAAGCCTTTGCCGAGGATTATGGTAGACCCGAGCACAGCGTTCCATGATTCGCCAGTGGCGACGACGAAGAGGGCCAGTGCCGACGTCGCTGGTGTCGTGAAGACGAGGCGCGACTTCGTCTCGGATGCGGCAGAGGCGACAAAATCCGCTTCGTATGAGGACACTTGGTCCGCAGTCGGAGTAGAGCTGCCGTGCTTCAACGCTGCCATGTACGATGAGACTGCCCAGTGCCACTGGGTCGACGCTGCAGCGATGGCTGCCATAGTCACGACGAAAAACAGCATCAGCTGAGCGACTAGGCCTGCACCCCGCTGCGCGATTGTGAGCAAAAACGTCACGCCCGGAAGCCAGGTGAGCAGCGAAAACACCCGAGGCAGGCGCAGCAGGGTCGGCAGCGCGAGCAGTGTTGAGACCTTCCACCCTCCGAAGGCTGGGTGTCCGTCGTCGACACCCAGGAATTCAGAGAGTCCGGGCGAGCCAAGGGGGGCCGAAACCGCGTCAATCATGAACGGAAGCTCCAGGAAACCGAGGGCCACAACCGCATGGTCGACGAGCGGCGCTCCAGTGACCGAAATCAGATCTTCGCCAGTGGCTCGTGCCGCAAGCAGCAGCTCGACAGCAGACCACACCAGCAGTGCCATCCGAGCCATAGCAATGGCAGGGGCTGGAGTGCTCCCTGAGGCCTGGTCGGAGTGATCCAGCACCACAAGCACCAGCTGGGCGACCACAAGCGACGCTGTCAGCTGCTTGAAGCCCCGCCGCCGCACCACACGACTGGCGAGCACGGTGAGACCTGGGCAGCATCGGAGTCGCTCCTCCCGCACCTCAAGGCCGCGGCCCAGCCCTGGCACCGCCCGGGGAAGCACCGCCCGGCTGGGTCGGGCCGACAACGGGGGGGCGGTTTTGCCGGGTGCTGCAGAGCGTCTGGTAGAAAGTTCGCGCGACGAGGAGTCTGCTGGCCGATCATGTGCGTGCAAGTCGGGACCTGCGACTCCCGCCTTGGGCACTTGGCTTGCTGCGCCAGTTCCCAGGACGCCATCGGCCGCGTGCTTGCGCTTGATTGGCGGGACTTCGAGCGCGATGCGAGGGTTGAAGCCCGTATCGGCTACAGAAGCGCGGCCTGCCGGGGCCACGCTTGCCACCCCTTGCACTGTGGACGATGATCGCGATGCAGAGTCGTCGGCAGACAAGCCACCGCTCAACTTGGGTCCATCGGCCTGGCCTGCCGACCTGTGACCCTTGCCACGTACCTTCACTGAACCCGCAGCGATGCCAGCCATGGAGATTACCGCAGCCTTCGTGCCTTTCGCTCCGCCCGTGCTTGCGTCGGTCCTGGAAGCGGAGGTGCCCTGAGGTTGACGTGCTTGCCAAGCTGCTGGGGCTGGGAGCGAGCCGGCTGGCTCTGGATTGTTCACGCCGCGCCCAAACTGGACCGTGATTTTTCGCACACCTCCAGCCGCAACCCGGCTCTCGTTGTCGCCGGATTGGGCTGCGCTGCGGTCCACGAGCTCACCGTACTCAGTGGAGAGGAGGCCATCTCGCTGCTTCCTCAGCGCAAGCCTTGCGCGTGCCACGGCCGCCGCCTCAGCCAGTTTCAGAGCCTCCCCCTTGACGATGACAGTGCGTCGTGCCTCGCCAAAGGCGAATGCTCTGCATGCGAAGCACAAACCCCTGCTCCGGCACTTTCTTGCGCCATCGACGTCGTGCTGCGACGGCTGACGCAAGAGGCGTGTGCCAAAGCGCTCGGCGTCTGGACCAGACGCTGCTGCCGCGTAGTCCCGCTGCTTCGGAGTAGATCGCGCCTGGCTTGCACCGGCTGCCACGTTGCTCGTCCGCGTCGCCTCCCATGCCGAGGAGAAGATGGCCACCATCACGGACGTGGTCATGTTCAGGCAGAGGAAAGCGATGATCACGATGTTGGCAGCAAAATAGAGGAGATTGAGCTCGGAGGTCGCATCAGCCACCTTGTACGCCAGGACGGACCAACCTTCAAGCGTTGAGATAGCGAATGCCGTAAGGAATGCTGCCGGAAAGGAGTCAAACGACTCGGTGCCGAGTCCGTCCGTCGATGACTTCGTGCCTTGCACGCACTCGTACGTCACATTTCCGGTATTAAAAGCGGCACAGCTTAGCGCTCCGATACTGGAAGGGTCTGCACCCATGGCACAGTGCGCCTGCGGCTCCGGTGGGCGCAGTACAAGAGGCAGACCGTTGCCGGCCGCGTCTGACCGAACGCAGCGCCGCTCGAGCGCCCCACCGAACCCCTCGACAGCAAACACGGCCGATACACTGAGGAAGAAAAACAGCACGGCCACCACGTTCACCACGAATGGCACGCCTCGAACTAGGCCCTCAAGGATGGACCTTACCCCGGCGAGCGGGCGGGCGGTTCTGGCCACCCTCAGGGCTCGGGTCATCGACAGCACCGACAGCGCGATGGCTGCTGATGATGAGGGTGCTACGGCCCAGACTACCACCTCCCCAATGACCAGGGCGGAAATCAGGAGCTCAACGATGCGCCACGCGCTCGCCCAGAAGCGCCAGCCTCCGGCAAGCAGCTTCCCAGATGTGTCCAACCTGCGAGAAGGTGCCCAGGGTCACGCAGTCGGAGCGCTGGGTGGCACTGACGCCTCAGCTCGGGACGGTTCAGGCGCGGGAAACCGTGCCGACCCGTGGGTACACTGCATACCCCTGAACCCCGCTCTCACAAAAGCAGGCATGCCACTGCAGCATCAACTAGGTCGAGCCACGCCGGCCTGAACGGAGCCCCGCGAGGCCAGAATGCTTGCGCCGCAACGCTGGCCAAGACTGTGTAGGCCACGGTGCTTGCGACCGCTGGCATGGTCACCACCACGGCGAGCCGCTTGCGACAACCAGCCAGAGGGACCGATTCGGCCATGGTGGGCCGGTGGTAGGGCGGGCGCCGCCTGGCAGCGACACTGTGAGTGTTGCGAATGTCACATGCTTGCTCACATTTGTAGAGACTCTGCCGTCGGTGATTATTCGTCGGGGCTAGCTCTACTTCGACGGAGCCACAACACCAGACCGCTGTGCAGCTGAAGCGTGCAGGGCTGAGCCTGCTGTCCTTTCGATGCGCAACGTTGATATTTTTATCCCCGGGAACACAAGGCACGGCCTTGATTGGGACGGCAAGCGCCGCGGAGTTCAGGGCCGGACGGGGAGGCAGCGCGGTACACCCAAGCAAGATTCGACGCATCGCCGACCAGCCTCGCTCAGACTGCCCCTGCGAAAAGTCAGAGCTTTCCGCAGAATCGGCACCTGGAAATCGAGCCTTCCAGCCAGCTGCTTTCACTGCGATGGCGATGCGGCGCTGCCACCGTTGACGTCGTCGACTTGCGGGGTTGCTCTGCTCAAGCCGCACGCCCGCAGCTGCTGCTGCCGCCTCCACGGGCACTCGCGTCGTGCGCACACGCATTCAACACCAAGCCCGGTGATTCATAGCTCCATAGACGTGTGGTGCCGGCGGCCAGTCATCGTCGGGTCGTTACCAGAATTGCGGAGAGTAGTTCAGCCTCAGGTCCTGTCCAAGTCATCTGCACCGCACTCACTACCGTCAAATGAGGTCCCAGGGTGAGAATCATGAGGCCGATCCCAATGTCGCGTGGTCTTTGCGGAGCTTCGGCGGTGGGCGAGCGGTGCTCCCTTGCACCGACTCACGCGCACCTGACAGCACGCGAGCGGCTGCCTCAGATGCGGCAAGCACAGGCATCGGGAGCGAGTGTGCAATCTGATTTGCTCCTTCTTGAGTCTTCCTGGCGCCCTGGCCCCGTTCCCGCAGCAGTCGTTGTGGCGGCCTTGCTTGCCGGCTTTGCTGCAGGGCAGGACTTCCCTGACGTTTACTGCGGTCCAGGGCTCCGAGATGGGATCACTAGCGATGGAAATGTTTTCTGGACGGACGGGTCGTACAATCTGGCGCTTGGGGAGCGGGCAAGAGGCCTCTCTTCGACCGTGGCAACCTTCCAGAATGCCGCGACAGACGCGTTTGCGTGCGCTATCAGCGCTCAGGGAGCCCTGGAGTGCTCGCGCATGATCAACGGCGCGCCAGAAGCATACGCGGTGCCCGAGCTTCCGGCGGGGCAGCGGTGGACCTCGTTCTCCATGGTGTCCGATGGCGACAACGCGGCCGTCACGGGGGCGGCGACGCTGTGGTGCGGCATCGTGTCCACCAAGCGGCTGAAGTGCTGGGAGGCAATGCCGCCCGAGGACACTGACGGAGACTCACCGGAGCCACCCGCGGTTCCGGAGTTTTTCGATCTCGAGATGGACGACGACACGACGCAGCCCACCGAATGGTCTGCCGTCCACATCGTGCGGGTGCCTCCCGCCAGCGGCATTGGTGCGGCGCTTGCAGCGGTCTGTGCCATCGACGCCGCCAAGGGTGAGCCGTACTGCTTCAGCGGCACGCTGGGCATGGGAGCGCTCAGCGACGAGCCATTGCCGTGGTCTGGCCAGTCGACGCCACCGACAGACCTGGCTCCTTCGCTTCAGTCCAGGGTCTCGGGCGAAGGAGCCTCAGCCAAGTTTGTCATTCACAGCGCGCATGCGGACGGCGTGCCCGTGGCGTGGGAGCTCGTCCGCGCCGCGACGGGGCCGTTGTCCGTGAGCCTCGTGACCATCGACCTCGCCGAGATGGCAGCCAACCCACAGGACGTGGCGTTCTGGGGGCCCAAGTCCGGCGCGTGCGGCCTCACGACTGCGGGCACTGCCGTGTGCATTGACGAGGACGGCGCCGAGCTCAGCTTCACGGCTCCCGCAGCACAGCGGCCATTCACGGCAGTCGTCACCTCGCTCGACGGCGTGTGCGGCGCGGTTCCGTCCGCCGGCTACCGCATCTGCAAGGACGACCTGGAGCTCGGCAACGCCACCTTCCCGGCCGTGGTGACCATGCCCCCGGAAGGTCACGCCGTGTCGGCGGTGTGCCGCCCGACCGCAGCGCTCCCCGATCCGCAGGACACCCCATTGCTGGAGCCGACAGCGGTGGACCTCTCGCTGCTCGCCTCTCTGACGACCGTCCGTGCCGGCGCGCTCGAGTCGTGGCCCAACGCGAGGGTCATGGCACTCGGCGCAAGCGTTGCCTCGCTCGAGGCGGACAGCTTCCGGGGTCTCGCCCGCCTCGCCGTCCTGGACCTTGCCGCCACGTCCGTCACCGCCATACCCGACAACGCCTTCCGCGGCCTAGCCGGGCTCCGCCGCCTCGCCCTGCCGCCGTCACTGGCCACGCTGAGCGTGGGCTCATTCGCGGGCCTCACGGGACTCACCGAGCTTGACCTGTCAGCGACCGACGTCGCGTCCCTGCCGCGTGGACTCTTCGCCGGCATGACGGTGCTGCGCACCCTCACGCTCCCGCCACGGCTCGTGAGCCTCGGGGCGGGAGCGCTGTCCTCGCTGGCAGCGCTCACGTCCCTGGACCTCAGCGCGGCGTCCCTCACCTCGATCGGTGGCGGGACGTTCGCCGGACTGTCGGCCGTCACGTCCCTGGCTCTGCCCACATCCGTCAGCGTGCTGGAGCCGTCGTCGTTCAGCGGTCTCTCGTCCCTCGCCGCCCTTGACCTCTCTGGCACGGGCATCGCCTCGCTGCCCGGGGGCGTCCTGACCGGCCTCGACAGCATGACACGCCTCGACCTCCCGGCCTCCCTGGCCTCCCTGGCACCGGACGCCTTCGCCGGGGCCCCGGGCCTCGCGGCCGTCAACCTCAGCGCCACCGCCGTCACGGCCCTCCCCGCCGGAGCCTTCCGTGGCGCCGGACCCGCCATCGCCGAGGTGACCCTGCCGGCCGGGCTTTCCGACCTCCGGCCCGGGGCGCTCGCGGGCCTGATTGGCACCCGCGCTCTCACCGTGGCCTGCCCCGGCCTCCGGTCGCTGCCCGCGGGGGCGTTCCAGGGCATGGCAGCGCTTCGCACGCTCACGGTCCGCGTCGCCGGAGGCATGGCCGCTGGCTGCGACTCGTTCCGAGGCCTGCCCGCGCTCCAGTCGCTGGACCTGGCCGGCTCGGGCACGGCCCTGTCACCGGGTGCGGGGCTGCTCCCCGGGTCCTGGCGGACGTGCAGCTTCGGGCCAACGCTGCAGACGCTGCGAATGCGAGGCTTCAACCTCACGGGGGCAGAGCTCTCGGACGTCGAGCACCTGGCGCACGTCCCGTCGCTCCGAACTCTGGAGGTGACCGACTGCGTCGGCGCGCCCGAGCTCCGCGACGGCCTGCTCACCCCGCTGGCGCAGCTCCGGACGCTGAGCCTCCGGAGCTGCGGGGTGGGTCGCCTGCCGCAGCTGTCGTTCGGGGCGCAGGAGCTGCTGTCCGCGATCGACATCGTCGGGAACGTGCTTTCGAGCGTCGACTCTGCCGCGTTTGACAACCTGTTCGCCCTCGCGACGGTCAGCTTCGAGAGCGGGAAGCAGTGCGGAAGCGGCACCGCCAAGGTCCCGCTCCGGCCCACAAGGGGCGAGGCCGTGCCGCTGTGCGTGACCTGCTCGCCTGGCTTCATCTGCCCGGACGGCTTCAAGTCCATCCCGTGCCCGCGGAACACCTTCCAGCCGCGCCCCGGGCAGTCCAACGTCTCGTCGTGCGAGCAGTGCCCCGCTGGCACCGTCACCACGGCGACCGGGTCGATGTTCCCGTCGGACTGCGTCGGCATCACCCTCGCCTGCCCCGTCGGGACGGCCGGCGTGGGATGCCGCCCGTGCGGGCCGGGCGAGGCCTCGCCCGGCGGAAACGTGCAAGAATGCCGGCCTTGCCCGATCGGCTCCGTGTCGGCCGCGCGGCTCCGCTCCGCCGAGTGCGTCCCCTGTCCGGGCGGGTCATTCCAGGACGAGGCCGGGGCGGCAAACCTCAGCAGCTGCAAGCCCTGCGGCCCCGGCCTCGTCAGCAGGGAGGGCACGTCCACGTGCCGGGCCTGCCCCGCTGGGCTCAGCGCCTCGCCCGACGGGACTGGGTGTGTCGCTCTGCCGGCGGAGCGGTGCACTGCGGCCGGCTGGACGTGCCTCCCGGGCGTGCCCGGAGCGGTTCCCGACGTCCCCGCGATGGCGGGCCTCCTGAGGAGCCTTCCGCTCGATGGGGCGTTCAAGGCCCCACCGGCGCGTGCAGCGGCGCGCGCCCGGCTGCTTCAGAGCTCCGGGGCGGGCGAGGGCGATGCGGTGGACGCCCTGGTTGCGAGGGCGCGGCAGCAGTTCCGGGGCATCACGGCGGCGGAGGCGCAGCTGCTCGCCTGGGCCGCTGCGGGCTGCCTCGTCGTGGCTTTGGTCCTCCTCCTCCTCGCGCCCTGCACCCGCTTGATCCTGCAGCTGTGCCTGCGCACGATCGACCAGATGTCGACTAGCCACAGCCAGGAGGAGTTCGCCGCCACCCGAATCATCCACACTCCCGCGGGCGGCTTCTTCTCCGTAGCAGCCGTGCTGACCGCTCTCGCCATGTCCACCAGCCTCGTGATGGAGTTTGCCGTCGCCAACACGGCCCGAAGCGACGGCCTGCAGGTCCTCGCCACAGGCATCCCGGGCGCCGAGCGAGCGGCCGGCGCGTCCTCAGACATGGTCATCGACGTCACGGCCCGGCCGGCGCCGTTTGTGCGATGCGCCGACGCCCTCTCGCTCCAGGTCTCCATCGGTTCGGTCGTGGGGCTGCGCTCCGACGCGCCGGCATCGGGCCTCACCGCCGCGGCCAGATCGGGGACAGTGAGCGACTTTGCGGCCCGGACCTCGATCACGGAGCGCGCCCTTGGCGATGGCACGAACGTGTGCTGGCTCCGGGCTCTCTGCCAAAACTGCTCCTTCGACCGCTCCGCGACTCTGACTGTGCGAGCACACTGGTCGAGCCAGATCCTCCCGTGGCGCCTGGCCATGCTGAGCTCCGAGGGGACGTGGGTGTCGGTCGCCGGCACGGCAGCATCCCCGGCTGCCGCGGGCAACGCGTCGGGTCTCAGCGGCGCGGCGGGGCTCGAGCGGCTCCGCGGGCAGTCGGAGGCCATCACCGTGATCCCGCACCTGACCACCGACTCACGGTCGAGCCCCGCGAGGCAGACGACTGGCTTCGTGGTGCAGGACGCGCGGCTCCGCGAGGCCTCCGTCGGCGCCATTGACGACGTCAGGCCGAGCAGCAGTGATGTCGCGCTGAGCTTGCGTCTCCAGACTTCCGCCGTCCTGGCTACGGTCAGCCTCACGTCGGTGTACACGCTCACGCAGCTGCTCTCCGCCATCGTGGGGGTCGTCGTGGGGATCCTGGGCAGCTTCGGCGGCCTCTTCTCCAGCTTCGAGCGCACGGTCGGAAAGCGTCTCGTATGGCTCTGCGGCCGGACCGGGCTGGTCTCGTCGGAAGAAGAGGCGATGTCGATGGCGTCCGAGCGGGAGGCAGCGGCCCGCCGCTCGAGTCCGAGGACCAAGCTTGCGGCCGGCCACGACCATGCGACTTCGGGCGCCATGACACCATCCTCAGTCGCGCTGCGGCTGCCGTCACCCGCGGCAGGGATCTCGAGTCCGCCCGCCGGGCGCCAGCCCAGCCTCAGCGATGATAGCGCCAGGGCGTGACCGCTGCCCGCCTGGGAGACGCACCACGGGAGCTCCCGCAGCGCCTTGACGCACGAACACCTCGTGGATGGCGGCTTCGGATCCAATCGTTGTCCCAGGGCATGGCGATGCCATGAGCTGCCCGCACGCCAGATGGCTCGGCTCGCACCACGGCACGGAGGGCAGGGACCGCGGCACGGAAGGCAGGCGGTGTGCACTTCCTAGGTGGCCAACATGCGCGCGATCGGGGTTCGAGGGTGATCCCTGCAAGCGAGCTCTCACGGAAGGGCAAGGCCAAGAGTCCCGACGGCGTCAATGGTGGCTGAAGGCCTGGCCGCAGCCCCTACGCCACGCCCCCGGGCAAGCCGCAGCCCTACCTCCGTGGGACTGGTTGGATGCTCCAGTCCCAGAGCTGCAACCAGATCGCTTTGCGATGACGCGCCTTCCGGTCGCTTCGGGGACAAGGCCTGCGGACTGCTGCTGACCATGGCCAACCGCGCGTTCGGGACTGACCGGAGCGCGAAGGGACGCTGGCTGGCTCACCACGTGGCGGAACCACCTGGTCGCTACTGCTGTCCAGGGTGCAGCTCTGCAGCTGAAGAAGCAGACCAGCACGCTGATGCAGCGGCATGCGGCTGCGCGGCGACGTGGCACGGGGAGTAAGGGTGCCTGATCAGTGATGTGGGTCGCTGGTGGTAGGCCGTGGTCAAACCATTGTTCTGATAGTTACTTATCGTGATGAATGTGTCATAGATGCGAAAGTTTTGGAGCGGAGTGCGTGAACGCGGGTCTGGCAAGTTGAGAGATCAGATCATCTGCCGAGCGATGACAGCCGGTCTCGTGGATCTCGACTCCCCTGAGCTATTTCGATCGTGTTGCCTCGAGACACGCTAGTCGCTCAGCTCCGGAATCAATAGCTTTGCCAACGAACATCCACCGGTTTACAACACGGGCTCTGGTAGGAATTGGGCATCACAAGGACATTCGCCGTTTTTTTGGTAGAGCTGTGAGAGCGAAACTGGGGCCTCTGCCTGACATCGAACCGTCGTGCTGACGGTTCGGCGGGAGCCGCCGAGCCGTCAGTTCTATTGGCCGCTGACTGCTCCGGAGCTCTCCGCACGAACCCTACGGGCCCGGGGAGGCCAAAGACTTGCACAAGCATGAGGTCCATGACTTGGCCGGCGAACAGAGACCGCAGCGATCGGAATGGGTGGCTGTTGGCAACCGTACGAACCGTCAGGCGGCTGACGGTTCGGGCGGCTTTTTGGCAGTTCTGACGGTTCAAAACGGGGTTGAACCGTCAGGATAGACCTGATTGTTGGGGCAAGTTTGACGGTTCGATGTCAGGCAGAGGCCCCTGGGTACGCCGTAACCTATGTTTGTTGTAACATTTGGGCGTATATGATTTCCGGACTGATATTCTTGCTCTGCGACACCTCACACTCCTCCCGCGCTCGGCTGAGCGTTCAAACCCTGCCGTGGCATGCTTGCGAGCATGCGACGCAAGGCGGCATGCCTCGTGGCGCTCGTGTGAGCCAGTGTGTCCTGCACTAGGCAGGGGAGCCTCGCAGGCCTGGCGTCATGGTTACGCGTGTTCGGGCCTCGCTTCTACATCCTGAGCTGCACGGCGCCATCGCGAGCGATTCGCTAGGCTCCGCTGCTCGTTCTTGACATTCTCGTGTGTCCTTCATGATGTACGCAGTCTGTACGCGAGCACGGCAGCGGCATCTTATGGAATGAACTGTGAGCCCTCTAAATCCCTTTTTTTCAGTGCCCGCCATTGAAGGAGTTGCCAGGCTCTTCCCGCTTCTCGTTGAAACTCACCGCCCTTCTGTACAACAGTCAACCTCGTCAGGACGACTGCTGGCCAGACCAAAACGATGTGAGCGCCTGTGGCGCGCTTTGGCGATTCAAGCAATGGTGCAGCGCACGTAGCCGGGAGACAGGTCTTTGACATTGGCATGCCCACGGTCCAGGGTGGCCTGGTATGGGCGTACCAGCCGGTTGCGAGCGCTTCGCGTGGTAGCTAGCCGCATACCATTGATTTTGGTGTGCCTAGCATTCTGCTGAAGCTGTGCAGTTCGTCCTTGAAACACTGTGGCCCTGCTGCCGCCGCTGGTTGTTGACATCCCACCGGCTTGGCCCGTGTTGACACGACTGGTCGGCCACGGGGAGCGCTGCCGAGGGTGTCATGCGCGAGTCGAAGCTGAGCCACTGTTGTGAAAGCGTGTAGCGAGCCCCTCGCAGCCAAATTCCTCTGCAGACAAGTGATGGATGGATTACGTTCCGTGTTGAGGGACAAGGCAGCCTTGTGGGGTTTCTGCGAGTTGGCGTTGGAAAAGGAAGCGTGTGCGACCAGGATCTTGTCGAGAGCACGGCCGCATTTTATCGGGTGAGCGCAAGTATGAAGGCGTTGGCTGAGCGTCACCCTCAATAAAGGCCTCATATGGCAGGGCAACAATTGCTGGCGCCATCGTTGGCTGGTACTTCTTGATGGACTTTCGTTCCCAGCATTTTCCCATAACTGGCATGCCTCTGGCAGTTTGCGTCCTGGTTCGGGCGCGGTGGGGCAGACACCTTGTGTCATTGGATGTGCACTGGATTTTCGTTCTGTTCGCAGGCGGTGACGTCCGGTGCGAAGATCAATGTTCCTGAGGGCAACCGCATCCTGTGTGCTGCCAATGAGCGGTGTTGCGTGCTCATCGAGAATGCTAACTGGGCGAATTCATTTGACGTGAGACCATCCCGGGTTGATTTTGCGAGCTCGCGTCCATTGGTGAGCTTGAGCAGGCACCTCCCGACGCTGAGGCACCCACTCCTTCGCAGGTCCACGTCAAGGATTTGTGAGACAGCGCTAGTGAATCGCGGATGAGAAGGACGCATCAATCCGCCGCCTTGCGGCCCTGGGACACCGGATAACGGTGATTCATCCCGGTGGCCTTCGAGTCGGACTATTGGTACTCACCAAGCATGGGCTGTCGGCATACATGAAGCAGGGAATCTGCATGAGAGTCGCGCAGCTGTGCTGCCATTGTGACTCTGTGTGGAATCGTGCTGCTGCTTGCCTCCGCAGGGTTGTCGGCGGCAGCACATACAGGAACAAGATGCTGGGGTGCAAGTTCGACAACTACGTGCTCAACACATACACAGGTATCAATGATCAGAGCTCGTTTGTCAAGTGCCCACAAGGCTCGAATCTCATCGATGGACGTGCGGCCGCAACGTCACCGGGCGCGTCGGTTGGCTGGACTGTGGATTCAGCTGCATTCGAGGCCAGTGGAAGAGTTTCGGCGGGGGAAAGTCAACCACGTCCTTTAGGCAATGGAAGGCAAATCACTTACACCTCATCGCCCGTGGGTGATGGATACGAGCGCAACAAGATTTTTTTCTTGGTCTGCAACGACGAGGCAAGAAATGACTTTTGCTCTGCCCGGCTCAACGACTTTGAGTTCTCGAGCAGTACTAGGCAAAAGTTCTTGGTGGGCCGTGAGTTAATCGGCATTGTCGGTGGCTATGGCCCGTATCAGGAGCGAACATGGGAGTACACGACTTCGCCGGGTGGGTCCTTCTCCGTGGCATGCAGCCGCATCGACACGGAGGCAACAGTTGACAAGGTCACGGTGTTCAATGGCATTGGCAGTGGCAAGACAGCGGTCGGCACACCGATGTCGGGTACCAGGTGTCCTTCAGCACCGCTGGTGACAACTTCTGAAAAGATGACCATCATCTTTCAGTCCGATATGTCTATAACAAAAGACGGCTTCACCTTAGCTATCGAAAGCAGGACAGGCGGGTCGAGCGGTGGCGGACCGAGTAGTGGTGGTGGATCGAGTAGCGGTGATGGTGGCAGCTCCGGCGGCAGCTCCGGCGGCAGCTCCGGCGGCGGTGGATCGAGTAGCGGTGGAGGATCAAGCGGCGGCAGCGGGTCAGGCGGCTTAACCATTACCATGGTCTTTCCATCCAGTCCTAAGACGATCGGCATCCCAGGTGGATACACGGCCGGGGTGACAAGCACGTGGCGGCTCTTGGGGTTTGGTGCCGGCAACGTTATCAGCATAACGTGCAACAGCATCGACACCATGGCAAGCGGTGACCTCGTCAAGGTGTACGACGGCACTAGCAGTAGCAAGACCGAGATAGGCACCATGTCCGGCAGCACGTGCCCCCGGGCGCCGCTGGTGTCTACGTCGGACAAGGTAACCGTCGTCTTTGCCCCTAGCTCCACATCGCGAAGTGGCGGCTTCTCGCTGACAGCCCGAGCTGCACCTAGGAGTGGCGGCTCAAGTGGTGGCGGCAGCTCCGGCGGCAGCTCCGGCGGCAGCTCCGGCGGCAGCTCCGGCGGCAGCTC
>Ga0136560_1001204_pt1 | contig 13225 bp, 1 predicted proteins | sample AntRauMeHopE1497_FD_104925 | JGI IMG/M metagenome (GOLD analysis project Ga0136560, IMG submission 104925) | Saline lake microbial communities from Rauer Islands, Antarctica - Metagenome Hop E1 #497 | ecosystem: Environmental > Aquatic > Non-marine Saline and Alkaline > Saline | place... | reverse complement strand
GTCAGCAGAGCGCTGCGGCCGAGTCCACCCGCCGCCGCACCCCCCGCCGCCGCTCCCCCCGCCGCCGCCTCCCACGCCTCCGCGTGCCCGTCGTACGCCGACGTCGCCGCCCGGAGGACGTCGGCGAGTCGCGTGCCCCTGGCCGCCGCGGCCGGCCAGAGCGACGACTCGTCGCTCTCGTACCAGAAACGGTCGGAGTCCCTCAGCCGGCGGAACTGGTCAGACACGATCCACCCCGCCGTGCGACCAACACTCCCCGCCGCGCCGTCGTCGTCGTCCAGCTCTGCCAGGAGGCCCACGAGGGCGTCGACAGGGGCGGCAGCGGGGGCGGGGGCAGCGTCGACCAACACTCCGGCGGCCGGCACGTCCCCGGCTCCCGCGCCGTACACGGCCGAGACGGCTCTGTGCAGAGCCGTCCGGTTCCCCGGGCGCCAGGGCCCGAGGCCGGCGGCGCGCCTGAAGACGGCAAAGGCCGCGGCGCCGTGGTCTCGGCCGCGCTGCACGTTGAAGGCGATCAGGTCGAAGGACACGGCTCTGCCGAAGAGGAGGGTGCGGACGTCGTCGGCGGCGAGGGCGTCGGCGGCCTGGGCGGGAGTGACGGTCATCCCCCGCAGGAGGGTGTCGACTCCGTCCTCGGCCGGGTGGCCCGCCGCCGTGAGGGCTCGCCAGGGGGCGAAGTAGCCGTCGCGCAGGGGCAGCCACGGGTCCCGGGTCAGCGGGCACCACCGCGCCCCGAGGCGGCTGAGGGCGTGACCAACCTGGCTGTGGCCGAAGCGGAAGGCGGCGGAGGCGAAGGTCGCCCGGACGCGGCCGTCGGCGGAGGGGTCGTAGCCCCGGTAGCGGGGGAGGGGCGCTCCGGCGTGCAGGGGGAGGTACTCGTCCGTCACGATGGACTGGTACTGGGCCGTCGTGACGGCGCGGGCGGAGGCGAAGTGGGCCTCCTCGTCAAGGGCGGGCCACAGCCACGGGGGCAGCATGCAGAGCCCGTCGGCCGACGTCGGCAGGCCCCAGGCGGGGTCCGTGCGAGGAAGCAGCGGCCTGGGGCGGTCCGCCGGCCTGCCGGGAGTGATGGTCGTCACGGGGGTGGGGCATGGCAGGGCGCAGCGCTCCGGAGCGACGCCGCCGGCAGAGCAGCTGGCCCGGGAGAGGGCTGACCAGCGGGCGAGCGCCGCCGTGGCGTCGTCACGGACGTCGATCCCGGCCGGCTCTGCCGGCAGTGCCGCGGCCCTGGCGATGAGCTCGGCGTTGACGTTGTGCAGCCTGGCCATCGCCGTGTGCAGAGCCAGGATCCCCGGCTGAACGTTCGCCCGGTTGTCGCCCGACACGACGAGCGACTCCCGGTGCCTGCCGAGCGCGTTGACGTTGGGCAGAGCCGCCGTGTTGAAGGGAAGGTGATCGGTGCGGCCGACGTCGGCAGAGCCGCCGCCGCGGGGCGACGGTGGCGCCGCGACACCGCCCGCTGTCGCCTCGCCGTCGGCCGCGACCTCTGCCCGGGCCGACGTCGCCGCGGCGCCTCCCTGCGGTTTCGCGTCGTCGGGGCGGTGCCTCGCGGCCTCTGCGGCAAAGGCCGCCGGCGCTGGCCCCCCCGACCGCAGCCTCCCTCCCCCACCGGCTCTCAGCGCGGCCAGCCTCGCGCCGTCGGACCCGTACAGCGTCGACAGGTCCAGCCACGAAGTGACCTTGTTCACGTGGGCGGCGGGCGTCGCCTGCCGCCGCCCGAGCGACGCGGCGGCCCGCCCCGCGGCGGCGTCGCTCCCCCCGCCCGCGTCCTTCCTCCCCGACCGTCGGAAGTGCATCACCGCGCCGCCGCGGCCCCCCGGGTCCAGCCACGGGTCCCCCCGCGGCACCGGGATGCCCTTGTTGCCCCCCTGCCGGAAGTCGGCGATGGGAGTCACGAAGTCGACGTCGTGGGCGATCAGCTGACCCAGGTGCACAGCCGCGTCGGACAGGCCCCGGCGGTCCGGCCGGGGCCAGCGCTGCGAGAACACGGCGTTGGAGACCAGCCGGGCCGAGGGCGCCGACGTCCCGGCAGAGCCGCCGGCCGCGGGAGGGACGGCTCTGCCGTTTCGGCTCTGCTCGCGGAGGAGTTCTGCCTCTGCCTCGGCGTAGTCGTCCCAGAGCGGGGTGAAGGCTCTGCCCATGGAGGCGTCGGCGCGGTGGTTGTGGCCGCCCGAGGCGGACGGCAGCAGCTCCAGGAGCGACGGGGCGTCGCTCGGTGCGGCGGCGGCGCGGGCCGCGTCGACCAGGCGGCCCAGCCACGTCGGCGCCGGGGCGGGGGCGCCGTCAAGCGAAACCGCGGGGCTGCCGTGACCGGGCCTTCGGCCCCCGCCGCTGCCGGCCCTCGGCTCTACCGCGACGAGCGCCGTCGCGCTCGCCGACGTCCCCGCGGACGTCGACGTCGTGTAGAGCACCGCGTCCCGCAGAGCGCCTTCCACCATGGGAGGCGCGTGGTAGATTAACACTCGCCCCCGGGGCCCCACCGCGGCGGCCCCGGCCTTGGGCGGGATCACGCCAGCGATGCGCTGCGACGAGCAGAGCGGCACCAGCCGGCCGGGGAAGGGCTCTGCCGGGCCGACGTTGGCGTCGTCACGGCCCGGGGTGTGGGAGACCCGGAGGCGGAAGCCGGCGGCGGGTCCCGGAGAGCCGGTGACGGCGGCGCGGCGGCGGGACGGGTCGCGTCCCGTGCCCGGGGCGGCGGGCACCCACGCCTCGGCTCGCCACACCGGCTCTATTCCGGCGCCGTCGCCCGCCCCTGCCGCCGTGCCCGCGGCCAGCGTGACGGCGCTCACGCCGGGCCCGGCCTGGGCACGAGCCGCCGACGCCGCGCCCCCACCGCGGGGGAGGAGGGCGACACGGGGCGACGACCACGACGGCGACGAGGCGATGACGTCATCCGAGCCGTCCCCGTCGACGTCCGTGATGGTGAGCGACGCAGAATCGTCGCGCCCGACCGGCTCTGCCCCCACCCAGCCCACGACGCCCCACCCTGCCTCCCCCGCCGCCCGCCTGAGCGCAGCAAGTCTCGACCCGCCGGCCCCGCAGCGCGCCAGGAGCGCGGCCGTCGTGCCGTCCCCGGACAACGCCACGGCGGCGGCAGAGCCGAGGAGCGAAGGGTCCCCGCGCAGGCCTCTGAAGAGCCGCGCGCCGTCCAACGCATCCCCGCACTCGTGCTCTGCCGACCCTGCGCCGCCCATTGCCAGCACCTCGGGACGGTCAGCTCCCGGCTCTGCCGCGGCGTCGGCGTTGAGCAGGGACGGTGGGACCGCTGCGCAGGCGGCAAAGCCGGAGCGCGGCCCCACGACGGCCCCGGTTGCTGACGCCTCGACGACCACCACTCTCCGGCGGCTGGAACCGGGGGACGTTGCGCTGTTTGCAGTCCCGCCTGCGGTGCGGGAGTGTTGGTCCCCAGTCGCCCCCGGCTGGCTGGCCCAGAGCGCCGCCGGCGTCACGATGGCGACCCGACCGTCGCGACGGGACGCCATCACGATGCCGCGTCGCGTCACGTCGACGCCCCGACCGCACACCGCCCAGTCGCCCCCGCTCCCGGACCCCGCGGGACCATCCGTGCCCCACGGAACGCCTCCGCCGCCGCCGCCGCCGCCGCCGCCGCCGCCGCCGCCGCCGCCGCCGCCCTCGCTGCCCCCCGCCTCCTCCCCGGCGACCACCACGTCCACGACCCCGGCCCACCCCCACACAGCGGACACACCCCGCGACATCGCGGCACGCCGCCCCAGGAACACCGTCACCGCCGCCGCCGCCGCCGCCCCGCCCCGCCGCTGGCACGTCACGTCATCCACGCCGTCCCCGTCGACGTCCCACAGCCCCACGACCGCGTCGCAACCGGGCAGAGCCCCGGCTGCCGGGCTGACGTCGCCGAGGCGAGAGCCCAGCAGGAGCAGAGCCCCCGCCCCGAGCGACACCGCCGCGTCGCTCACGCCGTCCCCGTTGACGTCGCCGACGCCGACGGTGGGGTCCGACCCCCCGGTGGGGAGGACGGCGGCGTCGACCCGCAGCCCGAGCAGCGCGTCGGCGAAGGAGCCAGCGGGAGCCGGTCCGGGCCCGACGGCGGACGCGACCCAGCGCGTCGCGTCGGCGTACCGCAACGGCCGGCGCGAGCGCCGGTGCAGCACCGCGATCCGCGCCTCCGCGGAGCGACCACCGCTCCCCGGGCGACGGACGACCCAGAGATCGCCCGACGATGGCGACGACGACACATCCACGGCCACCGCGGCCCTCGCGCCACCCGCCGCCGCTCCCGGCCCGTCCGCTGCCGCCAGAACCTGGCCGGCGTGGGTCAGACCCGACGTCAGCGTGACGTCGGCGGCGCCGCCCTCGGCCGCGCCGGCGCCGGCCAGGGGCTCCCAGCACACCGACAGGCCCTGCCCCACGTTGGCAGAGCCGGCAGAGCCGGCAGCGGGGTCGTCGTTGGCGAGGACGTCGACACGGACGGAACGACCCTCGGCCACCGAAGCCTCGTCGTCGGCCGCCGCGGCCCCCGCCGCGCCCCCGGAGACGAACACCGGCACGGCGTGCACCACTCCCCCGGGGAGGCCCCCGTCGTCGCAGCAGAGCTCCCAGCGGCCCGCAAACGTGCGAGCGGCAGTCGCCATGAGCCGCCGGCTGCCGTCTGCCGCCCAAAGCACGCTTCCCTGGCCGCGTCTACGGCGGCGGGACGGCGTCGCCGAGGCAGAGGGCGCGATGTCCAGCAGAGCGCCGGGAACCAGCGGCGGCGATGCGGACATGGCGAACGAGCCGGACGCTCCGGCCCGGAGCGCCCCAGCAGTCGTGTCGAAGGAGGGGCACACCCGCACACACCACCCCGGGAAGCGGACCTCGATGGGGGCGCCCGCAGCGGCGAGGATCGGGTCGGGGGGCGGACCCTGCCCGGCCGCCTGCGCCCCTGCCGCCCCGATGCAAGCCAGAACCAAAGCTGCAGCGGCCATTCGCATCAGCCCGCGCCGGGACGGCCCGCCAGCTCGCGCGGACGGGCCTGAGTACGACGGGAAAGGCATCCCTGATGGCACTCTCGCTGCTCGCGGCCGCCGACCCGACGAGGAAACCAGCGCCGCGAGTAACCCAGCCAGATGCGCCGCAACTCGCGGCAGGCACGACCCTCGGGGGCAGGCTCCCCGCTCAGGCGCCCGTGGGCTGAAGGCTCGAGGATGTGCGTCTGACCGAGCGACGGACCCCACTTGCAGTTGTCGTGGTGTGGGGCTCTGTGGGTATTCTCGGCTCTGCTTCATTCCAACCCGACTCTGGCCTGAGTCTTCGGCGGCAATCAGGACTGAAGGCTGCGGCCAGCAGCAAACGCTCGCCGGGAAAGCATGGGGCCGGCTGGCCATTCAAGCACTCGTCAGCGGCAACGCCGCTGGAGCGGCCCCTGCCGTTCATGCTTCCAGTGTCGTCGGCCGCAATGGCGGCCGCAGTTGTGCTGGCCCTGCTGGTTGCGGGCGGCACCGCGGGGCAGGCGGATCGAGGGGCTGTCGTTGCGCCTCCCGGGCTCACGTTTGACCCATCCACCGCGCCGGACAGCGACGCAAAGGGCGAGCCCATCATCGTGTTCCCTGGCGCTGTCGGCCACGCCCCTCGGCGGGGCTGGCTTGACCCCTCGCCGGCGGCCTTGCTGGAATGGCCAGCGTACGTTTTGTCGGGGTTGCACCGCGAGCAGGAGGCGCAGATCCGCGCCAGCGGCGCCGAATCGATGTTTTACGTCATTCTCGAGGAGCACGCCGACGGATCGGGCACGGTGCCCCCCTCGTCCTCGTGCGTCGGACGCGTGACCACGGCAGGCGAGGGCGCGTGCCCATTGACGTGTGCCTCCGCGTACGTGAGGCAACCGCCCGCGGGCGAGGGAATCACCGCGCGGGTGCGGCTCACCGATCCGGTGGAGGGGAGCGGCGGCTGCCGGGTGTGGGTGCTGGTCGTGCGCGACGCGGGCCGGGCCGGCCACGTTTTTTCGCCCGCCGAGCTGCTCTCCGCGGCGGAATCGGCCGAGGCGGCCGCATTTTTCGGGCCTTCGGTCTCGGCCGCGGATGCTGGCGTGAGTTCGTCGCGCCCTCGCCGCGCTGGGCCTGAGGGCGTCAGCAGCAGCAAGACGGACGCGATCGCGTTCGAGGACATCGCTGCAGCCGCCGGGCTGAACGAGTCCCACTGGCCGTCCGGCCCCAGCACCGCACCGAACTGCCGGTGGGGCCAGTGGGACGAGGAGTCCATGACCTGGGACCGGGGCGGGTTTTGCATGATCGACCTGTTCCCCGGCGGCGCCGCGGTCGCCGACTTCACCGGGGACGGCATCAACGACGTCTACCTCAGCCGCATGGGCGCCAGGGACCAGCTGCTCGTCGGCCGGTGCGGCGCAGAGGGCGGCGGCTGCGTTTTCGACGACGAGGCCGAGGCCCGCGGGATCGACCCGGGACCCCGCCACCACGACTCGGCCGGCGCGGCCTTCCTGGACGCCGACGGGGACGGCCACCTGGACCTGTACGTCGCCACCGTGGGCTCTGCCGCCTTCCGGCTCTACATGAACGACGGCAACGGGTCGTTCCGGGACGAGGCGGCGGCGAGGGGGGCGGCCAACGTCAAGCGTCACGCCGTGCTCGACCCCCGCGCGCTCAAGGTGGGGCTCGACGCCCTCGTGGGCGCCGACGTCACCGTGAGGAGGGTGGTCGTCGCCCACCTACACAGCTCTGCCGCGGTGCGCCGGCTCCGGCGGCACATGCACGACCTGACGACGGCGATACCGGAGCACGAGGGGCTGTGGCGGGCGGCGGGGGAGGCGTTCCGGGGGGCGTACGGGCCGCTGCTGGCCTGGCCGCACGACGACGCGGCGAGGACGGGCGTGCCTCCGACGGGCCTGCCGCCGGCGGCAGAGCTGCTCGGCGGGGCGGGCACCGCGGCGGCGGCGGAGGGGGGCGTGGGCGTGTCGTGGTGGCTCGACGACCGCGCCGGGGCCGCCGAGGCGGCTCTGCTGGCTCTGCCGGAGGAGCACGAGGTGAGCGACGTGCTGGGGGCGGCGGTGGAGGCGGGGCGGCTGCGCGCCGCCGCGTCGCTCCACGGCCGGGGCGTGCGGGCCTTCCTGTCCCAGCAGAGGCCCGACGCCCACGCCCTCACCGCGGCAGAGCTCCGGGACGTCGAGGCGGAGGCCCTCGCCGACAGAGCCAGGACCCGGGCAGAGCTGGAGCAGCTCAGCGGTCTCCTGCACGCCACGATGGCGGCCCACGTGGGAAGCCACCGCAGCTCCATGGTCCGAAACCGCGGGCGCCGCCGCCGGCCCGGGTCCGGCCCCAGCGAGCCCGAGGCGCGCCGTCGCTCCCGTCTCGTCGATCTCCTCGCCCGCACCGCCGCCGCCGACGTCCTCGTCTCCGCCCGGACAGAGCAGCTCACACGGGTCCGGGCAGCTCTGCACGACACGACGGCTCTGCTCACCACGGGCCTGTCGGTCTACGTCACGGACGTCAATCTCGACGGTTTCGCGGACATCTACACCACGGACTGGCACCCCGCCGCCTCCATGGCCGCTGCAGAGGAGACCGACGCGGTTTCGCGATCCGTGCGGAGCAACGTACACCAGAGGCGCCAGGGGCGGGGCGGCGGCGGCGGGGCGGACTGGGGAGCGGGTTTCCCGCAGTCGGCTTCGCACAGCCGGCTGCTGCTCAACGAGGGTCTCGCCGGCAGGCCGGGTCACTTCGTCGACGCGACACAGGGGCTCGGGGTCAGACTCCGGCCGCCGGTCGCGGCGCTGGCAGACTTTGGCGACCCGACGTCGCTCGGCCGTCACGGCATCGACGCGTCGCTCAGCGAGGCCGGGGTGGCGCCGGGGGGCGCCGAGGCGGCGACGGACGTGGCCGAGACGCTGGCGGCACGGGCCCTGGAAGCTCTGGAGGCATCGGCGGCGTCGGGCATTCCCAACGCCGGGGCATCCGCGACACCGCCGCCGCCGCCGGGCTCTGCGGCCCCGTCCGGCCTCGCTGCGGGGGAGGGGAGCGTCCACGCGTACGAGCGGGCCCGTGCCATGGCGCGTGCCTTCCCCGAGGGCAGGGCCAACGACACCGCCCGGCACCTCGCCGCCGCCGCGGGCACCTACGTGGGTCCCCAGCTCTCCGCGGCCCGGATGCGGGAGCTCGCGCGGTCGGGCCTCGCCACGGTGCAGGGCGGCGGCGGGAGGAGGTCCACCGCGGCAGAGCTCGCGGCAGAGCTCCGGCAGGCAGGCGGGAGGGCCGCTTCGGAGGACGGGGACGATGACGACGAGGACGAGGAGGACGAGGACGAGGACGCGGAGTGGTCTGGCGTCGGGGACGAGGAGGAGGACGACGCGGCGCCGGGGTGGCGCGGCGGCGCTCCGTGGGAGGGGGAGGACGAGGCGGGCGCGGGCAACCCCGTGCTCGCCGTGCTGACCAAGCTCTCCGCCCCCTTCCCGCACGTCGGTGCCTTCGAGATGGCCTCCACCTGGGCGGACCTGGACCTCGACGGCTGGCCGGACGGCGTGGTCAGCGGTGACTTCGGCACGTCCCAGGTCCTGTGGAACAACGGCGACGGCACCTTCACGCGCGGCTTCCTCGACCTACTGGAGGACCCCGAGGACAACAGCATGGGCTGCACCATCGCCGACGTCAACGGGGATGGCCTCCCCGACATCGCGTTCTCCTCCGTCATCGTCGACGAGCGGCGCATCGCCGGCCTCATGGGCAACTACCGCTCGGGCGGTTTCTTGTTGCGGTTCCGCGGGAACCACCTGTTCCTGAACCTGGGGAACCGTCGCTTCGTGGACGTGACGGACAGCGCGGGGGTGCGGCACGCCGGGTGGGGGTGGGGGGCCTCCTTCCTCGACGCCGACAGCGACGGCACCCCAGAGCTCTTCGTCGGGAATGGCATCGATGACCCCGAGACCACGGACGACGAGTTCGCCACCAACGAGCCGAACCGGCTCTTCGTCGCCGCCGCGTCGCGTCCCACGCTGCCCGTCGGGGCCGTGGCGGGCCGGCAGGCGTCGCTCCGCGTCGCTCGCGACGCCCTCGCCGCCCTCCGCCGCGGCATCCGGGGGCAGAGCCCCGACGACCCCGTCACCCCGGCCCTGCCCGGCGTGCCGGCTCTCCACTCGTCGATCGTCCACGAGGACGGCAGGCACCGCGCCACAAGCCCCGTCCGCTTCGCCGAGCGGGCAGAGCCGGCAGGCCTCGCCGACCGCCGCGACGCCCGTGGAGTGGTGGTCCTCGACCAGGACGGCGACGGCCGGCTCGACCTGCTGGTCGTCAACCACGCCCGGACCCCGTCGCTCTACCGGAACGTCGGCTCTGTGCCCAACGGCTACGTCCGCGTGCTGGCCCGCCGCCGCGCCGTCGAGGTCGTCCTCGCGGAGGGCTCTGCCGGGGCGGAGTCGCTCTCGCCGGGGCAGGAGGCGAGGGCGGAGTCGCTCGCGGCGGGCCGCCGCCTCCCCGCGGCAGAGCTGCAGAGCCGGGGCTGCGCGCCGGCGGCGGGGCGCGCGTTCGTGTGCGCGGGGGCGGGCACGGTCCCCGCCCCGACGGCGCGTGTGCGGGTCCAGCCGTCGGAGGAGGACGAGCGGTGGGCGGCGGTGGGGGCGGCGGCCAGCGCCGCGGCGTTCCAGGGGCAGAGCGAGGAGCCGGTCCACGTGGGCCTCGGGCCCACCATCACGCCCGGGTCGCGGCTGTACCGGGTCGACGTCGACTTTCCGTCGGCGAACAGCACGACGACGGTCTACGAGGCGGAGGCGTGCGCGTCTCTCACCGTGATCGCCGACGTCGGCGCCACGGTTGGGGCGGCGGCCGCGCGCCTGCGGTGGTCCCTGCTCCGCGGGGACGGGGACGGGGACGGTGTGGTCGCGCGGCTGTGGGGCCCGGCCGAGGCCAGGGCTGGGCGCTCGACCGTCCACGCCGTCGTCCCGCCCTAGGCGGCAATGACGGCGTCGATGAAGGCCGCGGGCGGTGATGCCGCGAGACCCGTGACTGGCGTTTGGGGGGGCGCTGGAATGGTGGCTGAGCAAGGGGGTGGTGCTGGGCCGGCCGAGCCGTCGGCTGCGTGCCCCAGTCGCTGGCAGAACGATGCAATGCAGAGGTGGCTGCTCTGAGCTTGACCTCGCGAGCCGTGGGATTCGATGTGCTAGAAGTGACCTTGATGTCAGCGAAACGGTGCTCGGGCAGCGGGACAGCACGCAACGCGCTCTCGCCTGTCAAACCATAGCAAATGCACCGAATTGAATGGTTTGCTGCGAGGAAGAGGGCGACGAGTGAGCCCTTCGACCTGCTAGCGGCGGCAGCAGACGCTGTATCTCACTGAACATCCTGCTAGCACGTGCACTGGCCTCGCAGGCATCAGCTGCACTAGTGTGGGCGGCGACGCTTCACCAGCCAAACTCAACCTTGCAGCTCAACCCACAAATAGCGTGTACTCCACCCGGCGTAACCCGTGCCGCAATGGCAGCCTCGCGTGTCCACATGCCGGCGGCAGCAGGCGTGTGGAACGTGCAGCGGCCAGGCCTTCCGACGTATCATTTCGGCAGGGGGCATCGTGACGCGAAGCACAGACGGGCGCTGCAACGAGGGCGCTCGCCAGGCAGCGACGCAGGGCCGGCTGCGGCTTCGCCCGGCGCCCGTCTCGGCCGGCTCTGCCCCTCTCAGGCCTCGTCGTTGCACCTGCCGAGCGCCGCGACGGCGGTGGCCCCGGCGTCGACGGCCTCCAGGAGCCTGCGCAGCCGTCCCACGGCCGGGTGGTCGGCGACCACCTTGCCCGCCTCGGCGCGGCGGATGACGCCGCGGAGGAAGAGCGACGCGTTCCGCCGGCCGCCCCTCGCCTCGGCCGCGCCGAGCACCTTGCGCCCGATCGCGGGGGCCTCCGCCCCGGCCTCCGCCTCCTCGGGCTCTGCCTCGAGGAAGTCCTGGATGAGCTCTGCGCAGGCTCTGCCGAGGAGCCGGAGGACCTTCTCTCCCTGCTCGCCTCCCCTCTCCCACTCGGCTCTGCCGAGGGCTCTGCACTCCCTGAGCTTGGACTCGAGTGCGTGGCTCGGGCGGCCGCTGGCCCTGTCGAGGGCGGCGCGGAGGCGCCAGAGGAGGGCGCTGCCGCTGGCCTGGCGCGCGGCGCGGTCGAGGACGCGGACGAGCTGGCGGCAGTGGGCGCGGGCGGGGCGGCCGAGGGAGTCGCGGAGGGCGCTCTCGGGCGGGTTGAGGCCCGACAGGCCGCGCGGGGGCACCCCGTCCGGCCGCTCGTCGTCGGCCGTGCCGTCCGCCGCCGACGTGTCCTCCCCGTCGTCCTCCGCCATGCCGAAGAAGTCCTCGTCCTCCTCGTCCACCGGGGCCGGGTCCTCGTCCTCCGGGGCGACGGAGTGGTGGTCCTCCCCCGCGCCGGCGTCGGCCTCCTCGGCGTCAGGCGCTGCGCGTCGCCGCTCCGCCGACGTCCCCTCCCTCAGGAGCGACTCCACCACCGCCGACGTCACCGCCGACAGCGGGTGCTCCAGCACCGGCGGGCAGCTCCTGTCCGCGCCCCGCTCCCGCACGTCCAGCGCGCCGCCCAGGGCCATGAGGGCCCGGCTGAAGTCGCGGCAGCGCACCGCCGCCGTGGCCATGTTGTCCCACGCGCGCCAGTCCTGCCGCCCGCGGTCGGCCCGGAGGCCCCGCTCCATGGCGACGGTGGCGGCGCGCCACCGGTCGAGGCGGGCCAGGATGGCGCCGAGGTTCGCCCACGCGTCGTGTCGCATCTCGTCGCAGCGGACGCTCTCGGTGAAGCCGCCGGCGGCGAGCTCGAGGCACTGCCTCGGCGTCATGGCGACGAGGGTGGCGGCGCGGCGGCGGACCGACATGGGGGCGTCGTCGGCTCTCACGAGCACCGGCTCTCCCGCGGCGGGGGCCGGGGCGGGTGCGCCCGAGGCCGACGCTGTGCGCTCCGCCGCCTCCCGCTCCTCCCTGCGGGCGGCGAAGTCGTGGAGGCGCATGCCGCAGGCGCCGACGACCGCCCACTCCAGGGAGTGCTCTGGGCTGAGGGCTAGGCCCTCCCGCATGGCAGCGGCGGCCTCGGCCCAGGCCTGGCGGTCGTAGTATCGCTTGGCGAGGGCGAGGCGGGCGGGGGCGTAGCGACGGCCGCTCTCCTCCCAGGCCCGGACGTAAGGTGCGTCGTCGTCGGCGACGGCGCCCATGACGCACCAGAGGCGGGGCGTGGGGTCAGCCTGCAGCAGCCGCTCGAGGAGGCGGCGGGCGCGGGCGGGCTTGTCCATGATCAGGTAGCAGTCGGCGACGTCGCCCCACAGACCTAGCTCCTCGTAGAGGACTGCGGCCGAGGCGGCGACGCCCATGGAGCTGTAGCGGTCGGCGAGGAGCCGCTTCAGGCCCCAGCGGCTCGGCCAGGGGAGGCAGGAGAGCCAGCGGAGACGGTTGGCCGCCCCGCCGCGGCCCCGCTCCGCCTCGGCCGCGGCGGCGGCGGCGCCCGCCCCCGCCCCCGTGCCCGCCCGCTGCCCCCGCATCGCCGTCAGCCTGTCGGAGTGTTGGTCCACCAGGACCTGCATCTGCAGGACGGCTCTGTCCATCACCTTGTGGTCAGCGAACTCCAGGTCGCACCGCCCGAGCAGAGCCGCCGAGTGGACGAGCCAGTTCCGCGGGTCGGTCATGACCCGCCGGACGTAGGGACGCATCTCGGCGCGGGTGAGGCCGTCGCGCGGGGCGCTGTTCTCGACGTCGAGGCAGAGCGCGAGGAGGAGGCCCTGCCGGAGGGTCGAGAGCGGGCCGTCGGCCACGGCGGGGCGGGCCGCGTCCGCCGCCCTCGCCTCCACCTCCTCCCTGCCCCGCTCGGCGCGCCGCTCCGCGGCCCGCGCCGCGTTGGCCGCGTCCGCCTCGCTCCCCACCGCGGGGAGGCCCACGGCAGAGCCGTACTTCTCCAACCACTCTTCCGTGCCGTGGAAGGCCTGCTTCCAGTGCGGGGTCCGCCGGGCCATCGCCTCGGGGGTGGAGTCCGACCCGTCCGTCGCGCCGACCCCCTCGGCCATCGCCGGCTCTTCCAGCCGAGAGTGGTCGGCGTGCAGGTCGACGAGGCGCACCTCACCGACGCCAAAGCGGCCCTTGCGGACCGTCACTCCCACCTCCGCCGTGAGGTCAGCCATCACCTCGCCGCCCGCTCCGGGGCTAGAGTCGTCCGCCCCGGCGCCCGACGCCGCCGCCGCCGCCGCAGCCCCTGCCGCCGCCGCCCCGGCCCCGGCTCCACCCTTCGCCGCGCCGTCCTCCCCCTCCTC
>Ga0136560_1001202_pt1 | contig 13228 bp, 1 predicted proteins | sample AntRauMeHopE1497_FD_104925 | JGI IMG/M metagenome (GOLD analysis project Ga0136560, IMG submission 104925) | Saline lake microbial communities from Rauer Islands, Antarctica - Metagenome Hop E1 #497 | ecosystem: Environmental > Aquatic > Non-marine Saline and Alkaline > Saline | place... | reverse complement strand
TGCGCCTGAAGATCTCGGAGATCGCCTCGGCGCTTGCCGGATCCAGCCTTGCCAGGTCCTCGGGCGAGGCAACGGCACTGAGCGCGGCCGCCGCGTCGGGGGAAAAGGCCGACGCCGGTGACGCGCCAACCGGGGCCACCGACCTCGCTGCCCGCGCGATGGGACCCGCGAGCGCCTCTACAAGCGCGATCGCATGGTTCCCATCCGCGACGAGGAAGGCTGCCACCGCTGCGATCGTCACGAGGCCATCGTGGGGCTCCGCCTCCTCCTCCGCCTCGTCGCCGTCTCCTCCGTAGGCGGCATCAGCTTCGGGCGTGTCGTCGCCGTCGGACGCCACCACTGCTGCGGCGCTCAGCTTCGCGGCGCACTGCTTCATGACCGACGTCGCCCCGACGCGCGATGCGCCTGCGCGGAGGAGGAGGAGCCGCAGGCACGAGGCCGCGGCTGCCCCTTCCGGGGAGAGGCTGTGAATGGCGGAGGAGTCCAGCCCGGCGTCAGACGCCGAGCGCATGAGCGTGGGCCCCTGGCCGGCGACGCCGAGGTCGTCGTCGTCCGCAGCGTTCGCGTCGGCCGCGCCGGCCGCGACGAGGGCTGACGGCTCCGGCGCCTGAGCTTCGTGGAGGTTGACCGCGATCCCGCAGTCCGCCGCGATGCTCGCCTCGGGGTCGACCTCGACCGGCAGGGGTGCGGACTGATCGTAGCCGCCGGCCGTCGTCCCGCCGCCAACAGCGAGCTCGGCGAGCTGGGCGTGGCCAGCGGGCCGCAGGCGCAACGCTGCCGCAATGTTCGAGGTGCGGGACACGTCGATCCCGGCCAGGCGAAGGCCGCGGGAGGCCTCCTTGCCGCTGACCCAGGTCAGCAGCGCCTGGACCGACGCGGGGCTCAGGAGCGCACCGACGGCCGCCTCGGGCGCCCCCACGGCGGCAGAGGCTGCCGCCGACGCTGCCGACTCCTCGGAAACAGCCGAGAACGAGTCGCTCGGGCAGTGCATAGCGAGCTCGAACAGCGCGGAGGCGGCGGCGAACCTGCCGGCCGCGGGGTACGACTTGCTTGCGCCGGTGCCCGTCACGGCGAGCAGCCCGCCTCGGACCAGCTGCTGGGCGGCATGCGCGGGAATGGCGCTGCGGCGGCTGGGCGAGCGCTGGAGCGTGGTGCACAGGCCCCGAGCCAGGGCAATCGCACCCGGGGTGCACGCCATCCCGGCCGATGCCGCGGCCGTGACTGCCTCCATGACTTCGGCCACGATACGCTGGCGCGCCGCGGGCGAAAAGTCCAGGGCTGAATGCTCGCCGGCAGCTGCGAGGCCTGCACCCTCCCCCCACGACGCGGAGAGCAGTGCCAAGGACGCGAGGTGAACGGCCGCGTCCTCCGCGGCAGCCAGCGGGGCGGACCACTTGGCCAGCGCACCCGCCGAGCGGGTGTCCAGTGAGACGGCGTCGTTCAGCCTCGCAGCGGCCTCCAGGACGGTGCCGAGGACCCATGCGAAGGACGGCGCTCCGGGCTCCTCCAAGTCGGCTTCGATTGCCTCCAGCGCCGAGACGTCGTCTTCCGACCCTGACTTGGGCCCGGCGCGGCGCACATCCGAGCCCACCACAGCGCTCCTCCGGTCAGGCCCGGGCGCCTCGGCCAGGGCACCGGGAGTGGCCCACGTCGACACCACGGCCAGCACGCGGGACCAGAGCGACGCGGCGGCGGGCGTGTGCAGCGGCGTGCTGGCGAGACACGCCAGGAGACCGGCCACCGCGAAGCCGTCGAGCCGCTGGGACCCGAGCGCGGCGTCGGCGGCCGCCTCGGCTGAAGCGTCAAGTGATGGTCCGGCGGCCGCAGAGCTGCCGCCAGACGCGCTGCGGCGCTGCGGCTGCGCACCCGCGGATGCCATGCGCATGAGGGGGGCAGCTGGGGCAAGAGCGTCCTCGCTGTCCTCTTCGTCAATCGGTCTGAGTGACGCCCGGCCGAGCCTGTCCCGGGATGCAGCCCGCACGGCAATGGCAGCGGCTCCGGATGCGGCGGCCGTGTCCCTTGCCGTGGAGCTCTTGAGCGTGGCCACCACGAGGTCAAGGAGGGCGTGCGGGAAGCGAGCCGGGGCGTCGGAAGACGCCAGGGAGCGCAGGGCCTCCCGCCGGACCTCGGCGCGGGCACGGGACGCAGCGGCAGGGCGAAGCAGCACGGAGACCACCGCCACGGCCTCGCGGCGGATGAACGGGTTCGCACACTGCCCCGTCAGCCGGACAAGGTCGGCCAGCGACCCGGTGTCCACGATGGAGCGGCGCACGGCCTCCGCCCCTGCCATGATAGCGGTGCGGCGAACGAGCCTGGCGCAAAGCACAAAGACTCCGCGCTGCGCCGCGCTGGGATAGACGGCTGCCACGTCGGCGTGATCACCCGAGCACAAGTCGTCGCTGCCGGCCGAGCCAGCCGACATGAGCGCGGTCATGGCAAGCGGGTCTGACGTGCTGCCGGCGATGCCCCGAGGGGCCATCGCGGCGAGGCGCTCGCGCAGCACAGCGAAAAGGCCGCGAAGGGCGCTGTCCGCTGACTGAGCGCTGCCGGCGCTCGCCCACTCCTCCTCCACCGACAACGACGCCGGCGCGGCGCGCCCCATCAGCGCGCCGACGGCTGCTGCGGTTGCACGGGAGCCGTCCGCGCTCAGCGACCGTCCAAGCGAAGGCCGTGCGAGCGACAGCTCCTCGTCTGACGGGCTGGGGGCCGGGCCGGCGGCAGCGGCCGACGCGCTCTCCAGCGATGCCGCGACAGCGGCTTCGATGTCATCGGCCTGATGCGACGACATGCTGCCGCCCTCATTGGTGTCGCCGATGAGGGCGGAGAGCGCCACCAGGTCGACGTCGGCCTCGTCGCTCCGGTGGGCCAGCATCGCCGCTGCACGTGCAGCGCGCACGCCGTCGTCCATGCCCCTGTTCAGGAGCGCCATGGCCCACGCCAGGAGGTCGGGCTGGGCGCTTGACCGCGACAGCCTGATCACGTCCACCAGGCTCCTGCACACGGGGTGGGCGAGCACCGCTGACGGGGTCGGGGGCGGCGGCACGGCGCAGAAGACCGCACGGTTCACGGTGGCCAGAGCGGCGACGAGCTGCCGCTGGGCCACGAGGGAGGATGGCTGCACGGACAGCTGCGGAGAGGCGCAGTGCCGGCGGAGGAGCCGGACCGAAGCGGATGCCGACGGGATGGCGGAGCCCGAAATGGCACCGCTCGCATCGGCGTGGAGTGCCGCGGAGATTGCCTCCGCCCGAGCGCTGCCCGCGATCGCTGTGGCAGCGACAGCCACGACAGCCGCCCCCACGGCATCGTCGCTGCACAGGCCGGGCGCGATGAGGCTCTCAAGCAGCGTGACACCCTCGGCAGCACAGCCCGAGAGCCCGCCCGCCACGGCCGCACGGACAGCAGGAGGCCCGCGAAGCCCGAGCGAAAGCAGGCACATGGCAGCCTCCGCGGCCAGCGCAGCGGCCGACGCGGCTGAGCTGTCAGTCCGAACCTTGGGAAGGCCCGATCCGGCACCAGGCTCGCCGACGCCGGCTGCGGACCGGAGCCGGGCCACCTGCGCGGCCGCCTGGGCAGCGTCCGGGGCCGCCTCCAGCACGAGGGCCTCGTGGGCGGAGCGCACCGCGGCGACGAGGGGTGCCACGGGGGACCTCAAGGGCACCGCGGACAAGGACGGAACGCCGGTGAATCCGGCCTCGCGAGCCGCAGGCCCGGACGCAACGGCGAGCAGGGCGGAGACTGCCCTTCGAAGGTCGTCTTTCGCGTCAGCTTCGACAGCCCGGACCTCTGCGAGCGCCGCGTCAGCCCTTACGAGCGCGCGAAGCGCAACCTCGGTCACGGCTTCGGCGCCGTCGTCATCGCCGTCGAGTCCCATGCCGACGCCACCTGCCCCGCTTGCCGCGGCGGTCGACTCGGCCTCGATGGCCGCCGCAGCCGCAGGGTCCGACACGGCAGCGGCCTCGCCACGGACACCGCAAGGCGTCACGGACACGCTGAGCTTGGCGTCCCGATGGATCGCGCCGGGGGCCGTGACCTTGAGGCGGAGATAGCGGCCGACCGTGGCGCACGGGGCGCCGGTCGCTGAGCCAGAGGCGGTCCGCACGGCCCAGCGCCCGCTCGAGCTGCGAGACCCGAAGCCAGCGGAGCCCAGGTCCTGCGGCCGGAAGGAGCCGGCAGGGGCAGCGCCCGGTGCGAAGGGCAGCGCCCTCGGCGACTGCACGAGGATGACCTTGGGCTGGGCCTCACCCGCTCCCGGAAGCAGGCGGACGGATCCTACGCGTGCGCTCGCACCCTCCGAGGGAGCAAGCTTCCGCTCGCCGCGGAGCTGCTTCACCTCCAGCAGCCCAACAGCCAAGCCGCCCTGCGGGAGGAACACGACCGGCCACACGGGTTTACCGCGGGCAAAGCCACACTGCACCGGCTCGAGCTCGACGTCGTCCGGGACGGTAGGCGTGGCGCCGGAGCTGTCGACGTCAGCAGTGCCGTAGTACAGCGTGGACGTGACTGCGTCGAACTCGAACACCGCCGCGGCGCCGAGCTTCGTCGGTGTGGCCTTTCCCACCTCCTTCCGGCCCTTGACAACGGAGCCGGAGCGCAAGACGACGCAGCAAGCGTGGGAGTCCCCGTCCCGCTGGCAGCGAGTCCCGATCGCCAGCGGGCGCCCGGTGCTGAGCTCAGAACCAGCGACGACCCCGACCATCGGGGTCCGCCCCGAGGCTACTTCACCGCCATCGATGTTGCTCTGGTTCTCGACGACGACGAAGCGGTACCTGGTCGACCCCACCATGGGCGCCCCAAAGACAGCAAAGGAGTCCCTCGATTTGGCTTGCAGCCATTGGCCGGCCTGAAGCGGATTCTGGTGGGGCTTCTTCAAAGTCCCAAACGCGGGCTGCTCGGTGCTGGTGATGACTTCATAGTGCCGCAATGTTCCGGGAGGGGCGGCGATGTAGTCCTCTCCGCCGAAGCCGAGCCGCAGCGCAGGAAAGTCGTGAGCTTCGTCGATCACCGGCGCGGTGGAAAACAGATCCAGGTCAAGGGAGACGGCCGCTGCGCCGGCACCTGGGGCAGCGGTGCTGTCGTCGTCTTGTGTCGGACCACGGGACGGTCCGGGTCCAAGGGATGGAACGCTCCAGCCTCCAGCCCAAACATCCGGAGCCGACTGAGGCGGGACAGCCGGCTGACGCGCCGGCTTGGCCGTGCCGAGGGAGGCGGCAATGTTCACGGCCTCAACGGAGCACTCCTCCCCGAGGTCGACCCACACCTCGGCACCCGAGGCAAGGTGGCTGACCTCGAGGCTCAGGGCCCCGCAGCGCGCAAGCGCCTCGAGCATCGCGGGGAAGGTGCCCGTGGGCACGCCCGCAGCCCCCTTGGACGCCGTGGAGCGGGTGAGGACGGCGTCTGCGTGCCTTGGAAGCGGGCCAAGGGTCACGTTGGCGCTGGAGGTCAGGACCTCAGCCAGGCTGGACCGGGCAGAGCGGCGGGAGAAACCGAGGAGGGGCCACATGCCGGCGTCACTGGGCGTCACGGCCGCAGACATCGTCGACCTGTCCCGCGTCCCGCACACGACTGCCAGCGCCGGCAGCGTCGGGTTGGAACGGGCGGTCTCGCTCGCGAGGACGGCGGCCTGGGCGGCAGCGGCGGTCAGAGAGCGCACGGCCTCGGCCGCGGCGTGCGCCCCGCCACCGGCGCCTGGGAGCCCAGGGAGCAGGTTACGTGAGAAGCCTGCCGCGATGACCGCGGCCATCCCCTGGATAGCGCCGGCCGAGCCGCACAGCGACGGGTCGCGGACGGCCTCGACGAGGCTCCCCATGACAGCCCCGAGCACCACCGACGCAGGCCCGGGCTCAGCGCGGCGCACGATCTCGGCCAGCGCGTCGCAGCGTGCCACGGAGTCCGCGCCGGAGCTGGATCCCCGGACGAGGGCGTCGACCGAGGCCCGCCAGCCGCCTTCCGGCTCCAGGTCCGCGCCGGCGCCGCCGATGGCCAGCGCGCCGGCCCGGCTTGCAAGCGCCCCGGAGCCCTGCAGGAGCGAGAGCATGAGGGGGGCGGAGCCTTCCGCCGCTCCGCTGCGGGCTGCCGCGCCAGGGGTGAACAGGGCATCCCAAAGCGCGCCCGAAAACGACGGGCGCCTCGCCGACGCGTTCGCCACCGCCGTCCGGAGCAGCGAGGTTACGGTGTCGACCGTGTCAGCCGGGGACGCGACAGGGGCCTCGTCGGCCAGATCAGCCCCGTGGCCGACGAGGGACACCTGCAAGCGGTCCACCAGGGGCATGCTCCCGTCGGTAGCGCCCTCCACCACGATGCGCACGGAAGAGGAGGCAACGGGGGGCAGATCGGTGGCGCACCTTCCGAGCGCAGACCACTGCCTACTCACGAGCACCTGCGCCGTGGATGCCGATGCCCCCACGCCCCGGCCAGGAGCAAGAACAGCGCCCTCGGTGTCGAAGCCGGAGCCCCCGGCGCCGCTCGCCGCTGCCTCGTCCGCAGCACTGGCCTGCCCGCACGGCTCTCCGGGGTGCCCAAACGGGGCGGGGGATGGGAAGAACTGGCCGGCCGACACCTTGTCGAGCGGGTGCCCGGAGAATGGCAGGGAGAGAACGGACACGCGGAAGTTCGCCACGGCGTCGAGGCTGGGGACGGGGCCCGGGATCCAGGTGGGCCCCGACTCTGCCAACAGGACGCTCACCGGGCAACGCCCGATCGCACCGGCCTCAGGGGCCGAGCCGACGAGCGGGAGTGCCTGGACCAGCCGCAGCTTGTCCGCGAGCGCCGTGCTGACGAGCGCCGCGGACGACGAGGCGCGGATCCCGCGCAGCTCATCGGGAGAGAGGGCCGAGCTCCAGACCCGTGCCTCCATCAGGGAGCCCACCCAGGTGTGTCCGGAGCCGTCGGCGCCCAGCACCAGCGAGTAGGTCCCGGAGTCTCCGCCTTCGCTCGAGCCGCCGTCGCTGGCGTCGTCGCATGTGCCTGCAGCTGCAGCTGCGGCAGCATCGGCAGCTGATGCGGCGCTGGCCCCCGCCGCGCGAGCGGTGGCGTCCTGCGACCCGCTCCGGTCGCGCTTGCGGGACAGGCGCGTCATGTTGCACGCCGTCAAGAACGAGTGGTTCGTTCCGGCCGCAGGCTTGAGCTGGGCAGACGCCCGGCTCGGGGCAAGCTCGGCGTCGAAGGCCCCGAGCCAGAACTGCGTGCCGTCGACATTCACCCCCCAGATGGGGAGGACGAGCCTGGAGCCGTCCATGCTGCCGCCGCGGACGGACAGTGGGAACAGCAGGGGCGGCCCGGCCGGGCTCCCAGCCTCGGCGGCGTGAATGGCCCCGTCGTCGTCCACGAACACCTCCAGGACAACCTTGCGGCAGAGGCCGGAGAGGGTCCAGGTGCCCCGGAGGCCCGCGGGGCCGGATGGCATGGCCGCAGGCTCTGCCGCGGCGGAGCCGTCCGCGGACCACGCGAGCGACGTTGCGTGGAGGTGGCCGGAGGCGACGCTTGCCACCCTGGCGTCGATGATCGTCGTGATGGCCGAGTCGCTGATCGACACGGCGACGTGCGCCCACTCCATCCACGAGAGCGGGCGGTCGCCGGTCGGCGCAGCGGCCACGACGCGCTCCACAGCTGACCCACCCCTCTGGACGACGACCCGCGCGACGCTCACGATGTGACCCGACGACGTGGCCAGGATGCGAACGGTTGGCTGTCCCGGCATGTCGGGGAGCGCCTCAGACGCTGAGGCCGCGGCCTGCTCGGCATGTGCAGCCGCACCCGCGCCCCGAGGTGCCACGGGGCCGAACAGGGATGCCAGCGGGAAGACCTCGGGCTCCGGGATCTCGGCCGAGCCCACGGCGATGGGCGCGGATGCCACGACCTCTCCGCGGCGCATGACCCGGAGCACGTAGGCGCCCGGCGCGGACGGGACGCGCTCGGCGTCGATGTGCGCCCGGCCGGAGTCCATCATGCAGGCCGTGAGGCCGACCGAGGCCAGCACCGGCACTTCCGAGGGGCTTCCTTCGGGCGAAAGCACCAGCGTGAGCGCCGGCCGAGGGGCCGCGGCGCCATCTGCCACCTCCATCGCGACGGCCGTGTCTCGCTGCCCAGCCGTCTGCGAGTGGAAACCCTCGAGGTCGAGCACCATCACGTCAAACCCTGACGACGGGAGAACCCGGCGCGGGGCGAGGACGACCACCTTTGGCGGGGCTGGAGGCGCACCACCGGATGCCAGCGAGTGCGGGCGAGCGTCGCCCACGGCGCCCTGGCGCCCCGCGCGTTCCGCCGCGCTGCCAGGCGCCGACGCCCATGGCATGGCCCAGCCAGCCTGCACCCAGGCGTCCACCGACAAGTTTGTTCCCCGCATGGTGGGGAGCTCCGCCACGACGCAGGCCCCCTTGGCTGCCGCCGAGGCCGGTGACTGCCACGTCGGCACGCGCCCATCCACCCGGCCGACGCCCGCTTCGGCGGTAACGGTGATTGCGGACGGGACGGCCGCGCTGGCCAGCGCCATCTGAAGCACCAGCGGAGCGTCGGCGGCAGGACCGCCCGGTCCCCGAGTCCACACGGCCTTGGTGCCGTCACGAACGCCGAAGGACCCCGTATGGGGCTGCATCGCGGGCCTGCTGTCGAGGTCGTGAGCAGCCGCTGCCTCGCAAGCGCGCACGAGGATTGCGCACTCCAGCGGCTCGCGGCGAGCGCCACCGCCCCCGTCGCGGGCATGACCGCCCCAGGCGGCCAGGGCAGACTCGGCCTGCGCGCGCATCGAGTCGCCCGCCGCGCATTCGGAGCTGGCAGAAACCACTCCCGTGCGCACAGACATCGAGCCGTCGCGCTCTGCGATACGGAAGGTGAGAGCCGTGCAGGAATCCGAGCGAAGGTCGCACGAGCCCAGCGACAGGATCGTGCCGGTCCCAATCTCGGCTGCGGCCGGGAAGCTGGTCACCACAAAGGGTGGCTTGGACGTTTCGAGAGGGCACTCCACAATGCAGGCAGCGCCGTTCCGAGCAAAGACCATAAAGCGGTCACAGCCGTCGGCCGAAGTGATCGGGGCGATGTCGAAGACGGGTGAACCGGCCGACCAGTCAGCGGGGAGGTCCACGGTCGACGCCTCCAGCGCAAGGACCTCGGTGGCCGACCGCGGGTCGCCGACCGCCCCTCGGATGTGGGGCTTGCGGGACGGCGTCTGCTGCGACTGAACCCACACAACGGTCAGCGGGCTGCTCGGATCTTCACGCGCCACGATGACGCCGCTCCCGTGCCCGGCCGGACACGCGCACGCGACTGGGCCCGTCCCAGCCACGCCCACGACGTCGGCGTCCACGACGCCGCCCCGCCCTGCTGCATCAAGCCTGGTGAAGGCTGCGGGCGGCGTCGGCCACATACCATCCGGCCCGCCCGTGCCGGCCGCAGAGCCAGAAGTCGATGCTGCGGCTGGTGCACCGACACCCGCGGCAGCGTCCTCCGGAGTCCGCTCTGCACGGACTGTGAGGTGCACCGCGGCGGCGGAGTCCTCGCCCTCGACAACCACGGCAGTCAGGGCTCCAGCAAAAGGGTCGCGCGGAGGCAGAAGAGGGGCCTCCATGGGCCCGCTGGCCGCGCGGCCATCCTCGGCGGCGGCACGGGCCAGCCTCCGGGCCTCAGCAGCGTCACGCAGGGGGCCCATGGCCTGGGCGTGCAGCTGGCACAGCGCACCGTACGGGATGTGCGCGAACTTCGGGGGGCCCGAGGCGCCGGGGAGCTGGACGATGGCCCAGCCCTTGCCGCCATGGGGCTCCGCGGCCAGTGCGGGGGGCGCCGAAGGACGGGTGTCGCGGCGAACGAAGCGCACCCGGGTGCCTGACATCGCGCCGTGAATCACGCGGCAGAGCGTGCCGCGCACGACGGGGTGGACAGGCTCGAGCTGGTCGGTGCTCGCCAGGTCGGTGTCCACCTCGGCGCCCTCCGCGGAGTAGTCGTCGGGGAAGACGAGCGCCACGTACGCGGCGTCGGTCGTTGAGTCCATCATCGACTTGACGTAGTGCACGGACGGAGGCTGGGCGCGCTTGGCCTCGTCCTTGATCTGGACACGGATGCCTGGGGAGACCCAGCGCACGGTCGTGCGGGACGGGTCCTTATCGTCCCCAAACGGGGTGAACTCGGCAAACCCCGCGTCAGAGGCGGCCGCCGGAGCTGCCGCGTCGGCTGTGGCCGGGCTTGGGGCTGGGGCGGCAGAGGCTGCTGCTGAAGTCGCCTCATCCTCCGGGCTTGACGCGGCCGATGCAGCGCCCGAGGACGGCGGGGTCTTCGCTGCCGGCTCGTGCGGGACCGCGAAGGAGCGAGCAGCCTTGAGGGCGCTCTTCCCTGCCACCATGGCCCGAGCCACGGCCCCGACCACCTTCTGCGCGGCGCGGGAATCGCCCCCGCGCGGCGCCACGACTGGCACAGCGGCGACCGTCCGGCACTCGGAGGGCAGCCACAGGCGCCGGACCGACTCAGCGACGCCCGCTTCAGAGCTCAAGAAGCGGGCGGCCTGTGCCTTCGCCTGCGACGAGCTGGCCTGGAGCTCGGCAGCCACCACCGCGGCGGAAACGCCCCGCGACGGGTGAACGAGGAACGCGCTTGGGTCGTCAAGCACCGGAGCGAGCTCTGCGGCCTCGGCCTCGGCCTGATCGGCGTGGCTGGCGGCGGATACGACGTTCTCCCCGGTGCCGGGGCAGAACGCAAAGGCCGCTCCGGGCAAAGAGAACGAGCGAACATCCATCGCCGTGACCCATCCGTCGGACGACGTCACGGCCACCATGCCGACCCGAGGCTGGCCTGGGGTTTCCATCGAGACGATGGGGCCGGTGGCCCTGCTGGTCTGCTTGAGGGGGCAGTGCTGGGCCAGGACACGCAAGCAAGTCCCGGCGTCCATCTCGAAGCCCTTCGCCGCCTCCTTCCCGTCGCGAAACCGCTCCGGGACGACCCAGCCCGGCGCCATCGCCTCGAATAGAGGCACGAGCGTGTCCGTCATCGCAGCGCCGGCGGCCAGCCCGACCCTGAGGTCCCCGATGCTGATGCCAGCCTTCACGTTGAACAGCTGGAGCATGCGGGCGGTGGTGGTAGCGCCGCCGTTGCTCCGTGCGTCGGGGATCCCGGCGACCTGCGATGGCGGCAGGATGGTGTACCCGGCTTGCGCCAGGAGCTCACACCTGGTCAAGAGGAAGCCGCTCAGCTCGGCCAGGCTGCCCTGGCCCCCGACAGCTCGCGCAGCGCTCCGCATCAGCTCAAACGCGTAGACAGCGCGGCGCAGCGGTTCGGAAGGGCTGGGGCGGCGGAGCGGGCAGTCCACGCTCGGCCCTTCCCCAACGGCTGCCTGGTCGAACACGCCGTCGTCATCCTCGTCCTCCACCTCTTCCTGCGCGGATCCTGGGGGCGCCGCGGCGTCACCATACCCGCCAGACGGGCCGTCGTATGGATGGACTGTGTGAGGGAAGCCGGACGCGGCCTCAAGCATCATCATCGCCTCGTCGTCGGCGTCTGCCGGTGAGCTGGAAGCGGCGGCTGGTGCAGCCGACGCCCCGTCGGCTGCTTCGGCTGCTCCTTCGCCGGCCGGGGCCGCCGCGGCGCCTGAGGAAGAGCGGCCAGAAAGTGCCCCGAGCGCAAGGTCGAGGTCGTTGGGCGTGGCCAGGACGACGGACGCAAGCTGCCGGAGCCGCGCCCACTCGACGTTCGTGTTCAGCACTGCATCGGGCGGGGCGCTCGACCTGAGGGCCGGGTGGAGCAGCTGCCGGAGGAGGCTCACGGCCTGGGAGGAGAGCATCCTGCCCAGCGCCTGCGCCTGCATGCGGCCGATCATCGGCAGGACGCCCGGCGAGCTGCGGAGCAGGGCCGCAACGGGGCCGGGCTCGGCCTCGCCCTTGCAGGCCCGGACCTTGGACGCGACCACGGAGAAGTGAAGCTTCGTCATGGGGAAGCGCACCACGCCTGCCTCCTGGGCCTCCGTGAGCGACGCGCTATCGAAGCTCACGGCATGGGCAGCAGCGTCCCTGACGGCCTTGGCCTCAAGAATCGCCCTTTCCACCATGTCCATGGCGCCGGACACCTCGCCGGCCATCTTGTCTGCCATGTCTTGGCGGGTGGCATCCATCGCGGCTCGGAACATCTCGGCTTCGCGGATGGCCAGGGAGAACTCCACCGTGCTGGAGGCCTTTGAGCCCTGGAACTCCGCCGTCGACCACGAGCCCTGCGTCGGAAAACGCGATTCATCACACGCTAGGGCGGAAGTGGAGCACCTGAGGCGCTGTCAGCATCACACACCAAGCGAAGGGTCCCGAGCGGCTCACCGGCGAGTCCATGACGACCGTAGCGAGGGAGCTGCCAGAGGCAAGGAGCAAAGCGGCACGGTCCAGTTGGGCATCGAACTGGCGGATGACAGTGGGGGTGCCGCCCTCGGAAAGCCAAGGCACTGACGCGTCGAGGCTCAGCTTCCCGCTGGCGGCCGAAAGCCCCTGCGCGCGCGGGGGGAATAGGAGAAACAAGTGCATACCATGATCTGAAGCAAGCTGGCGCGCTCGTCGAGGCGGGACAGGGCGGAGCCGCGGACGATCCAGCCCCGGGTGTGGATCCTGCGCCCTAGGGCCGAGCCCTTGGCGCACGGGTCATGATGGGCGCTACTGACCCACGCGGAGCAAGACGTATGATATCCCAAATCCCTTTGTGGGGCGTCCGACTTGTCGTTGGGCTGCTGGCCCGCGGCGGCTCAGGGGAGTTGTGATGGATTATTCCTTACCTTGACTTCGCCGGCGCCCACGGTCACAATGGCGGAGCCGGAGCCATCCCAGACGGGAGCTACGACATCAACTGCCCCGGTGCTCAGGGCTTGGCCCGAGATCCGTAAGCAGGGGGTCGCGGCCATGCCGACAGGCCGAGTGCGGGTGTGGGCCACGCTGAAATGCAGAGACAGGCTGTCTGCGCGGCGTGTTGTCATGAGTGTGCCACGGACCGGGGCGCCCAGGTCGCATCGTCAGGAACGTCTGCAGGCCAGAGTCAGGCCAAGCCGAGTGTGAACGCCGGCGGCGAGAACGTGCAATCCAAGGTGTATTGCGGCGCACGTGCTCCAGCGGCGCCCACCACCCCACGCACACAAGCAAGCACACTCCGCGCGGTTTAGTCGTTCAGTAGACACGCTTGCCAGCCGCGGCGCGGGCCTTGGTCTCGGAGAGGTAGTGCTCATGAATCTTCTCGGCCGCGCGGAAGCAGTCCGTGGCCAAGATGAGCTTGCCGTCGAGGG
>Ga0136560_1001201_pt1 | contig 13236 bp, 2 predicted proteins | sample AntRauMeHopE1497_FD_104925 | JGI IMG/M metagenome (GOLD analysis project Ga0136560, IMG submission 104925) | Saline lake microbial communities from Rauer Islands, Antarctica - Metagenome Hop E1 #497 | ecosystem: Environmental > Aquatic > Non-marine Saline and Alkaline > Saline | place... | reverse complement strand
GGGGGCGGGGGGGGGGGGGGCCGCGGGGACGACGGCTGGGAGGCGCAGCGGAGGGGGCGGGTGGGACATGGGGCCGGGGGGCGGGAGCAGGGCCGGGGCGGCGGGGCAGTCACGCTCCGAGGCGAAGGACCGCGGAGCGACGCGGGCCGGCAGAGCCGCGAGAGCGGGGAGGATGACACGGTCGACGTCGGCGGTGAGGGCGGCGGCGATCGCCTCAGAGACGCGCGAAGCGACGCCGGTGCGGGTGCGGGCGTCGGGGAGGAGGAGGAGGAGGCGCCGGAGGCGCCGGGCGGCCGCTGAGGGCGCGGACGCCGCCTCCAGGAGCTCTGCCGAGGAGCAGGACCCGTGAGCTCGCACCCAGCGCACGCGCGCCGGGCCGGGGGCCGCAGGGGCGCCGGCGGGGCTCCTGCCCGGGGCGGGTGCGGCGTCGGAGGCCGCGGCGGAGAGCGTGTCACGAGCGGCCGACGCGGCGCCCTCCGCGGCGCGCAGCTCGGCGTCCAGCCACGCCGCCCGCGACGCCTCCGCGGCCAGCAGGGGGTGCACCAGGAGCACGACCGACGGCGAGGCGAGGCGGCGTCGGGAGGCGAGCCCGGGGCCGGCCCCGGCCGCGGCGTCCTCATCGGCGCCCGCCGCGCCGGCCTCCGCGTCGCCGCCAGGGGCGGGCCCGGCAGAGCCGTCCTCCAGGATCGAGGCCCCGGCGGCGGCCGGTTCCCCGCGGAGCGCTGCCTCCACGGCGCTGGCCGCGGCCGCCGCCTCGTCCGCCACCACCAGCGGCGTCGTCGTCCCGGCCCCCGCCGCCGCCATGGACGCGAGGAGCGACCCCGTCACGGCCAGCATCGGCGACACCAGCGCCGCCACTGCCCTCCGCGCCTCGGCTCCCCCCAGCGGCACCCCGCCCGCCCCCGCCCCCGCCGGTTCGCCCGCCCCGCGCCCCGCGGCCGAGCACGCCGCCGCCCGCTCGCAGCACCGCTCCACCACGCCAACCACGCACCCGCACACCAGGTCCGGCCGTTCCGGCCGCAGCAGCGCGCCCGCCCCGGCCCCTGCGGCCCCATCGCCCCCGCCGCCCTCCCGGTACAGCCCGTCGTTGCTTGCCCCCTTGGCCCCCGGCGCCGCGTCCCCAGCGTCGAGCAGCGCGAGCATCGCCTCCTCGGCCGCTGGCACCGCCGCGAGGCGGGCCCAGGCGCCCTCCCTCGCGGCGCCGCTCGGAGCCGCCCCGCGCCGCATCGCTGCGGTGGCCCCCTCCGTCGCTGCCGCGACCCGCTCGACGGCGTCGAGCGCGGCCAGAGCCCGCAGTGCCCCCGAGGCGGCCGTGCCGCTCCAGCGCTCAGGGCCGCACTCGTCCTCTGAGGCCATCAGGGGCCAGTCCGCGCCGCGGAGGAGCCTGTCGGCAAGTTCGGCCAGCGCAGCCCGCGCTGTGACGCATGCCCCGAGCACGGCCGCCGCGCTCCCGGCAAGCGCCGGCGTGGTCGCGCGCCCCACCCGACCCAGGAGGTTATGGGCGGATTCGTGGATGCCGAAAGCACGCAGATTATCAGCACCCGAGTTCTTGCATCGTGACGTCAGGGCCGCAGCCGCGTCGGCGAGCGCGCCGTCGGCGGCAGCGTCGGGATCGTCGGGAGCGGCCGGCTCGCCCGCTTGAGTGCCCAGGCGCGATGCCTGCAGGCGCACCGACTCGGCGAGCTGCCTGGCAGATGTCGCGGTCGCCTCCGCGCCGTTTGCAGCCTCAAGGTGGTGCCCGGTGCGGGCCGCCGGGCCGAGGACCCGGCCCAGCATCGAGACGAAGGCATCCCCGCTCATTGGGGCCCGCCTCTCGGCGCCGAGCGTGGGCCGCAAGTCGGTGTGCGCTGTGCCGGACGGCGGGCGGGTCCTGAGCCGAGTGCCAGCCAAGGGCGGATGGCCGGGCTTGCGGCTCCACCATTTGCCTGGGGCAGGAGAACGCCTCAAGGCCCGTGCACCCCGGCTGTCGGCAAGCCCGCCCCAGCGGACCGATGGGGCTCTGTGCGTCGTCAACCCAATCTGCCAGCGGCCGCACGGCTGCGTACGGCGCGAGCGGGAGGATCCTCGAGGCGGAGCTGCCCCGGGCCTCCGCGCCGGACCGCGCCTCCGGCATCCCGGCGCTGCCGTCCGGTAACACTGGTGCCATTCGAACGGTGGCATGGTGAGGTGGCCCCTACGGTGGGCTTCCCGGGCAGACCTTGACGCGCACGCTTGCGCGCACATCATTCGTGCTGGCCCCGAGCGCCACATGCCCCCGCAGGTCGGGCGAGGACACATTTGTTGCGTGTGATGCCGCGGGCACGATAGCATGGTACGATGCTCCCGGCAGGAAGCTGCTGAAGAGCTGGAATGCGCACGAAAAGGGCATCAACGACGCGGCGTGCGCGGTCACGCCGTCGGGCACCCTGTGCGTCGCCGCGTCGCGGGACCACTCTCTGTCGCTCTGGCGTCTCGGCGACGAGGAGGCGGCGTGTCGCCGGGAGGCGGCCCACAAGCTGAACGTGAGCTGCGTGGACATCGCGAGCGACGCCTCGCTGGTGGTTTCCGGGTCCAAGGACACCTTTGTCCGCGCGTGGGACCCGTCGCGGGGCCTGGCGCCGCTGGGGAGGGGGAGCGCGTCCCGCAACACCGTCACGTGCCTCCGGCTCATGCCCGGCTCCACCGCCTCGCGCGCCGTCGTGGCCCAGGGCTCCGAGGACCTCAAGGTCCGGCTGTGGGACCTGCGCGCGGCAGCGTCGTCTGGGGCGGGCGCGGTCCTCTCCGTCGGCCGGCAGCTGGCCGGCTACGTGTACTTCCCCCTCCACGTCGACGTCCACCCGAACGGCAGGCACCTGCTGACGTCATCGAGGGGCGTCGGCGGGCTGGGGGCGGAGGCCCGGGTGTGGGACGTCCGGATGCCGAGCGAGCCGGTGTCGGCGTCTGGCGCCGACGTGGCGTCGTCCGCGTGGTGGGACGCCGAGGCGGCCCCCGCGGACGCCGGCCTGGGGCCCGGCGTGCAGGTGGGGGAGTACTTGGGCCACGAGGAGGACGCGGCGGGGTGCGGGTGGGTGCCGCCTGCGCTGGCGTCGTCGCTGGGCCTTCAGGGGTCCTTCGCCACAGCGAGCAAGGACCGAACGGTGCGGCTGTGGCAGGTGCGGCCGGGCCAGGACGGGGGCGTGCTGACATCGGGGGAGGAGTCGGACGAGTGCGTGTTCCGTCACGTGGACGGCGCGGCGGGCGCCTTCACGAGCCTCGCGTGGCTGAGGGGCGGGGACCGGTCGGGGGGCGACGTGGTGGCGGGGAACGAGGACGGGTCGCTGCGGCTGCTGCGGCTCGAGGCGGACGGGGAGCTGCGCATGGTGGCGGAGAGCCAGCCGCTGAGGGACGACGACGAGTGAGAGACGGGTGAGCGAGGCGGCACCGACCGGCTCGGACCTTGTGACCGCTCGCGTTTCCAGCCTTGTATACGTGTGCGTGTGCTGCCCGCCAGCGACAGCGGGCGGGGGCGCGGTCGGGGCGCCGCCATCCCTGCCTGGCATCCCGGTTCAGGCGCCAGGACAACACGCACACACAGCATGACGGCTCACCTGCGGGCCCCACCGTCCCGGACCGCTCACTCGAAGCGCGCGAGGAAGGCTGCACGGGCCGCACGGACGTCACCCGCCGACGAGGAGCCGGCCTTGGCAGCGGGCGCAGCCTTAGCACCGGCCTTGGCCCCGGCCCTGGCGGCCGGCGCGGCCTTGGCGCCAGCACCCGTGCGTGCCCTGGGCGCCGCGCGGGCGGCCGGCGGCTTGGCCTTGGAGCCCGCCCCACCGCCCACGGTGCCGCCGACGCCAGCCCGGCGGGCCGGAGCGGGCGCCGGGGCCGGAGCGGCCGCGGGGCCGGTGCCCACCGCCACTGCCGCGGCCTGCTTCTTGGACATGAGCCGCTTCACCGGGGCGCGCGCCTCCACGGGACCGGCGAAGCCGTTGATGTTGCCCGACCCCTTGCGGACGCCGACGGCGTCGCCCGACGGCTTCCGGGTCACGTCCTTGGCCCCACCGAGCCCGTTCACGACTCCTTTGCGCTTCTCGAACGAGCACGACGCCTTGCCCCCGCCAGCAGGGGTGCTCTTCACGGAGCGAGACCTGCCTTGCACCATCTGCTTGATCTTAGGGCCTCCAGCGCCGAACGCCGCCTTCTTGCTGGCTGCTGCCTTTGCACGTTCTGCTCTTGGCGGAAGCGCCGACCCGAACTTCTTTGAAGATGCTGCGGAACGACTGGGGCCGGAGAACGCCGGGGCTTCCCCCGCCCGCTTCATGGAGGTGCCCGTGTGGACCTCCCCCACGCCCATCTTGGTGAGCGACTTGATGTGCGAGAACATTTCTGCGGGCAGCGGACCGGACAACGGAGGGAGCAGCCAGCAAGGGTCAAACAGGCGGAGCAGAAACGGCTGGCGCGGAACACACCCTCCGTTGCGCCGCGTTGCCTCATCCGAGGCACAGGAACGCCCAGGGCCGCCAAGTATGCGCAGCCAATCAAGCGTCAGGTGCTACCAGCGTGCTTTCTGGGCGAGCGGACACCACCATGCCTCACTCGTGCCGTCGGCGAGGCCAGCGTCCCGGGCGGCGTGCTTGTACTTCTCTGGAACCATCACGCACCCGCTCCGGATCATGCCCGTCTCAGCATTGCTGTCTACCCGCTTCAGCTCGCCCGTAACCGGGTTGACCTTGACTGCCCCTCGCCTGGATGCCATGGCCGCGGGACAAGTGGCCGGCAACCAGCATTCAACTCTGCCCGAACACCACTCTGCGCGGGGAGCGCGCGCCCCGGAAGACGGAGCTGGAGCGCCTCGGCCCGAGCAAGGGAACCCTTGGGAGGAGGGTCTGCGCCTTGGCGGCGGGGTGAAGCTGGCCGCGACCGTCCCGCAGGTTTGCCGGAGCCGCGCCTTGACGGGCTGCGACTCCTGACGCGACCGCCCTCGCGCTCCCGTCGCCGGCGCGATGAGTGCATACTAGCCCACCACACGCGACTGTAGACTGACCACGCGGGTCAAGGCATGATTCTGCGTGATGCGCCAGAGCGACCATGGCGACCGCCGCCTGCAGCCCCCTCATTCCGTCTCACACACACAGCGCTGCCCGGCCTCGGCCTCTGGCTCCAGCTGACGGACACTGTTCTTTTTGCGCGCTGCGCCAGCGCCTGTGCCCGGCACCGCGCGTTCGTGAACAGCCGACCCTAGCGCAGCGGAGCGCCCGGCAGGCCATGGAACGCAGGCGCCCAGACACCAGCCAGGACCGCGTCCGTCTTGATGCGATCGTGTCGCCACGAGGGCCCGTGGGCTTTCCCGGGCGTCGGCCGGGGGATGCTCCGTTGCCCACAACGGCCCAAGCGAGCCCCATGCGCCCGCGGCGGCCCGCCACGGCGGCCTCGATGGCCCACCCACCGATGGGGGTGACCCGGACGGTGAGAATGGAGCCGGACCTGGACGGCGCGGCGACGACCCGATTCAGGGCGGCAACGGCGGAGCGGTTGGCGACGCCAGTCCGCCGGGGGCGAGGGCACATCGTCCGGGACGGCGTTCCCCCGGACGCGGGCGCCGCGCACCAGCCCTCGGGGCCGAGCGCAAGCACGCCGGTGCGCGTAGCGGAGGATACCGCGGATGTTGTCAAGCTGTGGAACCGCCGCCGCGCGGGCGGTGATGCCAGCGCGGCGACGCGGGTCGCGGCCCCGACTTCCGCTGCCAAGCACGGGAAGGGCAGGTCCCGGTGGGCCGAGACCGGGGAGGCGGGGATCGGCACGATCGAGGGGCGGGCTGCCGCGGCCGCGCGCGAGGCCTCGCTCGTCGCGAGCTCGGCCGCCACGGGAGCGGGTCCCGGCGTGTTTGCGCCCAGCAGCATGCCGCGCGCGGTTTTGGGCCGCACCGGCGTGCTCGGGCCCAGGGCCGCTGTCGCCGCGTCGGTTCGCTCCAGCACGACGGAGAGCGAAGAGAGCGACGCGGACAGCGCCGACGGCAGCGACGGGGGCGTCGAGGCCGCCGCGTCGAAGCGCAGGGACGACAAGGAGCGGCGCAGACGGCGCCGGAACCGCCCGCAGCGGGCCGCCGCGGCGGACACGCAGTCCCGCTTCCCGCTGCAGCTGGCTGCCCCGTCGCAGGCGCACGGCCTCCGGTCTCGGGTCCTCGCGGCGGCGGACCGCGCGGACGCGGCGTCGGCGGCGGCGGGAGTGGAGGTCAGCGGGACGACGGTCGCGAACCGGCTGGGCGTGCCCGGCCGGTGGGCCGAGGCCCGGGCGCTGCGGCGCCTGGGCGCTGGGCTCGACGCGTCGCACGGAAGGGGGACGCTGGAGCGCCCGACGGGCGGCCGCGCGGGACTAGTGGTGTGGTCGGTGACACAGCCGAGCTCTGCCGCGACGCTGCGGCGCGTGACGGCAGGCCGCATCGAGGCCGCGGCGCGCGCCGAGGCGCGGCAGGGCGTGGCGGCGACGATCAGGGCGCTTGGCGGCGCGGTCGGGAAGTCGGCGCGCGGGAGGGCGCGCTCTAGCGGCGGCGGCGGCGGCGGCGAGGAAGCACCGCCGGCCGGTCTGGGTGTGTCGGCCGTTGCGGCGCTGACGCGGAGGCCGGACCCGCGGGAGACGGGGGCCGGGGCAATGCTGGGGAGCGCGGGGGTCCGCGGCGGCACCGTGCACGTGCTGGCCGGGGGCGAGCTGGCGGACCCGATGCTGCTGCGGTACGGCGGGGCGGGGTCGGCGGTGGCTGGGAGGGGCGGCTTCGCCGTTGGCGGGGGCCCCGGCGGCCCCAGCGCGTGGGAGATGGTGGCGGAGCGCGCGGCGGCGGGCGACGTGGCCGGGCTGTACTCTGCCGCGGACGCGGGGCGGGGCGACGGCGGCGGCCTGTCCTTCGGGTCGGAGCTGAGCGGGTCGGCGCTGGAGGCGTGGCTGGTGGAGTGGCGGCAGCACGCGGTGCTGTCGCCGGGGGGAGAGCACCACAGGCAGCAGCAGCGACCGCCGACGCGGGCGGCGTCCTTCGCCTCGGCGGCAGGCAGCGCGGGAGCCGCGTCCCCCCGCGCCGGCGCCGGGCTGGGGCCGGCGTTCTCGCCCATGCCGGCGTCCCCCAGGGGCCTGGCAGCGGCGTCCTCGATGGGAGGGCGGCGGCGCCGGGGCTCGGGAGCGTCGTCCGCCCGTTTCGAGTCCTCGCTCCGGCCGGCAGCGACGGGGACCTCCGCCGCCGCCGCCGGCCCAGCAGCGCCGATGGGGTTCTCGAGCGACTCCCTCTTCGTGGAGGTGAAGCTGCGCGAGGCTCTGTCCGCCAACGCCGCGTCGGGGGGCCAGCCGTCGGCCATGCTCGCGGCGCTGGCTCTCTCGGCTCTGCAGCGCGTGGAGCCGCTGCTGGGGCCGTGGGCGCCCCTGGTGGCCAGGGCGCGGCGTGTCCTGGTCCACGCCGTCTTCGTGGACCTGCGACAGGTGTCGCTGGTGTGCGGCGGCCCGGGGGCGTCACCCCCGATGCCGCCGGCGCTGCCTGCGGAGGCGGGCATGCGCGCGCTGATGGCGGGGCCGGCGCGCTGGGGCATCGCCCCGCTCCGTCCCCACGGGGTGTGGGGCCGCGGCGCGCTGCAGGCCGGGCCCGGGATGGACGCGGAGCAGGCGCTCTTCGCCTCCACACCCGCCTTCGAGGCTCTGCGGGCTCTGCGCGCCGACGTCGCGGCGCTGGAGGTCCGCACCGCGGCGGCGGAGCTGCACGCGGCGGCTCTGCAGGAGGAGCTGGAGCGGCAGCGCGGGGTGTTCGCGTCCACGGTGCGGCGGTGGCAGCGCGGGCTGCTCTCGACGATGCTGTCGGCGTGGCGGGACCGGACGGGGGTGCGGCGGGCGCGGCTGGCGCGGTCTGGGCGGTTCTTCCGCCGGATGCACGCCAACCCGAGGGCGCTCTCGCAGTCGGTGTTCGCCCGGTGGCACCGGGGCGCCGTGGCGTCGAAGAAGTCGCGGGGGCACGACACGCTGGCGCAGCAGGAGCAGCGCCTGCGCGGGGCGACGCAGCTGGTGGGGGAGCACACGTGGCGGATCGGGCACCGGAGGCAGGTGATGCGGCTGCGTGACGGCGTCGTGGCGAGGCTCGAGGCGGCGGTGGGGCGGATGCGGGGCGAGGCCGCGGCTCTGCAGGCGGTTTCGGAGCAGGCCGGGCGGCCGAACGACGCGGTGCGGAAGTCGGCGCTGGCGTGGGCGCGGGCGGGGCACGCGGCGCTGGAGGGGTGCCTCGGGGACGCGGCCGAGGACGGCGGCGACGCGCACTCCGGGGCCAGCCGCGGCTCTGCCGGGCGGAGCGTGGGCGTGGACGACGCGCTCGCGGGCATGGGCTGGGCGGTGCAGGCCGGCACTGCCGTGGTGGCGGACGGGGCCGGGGACGGGGAGTGGGCGGAGAGCGGCGAGACTCCCCCATGGCCGTGGTCAGGGGTCGCGGCGTCGGCACTGGGCTCCGCGCAGGCGGCGAGGCCGAGGCGCTGGGCGCCGCGCGCGGAGGTGGTGTGGCGCGGCGTGGACCCGACGTGCCTCGCGGACGAGCCGTTGGTGCTCGTGGAGCCGGCGGTGGCGGCGGGGAGCGCCGCCGCGGCCGGGTCGGGGGCGGCGGCGGCGTCGGCGCAGGCGGGCGCGCAGCGCTCACGGGGCGTGACCGCCCATGACGGCACGGCACCGGACCCTACGAGCGTGTACCGGGCTGGCGCCGCCGTGCTGTCCCCGCTGCTCACGCCCTCCCGTCACGACCTGGAGGCCGCCGCGTCGGCCGCGGAGCCCGGGGAGGACAGGGCGGTGGAAGCGGCGCTGGAATCGCTCGAGCGCGACGCGAGGGACGCGATGCGCGACGGCTGGAGCGCCAGGGCGGCGACGGCCGCTGGTGCGGCGTGGGGGCAGGGCAGGGGCGACGCGGGGGGTGCGGGCGAAGCGTGGCTCCGGCTTCAGGCGGTCAAGACGACGCGTGTTGCCGTCGCGGCAGCCACCGCAAGGTCGCGGGCCCGCGCGTCCAAGGCCCTCCGTGCGGTGGTGGAGATGGAACAGGAGGTGCGGGGCGACGAGGCCGCCGGCCGCGCCGAGCAGAGCCCCGGCCGCGGGGGCAGCTCTCGGGGCATAGGCTCCAGCCGTCTCGGGGACGACGACGCGTCGCCCGGCGGGGCGCGCGGCGGGCGAGACGACACCGCGGGGTGGGAGCCCGACGACGACGCGTCGCTCACCGACCGGCTCATGGGGCCTTCGCTGTCCTTCCCCGCCACCATGCCGGGGCAGGCGCCCTCCTTCGCGGCGCGCATGGTCGAGGACCAGGCCTCGGGGCCCGGGTCGTCCGGCGGCGGGGCGAGGCGGCAGGGCCAGGGCCACGAGGGCTCCACCGAGGGCGCGGCCCTTGCCGCCGCCATCCCCGCATCGGTCCGGCGCGCGGCAGAGCTGGCACTGGAGTGGAGGGGCGCCGCAGAGCTCGTGGCGAGGCGGCAGGCGTCCCTGGTGGCAGGCGTGGCGAGGGCGGGGAGGCGTGAGCTGCGGTCTGAGATCGTCAACGGCATCGCCGCCGTGGCCCACCAGACCGCCCGGGCTGGTGGCGGGCGGTCCCCCAGGTCGCGGATCGTCGCCGCTGCCGGGGCCAGCAGCAACGCGCTGATGGACGAGCTCGCCGCGGAGGAGGAGGCCGCCCGCCAGGCCGAGCGCAACCGGTCGGCCGAGGCAGCGATCCGGCCGTGGCTCGCACAGTGGGAGCTGCTCCCCGACCCGCAGGCCATGACGCGCGGCGTGCGGGCGCTGGGATCCCGCACGGGGCCGAGCGGGGAGGGTTTGCGTCCGGAAGCGGCCGGCGGCAGTGGTGGCAGCGGCAGCGGCAGCGGCGGCGGCGCCCGGGCCGAGGCCGCCAGCCCCCTCGCCATGCTGTCGGAGTACCGCAGAGCGTGGGCGGCGAGGCGCACCGTGCGGCGGCTGCCGCCGGAGCAGCTCCTCCGCCGCTGGCTTGACGCCCAGGGCGCCTGGCTGTCGCCCGTCCTCTTCGCGGAGATGCACCGCCGGCTGGCCAACGTGGCCGGCTCTGCCGCCGAGCAGAGGGAGGCGGCGTCCAACGATTCAGGGCCCGAGGACGAGGCCGAGACCTCGCCGAGGGACGGTGCGCAGGGCGGGGAGGGCGTCGTCCCCTCCCCGCTGGCGTCGCGCCCCGAGTCGGCGACGCCACGGAGCCTTGCGACGGCGATGTCATCGCGTGCCATGGTGACTGCCGCCTCGGCGCTGGAGACGGGCGGCGCCATGCCGTGCCGGACCGTGCTGGCGGTGCCGCGCAAGGTGGCGGGGAGCATCGAGGACGCCGGCGCGGTCGACGCCGACCCGGCGTCGGCGGGGGTGCTGATGCGGAGCGCCGCGGCGACCGACGCCGAGTGGGGGCTCCGGCCGGGGTGGCGCACGGCCTGGGCGGACGCCGAGGCCATGGCGGAGCGCTCCAGGGGCGGGGCCAGCGTGCGCGGCCGCCAGGGACGACCGGGCAGCTCGGCGGGCGAGGACAGCCGCGCCCAGGGGTCGGGCGGCATCACGGTGGACACACGCGCCGACGACCCCGTGGCGATGCGACGCAGCACGGACTCGGCCGCCGTGAGCGCCGCCCTGGGGACCGCCCTCGGCGGCGCCGGCGGCTTCACGGCCCTCGCTGCGTCGATAACCTCGGCATCCCCAGGCCTCGCCAAGGCAGAGCCGCCCTCGAAGCCGGATGACGCGCCGGCGGCGCTCCGCTCGATGCCCTTCACCCTCCGAAACCTGGTCGGGGGCTTCCTGCCGACGCTGCCCCCGCCGCCGCAGCCCTCGCCCCGGCAGCAGGCGGGCAGGCAGAGCCCCGCGCTGGGGCGGTCGCCGTCGCCGAGGCAGACCGGCCGGACGAGCGCGAGCGTGCGCCGCCACCGCCGCATCGCCGGCACCAAGTGGGCTCTGCCGCTGCCGCGCGTGGGCAGGCCCTCCGCGGCCGTGCGGCCGGCGGCGTCCGGGTGGATGTCCGCCGCGGACCCCGCCGCGCTGGCTCGCATGCTGGCCGCGTTTGCGCTCCGGGCCGCGGCGCCCGCGGCGCTGCTTGACGCGCGCAGGGTCAGGGCCGCGGTCATCTGGCTGCAGGATGACACCCAGTCCCAGGGGGTAGGCCCGCAGGGCCGTGCGGCAGGTTCGCTGCTCGCAGCTGCCAGCAGCGACAGCAGCACTGCAACCGCCGGCCGGCCCTCGGACGACGCGCCCATCACCGCGGAGTCGTCGGCCATCGCCGCGTCCCGAGCCGTGGCGGCGGTGGTCCGGGGTGCCGCCGTGGATGCCGTCCTGGCCCGCGAATGGTCCAAGGCGCGGGACCTCGGCGCGGTGGTCCGGGCCCGGATAGCCAGGATCGCAGAGGCCGACTCGACCGGGGCCGGCGGCGGTGGGCTGCTCGACGCCGCTGGTCTGTCCGAGGACGCGAAGCTGGAGCCGCCCCGAGGTGGCGCGGGGTCGCTACTGCTGCCCGGCGGGGCCCAGTCGTCGCGGGATGACCTGAGCATCGGCGCCGTCAGCGACGATGACGACGATGGCGGCGGGAGCGAGTCCGACACGGGCTCCCCGCGCCAGGCAAACCAGCCGGCGACGTCCGCTGGGGGTGCCGGCGCCTCGGGAGCCCTGGTGCCGTCCCGGTCGCCGTTCAGCGGCTCCATGATGCTGTCGGAGGCCCCCGTGCTGCGCTCCCGCGAGGCTCTGCAGCTGCAGAGCCTGCTGCCGCCGCTCGTCCCGGCGCAGTGGCTCCTGCTCAGGGCCGGCGGCGTCGACGTGCGGCCCGCCTTCTCCGCGCTGCTTCGCATCAGGGCGGACCTGCTGAGCCTTGCCGCCGGCGGGAGCGCCGAGGGAGCCCCCGTCTGGTGGCCGGCGTCGGCGACGGGCGCAGAGGGTGGCGTCGGCAGCTCAAGCCGGCGCAGGCGGAGGATGCGTGGCGCCGGTGACGCCATCGAGACGGGACCAGGGTCCCCCGGTCGCCGCCGGGTGAGGCGTAAGTCCCTGGTTGCCGCCTCCAAGGCGGCATCGCCAGGCAGGGCGTCGCGCGGCCAGGACAACCGGGCAATGGCCGCCGAGGCGCTGCGAGGGGTCGGGCCGGTCGCGCTCTCGCCAGTGCACGTGCTGCTGCAGCTGGCAGGCGCCTCGCTGCGCCCCTGGAGCAGGGCAGAGCTCCTCATGCCCGTGCTCGCCTCGGCCCGGCGGACCGCGATGGCGGCGGCGGTGCCGGGCCCGCTGGCCGGGTCGGCCGCGCGGACGGCGGGCGCCTCGTCCGGCGGGCCGGGGGCGGGGGAGGGCGACGCATCGAGGCTCATCGCCGTCGGGATCGCGCCGCTGGCGCCCAGGTGCGCGGACGAGGCGGAGACGACGGTGGTGCTCGCAGGTGTGAGGCCAAGGGTCCCGGGGAGCGGGCCGCAGACCCCGGCCGGGGGCAGCCGCGGCGGGGCCATGCGCTGGGTGGCGGTGTACTCGGACGGGGAGACGCACGGGCGGGCGGCCGGCGACCCGTCGGGCGCGCAGCTCGTGGTGGAGACACCGGCCCGGGCGCTGGGCTGGGCCGCGCAGAGGGCGATGCCCGCGGCGCTGCTGCCCCGGGCGGACGACTGCTGGCTCTCGCGGCAGGACGAGGGCGGCCTGTCGCTGCGGCCGGCCATCCGAGACGCCCAGGCCGACGCCGCGGCGTGCCCCGTGCCCGTGCGGTCCTCCGCGAGCCGGCCGTGGACCCTGGGAGCGGCGGTGGGCTCCGGGTCGACGGTCCACGACGACGCCGAGCGGGCGCTTTTCGCCTCCACCACGTCCGACTTCGACTCGGGGGCGACCCGTCTCGACTGGGGGGGCGGCGGCGGCAGGGCCCGCGGCGGCGCCGCGGACTCGGGCGTGGAAGGGTCACTCCCCATGATAGCGGACGACCTCATGTCGGTGGTGGAGGCTGCGGTCTCGCACGCCGCGTCCCGGCCCGCGTCCGCCGCCACCATCGCCGGTCCGGTGGTGGCCACCCTCATGCCGTGGGTCCGGCTGTGGCCCGGCTTGCCTCGCGCCCAGGGCCGGACGGGCGCCGACGAGGCGTCGCTCGTCGCCGGCGTGGTCGGGTCGTGGCCGTGGGCCGTGGCCCTTCGCCCCCGTGCGGTAGCCGCACTCAGCACTGCCGTGGCGGCGTCGAGAGCGGCATCCCGGGCCGCGCCAGCGGCCGGAAGGGGCCCTGCAGCGCCCGCCGCGGGCCCAGAGCAGCCGGCGGGGCGCGAGCCCAGGCCCGCGGGCCTGCGCTCCCCGCGC
>Ga0136560_1001200_pt1 | contig 13243 bp, 6 predicted proteins | sample AntRauMeHopE1497_FD_104925 | JGI IMG/M metagenome (GOLD analysis project Ga0136560, IMG submission 104925) | Saline lake microbial communities from Rauer Islands, Antarctica - Metagenome Hop E1 #497 | ecosystem: Environmental > Aquatic > Non-marine Saline and Alkaline > Saline | place... | reverse complement strand
TGCCGCAGCAAGCGCGGCCGACACGCCGCTGGCGCACGCCGCAGAGCCGCCGGCCGCAGCGTCGCCGAACGCCGTCGCAACGTTGGTGGTGTAGTCGACAAACTCGGTTTGGGCGACGAGCGGCGCGCTTGCGCGTCGGCTTGGAGGCCACCTTGTGTGGCATCGAGCGTGAGGGTGCTCCGCTCGCACCAGCGCAGTTTCTGGATTCGCCATGCCTGCTCTGCGCGCGTGCAATGCGGCGTCACTCAGTGGGCACCTTGTAGGCGCGCCGCAAGAAGGTCTCGAGGCCGAAGGAGAGGAGGACGTCGGCGGCCAGGATGGCCACGACGGTGTGGCCGAAGGCCTCAGTTGGCATGGGGACGAGCTGGAGCATGTCGTTGAGGTCGATGACGCCAGTGGCGGCGACGAAGGCAAGGGCGTAGAGGCCCATGAGGCCGCGGGAGAAGGCGACGTTCTCCCAGAAGCCGGGGAGGAACGGGCGGCCCCTGTAGTTGACGGCAAAGGTGGTTGCCTGCTGCACGATGTTCACCAGGAAGACGACGGTGTTGAGCACGTTGGGCTTGAAGTCGCCGTCCATCGTCACCTCCTCCACGCCGGGGGCACGGGTGGTGCTGGCGGCGTCGGCCGACGTGGCGGCGTCGAGGCCGGCAGCGCCCGCGCCGCCAAAGCCGGTGACGTCCCAGTCCCCATCATCCATCGAGGCAGCGGCGGCGGCGGCGGCGGCCGCGGCGGCGTCGTCTCCGAGAGGGACGGCCGCAACGGCCGCTGCGGCGGCCGGGGGCGTGGCGAGGAACGGGTTGGGCACGAACTCGACGTAGGGCTCGCAGATGTGGACCGCGATCATCATGGCCGAGAGGTGGATGAGGAACTGTCCGAAGACGCTGAGGAGGAGGTGCGGCTTGAAGACGGTGGTGTCGGGCTTGGCCTTGGACAGCTTTTCCAGCGGTTTCGCGAAGCTCATCATCATGAAGAAGGCTGACATGGCGATGCCGGTGATGGTGGCCTGCGTGTCGCCGGAGCGCGCGCCGTGCAGGTAGAGCGCGGAGAGGGAGTAGCTGGCCACGAGGCTGTTGACGGCGAGGATGCGGAACATCTGGTGCGTGGTCACCAGCGTGCAGCGGCCCTGGAGCATGATGTCCAGGGCCACGCGGGGCGAGGGGCGCTTGCTGGTGAAGGGAGCCGCGATGGAGGCGTCGCCGAACTGCACCGTCGCCGCCTCCATGGACATCTCGCGCTCCATGTCGCGGAACTCGCGCTGCATGCGAGCGGCGGCCAGGGCGCGCCGGCCCTCGGGGCTGTCGCGGCTGATGCTGCGGAGCTTCAGCTGCTGCTTCGCCAGCCGCACGGGGTCCGTCCACGCCCCGCGCTTGGGCTTGGCCTTGGCCCCCTTGTCGTCCTCCGAGTCGCTCTCAAAGCCGGTCGCCACGGCCTGAGACTTGCGCTCCTTGTCCGCCGCCCGCTCCGCCGCGCGCGCCGACTTGGCCGCCCGCCGCTCACGGAGCACCGCCTCGGCAGAGCCGACGGCGTCGGCCCCGCCGGGCGCGTTGGCCGGCCCGAGGGAGCGCGCCGCGGTGACGAGGGCCTCGCGCTCGCCCTCGATCGTGTCCAGCCGATCCTCGAGCTCCGGGTCGCTGACGATGGACACGCCGACGCCCGCCTGCTTCAGGGCCCCGACGTCGTTGGTCCCGTCGCCGCACATGAGGGTGCCGCGGCCGAGGCTGTTGAGCATCGTGATGACCCGCTCCTTCTGCGTCGGAGCCACGCGCGCGAAGACAACGCACTCCGAGCAGAGCCGGGCCACGCAGCGGTGCGAGGGGCCCATGCCGGCCCACTTCAGGCCGCTGCCTGAGGCGCCGTCGCCGCTCGCGTCCTCCTCCTCCTCCTGCTCTGCCTTGCTCTTGTGCGACGACGACAACGAGGCCGCCGCCGCGGGGGCGGGCGCGGCGCCCCGCCCGGCTTTGGCCCTGGCCTCAGCGTCGGCCAGCGCCAGGAGTGGCTTGAGGCCAGAGCCGGTCACGCACACGTCCTGGCCCGGGTAGAGCCGCTGCAGGGGCTTTCCGGCCACGTCATCGACGAGGAACGTCTCGATGGCCTCGGAAGGGCTCTCCCCGAGCGGCTGCGTGACGACCCGCCATCGGGAGCCGCTCGAGGCAGAGCCGGCGGCGTGGCCGGGGTCGGCCTCGAGGATGCGGACGACGGAGGCGCCACGGCCGGCGGCGGGGCGGGCGGGGACGCCGAGGCCCGATGCGGCGGCGGCCGAGTCCGCGAGGGCGCTGGCGGCGTCCTCCGCCCTTGCCTCATCGGGGAGGAGGGAGCCCCCGTCGGGGGCGGGGAGGATACCGATCTTGCGCGAGACGGCGACGGCGGTCAAAGGGTGGTCCCCCGTGATCATGACCACGGCCTCGTCGGCCTCGCGGAGCTGCGTCACCACGGTCTCCGAGTCCGGCTTGAGGGGGCAGTCGAGGACGAGGAATCCGGCGGAGCGGAGGCCGGACTCGGCGGCGTCACGGTCGACGGCGGCGGCCGCCTCCCTGACGGCGCGGCGTGACGTGGACTTGGCGGGGAGAGTGATGGGCCGCCACGCGAGGGCGATGACGCGGGCGCCGGCGAGGGAGAGGGCAGTGGCGGCGCCGTGATAGCCGGCGGGCGGGGAGGCGAGGAGGCCTGCGATGGCCTCCGGGGCGCCCTTGGTGACGACGCGCGTCGCTCCGTCGGGGAGGCGGACGAGGGTTGTCATGCGGCGGAGGGCGGAGGAGAAGGGCCATCGGCGGAGGACGGTGACGCCCTCACGGAAGCCGGCGGCGGAGGCGGAGGGGCGGAGGCCGCCGTTGGGCTTGGAGCCGGAGCCGGCCATGACTGGGGGCGCCTCGCCGTCGAGGAGGGGTCGGGCGCGGGCGCCGGCGCCGACGGTCCAACCGAGGGCGGCGAGGGCGGCGCACTCGAGGGGGTCGCCGGCCAGACCGCCCTCGGCCGGGACGACGGAGTGGCAGCCGGCGAGGACGGCGGTGGAGTCGCGGTGGGCGAGCTCTGCCGGGACGACGGTGACGCGGGCCGCGGCGAGGGCGGCGGCGGCGTCGGGCGTCTCGAGGAGGCCTGGCTTGGACTTGGCCGTGCGATCGGCGCTGGCGGGGCGGGCCGAGGCGGCGGCGCGGACGGCGGCCGCCGTGGCGAGCTTGGCGTCGCCGTCGCAGTAGGCTACGCCGCGGACGAGGAGCTGGTCTGACGTCAGGGTGCCGGTCTTGTCGAAGCAGCAGGCGTCGACGTGGCCGGCGTTTGGGATCCGGAACGGCTCTGTGCAGAAGACGCGCTTGCGGGCGAGGGCGGCGAGGCTGTTGTTGACCGCCATCGAGAGCTGGACCGGGAGCTCTGGCGGGACGACGGAGGTGACGACGAGGATGCAGTGGAGGACGAGCTTCCAGACGTCGCGCCCCTCCTGGGCGAGGCCCTCGCGGAGGACGTACGCCGAGGCGGCGAGGGCGAAGACGAGGAGCCCGGCGATGAACAGGTAGGAGTCACGGTTCTCAACGGTAACCCTGCGGGTGCTGAACAGGATCGTCCGCATGAGGTCCCCCTGGGACGTGTAGAAGCCGGTGCGGAGCACCACGCCGAGGGCCCCCCCGTTGGGCGTGGGCGCGACCGCGAGCGGGTCGCCCCCCCGCGCCGCCGCTGCGGCGCCGCGGCCGGGCGAGCCGGCCCCGTCGGCCTCGTCCTCCTCGTCGGCCTCCTCCGCGCCCACGGCCTCGGCGCTCGACGACACCAGCGACGTCCCCGACAGCACGATGCTACGGCTCAGCGCCTGGGGCCACTTGTCCGCTGGCGCCGTCTCGCCCGAGGGAGCGGCCGCCTCCTTCAGCTGGGGGATGGACTCGCCGGTCAGCATCGCCTCGTTGACAACGGCAGAGCCGCGGAGGAGGAGGACGTCGGCGGGGACCACCGAGGGGTCGGGGAGGGCCGGGGCGGCGGGGGCGCCCATCCCGAGGAGAGCCTTGGCCATGCGGTCGGGGGTGGGCGGGCCGGCGGCCATCTTGGCAGCCTCCTGGCGGGCCTTGAGCGCCTCGATGTCGCGGTGGGCGGGCGCGCGGACCTCGACGATGTCGCCGGGGACGAGCTCGGAGCCCGGGACGGAGGCCCAGCGGCCCCCGCGCCACACGCAGGTGTCCGCCGGGACGGGCCGCATGGCGCGCAGGCTGGTGTGCTGCTGGACGCGCTGCACGACGAGGAACGACTCCAGGGTGAGGAGCATGAACAGCGTGAAGATGGACAGGTACCAGTACTCGTCCAGGCACCAGAGGCCGACGCAAAAGAGCTGGAACACGAAAAACGGGGCGAGAACGTGCTCGAGGAGCAGGGCCGAGAACGTCGGGGCGGGCATGTGCATCTCGTTCGCCCCGAAGCGCGTCCGCACGCTCTCGGCGGCGTCGGAGGACTCCAGGCCGCGCCAGGCGTGGTACTCGGCGGGGGCGAGCCCTGTCGGGAACGTCAGCGGTTGGTAGCCCGAGGCCCCGCGCTCCACGCAGTAGCGCGTGTGCTGGTAGTCGAAGCTCGACCCGGGGATGGCCGCGAGGTCGGGGAGCTCGGGGCTGATGGTCCCGGCGTGCTTGTCGGTCGGGGCCTCCCGCATGACCTCCACGACCTCACGCAGGCCGCGGTGCGCCTGGGGCTCGACCAGGAAGTGAGTCGCCTTGTCGGCGCCACACTGCGGGTGCGGCGGGTGGCGAGGCAGCGCCACGTGATGCCCAGGGGCGGATGCGGGGCTTCTTCGTCCCACGTGGTCGGCGCTCCACGGGCTCGCGGCGGCCCCATCCCAGCTGCTGCTGCAGCGCACGCTACCACGCGGCCGGGTGGCGCGGCTTGGCAGCCGCGCCGGCGGCCCCTCACCTTTGCAAACTGCGCCCAGACCCGCACGCCGATCATCCAGTGCTGGAACAGACCCATGAAGACGCAAACCAGGGCCGAAACTGGCACCAGGTACCCGGCAATCATCGCCACGAGCTCGTGGGTGGCGGTGAGGCGGACGGCAAGGGGCACGAGCACGACGGGAGCCATTGCCCAGACATCCCGGCGCAGGGGCGGGCTCAGCCGCTGAAGCGGCACGAGCTCGCGGATCACCGCATGCGCGGCAGGACCGACCAGGTCCATCGCGCGCCGCACGCGCGTGGTTGTGCGGGGCGGCCGTGGCACCGCCCGACGGCAGGCGGGGCGCGGCGGCCATCCGCTCTGCCTTTGGTTTGCGGCGGCGGCGGCGGCGGCGGCGACGGGGTGCGCCCCCGCAGTGGCGTGAGTGGTGTCGCAACGCGGCCGCAGCACAGTCCTTGGAGAGAGCGCCCAACACCACGCGGCTGGGTCGATCACGCGCGCTCGTCAACGGGGGCTGCCTCCTCCGCGGCCGGGGGCGCCGCGGCCCTCGCCGCCGCAAGCCGCGCATCGTTGGCGGCGGTGCGCATCTTGGGCTTCTGCCTGCTGTCGCCCCGGCTGAGGGAGGGCTTGGCCGACCCGGTGCCGACGTCCATGGTGGTGCCGGCCGCCTCGGCGGCGCGGAAGCCGTCGAGCGCCCCTCGGGGCATGAGCGCGCGGATCTTGGGAGTGCGCTCGATCCAGCGGAGCACCTTGACGTGGTGCTCTGCCCGCTTGGCGGCCCGCTCGGCGCGGCGGTCTGCCTGCGCGTCCATCCACCAGGTACCGTGCTTCAGGCCCTGCTCCTCCGCCGCGGCACGCCACAGCGCCGCGCTCACCACCTTGCCCGTGTTGCGGGACGTGGCGTACACGTGGAAGGCGGGCTGGAGCACCTGCGACGCCGCCTTGTACTCGTTGTGGCCCTCCCGGCCGGTGCGCTCCGCCTCCTTGACGTTGCTCACGTCGCCCTCGTTCACAAACACGGCGCTGGTCGCCGTGACCTCGGGCTGCGCGAGAGCCTTGGCCAGGACCTTGACCATCGCCGTGACGCGATCGTCCGAAGCCTCCTCACCCACGCGCCGGACTGCGGGCGGGAGCATCGCGAGCGGGTGCACCACGGAAGTATGATGTGCCGCTTCGAGGGAAGGTGCAACGGAGCCGTGAGCGCGGGCGGGGCGCCGATCTCACCGGGGCTGGCGTCCACCACGATGTGGTCGCCGTGCTTCGTCGCCGTCACAAACACGCGCCCCCTGGCCCAGCACACCCGGTGGTAGTGCGTCACGACCGCCTGCGTGCACGAGTTCCCGAGCTCCAGCACCCCCGTCTTCTCCGCGCGGGACAGCACTGCCTGCTCCTGCTCATTCAGCCAGTTGTTGGTCCCCTGGTCTCCCGGACGCTTTGTGCGGCGCTTGTCCGCCGCTTCCGCGTCCAGCATCTCCGCCGTCACCCGGAGCTCAGGCACGCAAAAGTAGCCGCGGCGAGCTGAGGCCTGCGCCCGGCCGAGCGTCGAAAGGGCCGGCGCCCAGCCAGACATGAGACGCGGGCCCACCCGCGCCGCCCGCACAACCGCCATGCTCAAAAGGGCGGAGAGTGCCACCGCCGCACCGATCCCGGCGCCTCTGCGACCCGGGGGCCGCCATATCATGGCCGCTCGACAACCTCGCCGGGCGGCAGAGCTGCTGCCGGAGCAGAGCCGGCACAACGGCGTGGTTTCCGTCACTCGAACGGGACCTCGGCAATGGCCGCGGCAGGAGCAGCCCCGCGCGGACAAACGGCCGCGGAGGCCAAGGCGGCCGTTCGCGCGTGGGTGACTGGCGCGGATGCGCGCAGGTTCGACAGCCTCGCCGAAGGAACGGTGCTTTGCCAGGTCACCCACTCGAACCTGCGGCAGAACATCATCGAGCTGCGGCTGGACCTGCACGCCACCGTGCGGTCGACCAAGGAGCTGCTCTACACGTTCAACGGCACGAACATGGAGTTCATGGAGCTGCAGCTCTTCTCCGGCGACGCTCTCGTGAGGCCGTTGCGAACCCCTGCCCCGCCCACAGCGCTCGGTGAGGCCTGGTGGCAGTGCTGAGCTACGCGTCGACACGCACTCTTCCTGCCCTGACGCGACCGCAGGTGGCCCGCATGCTCGACGACTCCAAGAAGCTCGGTTTCTACGGCCTCGCCCACGGGCACCGCGTCCACGTGGTGGACCACGACCCGATGTCTTTGTCCCGGGGCGGTGGACTCGACGACGTGTCCCAGGTGAGGAGGCGCGCCACGGGTGGCTCGTCCGATCGCGGCAGCCCGTTGGGCTCAGTGCCCGCGGCTGCCCCCCGCGCTGCCCACGCCGGTACGCCGCGCCTCGTCTCCCCCTCCCCTCCGGTGCGTGTGCCTCACCGCCCGTCCACCCCGCTTCCCCGCAGGTGACCAAGTACCGCATGTCCGACGAGGACTACGACAGGCGCGACGGCACGCTGCGGGCCTGGAAGCGAGAGCAGCTCAAGAAGAACCCGCACTTCAAGTACTCCGACGCCCTCCCCGGCGCAGAGCCGTCGGGCCCGCCCGTGGACTTCACGGACCCGGCGCTGGTCGCCGACGTCAAGGTGGGCATGCGCTGCGCGGCGAGGCCGGGAGAGCGCCGCGGCGAGGTGGCCTTTGTCGGCGAGGTGGACGGCAAGACGGGCCTGTGGGTCGGGGTCAGGCTGGACGAGCCTCTGGGGCGCGGCGACGGCACCGCCGGTGGCGTTCGCTACTTCGAGGCAGAGCCCAAGTACGGCACCTTTGTGCGCGGCACGGCGCTGGAGACGGGGGACTTCCCCCCGGTGAGCATGGAGGAGGCGCTGGGGCTGGAGGGAGAGGAGGCGCCCGAGGCCGGGGACGGGGACGAGGCTGCGGCGGCGGCCGGGGCGGCGTCGGCGACGTGCGCAGGGGAGGAGGCTAAGGAGGACGATCCCAAGCCCAGCGCCGCCGACGAGGCCGCCAAGGCTGAAGCCGCGGCGCGCGAGGCCCAGACGGCGAAGCGGGCAGCTGCGCGGCCCTCGGCGCTGCGGAGGAGGCCGGGAGACGACGACTTTGCGGACGATGACGATGACGACGAGCTCTGAAGCTCGCAGGCGCCGCGGTCTGTAAAGGCGTGGCTCCGCGGCCCCCGCTTGCAGCGTGTGTGACATTTTGAGAGCGGGCCGAACGTGTGCAACCGAACCACAGCCAGAAGTGTCGGGCCGAAATCGCGCCTGGGTGCCTCCTCCGAAGCGGGAGGACCTGGAATGTCCCGCTCCTGAGCGCTGCCTGATGCCAGGTCAGCAATGCCCGCCTCGGCAGTCTGAGCTGTGCGTGCCATGCGTCCGGCGAGAATGAAATCGCTGTGCATCGATGATGGGGCATGGCCCGATGTTACTGCCTCTGTCGGTCGCGCCGAGCCCACGAAGCGTGCTGACCTTGCTTCTGGCAGCTTGCCAAGGAGTATGGTGCCCTCACGAGCACTGCAAGGGCAGTGTCCGTGGAGCTGGGCATTCGATGTAACCGCGGACACGCGCAGCCACAAGCCTTTGGCCTGTCACGGCGCCTTGGCCGCGATGGCCTGAGCATGCGCAACGGGTCGAGATGTCCCGAGCCTGTGTACCTTCAGGATCGGGTCTGAGGGCAGTCCGCGCAGCGAGATCAGAGCCTTGGCTCGTGCTCCCGCTCGTTTCTGCAAGCTCCCTTGCTGACGATGGACACCCAGCGAGCACAGCGACCGCAAATTTACCCTTGAACCATCGCCCCCGACGAAGATGGCACGGCTAGACTCCCCCTTGGAGACGTTCAAAGCTGCTCTGGTTGAAGGCAGCAACCAGCTTCTTCGGGACGAAAGTTCTGCGAGAGCCCTGCCGCCATTTAGCACGTTTGCCACGTTCAAGGACATGGGGTCATTCCTTGTCCGTGAGCACTGCCTCAAACCCGAGTCAGCGTGGCTTTGAAGCATCTGCGTTTTCAAAGACGGCACGTTCATGCCCGTGAGGCCGCCCGAAGTGTTCAGCTATCTCCGGGCCGTGCTCCTGGAGGCTGGTGGGAAGAGGCAGTTCTTCTATATCGTTGATTGAGAGAGTGGCATCATGGGTTATGCCAAGCGATGTGCAAGGGTACAACGGGGGACGGGCTGGACACCTCGTGCCAATTTGAAGATCCAGATGCTCTGCACAAAGAGCCTGTGCCTGCTTGGGCATCCCCTGAGTTCCCACTTGGGCATGTGGCCTGGTGTGGGAGTGACAGGAGCCGACGACTCGGACTAGGGCGGACTGCGGGCCCATTTTGTGCCTACTTTGGCCAAGGGCGACGGCTAGCTCTGAACGGTAAATGCAGATCCGGGCGGACCGCGCAGCGGTCTCCGTCGCGCTGGACGCGGGTACGCTCTTTCCTGTCGAGCACGATTCTGCTTCCGCTCCGCCTCCTCGGCGGCGTCCTTCTCCTCCTCCTCCTTGGCCCGCTCCGCCTCCCTTTTCTGCTTGGCGTTCCTCAATGGCCAGCACCGCCTCGGCAGCGGTGCCCGCCTTGACTGCCGCATGCTGCATCTTCCTGGTCGGCCCCACCCCCACCACGGGCGCGAGGGTTAGATGTAGTGTGGACATTCCAAGCGTGGTGCAGTTTCGGGGTGTTGCGCAGCTTTGGATGAGCGGGCCTCTCGTGGCCTTGTCCCACCGTTGGACTGGCGTGGTAGCGTGGGCACTCTGTGCCATCAGGCTCTCCGCCCGGCGTCACCCACGGCGGTTCTCTTGCCCACCCACCATCGGCTTGCTACTGTGCGATGGTGTTGTTGGCAATCGTTCACGGCGAGATACCTGACCATGCGGACAGCGGTGTGAGGTTTTCAGCTTGAGCTCAAGCTGAACTTCACACACCCACTCGCACACGGGCAGCGTGTCGGGTTGAATGCGGTGCGCGCGTTCTGAGCGATGGGAGAGGAAGCTGCGCGGAGCCGCCCGGTGCGACAACGTTCTCTCAGTCCCGTCACTCGTTGCCAGTCGTCGTCACTCACGCGCATCACATCACCGAGCAGCACCGCCGCTTGCGGTTCTTCCGCCGCGTGGCCTCGATCTGCCGCAGGATCGCCCCCGGGTCCTTCAGGTACGGGTCGTCGTTCGGCTCCTCGCGCCCCAGCCCCGGGCGCCGCCCCTGGTGCTCCTTGGCAAAGTCCGTGCTCGCCGCGAGAGGCACCAGCTCCACGCTGATGAGCACGGCGGGCTGCAGGGAGTGCGGCCGCAGCCGCTCGCGGGCCTGGTCCAGCGCGGCGTCGGCGTCGGCGTCCGTGGTGCCGTCTGTCGCCACGGCCGCCTCACCGTCCTTGTCGTCGCTGTGCCTCGCGAGCTGGACGGGGACCCACGCCATGGCCTTCTGGGCGTTGGACACGCCCTTGTAGCCCGGGCCGGGGACCACGAGCGTGCGGGTGTCGGGGTGCTGCGAGCACAGCTTGACCGCGCGCGTGAAGTCGATGACGCACGCGCCCCGGCCGCGCCAGCGCGTGGCGCCGCATGCCTGCGCCGTGTTGAGCCCGCACGCGTCCATCGGCGTGACGGGGACGTCGACCGCCGACGCCGCCCCGACGCAGCGGCAGCAGGTGCAGCAGCCGAGAGCCAGCGAGCGGCAGCACCCGACGGACTTGGCCTCCACCGCCTCCGCGTGCTCCCGCGTGAACGGACGCGGAGCGAGGCCCTCGCATACCTCCATCACCAGGGGGCCGGGGACGGGGAGGCGGCCCCACCGCTGGTGCGTGACGGGGAAGGTCATGCGCCAGTTGAAGGCGGCGTGTGTGGCCTGCGGGAGGACGCGGTCCTCGGGGCGGGGCCCGCCGCCCCCCGGCCACATGCTGGTCGGTAGGTACCGCTTCGCGGCGTCCTCCGCCGCGGCCTCGGCCTGGTCCTCACGCATCTCCGACAGCTCCGACGCCGCCACCTCCACCGGCTCGGGACCTGCCGCCTCCGCCTCGGCCTTGCCGATCTCCGCGGATGCCATAGCATCCACGACCCCGGCACCGAATCCAGGGGACTTGGCACCCGCGGCCGGCGACGCTGACGATGCCACCGCTGCTGCTGCCGTCGGCGTGGCTCTGCCCCCGGCCGCGGCGGCTGGGGCGCCGCTGGCCGACGAGGCCGACGCCGCGACGCCGACGCCCGCGGCCGCCGGCTCCGCCGCCTTGGCCGGCGCCGTCCGTGCCTCCCGCTTCGGCCTCGCCGGCCGCCCCGCCGCCTTGGCGTCCTCCCGCCGCTGCATGGCGTCGGCCACCTTTGCGAAGAAGAGCGGCGGCACGAAGCCCATCTCGCCAATCGTGGCGCAGGCCGACGCCGCGAAGTCGTTCTTCGCGTCCGCGCCGCGCTGCACCTCCACGTCGTCGGCGAGCTCTGCCGCCTCCCCGCACGGGATGGCGACTCCCGTGCTGGTGCGCTGCTCCCCCGGGTACTCCACCAGGTCGGCGCCGCCGTCCACCCCCGCCATGGCCGACACCGCCCGGTAGTCGAAGCCCTGGTCGTGCATCCAGCCGCGGACGAAGAAGGGGACGTGGCCGCCCTTGCGTCCCTCCTTGGTGGCGTCCCAGCCCAGCTGCTCCATCCCGCGCACGCGCCACACCGTGACCCGCAGCTCCATGGCCACGGGGGGCGGCGGCGCGATGACCAGCGGCGGGTTGAGCGCGGCCCGCGGCTTGGTCAGCATGTCGCACCACATCTGGAGGGAGCCGGCGGGGCCGCCGTCCGTGGACCGGAGGAGGCGCGTCTCGATTGGGAGGGGCGGCAGCTTGTCCGGGTTCCGCCCGTGGGCCATGTTCTGCCACGCGGGGTGCAGCCACCGGTGCTCCAGGTCGATGACGCACCCGCCGACGAAGGAGACCTCCGCCGGGGGCGCCTCCCCCGGCCTCCCGTCCTCGTCCAGCGGGGCCTCGGGCACCGTCTGGCGGAACAGCTCTACCACCAGCAGGGCCGTCGAGGGCAGAGCCGCCTCGAGCTCGAAGCACTGGTGGACGTCGACCTCGGCCGCGTCGGCCTCGCCGCCCGCCGCCCCCTCGGCCCGGCGGACCTCGAACCCTACCTGCCGCCCCGTCGTCCCCCGGGGCACCAGGACCGCCCGCCGCGCCGTCCCTTGCACGCTCTTGTCCCTGAGGTGGACGCGCGCGAAGACCGCGTCGCTCGACCGCAGCGGGGCCTCGGCCGGCTTGCGGAACAGCCGCTGGCTGTCGATCAGCGGCGCGTCGTCCGGCAGGTCCTCCGGCCTGTGCAGCAGCCCCTTGCGCCGCAGGTCCCGCATCCTCGCCTGCTCCTGCTGCTCCTTCTTGGACCCCCGCCCGGCCATGGCGGCCTGCACGCGGCTGTCCCCCTGCGTCACCAGCTTGGTCTTGGCCGTGCGGGCGCCGTCGGAGAGGGCGTCGCCGAACCGCCGCGCCGTCCCGGCCACCGCGGCACCGGCCGACATGGCGTCGTGCCGCAGCCGCTCCCGCCGCGCCGCGGCCGTGCGGAGCACGTCCAGCCCGCTCGTCACCGCCAGCAGACGCGCGCGCTCCGGATGGTAGAGCTCCTCGTCCTTCTCGAAGCGCGGGAAGAAGGCGGCGGCGGCGAAGCGAGCGACGGTGAGGTACACGCGGACGGTGACGGGCTGCCGCTGCCCCGCCAGGTCGAGCACGCGGCGCGTGGCGAAGGACGGGCCGGGCGCCATGTCCAGGGGCGGGGGCTTCTTGGCGTCCCGCATCATGCGCTGCCCGCGGTTCAGCGGCTCCAGGTCGCGCCAGCGCGGCTCCGGGTCAGTCACGGACAGGTGGGCGCGGAGGAGCGCGGTCTGGCGGTAGCCCGACGGGATGGCGGAGCCGGTGGACCGAGCGGGGGCCTTCCGGAAGAGCGCGTAGTCCTTGAAGACGGGGGTGGCGGAGGGGAGGAGGACGCCGAGGGCGCAGCGGAGCACGCTGCGGCGGCGCATCCAGGGCGGGAGGTCCCTGGGCACGTCCTCCCGGCGCACGTCGAGGGCCTCGAGGGCGGACAGCTCGAACACGGCGGCGTCCATGGTCAGCAGCCCGGTCCGGAGGCGCCGCGTGAGGCCGCCGACGCAGGCCGGGTCCCTGCTCCTCGCTGCCACCAGCGCGTCGATGGCCCGGTCGACGCGGGACTGCTCCACCTGGCCGGGGGTGAGCGACTCGGCAGACACGCTCTGCCGGCGGTGAAGCCAGTCCATCGTCAGCAGGGTGCTGCCCCTGCGCTGGCTCGCGGGGGCCCTGGGCCCTGCCGGGCCTGGCCGGGACCCGCTCGCCGCCGCGGCCGCGCCTGCGCCCCGAGCCCCGGCCGCTGCGACGTCCTCCTCCTCCTCCTCCTCCTCCTCCTCCTCCTCCTCCTCCTCCTCCTCCTCGGCG
>Ga0136560_1001197_pt1 | contig 13260 bp, 12 predicted proteins | sample AntRauMeHopE1497_FD_104925 | JGI IMG/M metagenome (GOLD analysis project Ga0136560, IMG submission 104925) | Saline lake microbial communities from Rauer Islands, Antarctica - Metagenome Hop E1 #497 | ecosystem: Environmental > Aquatic > Non-marine Saline and Alkaline > Saline | place... | reverse complement strand
GGCATCGCGGAGCTGGAGCCCAAGTGGGCCGAGGCGGTGAACAAGCTCCGGTCCACCAAGGCGGGGAAGCACGTCCTGCGCCTGTACCGCGAGCGGCCTGAGCTGTGCCGCGTCCGCATCGTCGACCGCCCTTCCATCGTCATCGGCGCCGGCGCCGTCGTCGCCTCGCTCGTCGCGCTCATCATTTGGGGCATCGTGACCATGAGCCGCGCGTCTAACCTTTGACTGCGGCCGGACGATCAGTTTGGCATGCTGCCTCGCGAGCCCGGCTGGCTGCGCCGGGCAAGAGTTCCGTCTGCGTGGTTTCGGCCCGGCTTGAGCGCACGAAACCTACCCCCGGGCCAGCCGGCATCACTTGTTGGGTGTGTCAAACATGGAACGCAGCATAGCTCCGAGTGACTCAACAACGGCAGCGTTGGCGGGGTCCGCAGCGGTGTTGTTGGTCTCGAACTTCCCGATGGTGGTGCCGTCGTCACCGCTGTGGGTGTAAAGCTCCATGGCGTAGGGAGGCTGCGCCCAATCGGTCACCGTCGTCGTGCGGTTCCAGTTCATCCAGCGCACATGGCGCCACTCCAGCGTGCGGACCGTGTACCCCATGATTGGCGAGTCGCTGCCCTCGCACCCCCCAATGTCGTCGTGGAACCAGACCGGGTTGCCGTCGTGCCGGACGCAGCGGGGGAACTGGCTGTACGCTGCCTCGCCGGCGTCTCCTGGCCACGGGCCCGACGGGTTCTCCATCGCCTGCCGGAGCGACCGGCCCATAAAGGGCGCGATTGCGGGCTGATGGTCAGGCACGGGGGCGCCGATGAGATCGAAGACTGTCTGGCCGACGTCCAGCAGCTCTGCCATGTACATGGTGCGCTGTCCCTTGACCTCCGTCGCGGCATCGGGGTCGGCGATGATGAGCGGCACTCTGCGGGGTCGTTGGTCGTGGAGGCGGGAGGGGGCTTGCTTGCGCAGATGGCGACGCGAAGCAGCTGCCGCCTTGGGAAGCGGCGTGACCGCTCACCGCGTGCCGAGCTCCAGGTTCGTCTCCTTGTGCAGCATGTTCGACTCGCCCAGCTCCCATCCGTGGCTGCGAGGGCGAAGGACGCGGGTCGACAGTGGGTTGGGCGGCCGCGGCCGCTCTGGGGTGCACGGGGGGCTGAGCTCGGTGGCAGGAGCTGAGCGGATGAGGCTATCCACGCGCCGCACCACGGAAGCACGGTGAGGCTCGCCGCAAGGCCGGGCGAGGGGGGCTGCGCAGTGCTCACTCGCCGTGGAAGACGACGACGGTGTCATTCTCGATTCCAAGGTCCGCCAAGCGAGACATCAGCCTGCCCACCTGCATGTCCATCCAGGTCACGCTGGCATAGTATGCCGCCCTGGCCGTGCGCTGCTCGTTGACCGTGAGCACAGATGTGTAGTTGGGGACAAACCAGCCGCCCACAGGCTCCTCGTATGTGCTGTAGTTGTAAAGGCCCTGCCGGTGGTACGCGATCGGGGGAAGGTTCTCGGGGACGCGGGGGTGCTCGGGGACGTCTCCGATGGCGAAGTAGTGGTCAAACAGGGCCTTAGGCACGCGGTGGGGCACGTGCGGGCGAGCAAACCCTGCGTACAGCGCGAACGGCCCATGCCCCTCCTGGAACCGCCTGGCCAAGATTGCCATCGTATGGTCAGTGTAGTTGGCCAGGGTGGCGTCGTAGAAGAGCTCATTGTCACGGAACACCGGCGTGTCGATTGGACACCAGGTGTCGATTTCGCTGATTGGCTGCCCAGGCACATCCACCCGCTTCGCCGCGTTCGGGCAGTGGTGATCCTTGAGGTAGTAGCTGAAGTCAAAGTATCCTCGCTCTGACATGTCCCACGACCGGTCGCCGTCCCAGTTGGGGGGCTTCTTAGGGTGGAACGTCTTGCCGCCACCCACCGTCGTCCAGCCAGAGTCTTTGAGATGGCCGGGCACCGTGTCCCAGCTCCCTCCGTCCAGGCCGTTGACGCGAAAGTCAGAGCCCGTGTTGTCGAACACTTGGGTGACGTTTGGGCGGCGACCTGTCATGAAGCTGGATCGCGACGGGCAGCACACAGCCACCTGCGCGTAGGCCGCCATGAACGTGGTTCCGCGCGCAGCAAGTGCGTCCAGGTTCGGGGTGCTCATCATTGCCTGGCCGTACGCCCCAAGCTGCGGCCGCAAGTCGTCCGCGATCATGTAGATCAGGTTCTTGCGCCTCGGGCCGGAGGCTGATGCCACGGCCAGGCTTGCCAGCACGACAGCGAGGCGAATCATTCTGGGGCACGAGGGTCGCGGCCGGGCTGTAGGGCCTGCAGGGTCCGTGCTGCCCAGTGTGCAACTAACCCCAGAAGACTTGTCTCCACAGCGCAGTCGGGCAGAGGCACACTCGATGTGCGCCCGCGCTGACGGGATTATGTGTTGGGCATGGGGCGTCCTGCGAAACGCTGAATGCCGCGCTCGTGAGGTCCCGTGCCTGAGGGTCAGCGCCGGCATCGGTCGTCGGTGCAAGATTCCTGAAATCGACGCCCTGGCTCTCGTGCATACATCTGCGGATGTCGTTGTATTGCGACTCGTTTGGTGCGACAACCAGCGAGGCGCCATCCTTTCGACACAGCAAGTGGCTCCGCTGCCGGGCCGGACTGCTCGACGCCACTCTGCGGGCTCGCCCGCCCGCCCAAGCCCCCGGGAAAGGCTGCCTATCAGCAACATCGACGTAGCCAGAGGCACAGGGGACTCTCACGGCTCGATCGAGGAGTTGCGAGAATGGGGTGTGGTGCAAGCACTGCCGTGCCATCGGAGCTTCTCACCCATAGCCAGCAGCTCAGGTCCGGAACAGCAACGCTAAAGGTGGGCGAGCCATCTGCCGTCGGGCAGCGCGACGCTGCCAGCGTGACCGCTGGGTTTGCTGCGCAGGCGTTCGTTCAAGCTGCCCTTTCTGCCCTTGCTGCCCATACCGCCTGCGGTTTTCCACGATTTTTTTACGACGCTGTTGCAACGAGCCTTGTCGCAGCTCATCGTGGCGGGTGATCAGGCTGCTGGGAAGAGCTGGTGAGCCGCCCGCTGTCCGCTGCTTTGGAACGGGCTCCGCGCCCCAGCACCGCCGCACCAGCCTCTCATGCGTCAGGCTACGAGGAGCCGCCAATTTACTTTTGGTTCGCAGCCTCGCGCGGCGCTGGGTCAACGACGAGTTCGAGCCCAAGCACGAGGCAACCATCGGGTGCGCGTTCATGAGCAAGACCGTGCCCGTGCGGTTGCCGTCGAGCTTGCGGCCGGGCGAAGACGAGGACAGGTCGGTGCAGATCCACCTGTGGGACACGGCAGGGGAGGAGCGTTTCCACGCGGTCGCCAAGTCCTTCTTCCGTGGGGCTCGGGGGGCGATCCTAGTGTACGACATTACGAAGGAAGGCGCGATGGATGGTCTCAGTGTTTGGGCCGAGATGGTGAAGGCCGAGGCTCCCACGGCGGTGCTTCTGGTGGTGGGGACCAAGGCCGACCTTGAGGCGTCGAGGGGCGTGGACCGCGAGGAGGCTGCGCTCGTCGCGGAGCGGCTGGGGGCCGTGGCGCACGTGGAGGTGTCAGCCCTCACGGGCGACGGCGTGGACGAGGCGTTCGAGCTCGCCGCCCAGAAGATTGCCTCTCAGCTGGCCGGCTGAGGGCTGGGCCGGGTCTCGTGTCGTGGAGTGATTTCGCTCGCTGGGCCGCGTGCCCGCGATCGCAGCTTCAGTGACACGGGGTACCATGTTGAAGGCTTGGTGCCACCGCTGGCGTCGCACACATCGCACTCGGCCATTCCTGTCGCGATCGTCAATGCCGCGGCCACGCCGGGGACCCCCACCTAGCAGGGGCTGGCGGGGCGGCCGAAGTGCCCGTGGCAGCGAACGAGGACGACGAGGATGATGAGGACGACGAGGACGACGCCGGCCCGGGCAGCGGTGCGGTCGCTGCCGCGCCCCATTGCGGCGCTGACTGACCCGCGGCCACCCACGGGCTGGCCGGCGCGGCCGGGCTCGGCCGAACGGGCGATACGTGCTGGTGGGCCCAGGCGGCTGACGGCAGCGGGGCGGGAGAGCCGGGCGGCGGGAGTCGGGGCGGTGCGGGCCGATCAGCGGCGCGCGCACGAAACCCGAACGAGGCTCCGCCGCCTCCAGCCCCTGCCCCCACGGAGGCGGACGCACCGGCTGCCGCGGAGTTGCCGTCGTCTCGGCCCATGTCGTCATCCGACTCGCCGTCAGCGCCGCTGGGGCCCTGCCTGGCCTTTAGGGCCAGCGAGCGACGGCCCGCAGTCGTGCCGGCGTCCCGTTCCGGCGCTGAGGCGTACGATGGCGTCGACGCCCCGTCATCGCTCCCTGCAGAACTGGCCCTGACGGCCGGGGCCGAGAGGCACGGCGATGGCATCAATGCCCGACCGAGGGGCTGGCCGGCGGCCGCCGCGTCGCCCGGCTCTATCGCAAGCAGCCGTCTTCGGCCCGAGGCGGCGGGAGCAGCCCGCTGCGGTGCAGCCCGCGTCGAAGCCAGGATGTCGGCGTGGTGCCCTGGGGCGAGGGCCGCGAGGGTCAGGCCCACGACGTCGCGCAGGCCCCAGGTGCAGTTCCACCGCCTGCCCTGCAGCCACCAGGCATGGAGCGCAGGGTCCGTGAAGGCGGTCCCACGGCCCGACCGCCCGCCGGATGACGAAGCGGCACCCGCACGCTGCCTTCCGCTGTCCTGGGTTCCTTCGCAATCCGGCCCGTCCGGCTTCACGGGCACCGAGGGCGGAAGCCTGCCCCGGGGCGAGGACCGCACCGTCACCTCGGGGCAAGTGTGAGGGTAGTGCGTTGGCACCATAACATCAAACACAGAGCCGGCTGCCGGGCCGAGCAGGACCTTGGCGACCACGTTCGCCCCTTGGCCGAACCCGAGCCTCACGACGCCGGCTCGCACAAGGTCGCCACAGTCCGCAAGGTCTGCGGAGGAGCATTCATCGGGCTATTGCCGTCGTGTTGCTCTTATAAGAGCGCCGTGGCGCGCGACTGGCGAGGCGGGACCCCGCTGCGCGTGCACATCCGAGCGCACCAGCCCACTCACCGGTCGATACCCTGCGCTCCGCGGCGCTTGTGTTGATCCGGAGCCTTTTCATCCCGTCTGTCACCCCCGACGCACCAGGGGAGGCTCCGGGCTCGTCCTCAGCGTCTTCTGCACGGCGTTTCCTGGGCCGCCGCCGGCCATCGACCGTGGACCGTCTAGGTAGCATTCCGGCGGGGCCAGGCCCTGGGTGCACGCCCCGCGCGCGCGCTGTCACGGTGCACCGCGAGGGTATGCGGACGTATCGCGGGGTGTGTGCGTGGCCGGAACAAGCGAGGGCGGCCACCGCGCACCTCTGCCGAATCCCGCGACAATTAAACCGCCGCGGCGTGCACATCGTAGCGGCAGCACAAGCTGCTCGCCCGCGATGGCGACAGCCCCAGCAGCGTCTGCGCCAGCAGCGGTCGGTGGCGCTCCCCCGGAGGAAGTCCAGGCCCTGGACGAGTCGGTCATGGCCACCGTCGTGAGCGCTCGCGCTTGGACCGCAGGAGGTTTGTGGGGAGCATCGCCGACCCCAAAGCCCCTGCCTGCGCTTGCACATTTCCATGCCGCAGTGCCGTGACCTCAGGAACGTCGGCGCCAAGCTGCGCCTCGTGCTTCTGCCAACGGGCTCGCCTGAGCAGACTCTGAAGGAGCTTCGCAACTGGGACCTGTGGGGTCCGCTCCTACTGTGCCTCCTGCTGGCAATGTGAGCCACTTTCGGTCGCCCGTCACAGCTGCAGGTCGGGCCGGGGAGCGCAACCCGCGGGCGAGGACTGACGCCGCTTGGCTCGCGCTCCCTCTCCCCCTGGCCGTCGCAGCTCGCTAAGCTTTGGTGCCCCAGCTGGCCAGGTCTCCCTGGTGTTCTCAGGGGTGTTCGTCCTGATGTGGGCAGGCGCGGCGGTGGTAACCCTGAACGCGCAGCTTCTGGGGGGCTCCGTTTCCTTTTTCCAGAGCGTCTGCGTGCTTGGCTACTGCCTGTTCCCGCTGGTGATTGCAGCGCTGGTCGGAATCTTCCTGCGTGCGGGCATCTTCCGCCTCATTATGGTGGTGGCAGGATGGGTGTGGGCCACGCGGGCGTCCGTCGTCTTCATGCAGTCGCTGCTGCCGGCGAGCAAGCGGGCTCTGGCCATCTACCCGGTGGGCCTGTTCTACCTGGTTTGGGCGTGGATGGTGTACGTGGAGTGATTGGGTGGGCCTGCGTGCGTGCGCTGTCACCGAGGCGGCAGACGTTGGGCGGGATTCGGAGCGCAGCCGCGCACCCTCGGCGCTCCACGCACCCCGCTATATCAGAGCGAGCCGGTCACGCCGCACACGCACCACTCGCGGCTCGGTCCTGGCCGCGCCGCTCAGTCGGCGTGGCCCCAGTTCATGATGGACGACATGCTCGACCCGCCGCCGGGGGCGTGGGGCACACGAGTCCTGCCCCCGCGGCGCGGGTGGGATGCCATCCCGGCAGCCGATTCGGGACCCGAGGGGGCCACGGACGCCGCCGGGGCGCGTCCTGCGGAAGCTGCGGCGGTCGGCAGCCGTCCGGCCGCTGACGTCGGCGCGAGCGCCCGGGGCCGAGACACGGCGCCTGTCCGCAGAGGCGCGGCCTGGCGAGCGGGGATGAGGGCCTCCAGCGAGGGCCTGTGCTCCGGGCGGACGATGGCGCGATCCAGGTACGCGACGCGGAAGAACCCCTCGGAGACGCGCCGGCCGGCGAAGGGGCCCTCGGTAGCCGCGAGCGCGGTGAGCGGAGCGAGGCCGTGAGAGGAGCGCACCGGCGAGGACGGCGCAGCGGCCGGCGGAGGGGCCACGCCGGGTTCGGGCCCGAGCACCGAGCCGTTGTCCGCCGGATGGGCGGGGCTGGGAAGCGCAGGGGGCGGGATGCGTCCCATGTGTCCTGACACGCGCCGCCTCTCGTTCGCGGCCTCCGCCTGTGCGGTCGAGAACCGCCAGTCAGGGGACCTGGCGGCGTTGGACTTGGATGGGACCCCCGCAGCATCAGCACCGCCCATGCCGCCGAATCCCGCAGAAGGGGCGACCTGGGCCGTTGATGGGCGCCTCATAGGGTGCCCAAAGATGTCAAACTCGCGCTGCTCCGCCGGAGTCGTGACGTACTGCGCGGGCGGAGGGGACGCCACCATCGCCCGAGCACGTGGGCACAAGCTGTCACACGCACCCGCGCAGGGGTGTGCCGGCACCGGGCTGCCGTCTGGATGCAGTGACCCGTCGTGACCCTGGCTGTCGCAAACGGCGGACGCTTGGCTCGGCGCCCTCAGCTCCCCCAGGCAGCGAGAGCGAATTGCGGCCGCGGAGGCGTGGTATACGACTTGCATAGGTGCTCACCCTCTTGGAGCGCGCCGTGCTCGGGCGCTCGCGGACGGGGTCGGGAAACCCGCCGAAAAGCTCCGGGGCCGCTTCGCTGGGACCAGGGGCACGCCGCCCGTACCTCGGAGGGGTGGCCATGGTAGGCGCCTCAGGTTCGGGCGAGTGACCAGCTGGGCGTTGCGGCTTCCAGCAGGCGAGAAAACGGTGGGCTTCCGGACGGTAGAGCCGGAACGATGAGGGGTGCGGGGCGAGGGCCGTGGAGCACTCGAAGCCGAAGAAATGGCCGCTGCCGCCCCTGAGATCGGCCTTTACGGCCTGGCTGTGATGGGCCAGAACCTGGCCCTGAACATTGCCGACAAGGGAATCCCCGTCGCCGTGTGCAACAGGTCGAAGGAGAAGGTGCGTTCGATCTTGGTGACCCCGCCACAACTCGTCGCGACCACGGCCCGCCTCGTCACGCGCGTCTCCGTCTCCTCCGACCCGGTGGACGTCGCCCGCAATATATTAGTCTGAACCTCGCCGCCGCAGATCGGTACCACCGTCGCCCGCGCCAAGGCGGAGGGAGACCTGCCCCTGACGGGGTACGAGGAGGTCGCCGACTTTGTCGGGGCGCTCACCAAGCCCCGCACCATCATCATCCTCGTCAAGGCCGGGAAGCCCGTGGATGCCACCATCGAGCTGCTCGCGGAGCACATGGAGGAGGGCGACCTCATCATCGACGGCGGCAACGAGTGGTTCCCCAACAGCATCCGCCGCGCCGAGGCTCTCGCCGCCAAGAAGATCGAGTTCATGGGCATGGGTGTGTCCGGTGGCGAGGACGGCGCGCGCTACGGCCCGTCGCTGATGCCCGGCGGCCCTCGCTCGGCGTACGACCGCGTGGAGCCCATCCTGACCAAGATCGCCGCCAAGACGGACTCCGGCCCGTGCGTGACGTACGTGGGCGAGATCGGCGCGGGGAACCACGTGAAGATGGTGCACAACGGCATCGAGTACGGCGACATGCAGCTCATCGCCGAGGCCTACGAGGTGATGCGCGCCGTCGGCGGCATGTCCAACGACGACCTGGCGGAGACCTTCGAGGAGTGGAACGCGGGGGAGCTCGAGTCCTTCCTGATCGAGATCACCGGGAAGATCTTCCGCGCCCGGGACGACCGCGGCGAGGACAAGACGGCGTATCTGGTGGACAAGGTCCTGGACAAGACGGGCATGAAGGGCACCGGCCGCTGGACGGTGCAGGAGGCGGCGGAGCGGTCCGTGGCCGCCGGGACCATTGGCGCGGCCCTCGAGGCGCGCTTCCTCTCGGGCCTCAAGGAGGAGCGCGTGGAGGCGGCCAAGATCATCACGGGGCCCGAGGACATGCCCGTGGTGGAGCGCGGCCAGCTCGTCGACGACGTCAGGCAGGCCCTCTACGCGTCGAAGATCTGCGCCTACGCCCAGGGCATGAACATCATCCGCGAGGCGGCCTCCCAGAACGGCTGGAACGTCAACCTCGGCGAGTGCGCCCGCATCTGGAAGGGCGGCTGCATCATCCGCGCCGCCTTCCTCGACCGCATCAAGGCGGCGTACGACCGGAACCCGGACCTGGCCAACCTCCTCATCGACCCCGAGTTCGCCGCCGAGGTGAACGCGAGGCAGCACGCCTGGCGCCGCGTCGTCTCTCTGGCCACCGCGTGCGGCATCCCCGTCCCCGCCCTGTCGGCCTCCCTCGCCTACCTCGACCAGTACCGCCGCGCCCAGCTCCCCGCCAACCTCGTTCAGGCCCAGCGCGACTTCTTCGGCTCCCACGAGTACCTCCGCACCGACGGCATCGGCGGCGGCACCGTCCACTCCGAGTGGGCCAAGCTCGCGGCCGCCGCGACCGGCGGCGACGCCAAGCCCGAAGAGGCCGGCGCCGCTGCGGCCGCCTCGGCATCGGCCGAGTGAGGCAGCCCCCACGTGCCGGTCAGGGCCCGCGGCGCCGGCGCATGGCCCCAGGTGCCGGTAGCCCGGCCCGGGAGGGCCGCAGGCTGGCATGCGCGATATGCCCCCGGCTCCGGTTTCGCGTGCGGTATGAGTGCAGCCTTGGGCGGGCGCACGTTCGCGGAAGAAGCAGCGCACCCGTTCCAAGCCGACACCTCTCGCTCAGGGGCGGCGCCCGATCGCACGCACTCCACCGACGCGTGGCCCCGTGAGCGCATCAGCACGAGTCGGACAGGTTCACCACGGCCGCCCGGAGCGACTTGCCGAGCGCCCCGGCCGCCGTGCACACGGTGCCGCCGCCGCGCTTGGCCTGGCTGGTCATGCGGTTGATGTCGCCGATGCAGCCGACGGAGCCGTCGCCCGTGACGGCCCACTTGGAGTGATCCTGCGTCTCGCGCCACCCCCAGCCGGCAGTGCTCACACCCATGACGTCGAGCACCTGGTTGGGCCCGCAGGACGGGCTGCACTTGTCGCCCCTGATCCACGACTCGACCAGCAGCTCCTGCTGCCCCAGGGCCGGCGCCACGCAGTCGGCGTACAGCTCAGAGGCCCACGCGGCCGACTTGGCGAACACTGTAAAGCCCTCGCCGCCCGCAGACACAATCTTGGTCATGTTGCAGGTGGCCCCGGACGAGTGCTGGCCGGCGGCGACCTCGACCAGCGACGGAGCGGCCTGCTGCACCGCAGCCGACAGGCGAGAGCCGTACACGTGCGGCCGGTCCAGGAACAGGGCGCCCCCGACAGCCTTCAGCGAGCTGGCTCCGGCAAGGCTGATGCACAGGAAGGACTGGCCGTAAATGTGCTCGTCCTGGGGCATGCCGGGGTACGTGGACGCGTCCGAGGGCGCCTCAGGGAAGCGTGGGGTCGAATGAACGAGCCAGAACCCCGACAGGTCGTCCGCAGCACCAAGAACACCTGCAGCAGGGCGGAGCGGAGGCAAGGTTGGCCGCAAGGTTGAAGCCGCCGGGCACGAGGTTGAGGTGCAACGACGCAGCTGGGAAACGGAATCTCACCCTTGGCATGAGCATAGGTGGACGATGACGAGCCCACAGGCGGCTGGTCGTTGTAAAACATGTGGGACGTCCCCTCGTTGGCGTTCCCGAAGAGCTGCCTGAGCGTGGCGCTGATGGCGCCCTGGCTGGGGTCGGACAGCACAAAGTTCGACTGCGCGAACCCCGAGGACTGCGGCCCCATGTACGCGTAGTCGAATGTGTTGTTGCGCTTAATCGCCGCGAACCAGTCCACGGGCTGCCCGGTCTCGTCCCGGCACCCGAGCGAGGCGCCGCCGGAGGCAACCGCAAGGACCACGAGAAGGGCGAGCATGCCTGCAGGTCGGGGTAAGGGTCTGTTGGCGGCCGCGCGGACCGTGTCCCGCTGCGCGCTCGCGGCGTCGCACGGGTGCCGAGCCGGAGTCGCAGTCCTGCACCGAGTTTCTGCCCCGTCATTTCCGCGTTGCCGGCAGGTTGAACCGGCGGCTCCGCGGAGAATTACGCTGTCCCCGCCCTCACCAGCCGCCCCCCGGATGCCAACATAGTTATCGCCGACTCAATCGCTCCTCTTACCCGGGCAGCGGCGGAGCAGGACCGGCAGCAAGAGAACACGCGCACTCGGTGTCGGCTCTGCAGCTCTGTCTGTCCAGAGTGATGGTCTTGGCCCGATGGGTTTGCGCCAGCTGGTCGCTCACGCCATCCTCAGCCATGGCAGCTGCCAAGGCCGACGTCGTCGGGGGCATTTCCTTCGCCCGGAACACGGCGTATCGCCTCCCCACACGGGGTGAGTGTGCGCGCGGCTGCCCAGCCCGGCCCACGCGGAGGGACGAGGCGTTTCGTTGCGCAACCGTTGCGAGCCCTGCGTAGCATGGCTGAGGCCATCCCGGGGGCCAGAGCTCGGCGACACGAGCCGATTGCGGCTCAAAGCTGCGTATTGGCGGCAGCCGTTGCCCCGATGGGCGCTGCTCGCGGTCGCTGGGCCGCGAACAAGCCATCGAGCGCCCTCCACCGATCTGCCGCCCGTGCGCCTTGTGTTTGCGCAGGAGTGAAGCCATGCGCGGAGACTGGGTGCTGTTTTGACAGCACGAGGGTGTCGGGCAAGGTCCCTGCGCCGGGGGCGCACACCCGCGACGCTGACGAAGCGGGCGGCGGCGACGCCGGCTTCGGGGCGCATTCCGGCTCCCTGAGGGCCACCCCGACCCAGTTCCTTCGCAAGGGAATGGGGACCGGCGGAACCTACGACGCTGTTCTGGCCGAGACGGCCAGTGGGAGGCGCACCGGCGGCGCGGGCGCGTCCACCGGCACCGGCCCGCGCCGGGCTGGGGCCACCCGCCGCCGCGCGAACCCCCCCACCACGGACCTCCGGCGCGCGTACGAGCGCGGCGACCTTCCCGTTGTGATCGAGCAGCTGGTGAGGAACGAGCTGTCGTGGAAGATCGAGGTGCAGAAGCTGGACCTTGTGTACTACCTCCCGCTGTTCTGCGACGGCCTGCGGGAGGTGGAGGCGCCGTACCAGTTCATCGCCGAGGAGGGCGTGTACGACCTCATCCTCAACTCGGAGCCCAGCAAGGTGCTGGCCACGGTGCCGCTGCTCGTGCTCCCGCTCAAGACGGCGCTGAACACGCGCGACCCCCGCGTGATCAAGCGCGTGCTCAAGGTGCTGCAGACGCTGGTCGAGAGCGGGGACCTGATCGGGGAGGCGCTGGTGCCCTACTACCGGCAGCTGCTGCCCGTGCTCGGCATCTTCAAGAACAAGAAGAAGAACCTCGGCGACGCCATGGACTACAGGCCCGACGACGGCATCGGAGAGCTCATCGACGAGACCCTCGAGAAGCTCGAGGTCACCGGCGGCCCCGACGCCTTCGTGAACATCAAGTACCTGGTGAGCGGCTCGACGCCTCCGGGCCGGCCGCGGCGCTGCGGCCGCCGCTCTGCCCTGCCGTGCTTGGTCCTGCCCGCCGCTCAAGCCCCCTCCGCCCCTCGCACCGCCACGCCCCCGCAGATCCCCACGTACGAGAGCTGCGTCTACTGACCCCGTCGCGTGGTCGCGCCTGCATGGACGCCTGAACCCTGCCTGCTGCTCGGCAGCCGCCGCAACACACGCAGGCGTCACTCAGTCCACACGCCCGCTGCCCGGCATGCTCGCCATCACGGCCTCGTCCGCCCGGCCGCGGTTCCTGGAGCCGCTCAGGCGGGATGATGTCCGTTCCGGGCGAGCACCGACCGGGCTCGCGCGGCCAGCGCCTGCGCGGTCTCGGCTGCCTCGTCCCTTCGGGCGGTCGCGCGGATCAGCGCCTCCGACTGCCACTGCACGAGCGTCGCGAGCACGCGCTGCAGGGCGCGGCCGTCGGGCAGCGACAGCAGCCGCAGCGCATCCATCTGCCACACCTCGCCCGGTGGGGCGCTGCTCCTGGCCGATGCGGGTGGCGGGCGCGGGGGAGCCGGGTCCGCCGCACCAGGCCGCCCGGACCCCGGAGGAAGGGGCGCCGGCGGGCCCAGCTGGGCGTCCGGGGCCGGACGGGCGAGCCCATCTGGCTGGTCTCGGATGCCGACCGCAATCGCGTAGCGTCGCAGCACGGCTTCCCGGCACGCCTCGGCCCCCATGGCGCCGCATGCCCCTTCCAGCCACTCGTCGACGTTCCACCTGCTTGCCTGCTCGGCCTCGCCGTGCTCTGGCAGCGGGCGGTCGCTGAGCAGGACGATGCGATCAGGCTTGGCCCCTGCGCCCAGCCCTGAGGGGCCGGCGGCGCCATGTTCAGCGACGGAGACGGCGCAGGCCGGCTCGTCCACGTGAGGCCCAGGGCCCGAAGATCCGCCGTCGGCTGAAGCGCGGGGCGGAGCGGAGGGCGGCTGGCTGCGCGGTTCAGCGTGGCCGGCATCGGCAGGGGGCGATTCTGCTCGGGGCGGGGGAGGGCCCCGAGGCGGGGGAGGGCGGTCGCCAGGGGGGGGTGGGCGCCCCAGTGTGGC
>Ga0136560_1001196_pt1 | contig 13264 bp, 15 predicted proteins | sample AntRauMeHopE1497_FD_104925 | JGI IMG/M metagenome (GOLD analysis project Ga0136560, IMG submission 104925) | Saline lake microbial communities from Rauer Islands, Antarctica - Metagenome Hop E1 #497 | ecosystem: Environmental > Aquatic > Non-marine Saline and Alkaline > Saline | place... | reverse complement strand
GCACGGCGATCCGCATCAGCAGCAGATGCAGCGGATAGCATGCGCTCTGAAGCCTCCATAGACCTGCGTAGCTGCATTCGTACCACCGACAGCCGCTGCATGGAAACGCGAATAGCCTCCTGTAGAAAAGTATACACTTCAAGATAGCCTAAGCTCCTAACAACACATCTACCCTGTGACTTGTATCGTTTCTACTTAGTTCATAGTCCTTTTACGTCTGATCATATGCACCGAGCTCCAGGATCTGCGTATGATGCGAATTGGATCATACGAGAGCTTAAATACACGGTACTAAATGTGGTAAATTACAAAGGGACGTTCGGTGCATTGGCTACATAGACGCGATGTATGTAGGCTGGTGCAGTTGCGGCTATTCTAGGTAGTGCATTTAATAGCTTTATCACCGATGGAACTGATGAATCGCCGAGAAGCGATGATTTAGACGGCCGTGCGGGTTCACTAGGAACTCGTCGCTTAGAACTTGGTCCATGGACCCTGACCGAAGTTGCATTCGGAGATATTTTCACGCCTCATCTAAAGCATAAGTCACGAGTACCAGAGAGCCTGCTCCCGGCGGCACTTTCGCCCATATTCGAGGTTACATGGAGAGCCGCAGTTGAGACAAATGCAGCACATCGACTGGACCAGAACAAAGCCTACGTGATGTTTCGTCACGGCATTCCCCACAGCAAGTTTCCGCAAGAAATAAACTACGTCATTAACATGGCTGCTTTGCTGCACCTTGGTGTTCGCGCACTGCTGGTCACCTCAAGTGTTGGGGTGCTGGACTCTAGGATTCCCACCGACTAGCCAATGCTCGTGGATGACCTCCTCATGCCGGAAAACCTCATGCCGAAAGGAATGCCGTCATTAGGGTCCGCGTCTTTGCTGCCTTCGTCGCTTGCTGGTGAGGCGTGCACATGTACCGCGTGGAGGGACCGTGCCGAATCTATAGCGCTCGGTCTGCCTGCTCCGGGGCACTTGCTCATTGGAGACGAAGGCGTTCTCTGCCGATAGCTGGCAGATTGGATTGAGGCTGCATGTAGTAAAGAAACGGTACGCGCCACCAGTACGGATGCATCCACCAATACGGATGCATCCACCAATACGGATGTGTCCGAGATAAGAGGGACAAGTGAGGTCTCGGCCGCCTTGCCACTAGCCGACGAGCACATTGGATCTCAGAGGACGCAGCCCAGCCGTAGTCTCCCTACCTTGCGACCCCCCCAGGAGGCGAGACCCCTTGTATTCGCCTATTGCCGCGGCCCACGCTCCAAGACCCCAGCTGAGAACCGCGCTTGGAGAACACTGGGAGCATCTGTCAACAGCATGACCCTCGGGCCTGAGGCAGTGCTGGCTGCAGAACTAGGCATTCCTGCTGCAGCTGTTGTAGTGGGGCATAAGAGGAGCTTAGGTAGTGAAAAGGCAAAGGCAAAGGCAAAGGCCGATGAGGCAGGCGCTGTGGGTGCAATGGCGACAGCCGTGGGTCTTGTGGACTCCGATGCGCTGTCATCAGCGGAAACATCCTCGGAGGCGCCACCCCCCACAGCCGCAGAGATCGATCGCTAGCTCGGCCGATCTCGCAGTGCTCTTCTCTCCCTCGTCGATGTTTTCCTCAGAGAAGCACCCATGACTGGGATCGAACCCTCGTGCACCGTCTTCAGGTTTAGAGGGGATGGGGGCGGTGGACGATGAACCACCGATGGAAAGCAAGTGAAAGGGGGGAATGGACCGAACGGTCGAATGGGTAAGTACTGGGGGCCTAGCGTTTGCCGAAGTCTTCTCAAAGAGTTTATAGACGAACTTATTCAGGCAGCAGCGGGTTTCGTGTCTATCACATGCTGTATGGTCTGATTGTCACAATGGCCACAGATTCCGGAATAATACGGGCATCGGGCGCCCGGTACTTAGGTTTAGCTGTGTTTGCAAGTTCTCTAGTCATTTGATTCGCGACCCAATAATGCTTGAGCTGCAGCAGCCTTGATCGCCTCAGCACGTTGCTGTGGCCCCAATGCCTCAGCTGCTTTACATGTGTTCTTCCGGCGTGTTCCGCCACCTCACCACCAGGCGCATCTTCCTGCTGCCCGCGTACAACTAACCCAGCTTTGACGGATTGGTTGCACTACAAGAGCCGATCTTGCGACCGAAACACTAATGCTATGGCATTTGGTTCACGGTCGCCGGCGTGCACAATATCCCACAGTCCCACAGTTACAAGCAGCAGAGGAGGGTGGGACAAGCACAGCGCCGTGGGTCACAGCGGCCGTGGGGGGGGGGGAGAGGAGGCGGGAGTTGGGTGGGGGCGACAACCAGGTGGGGGGTGGGGAGAGGAGGTGGGACTTGGGTGGGGTTGCTTCGGTCTTGTTCAATGCGCAGCTTAGTCTACGGCCTTGACCCTTTCTTCATCTTCATCTACTAGATCGCGATAAGTTTAGCACATCCCATGCTACACTGAGCAACGCTCGACTCTCGTGACACTGTCTTGCTCGTCAAACTTCTTCTGGGCTTCAGCATTGGTGGTGCGGAGTACCGAGGCTATCACGATTGAGCTCACCAGAGATACTGTTGCACGATGCAAGCTATACTGAGGAGTATCGTGCCGTTCGCACTCAAGAGCTATTTTCCTATCGTAGAACTCGACACGAATGCAATAGAAATTAACAATCCTAATAATACTGACACGACTATCTCGATCAGAAACCCGAAATTTCAGTCTGCGCTGGTTCGAGACTAGATGCACAAGCTTGGGCTACCATTCGAACCTGCACCCGACAGGCCAGGCAAACCAGCAATGACTATTGAAATGCTATCAGTACAACTGGATGTAAGTAAACTTACTTCAGTTGCAACTGGTGGTGGATTGGGTCAAAAACTTCCCGTTGACGTCGTAATCAGAGGGGTGCACTTGCGGATGCAGTCTCGCGATCGCGGAATGATAGGTCAATCGTACGCAAACTCTGGCGCGCCAGGGGCCGGCCCTGCTACTGTAGACCAAGACTTGGCCAGTGGAGCATCTGCAAGGTAGCCCGCAGGTAGCACTGACCCTGCTACCACGGTGACGGACATGGACGTGGTGCTGAGCGTGCACGCTCGCCAACAGATCGAGCGAGCGCGTGCCCTTAATTTGCCGCTGCCCAGGGGCTGGACCCAAGATATTGCATCCGAGGGCCGCCGCAGCAACCCTTTTATGTTCCGAATCCTTGATGCGATGGTTCCAGCTCTGAACCTATCAGTGCAGGATGTGACCTTGGTGGTGGAGGACTCCACCTCCATCCGTGGCCAGCCGTTCATCGCAGGTGTCAGCGTGGACGAAATTGCATTTAGGGCACCATAGGATGGACCGGGATCAAGAGCAGGCTGGTCAGTGCCTCGCAGAGCTGAAACATGGTATGAGGGGGTCACACACCTGAGTGGATTCAGGGCCTGGTTGGAGCCGCTTGGGGAAGCACTCAGGGAACAGACAGGCTCCCAATCTGGAATCGCTTCAAGCTCGGAGACAACAACTCAAGCGTCATAGCAATCCGCTCCAGCCTCCCGCCGATAGAGACAGCAGCAGCAGCGGCAGCAGCACCGGAGGTCAGGTGGCACTAGTAGGGTGACTGTCCCAGCGATTCGGAGACGGGGGTCCACGTCACATGACTGGAACATCATAGACCCCGTGTCTCTCCGTGCACGTGTCAGCGTGCAGCAGGGACTCGTCGCTTGGGCAGAGGGTGACCGTGGGCCTGTGTATCCCCCCCTTGCTGCTGCCGACGTGCACGTAGGTGTGCTCCGTTGCAAGGTCCAGGAGGCGCAGGTGCGGCTCCTGGGGGCAGTGCTGCATGCATCACTGGGAAACAGGACAGATTTTGAAGGGGACGCTGCTGCCACAGAGTCGGGCCGGGGTAGCGTCGGATCGGAGCTTGCTGCTAGGAATGCCTCTGTGGCCACGATGGTGCAGCGGGTGCAGTCGGCTACTACAGATGCTGGACAGCTACTGGGGCTGGATATCGGGGGAACAAATCGGGTCTTGCAGGTGATGAATGGACGACAGATCGATGCAGTTCCGACCGAACTCCGGCAATCTCTTGGCTTGCGACGAGACATCGACCCTACAGCCGCAGCAGCGGGCACCGGACGTGTCCACAGTCCACAGGCGCGGGCAGACGCAGAGGGCTCGCCGGGGTCCCCCAGTGCACCACCATCTGCACGCTCTAAGGGGGTGGATTCCTGGCGGGGGAATAAGAAGCAGGGCCGTCGATGGTACGAGGCAGCGACACGCAGACAGGACGTCTCGAGGAGGAGGCGGCGGCGTGTGTCGAGCGCCGCCTGGAGAGGAAGGGCAGGGGCAGGGGCAGCTGTGATGGACGATAGACAGGATGGTGCGAGTAGGATTGGCGGTGGTGATTTGCCGTTGCATTTATCCAAGTGGGTGCTGCCGCCAGTTCCAGCACAGTCGCGCGGTCGACTCTGGCTCCGCTACGTCTCCCTGGTGTGTTAGAGCTACCTAGCACCTGCTTCCGATGGCAGTCCCACGAGCGACGTGCCCGGGCTTGTGCTGAACAAGGTGTGGCTGCCTGGATTCGTCGTGTGCGATATGACCGTCTACCCTGAGGTATTACCTCCGAAACCCACGCACACCCAGGGAGTCGGCGCAGCAAGAGCAGCAGCTGCAGCAGGCGAGACGGACGGATATGCTCGAGATGCAACAGGAACTGACGAGGCCACCAGTGCTGCCGACGGAACAAACAGCAGTAAACGACGATGGGTAGTACCATTTCACTTGCGATGCCTGGAGATGCGTCCGCCTCGACGATCGGACGCGATGCTCGTGGAGGTCCTATCACAGGGTGATTTAGGCCACGTGCCAAGGGCAGCAGAGAGTGCATTCATCGGGCATAATGCTGATCAGGCGAGACGCGACGGATGCAATGGGCTGGCAGCTGATGCACTGGGACCAACCGTTGTACCGTCTCTAGCTCGCTGCGTGCGCTCTGCCTCGCGATTGGCTGCTGCTGCCTGCGCCGAGCGTGTCGCCTCCTTGTCTCCTAGGGTCCGCACAACGAGCACAATCAAGGAACTTGCTCGTGGTCTTACGGGACCTCCCCTGACGAAGGACGAAAGCAGAGAGAAGCGACTGCTAGAAAGGTTTCTGGGCCAGGGCGAGGTGCTGTAGTGTCGTAAGCTCGCGACGGGTACGTTGGTCGCATACGCCCGTCAGTTGCAGCAGCAGCGGGATTAGCTGGGTGCGATGAGAGAGCTAGACACTTGCGGAACTTGCTACGGACGGGCCCCCGCAGTGCCTCCAGCGGCGCCGCTGAAGCACATGGAGGCCACGCTGGCAGCCTTATATGGCGGCGTCGGCAGCAGCAGCAGCAGCAGCAGCACCGTCGCATCGAGTCAGCGCGATGCCGGAACACCTGGTGTGAGCCGCTCGCCTGCCGTGCAGTCGGGCTCGAGCACTACTCCGGTTTCAGTGGCCCCGGTGGCAGCCTCCTTGGTGTGCCTACCGTTACCGGCGTGGTTGTGGATTCTCAGAAACAGGACGGGTGCAGGTGACGGTAGCGAGAGGGATAGCGGCCTCGCCCGGTCCCAGTCCATCACTGTGGTGGAACCTACCTTGAATCCGAACCCGAGCCTTCAATCTGTAGCTGGGCAGGCTTTATTAGTTGCCGATGCGGTCGCAGTTAGGATTTCAGATCCCGCCCTACAGATCAGCGAGAAAAAGCAGAGGTCAGGGTGGCTAGGCGGCGAAGCAGTCGGGGGGGACAGCCCGGCCGCCACGGAGGGAGCTCGAGCCTCGGATCCTGAGCTCCAGTGGGCAGAGGCAACATCGACCTGGACTTCAGTTCGCTAGCCCGGCTCAGTTGCTGGCGTGCTTCGTCGCATTGCAGCAACGTCCGCTCGGCGCATTGAACGGTCAAGTGCTGGAGATTCTGACGATGAGTCGATAGGTGGACTGCCTGGTCCATGGCTGTTTGGGAACAGACGCTCACCTGAGCAATCCCGACGATCTACTGCAGGTACAGGTAGTGGCTCCAAGAGGTAGCTGTCGAAGCTTGAAAGGTCTAATCGACGGCTAAGTCATGGTGAATCTAGCAGACATGTAGTGGCCGGTGCATTTTTAAGGAGAGCTGACAGCCAGAGAAGATACACAACCAATGACTCATTGAACAGCGAAGAGGGTGACAATGACGACGGCATGGCCACTCCCGCGCAACACCACTCGATGCCACTCACAGTGTCGACTACTGGGATCAGAGCCGTTGCAACCGCCTCTCAGCCAGCCATGGCGCGCCTCCTGCTGGCTGCTGATGCTCTGGTGATCGAGTCGGTCGGAGGCACAGAGGAGCAAAAATAGATGGCAGCAGCGGCTGCTATCGCTGCGGAACCATCTCCCGGGCCACGGCGCCGCGGCCCATCGAAAGCATCTCCATCCCGAGGCACAGGCACAGGCACAGGCACAGGAGCCGCTACTGCTACTGCTTCGAGTCCTGGCCAGCGGGTGCTCCAGCTACTGCAGTTACAAGGACATGGCAGGCCGTTTCACGAGCCTGCTGCTGGAAGGCTAAATAGGCACTGGCGTGGCCTAGGCACAGTCGTAGAACTGGGGATGTCAGCGATGGCGCACCCGCTGACGTCGGCAGAGACCTTAGAGCTTTGGGACGCTGAGCTCAGTGCGGCCCGCGGTACGATCACCTTTGAAGGGGTCCACTCGCTACAGCCTAAGTTCGACATGCGGCTATCGGTCTCACAGCTGCACGCTGAGTTGTTGCGAGACTCGCAAGAGCCTCTTCTGGGTCTGCACGTGCATGTTCTCCGCATGAGGGGTCTCATTCGACCGAACAATGTGTACGACGGTTCGTTCTCCGTAGGTGCTCTGCATGGAGATGCTCATTTCGGTCTGCTGGATCGCAATGGAGAGGATGTATAGGGTGCGCAGCTCCTGGATCATGCGGATCTTATTGGTGGATCGAAGCTGCTAGATCGCCGAGTGCGGCGATGGATCAGCTGGCAGCCGCGATTGTTGGCACTTCCTGCGCTTGGTCATCCTAGCTCCATGTCGTCTCCGCCTACGCTCGAGGGAAACGACAAGGTCACGTTTGCACCATCTATTGCTGACGGCACAGCTGGCAGCACCTCATCGGAGAAGGGATCCAGAAGACGGTCGGCTATCCTCGCTCCTCCGAGCGCAGGGGCTGAGGTTGCCCCTGCAGTGGCCTCCACGGCGGAAGGGGTCCGCGGCTGGGCCGCTAGCCGCACCCTCAGGCAGCTCATGGATGGGCTGTCACGTGCCGTGTGCAGGCGCGGGGTGGATACTTGGGCAGGACATTCAATGGCCGACGCTGGATATTCAAGCAGTATGTCTGCGGGGCTAAGACCAGTCAGCGTTGCAGAGGGACGTGTATCCGGCGTCGAGTAGGGTGGGGCTGCCTGGAGCGTGCTTTGGGACGCGGCTCGGACAGCCAGTTCTCTGCTTCACGCGCACCTCCGTGCTGCGGGAATGCCGAGCCATCCAGGGGGGTTTAATCGATTTGCCAAGTACATCTCGCACGCGCTGGCGGCAGATTGTGCAGCTGCGAGCAGCGTGCCTGGCAGCTCGGAGAGAGTTGCGCTTGTGACTGGAGGGGACCAGCCTATCCGTGCTGGTGGCCGAGGCTCTGCGTCAGATCGTTTCCACAAGGTAGCGCAGCAATCGGTGTGGAGGTTTTTCCGTGGTTTGCCCTCCTTGCCCACCATGCTGCTGGATGAGTGTCTGTGCCGGCAGCTGGCGACGTTCTGCGATGGCAGGGCGCGAGCTCTTCGCAGTGCTCCTGACCTGGAGCTGTAGCTGTCTCAGGGCGACTACTCTAGCGCTGCGGAGGGCTGGCTCCTGCGGCGCGTTGTCCACGGGAAGCCGGATACCTTGGGTACTTCCAGCCGCCTGCGGGCAGTTGCGGGTCAGATGCTGTCTGCAGGCGCTGGCACCGTGGCCGAAGGTTCTAGTCGTGATGGCACAGAATCCGATGCCAGCCTGATGGCAAGTGCTGCAGAGATTGAGCGCCATGCTCTTCGTGTGATTGATGCCCTAGAGGCAGAGGGCAGGGCGGCCAGGGCCAACTGTGTATCGGTCCTTCCTCCTGGTATGGGGGTCATGCACGGAGGTAGTAGCGATGACGTGAGAGCAGCTGATGGGAAAGGCAGTGCCGGGAGGGGTAGAGCGGCGTGGGGCGGCGTGCTGCGGGCTGTGCCCTCTCTGAGGGGCTCTTTGGCTCGTCGATGGAACCGCTGGCTCGTGGCTACTGTAGCTCCAGATCTTATTCGACTCTGGCGCCGATGCGAGGAAGTGGTAACCCACGTGGATGGGAACGACGCCAAACGCATAGCGAGCGAAGCGTGGCATGAGCTGATGACATCCAGGGCACCATCTGGAGCAGATGTTCCTTCTCGGCTTGCCCATCACGCTGCTGCCATGCTCATGACAGATGGGCATATTTCATCCGGTGGACGTGCCACTGTTTCTGCTCTGCATGCTGCCCGCTGCCTGAAGCAGGCGCTATGGACAGGGAGGTTCACTGGTGGGACCAACTCAGCACGTCAAGTTCACGAGCCAACCGCCCCCCCTCAGTGCCTCTACAGGTCCGACGTAGAATTGTGTTGGCCGCCTGATGTCGTAGTACGGGACCAGGGTATCATTCGCCAGGCCATGCGATTTGTTGGCCTCGAGAGCGCAGTAGACACTGCGGTGCAAGCAGCCAACGACCTAGGTGGTGGGGAGGGAACACAGCCGGCGGGGCGGCACCCGCTCGCCCAGTTGTTTCGCAAGTGGGGTGCGAGGGTAGCAGAGGCAGCCGGGGTGCACAGCGGGACGGGGGATGGCGACGACGGCACAGGCATAGGGGTACCTGTCTCCGACGATGGGGACGGCCTTGGGGATGCCGAGGCCCGTGCTCTTGGGATGATGCAGGAGGGGATCGCTGATGTGATGCGACAGCTGCAGGAACAGATCGAGCGTTTGCTCGATATGCATTGCATGGCGGCGTATGTAGACGCGTGCTGGGTGCCGGAGTGGAGGTGCACCAGCTGGGAAGCGCAGCAGCTTGGTCGCCCCATAGGAGCATTCGCTCCCAACGTCGATGTCATCCAGGGGCTGCAAGCGGCAACGCATCGATCCGCGGCCGAGACTTCCATCTCTTCTAGTGTGACAGTGCCAGCGGCAGCGGCAGATGGCAGCAGCAGGACCGGCACATCAAACGATGCGTCCATGTAGGCATCCCACTTCGCAACCCTGGCGCTCCGGATCCAAATGGAGCTGGCTGCAGGCCGCATGACGGGGCAGCAGCTCGGTCTTCCGTCTGTGTCATCTCCTGAGACTGGAAGTGGTCGGCAGCAGGGAGGGGGGCCGAGTCACCTGCTAGCATCACCAGAGGCTATCCTTGCAGATACGCGCTGGGGCAAGGAGCCGGGTGTGCTTGCTTCGGCAGCTGATATGGCAATCCTTGGGTCGGACGGGGCCTCAACGACAGCAGTCGCCGCTGTCCGAGCACTTATGGGGCAAAATTAGAGTGGAAGTAACTTGCAGTCGAATGATCGCTTCCAGCTGCCCGAGGAATCGTTTGCCGTGTCGCAGATCAGGTGCTGCATTGATCTTTCAGGCTCCTACGCCGTCCGAGGGGCCGGTGCTCCTGCTCGCTGCGAAGACGGTATCAGTGATGCAGTGCTGCCTCGTCTGCTAGACGCAGAAAGGGCGACGGAACAGTTCCGGGACCGACTCGAATCGGCGGTCCAACGCAGCAGCGACAGAGGCCACGACTCGCACCTGCTGTCAATGTATCACCAGGACGCCAACTCGCTGCTTGTGGCTGCTCTCCAGGAGCTGTAGGCTCCCAATCCTCAACGTATTCGGACTGAGCAGACGCGATCAGCCGCCATACGCCGGGGCGGGACTCGCGGCTCGAGAATCCTCGCTCGAGTAGATGGCAAGTCTCGCGAGTATGCCCTTGAGCTGCAGCTGGCAGCAAATGCCATTGTGTGCAGACCCTAGGCTGGATTTTTCGGTAGCGTGGGACGAACTGGAGAAGACGACGGATCCGTAGATTCGTAGGCCGGCGAACGGCACAGAGGTGTTGAGAGAGCCACACCATCCTCAGCTGCCCGAGAACTGGTGCTTCACTTCAGTAAGGTGGTTCCCGGTACTGCAGCAGGAGATAATCCGCTCATGTCTGCAGTCGTGGGGGTACCTGCGGACCGTGTGGTGCTATTGCGAGGCGCAGCCAAACCCATGTCTAGTTAGCGTCGGCGACCCCGCGATTCAGCAGCCGCTGTGCGACCTGGTCGACTTGGAGCTGATTTCCAGGAACCCGCTCCCTCTGCGACCGCCTGGCTGTCATCTCCTGTGCATGCGGAGCTGGGGCTTGGCTCCCCCGTGGGCACGGCTACCCGCATGCAGCTGGAGCACGAGGCAGGTATGCATGTGGTTCAGTTTCCGACTGATCATATCCTCGAGTTTGCGACTCAGTCTGAGGCGAGAGATTTCGTAGCCTTTGTTCGGCAAGCCGGCGGCGGAAAGGGGCAGGAGGCCAGGGGTAGTGTTGCATGGGGAAGCACGGATGGCATCGCTGGGGCTGCGCAACAACGGGTGCGGGAACGTCTGTTCGATGAAATCTTGCCGTCGTTTGGAGCAATGGAGACGGGCGGAAGCACTGGTGAAGCATCGACACTCGGGATGCCATTGCTTGCCTCCGTGTTTGATGACGCCACTGTGAGCGCACTGGTCCCAGAGCAGATTCCTCGAGATGCTGCGAACGCGTCGTTGCAGTGTGGCATTGGTTCCCTCCGACTCATGCTCGTGCCCGAGGTGGCAATGCATTCCCTGGCCTTCGTCGAGAGGGCGAGGCTGGCTTGGGTAATCTCCAGTTTCTTATTTCCCCGAGTGAAGGAATCTTTGGAGGCGACGAATTTGGGGGGAGACGAGAACAAAGAGTTGAGCAATAGGGACAGAGGTGCCGAACGAAATCCAATGAATCGCCGAAACAGCAGTAGAAGCCACAGCAGCTCGAGTACCACGGACGCCGAGCGTGCTGATGACGATGATTACAATGAAGAAGAAGAGAAAAAAGACGATCCGGCGACAGATGACTCCGGTGATGAAATCAGACCGTGGAGAGACGGGAGCGAGCGAGGTGGTGTCAGGGCATTGCAGTTGCGCATCCGTCCATCCGTCAATGTCAGACTGGAGCGCCTCACGCTGGTGGTGACAGAGTACCGCGGCTCAAAGGAAAGCGAGAATCGGGATGAGGATGGCAAGTTAGCCATGCAGCATGCCTGGGATATTGCCGAGTCAGACCAAGATGCTGGTGTCGATGTTCCTACCTCGCAACTGAGGCTGGGGCCAGGACTCTCTGCGATCCAGGTGGACCTCGTTGGATTCCTGCTCCGCACTGCAGGCGCAAAGCGGAATGCAACTGATCTCATGCAATCTCCAGCCCTCGTAGATGCTATGGGTGCCATCATCGACGAGAAGCCTCCGGAGGACTGTCTACAGGCTGCAGTACTCGAGCCTCAGATAGGACTGGACATGCTGCTTGAGCAGTGCTAGGTAAGGGTGCTTGAGGCTGCCGCCGTGCTTCCATCGCGTAGAATTTCGCAAGCCCACGATGCGGGTGTTCCGCCTAGTTCTGTGCGCCTTCCATCCGACGACCCGTTGGATATTCCTGAACCTGCCGGTCCCGGTGGCAGTGACAGTGGCAGCGTTCATGACGAGAATAATGAAGTGAGCAGGTAGGGCGAGGGGTATTCTAGCGAGACACGTGACACAGAGTCGGCACCATACCCAGTGTCTGTGCGTGAAAGTGGCCAGGTCGATGCTGCGTCTGATGTGTTCCCTGTGCGGTTTGAGGCTGAGGAATGGCTTTCAGGCCTCGCCGTGCGCTGGTGCTCGACTATTTTGCTTTTGGAGCGAGTGCGCGTGAATGGCGTGCTTGTGCCTGGAGGCATCATGGTAAATCATGCAGGGGATTCGGATTCAGATCGTGGAAATCATGAGGATCATCAAGATTCCGGGTTTAGAGGGAAGGGTGCGGACCTCCGTGGCAGCACTGAAGGTCGCAAAGGGGCCGGTGGTGGAATCGGTGATGGCAATGGCACCGATGATGGTAGGTATGGGTCTGGGCAGTGGGGGCTGCCACGCGATCCTCTCATTCCTAATGAGACGTTTCCACCTCTTGTTGGGATCCGTATCACTCTACATCACGCTGGTGTTATCCTGAGCGCTGGCATTGGAGAGGCACTGCTGCGGCTGGCGCGCCGCTGGGCGAATCTACCGCTAGAAGTCATCCGGAGGGTGCGCAGACATGGAGTGACCTCTCGCCAGCCTGATCCTGTATGTGGTGAGGGTGGGGGTGGGGGTGGGGGTGGGGAAAGGAGGGATTTGAACGTCTAGAAGGGTGTGCCAGGCCACGACGAAAAGCTGCAGGGCAATTCGAAGCCGAGTTCGGGTTCGATGGGGTTAGGGCTAGACTCAATCCGAGTGGCAGCTTCGCTTCACATCCATCGCCTTGCGTTCGTGCTGGAAGGCGATGGCAGTGCAATGCACCGCACAGTGCGACCCTCCTCTGAGGTGCTGGATGCCGATCGCCTGACCGGGCCTGCTCGCTTGGATGAGGCTTCGCTGGCTGCAGCGAGCTATCAGGAATTGCTTCGAATCTCCGGGCACGAATTGGATGTGGGTTTGTTGGCCACCGTGGCGAAAGGTCAGGATCTTGAAGCTCTGGCATTCGGAGACGCAGAGCCGGAGAACGACGACGTGCGAGTGCCTGATTCGTCGTCTGCTGCCTAGAAGTATCGTTCGGCTGAGATGGTACGGAGGGCATTTGCTCCTGGGTCAGTCACAGCGATCGTAAGGTTGCGACTACTTCAGGCGTGGGAACCCACAAACCGACGCTCTGCTCGGTACCACGGCAGCAGCGTATGCACCGGGGGTTTGCTCGGGCGATCGCGTGGGCGACACCTGGTATCACTGGTTGGGGACGGAAAGGAGGTTGACGGCGATACATCGAGCGCACTGCGCGTGGTAGTTCGCGCAGGGCTCGAAACGCATCCTTTGGCGGGACTCTTGGGCCATCAGCGGGAGTTTATGGTGTCAGTCGTGCCTGCAGACGACAGCTCCATCGTTGGCCCCAGTGATCCTGCTACAGGTAGCTCCGCACGTAGTGTGAATGCATCGGAGAAGCTGCTTGCTACCGCTCGAGAGCGCGTGTCTTCCCTGCGTCCAACTCTAGGCGTTGATCTTGACCTGAATCTGGGG
>Ga0136560_1001194_pt1 | contig 13286 bp, 10 predicted proteins | sample AntRauMeHopE1497_FD_104925 | JGI IMG/M metagenome (GOLD analysis project Ga0136560, IMG submission 104925) | Saline lake microbial communities from Rauer Islands, Antarctica - Metagenome Hop E1 #497 | ecosystem: Environmental > Aquatic > Non-marine Saline and Alkaline > Saline | place... | reverse complement strand
CGGGGACGGCGGTCTTGGCCCCGGCAGCAGCCTTGGCGGGGACGGCGGTCTTGGCCCCGGCGGCCGCAGCCTTGGCGGGGACGGCGGTCTTGGCCCCGGCGGCGGTAGCCTTGGCGGGGACGGCGGTCTTGGCCCCGGCGGCAGCCTTGGCGGTGACGGCGGCGGTCTTGGCAGTGGCGGTGCCTGCGGTGGCAAGCAAGCAAGCAGTCAACACAAGCGGTGAGCCGTAGGCGATCGATGGGACAGACGCCTGGGAGGCATTGTTCCTGGGGACCACCCTGGTGTGGTACGGATGTTCCCCGTTGGCCAGGCAACAGCTGGGACCAGACGCGGAGCGGCGAGGCTCCTTGGCGAGCATCGGTGCCATGGTCTCACTTGGCGCGGGCATGCTTGAGGGTTCCGGCGAGGGGTAAGGAGTGCGCTTATTCTGCAGCCTCTGACTGCAAGGGTGCGATGGCCCTGTGGGCTCTGTCGGAATCCTCGAGAGCTTCGACCTGCGAATGCCGTGGTCTGGCAAAGGCTTCACTGGAAGCATGAGCCGGCCCTGCAACGGTGCACTCGTGTCTCTCAGCAGGGGCGGGTACCGGGACGCGGAAGCCCGCTGGCACGGTCTGACCCACTGGATCAGTGGCGTTTTCTGACAGAGCATGCGCCATCGGACGTCGCGGCCCGCCCTCTTGATCCGGCGACACCTCACCCACCGGTGGTGCAGCCATGAAGTTCGGAAAGACCCTCGCCGTGCGCTTGAAGCCTGCGCTGCGGGAGCATTGCATCAACTACAAGATGCTCAAGGGCATGCTGCGCGCTGCGGCGGAGGAGCTCAGGTGAGCAGCCTGCCGCACCCTTCGTCCCCACCTCCCGCTTCGGCACCCTCGCGACCATTTTCGCCTCCAATTCGCTTGTTTGGCTCCGCAGGATCGCGGCTGGGCGCCGCAAGCGCCCCCGTGACCTGAAGGTGCTCAGCGAGAAGGCGGCAGCTGGCGCCGCTTCGGGCTCCGTGGGGACCCCCGAGGCGGTGACTGCGCCCTCAGCCAAGCGGTCCCGTGGAACCCTGGATGGCGACGCGGCGGCCGCCTCGAAGGCTGAGCCGGCCGTCGAAAAGCAGGCATCCACTCCGACTCCGGCGGACACTGCACGCGTGATTGCCGCAGCGCGGCGGGTGCGGACCGACTTTTGCACGGCAGTGACGTCTCAGGCAAACCGTGCCACTCGCTGGTACGAGGGTGTTGTCCGGATCATGCACAGCAAGGCGGAGATGCTCGGCCGCGAGGCCGCAGCCCTCTCCGATGAGGTCGCCGCCGAGACGACCGGCCCCGATGCCGACTCTACTCAGGCCATCGCGGTGCCCACCAGGCTCATCCCCATGGTCAGCAAGCTCCAGACCAGCGCCCTCGATTTGGCGGACGAGATTGGTGAGCGCGCGGCTTTGCGTTTTCCAGCCGTCGGACAAGGGTCGCTTGTGTTTGCTGCCACCACCCTGTGCCTCTCCCTCGTACCTGCCGCAGCCGACGTGCGCGACTTTGCGCAGCTCTGCATCGTCGCGGTGGACAAGATCGGGAAGAAGTTCGACAAGCGCATCCGGCGCCAGGCGCTGGCCCGCGAGATCAAGGCCGCCAAGGGCGCCGCCGCCGCAGCGTCCCCCGGCCTCGCGCCCATCTTCCCTGAGGTGCGCGCCGAGCTGAACGCCCACGCCAGGGAGCTCCTGATCAGCGACACGTCGCCCCTTGACGCCCTTCAGGCGGAGGTGGATGCCGTGCTCCGCACCTACGCCGCGCCCAAGCGCCGCCGCCCCAAGACCCCCGCCGTCGTCGAGACTGCCATCAAGACGGTTCAGCGCCTCGACCTCGACACTCTCCCCCTGGGCGCTGTCTCGCGGCTCTACATCGCGCTCGGCACCGACCCGCTGTCGCTGCCCGTGGCCGTTCCCGTCATGGTGGCCAAGGGGCGGCGCGCCGGCCCCACGCTCGGCATCACCTCGGCCCTGCACGGCAACGAGCTCAACGGCATGCCCCTGATCCACCGCCTGTTCGAGGAGATGGACTGCGAGGACCTCGCGGGCACCATCGTTGCCGTCATCGTCGCGAACCCGCACGGGTACGTGCGCTGCCAACGGGGAGGGCCGGAGAACACGGACCTGAACCGCGCCATGCCCGGCCGTCGCGACGGCACCGCGGCCCAGCAGTTCGCCCACGCGCTCCTCCAGCGCGTCATCGCCGCGGGCGACATGGACTACCTCCTCGACCTGCACACCGTGAGCAGAGGACCGCCGGGCGCAGAGCCGGGAGCAGAGCCGGGAGCGGCGCAAGCTCATGCTCGAGCCGCCCCCGACCCGCCGCCCCCTCCCCTCCCCGGCCTTCCCCGCAGGCTAGCTTCGGCCGCGTGAACAGCCTGTACGTGCGGGCGGACCTGACGGACCCGTCCGTGTTCCGCCTGGCCCTGCTGCAGCACCCCCAGATCATCGTGCACAACCGGGGCAAGGACGGCACCCTGCGCGGCGCCGCCTCGGACCTCGGAATCCACACCCTCACCGTGGAGATCGGCAACCCCCAGCGGTTCCACCGCCCCTTCATCGAGCGCGCCCTCGCTGGTGTCTACCGCACCATGCGCCACCTCCGCATGCTCCCGGCCGTCGCCGATGACGTCACCGAGCGGATCGAGCGGTTCAACTTCAAGGCCCACGACAAGCAGATGACGCTCATCACCTCCACCGCCACCTCGGCGTCAGAGGGGGGCGCCGCCCCGGCCGCCTCCTCCTCCTCGTCCTCCTCCTCCTCGCTGGGATCGCCGGCCGTGTCGATGGCGCCGCGTCTCCCCAACGGACCCGTCGTCACCGACACAGCCGCCGCCAGCCGCGGCCTGACCGCCCTCCGCCCCAGCTCCGTCGCCCCCCTTGGCAACCCCTCCACGGCCGGCATCATGGCAGCCACCATGCTCGCGCACGCCGCGGCACCCGCCCGCGTCGCGGCGGCCATGGACCCGTCCGGCCTCGTCCGCGGCCTCCCCGACGCCCACGGTGACAGCACCATCACCGCCGTCGTGGACGCCCGCGCCTCCTCGGCCTCCTCGGCCTCCTCCGTGGGCCGCCCCCCCGCCCGCATGCCGGCCCTGACCCCCGGCCACCCGCTGAGCGCGGACCCCGGCGCGTGGCGCGACCCCGTCATCTGCTCCCGCTCCTTCTGGATCTTCACCCGCACCGGCGGCGTGCTCTACGTCGTGCCCCCCGTCTACTCCTGGGTCCGCAAGGGTGACGTCATCGCCGACGTCCGCTCCGTCTTCGGGCACTGCGTCCAGAGGTACTTCGCGCCCTGCGACGGCATCGTCATCGGCCGCAGCGACAACCCCGTGTGCCAGAGCGGTGACCGCGTCGTCCACCTCGGCATCGCCGGCGGATCGCTCGACGAGGCCACCGACGACGGGCACCCCTGAGCCTCCTGCGCTTCCCTCGCCCCTGCTCGGCCCGTGCGACCGAGGGCGACCTGCGTGATGAGCGCTCACCACCAAACTATCGGCTTGCAGCGCAGCGCGGGCGCAGAGCGCGCAGGCACCGCGAGCGCACTCGCAACCGCAGCACCGGCAGAACCCACAGCGTGCCGCCGAGTGTGAATCCCGCCCTGGCGCGCCAATGGGCGAATGGGACGCCCAGGAAGACGAGTCCTGGGCGGAGCTGGTCGGGTCGGACACCGTAAGCGCCTCCACGCTTTGCAACCTGCGAGACCTGAACCTCTCGCGCATGGTGAGCAAGATAGGGCATGCGTGGTCCCTGCACGCGCACGGCATCGTGGCAGGCCTCGGCCCGGCCTTGCAACGGGTGGCGATGCAACTCCGTATCCCCTCGCAGGGGCTCTCGCGTATCATCGGCCTCGAAGCCATGCCAAACCTCGAAAGGCTTGTCGTGGCTTTCAACGACCTGGACAAGCTGCCAGCGGTCGGGCTGTGCTCGAGGCTCGGGCTGCTGAACGCCTCCCACAACCGGCTGGTCACGCTTGAGCTCACGGCGAACGAAGGAGCAGCGAGGCTGGGCGACCTCCCGCTGCTTACCAGCCTCGACGTCTCGCACAACCGGCTGCGGTCACTGGCCGGGATCGAGGGGGCTGGGGCGCTTCACCGCCTCGTTGCCGCGCCGAACCCGCTGGACGACCTCCGGGGGCTGGCTTCCGCGCTGGCATCCCTTCCGGTCCTGGCAACGCTGGCCTTGCCTGGCGCTGCTTGCTGCGGCGCGGTCCGGGACCCCGAGGCGGCGCACGCGATGATCGTGTCGTCCTGCCGCTCGCTGAGCACCCTGGTGCTCGCGAGCCCGCCCGTCAGGCCCGTGCCCTCGGCTCGCCGCGGGGGCAAGAGCTCGGCGGGCGCCGCCGTCGAGGCCGCGAGGTCGGCGAGGGACGCCCCGCCCTTTGTTGCCGGCGCCCAGCGGCTCACGCAGCGGAATCACGCCGACGCCGCGGAGTACATGCGCTCCCACAAGGGGAGGCGGGCGCTGGGGGACCTCCGGACCGCGGGCGCGGCGGCCCAGCGGTCGCTTGGCGGCGCGCCGCCCGTTCGAGAAACGGCCTTGGCGGCCCCCGCCGCGGGAGGCGGCGCCCCGGTCATCAATGTCACTGACGCCCACTCCCGCTCCGCGCTGCGGCGCTCCAACGCCGCGCACCGCCGTCGCCTCGAGGCAACGCCTCCCCGCGTCCCCGGCGCCGTAACGGCACCTCGCTCCCCCGCGCCGTCCAGGGGCTCCAGCGCGCGGTCCGTGCGCCTGCTGGCGGAGGAAGAGCTCCAACAGTCCGAGGGTGCCGGAACGGAGGCGAGCGTTGCGCCGGACCCGTCGGCCGGGACCGAGGCGGCGTCGCCCGGTCGAGCCGGCTCCGAGTCGTCATACGGGCAGAGCAGGCGACGGAGCCGACAGAGTGGGGGCGGGAAGCGGAGGAAGCCTGCTCGAGGCGGACGCGCAGCCGCAGTGGCGGCCGTCACGACGGACGATGGGCCGGACGCGACCATCGCGGCGGCGCGGTCCGCCATCCAGCGCGCCCTCGAGGGCCTGACGGCCGGGCTGGGCGCGGGGATGCCGGCGCCAGCACCCAGCGCCGCGCAGCGAAGGAGCAAGGACGCGGCTACGCAAAAGGCTCGGTCGCAACGGCGGGTGCGAGCGGCCGAGAGGGCGCGCGGAGGCATCCCTGGACTCGACGAGGGCGGCGACGCAGCGGTAGGCACCGCGCGCCCGGAGACGGACGGCGGGGCGCGGGGGCACGGCGGGCCGGCTCCGGCCGTCGACGGCTGGGCATGCCGGTCCGCTTCTCCGATCCAGTCCCCGGCCCGCGCGGGGGCGGACCTGCTTGTCCGGTACGCCACGGCCGGACGTCGACGAGGGGGCGCGGCGACGGGCCGGGCCGCTGCAGATGCCGACGACGTGACGGTGGTGACTGCGGCGGTGTCGCCCGGCGGGCCGAGCGCCGGCAAGGGTGGCAAGGTTGCCGTCCGCGTGTCGGCCAAGGACGGCTCGGCCACGGGGCTGTGGCCCGACGGATCCACTGCCGTGAGCGTCGACACGGACGCTGGGGCCACCCGCACGGTGCGACAGGGCGGCAAGACCGCGGGGCGCGTGTTCCGAGTGACGGTCATGGCGCCGCGGGTGTTCCGGGGGGGGGCCGCGCAGCGACAGGCGTGGCCGAAGCACGGCGCAGGCGCGCTGCTGGCGTCGTTCGACGGGTTCGGCGCCGGGCAGGTGAGCGACGCGGCGACGGGCCGTCCGCTGCTGGTGGCACGGGCGGACGGGAGCGGGAGCCTGGCCGACCCTGCGACAGGGAAGGAGGTAAGGCGCTGGGGTGCCGACGGGACGCCTGGCGACCCGCCCCGTGCTGCCGCCTGCGGTGGCGCTGCCGGGGGCAAGCCTCGTCGCTCAGGCCTCGCGGACGCCGTCAGCGGGCTTGACGCCGTGATGGCAGCACTCGGCGGGGCGGGCGACTCCCAGCCGGCCAAGGCGGCGCCACCGCCGGCACCGGCTGAGGCGACGCGGACTGCTGCCACCGGAGGCACTGCACCGGGCGGCGTGGTTGCCTTCCGCCTCCTGCCCGGCCTTTACCTCTCCTATGAGGTGGAGCGTCGCGCCGTCGTGGTAGTGCTCCGGTGCAAGGGACTGAGGCACGCGTTCCGGCTCGGTCGCAACTCCGCTCGGCCTGGCGGCCACCCAGACGTGCCCGAGGAGCTTGGTGCGCTCGAGCGGGAGGACATGGAGCTGGCCGCCGAGGTGGCCGAAGCGGCGAGGGAGGAGAGGACGCGAAGCCCGCCGCGAGAAGACGACCCCAGCGATCCTGCCACGCTTGCCGGTATCCGCAGCAAGCTCGCTGGGCTTCTCCAGGGCCTTGCAATTTCGTGAGCCGTGAGCGACGACCGCAGCCCCCGCATACTTTCATGGCCACTGCAGCAACTTTTCACTCACGCAATGCGAACCGAATTGCAATCATGACATGTGCCGAAACTCAGAACCTCGCTGCGGACCCGAACCCGAACGACGGGGAGTGACGGGTGATGTCGGTGTACGGGCTGGGCCCCACAAAGGCATTGGACGGCTTGTCGAACCGCAAGGACTTGCCGAACGCCATCGATGGCGAGCGTGGCTTGTCCTGCGGCATCGGCGGGCAGTACTTTGGCCCTGGGCTGCGTCCGTCAGAACTCGAGACAATACCATCACGCTTGGCCGTCCCAATCTTGGTTGTGCGAAGGGATCGCATGCTCGAAACAGCCACGGCGCTCGCGCCCACCGTTCCGGCCGATGGGGCGTACTTTCCCGCACCGGGCACGCCCGCGTTCGTCGGGGAGCCGGGGTCGCGGGATGCGCGCCCGATCATTGCTCGCGGGGCGGTCGGCATCCCCGAATCGAACAGGGGCGAGCCTGCCGGGGGGTTCACGAAAACGCCTGCGGCAAGATCCAGGCACATAGACTCCCTTGCTCGGCGCGCGATGGTCCTGTCGAGGATGCCGCCTATCGACTGACGTGGGGATGTGGACAGGGAAGCGCCGAAACGGCCCGCCCTGGGCATGTCCCCGCCGGGCACAAGGCGCACGCCGCTCCTCGACGTCGACGAGAGCCGTCGTGTCATGATCGACGGCCGCCCCTTGCGGGTCAGTCGACCTGCAGTCGATGGCCTGGAGGAGGCCGTGCGCCGAGCCGCAGCTGGTGAGAAACCGCCAACGCTTTGCCCGCGGCTTGCCGAACGCCGCCCCAGTGACTGGGGGGACCGAAACGCGTGTTGCGTGGTGGTGCCGCGCTCAAGGAGGGGATCCCGGTGATCCATCGCTGCCAGCGTGTCGCCTGGCGACGGCTGCGGCTGTCGCAGCGTCCGGGCTCTCAGGGCTGCCTGAGCTTCCTGGGGGGCTGGCAGAAGAACCCGCCGCGGCTCGGCCGCAGGCAGCCGGTTCTGCGGGCTAATGTGGGAGCAGGGCCGTCGAGCGTCCCCAGCTGCCGGCAGGTCAGCGCGGGCCCATCGACGACGATCGACGGTGCCTGTGTTGTCACTGCGGCTCTGCGCCTCAATCGTATATTCGCGACCTGACAAACATGCATGCCGGCCGATCCCACCTGGGGACCGGCCGCCATGTACGGCCGGTTCTGCTGGGAGGGGGACTCCATCGAGGTCGGGAAGGGGGCGGGGCAGCGTGGCGCCGGCATTTCTGCGCTGAGCCTCTCTTGCGATGGCACGTTTTTCGTCGCCGGAGGTCGGACCTGTGAGCAGGCGCGTTCGCCGTCGCTGTCCGCCGGTGTCTTGCGACGCCACGTCCGTTAAAAATGCCGCCTCATCACGTCGTGATACGTGCTGTGGTTGCCGGCGTCGCAGTGTTGCACGCGGTGACCATCGACCCCGAGGGCTCCCTGAAGCCGCTCGCAAACCTGCGGCCGGGCAAGCGAGGCGACCTGGAGGGGCGGCAGGTGCAGCACCTGGACTGTCATCCCATGGAATCGCACCGGGCGACGGTGGCCACGGCGTCGGCCAACGGCAAGGTCACGCTGTTCGAGGTCGGTTCGAAGCACAAGCGCGAGCCCATGGCCGGCGGCCACTCGGGCAAGGCCACGCGGGTCAAATGGCACCTGGAGAGCCCGTCGCTGCTCGCCTCGGGCGGGGATGACGGCTGCGTGATGCTCTGGGACACCCGGACGGAGTCGACGTCCAGGGGCTGGGCCCCGGCCCCCCGCATGGCCCGGCTCCGCGACATGGCGTGGGCGCCGACGGGGACGCGCCAGGTGCTCGCGGCCGCGTGGGGCGACGGGGTGGTGTCCGTCCTGGACCTGCGCTCGTCGCGCCCGCTGTGGCAGTTCCAGTCGCACATGGGCCCCTGCCAGGCCGTCGCGTGGCACCCCACGTGGTCCGGCGTCCTCGCGTCGGGCGGCAGGGACTCGGTCATCCGGCTGTGGGACGTGTGCCGCGACGGCGGCGGCGGCCTCGACTCCCTGGCCAGCGCCGCAGTCGACGGCGCGCTGCCCGCGCCGGCCCCCGCCGCGGCCGCTTCGGCCGCGAATGGCAGGACTGCCGACGGCTTCAGCGGCGCCGTGAGCCGCTGGGCGACGTCCTGGTCCTCCCCGCACCGCCGCTCCCAGTCCGCGGCGGTCCCGTCGGCGGGCGCGGTGCATGCGGCCACCGTCGGCGGCGGCGGCCTCCCCGCCGCTTCGAGCTCCACCCGTCTCGCCGGCACCGCCGCGGAGGCCCGGTCCGTCGCCCAGCCGTTCCGCCTGGGCGCGCTGCGGGGCCACGAGCCGGTGGGGTGCATCCGGTGGCGGCCGGGCGCCCCGCTGCACATCGCCGCATCGTCGTTGGGCGTTCATCCCATGGTCTCGGTGTGGGACGTGGCACGCCCAGGGGTCCCCGTCGCGCGCTTCGACCGCATGCAGAGCCAGCTGGTGGTGGCGGACGCCGTCTGGGTGCCCCGGGACGACCTCCACGCCACGGTGGAGCAGGAAGAGGAGGAGGAGGTGGAGGCCGGGGGCGGGAGGCCGGCCCACGCCGCCGCCGCGGCCCGGGGCGGCGCGGTGTCGCCCCCCGGCTCCCGCACCGGCCTCATGGGCTCGTGCGCGATGCTCATCGCCACCACGTCGGGTCGCGTCATGATCCGACCCACCACCGCCGTCGCCCGTCCCTGCGACGGCGTCGCCTCCTCCGGCCTCGCACTCTCCCCCACCGCCGTGTCAGCCTTCTCCAAGAGCATCCGCCGCGCCGACCTCTGGCCGCACCCCTCGGTGCGCTTCGTCGACATGGCGCACCCCGCGGGGCTCCCCCTGCAGACCCTGGCCGACAAGCCCTTCCTCGTCCCCGGCGCCAGGTCCAGGGCCGCCGCGAGCCCCCACGCCGCCTCCACCTCAACCGCGGCCCCGGGCACCCTGGTCAAGGCCTCGCGCCGCCCCGTGCGCGTCGTGTCGGGCCTGCGGCAGCTGACGATGGGACTCGCCCAGCCTCCGCCGCGGGCCGCCTTTGCCCCCGAGCTCGTCTTCCGGCAGCTCGCGCTGGGCTACCGCCTCGAGGGCTGGACCAGGGGCGAGCTGTGCGAGCACAACGCCAGGGTGGCCAGTGACGTCGGGGCCGCGGAGGCGGCGCTGGTGTGGCGGGCGGTGGGGGCGCTCCTGCCGCCCCGGGAGAGGCCGCGCCCCGATGCCCCGGCAGCGCCGGCGGCAGCGCCACCCCAGGCCGCGGAGGTCGTCGCCGTCGTCGGGCTCGCGGGTGCCCCCGGCCGCGCGGACCTGTGGGAATCTGAGGCCTTGCCAGGCGGCGGCGCCGACCCGGGTGCCCTCGCGGACGCGGCGTCCCTGGCGCTGGCCCCGCTCGCGTCGGCGAGGAGCGCCTCCCAGGTGACGGAGGGCGCCGCGCTGTGGTCGCTGGACGGCCTGGTGGAGGCGATGGGGGGCGGCGCCGGTGCCGGGGGCGGGACGCGGGAGGATGACGGGGAGTGGTCGTCCGTCGCGTCCGACGACGCGGGGCGGTCCCCGATGGCGGCGTCGGGGCCCTGGGGGCTGCTGGAGGAGGAGGCTGCGGCCCCTGCCGGCGCGGCCTCGCGCGCCGGCGCTGCGACGGCGGCCGGATCCCACGCAACGGAGCGGGCCGCCGCGGCCACAGCCCTTGGTTTCGGGATCGGGGACCCGTCCCCGGCGCGCTCCGCCCGGTCACCCGTGCCCCCAAGAGGTGCCGAGTGGGATGGGAGGAGCGAGGCTAGGTCGCGGGCGGGGGCCGGGGCCGCGGCTGCCGCCGCCTCGGTCACCTCCGGCGCGGACGCGCACGCCGGGCAAGCAAACGCTCGTGCCGCCAGGCGCTCGGCTGAGGCCGTGCCGTCCCTGTCGCCCCGCTCGCGCGGCGCTGTCGCCCGCCCAGTCGCCGCCTCCACCACGGGTGACGTCCCGTCGCCCGCCGCCCGCCGCTCGGCGTCCCAGCACCGCGAGCGCGACACCCGCGTCGCCCTGCGGCAGCTCCGCCACCGCCTCGTCTCCCGCGTGCTCGACCACTGCTCCGAGCGCGGTGACGTCCAGCTGTGCGTCACTCTCGTCCGCGTCCTCGGCCGCAGCGCCCGCCGCATCGCCGGCAGGCGGCGGCTCGAGCGATGGGCGGACGGCTACGTCGACACGCTGCACCGCCTCAAGCTCTGGGGCCCCGCCTCCACCATCCTCGCCCGGTCCACGCTGCCCTCGCTCTACAAGCAGACCACGACGATGACACGGGTCAACGTCAGCTGCGCCCGCTGCCGGGACGGCATGACCGCGCCGCTCCAGCCGCCGAGGCTCCAGCTCCCGAGCGACGACCTCTCCTCCGACGACGAGGGGGCCATCCGCCCCGGGACGGCGAGGGCCGCGGCGGGCGCGGGCGGGCCCCACGCGGCCGGCGCCCCGCCCCCTCCCGAGCCGGGGAGCAGCACGGCCATCGCCCGGCCCAGCTGCGACAACTGCCGCCGCGTCGCGCCGCTCTGCGCCGTGTGCGAGCAGCCGGTCAGCGGCCTCTTCGTGTGGTGCCAGTGCTGCGGCCACGGCGGGCACCTCGAGCACATGCAAGAGTGGTTCGCGACGACGTCGACGCTCTGCCCGACGGGTTGCGGCCACGCCTGCGACCTGCGGCCGCTGCTGGGGTACGCAGGCGCAGCCGGCCCCGGCGCGGGCGGCCCCGCCGTCGTCCCTGCCGCCGCGCCGCTCAGCCCGGGGGGCCCGGGCGAGGACGCCAGAGCCGACAGGGCGGCCCGGGCGGCGTCGGTGTCCTCGGCGTCGGGATCGCTCAGGCGCGGGTCCGTGGCCCCGGCGTCCCCGTTCCTGGTTCCCGAGGTGGTCGGGAGGGCGTCGACGGGGCCGAGCACGGTCCGCTCGGTCATGGACGCGCCCGCAAGAGGCTCGCCGAGGCTGTACCCGGCCGAGCACGGGATGAGCAACGCGTCCCTGGCGCAGGCCTTTGCCCTGGGCGAGGACGAGGCCACGTCCCTGTTCATGTAGTGCCGTCGCGGGCAGGGCAAAAACCGGCCGGCCCCGTTTCTCCGCGAGCCCCGTGACACTCGCGCACCCAGCCCGCATGGCCGCCTCCGGGGCGCACCGCTCCACTCGAAAGCGTGAGCTGGTCGAGCCAGCAGGTCGTGGCCGCCCCCAGGCTCGCAGCGGCGCCCACAACGGCTCGAAGCGATCCCCCCGCCGCTCGCCGCGCAGACGTCCCATCCCCCGGCCGCGGGGCACGGGCCGCGGATGTGCTACACTCCATGGGTGGAGGGGTGACTGCGCCCGAGGCCCTGACCAAGGAGGAGCGGAGCCTCGGCGGCGCATCCCGCCGCCATTTCCCGCGCCGCGCCGAGGCTGCTGCCGCCGCGGACTCCAAGGCGGGCCGCGCTCCGATCAGGCAGATGCCCACCGAGCCGAGGCCCGTCGGCTCGCACGGCCTGAGCGAGGACTACTGGACCTCACGGCGCACCGAGCGCAGGAGGCCCGAGCGGTCGCACACCGCGGGGCCGGCGGACGGGAGGGGGCTGGACGACTCAGCCGCGCTCACCAGGCTGCTCGGGACCAAGGGGAAGCCCGTGCTCGCTGACGGCACGGTCGCCCGCTTCCGGCCCGCAATCGAGGAGTCACTGGAGCTCGCGCTCACGCGCCGCCGCAAGATCGACCCCGCCGACAAGATGGCGCAGCGCAACGGCATCGGCATGGCCAAGCCCGGGGACAACCTGGTGGCGCGCGCTGACTACACGCCGGGCTTCTTCGTGGGCGGCGCCCGCGCCATTCCCGGGAGCACGAGCGGGTGAGTCACGGGCGGCAGCGGCCGGTGCGCTCGCTTGCCCGGTGCGCCCATGGGTCCCTCATAAGAACAGGGGTCGCAGTGTGTGTGCGTGAGTGTGGGGGAGGGGCTATCGCCCGGATCCGGCGCCCACCGCCCAGGCCGTCAGCCGTGCCCCCTTCCCCCTGACGGCACTGCCGGTCGCGGTTTCACCCGACTCTCGTCCCTCCCCCTTCCCCCTGACGGCACTGCCGGTCGTGGTTTCACGTGACTCTCGTCCCGCCCCCTTCCCCGGTCCGCGCAGCCTTCACAAGTCGTACAGCCCTCTCCCCAAGGCCGCGCGTCGGCCCGCGGACGCCCCCTCCGCCACCGCCGTGCGAGGGTACGGCGAGGAGTCGCCGCCGCCGTCGGCCCCCGCCGGCTACGGCACGCTGACGCTGGAGCAGCGCCGCCGCGCCGAGGCCCTGGTCGCCGACATGGAGGCCATTGAGGCGCTGAACCCAGACGATGCGTCGAGCGACGAGGAGGGGGAGGGCGGGGCGGGCGCCGCCGCCGGGGGAGGCGGCGGCAGCTGGGAGGTGACGACGGGAAACTTCACGGTCCGGCCGCGCCCCGGGGTGACGGGGGGGGGCGAGTGACGCGGTTCGTGGCGGCGGGAGACAGGGCCCGCGACCTTGCGTGGTGCGGTGCAGAACGAGCGGTTTCGTGAGGCGCGCTGCCCCGTCACTCGCTGGCTCGCCGGCGTCACTCGGCCCTCTTGCCGGCTGCGGGCTCCGGGGCGGGCGCGTCGGTAGCCTTGGCGTCGGCCGCCTTGGCCATCGTCCTGGCACCGATGTCGCCGAGCACGGTACCGATGCGCGTCGCCGCTCCCGACACGGCCGTGACGCCCCTCCTGACGGACTCGTTGGCCATGGCTCGCTCCGCGGCGGAGGACACGGCGGCGGCGGCGGCGGACGCCCGCTCCGGCACCTCGAGACGCTCGCTGAGGGAGGAGACGCGGGCGTGGACGGAGGAGGAAACGGCGTACTTCTCGTCCAGCTGGTGCACACGGGACACTGCCGCGCGGACCGCGTCGGTGACCCCGTG
>Ga0136560_1001193_pt1 | contig 13298 bp, 8 predicted proteins | sample AntRauMeHopE1497_FD_104925 | JGI IMG/M metagenome (GOLD analysis project Ga0136560, IMG submission 104925) | Saline lake microbial communities from Rauer Islands, Antarctica - Metagenome Hop E1 #497 | ecosystem: Environmental > Aquatic > Non-marine Saline and Alkaline > Saline | place... | reverse complement strand
GTGCACGCGCAGGTTCTCGGTGTGGAAATACCGCACCCGCTCGCCCGCCGGCCCGATCTCGTGCCAGAACGCGACCATGCGGACGTGCGCCTCGGTCAGCTGGTGCTTGCGGATGTCAGCGACGCGGAACTGGAAGTGCCACAGGCCCCCGATGTTCGTCATCGTGGCCGTCCTGGAGAACACGATGGTGCGGCCCCGGTGGCCCGCGGAGCTGATCCGGTCGTACACGAGGCCGATGCAAAAGGCGTCGAGGAGGATGCCAACGAGGCTCTGTACCGTGATGATTACGGCCACGTGCGGGCACGAGCGGAACGACGGGTCCTCCACGCCGTACCCGATCGTGACCATGGTCTGCACGGAGAGCTGGTAGTAGTCCACAAAGTTCTTATACGCGCCCATGCCGCACTCCTCGACCGGAGCGGCCATGTAGGCGAACGTGAAGAGCACAAAGCCGAGCGCGTACATCAGGGTGACGATCAGGATCAGCTTCCAGGCCTTGAGGCCGAGGACCGAGTGCCATAGGTCGGCAACGTACAGGCTCAGCGCCGCGGTCTTTTGCTGCCCGACCCGGAACTCGCCGATTGACTGGCTGAACAGGCGGTCACCCCTGCGCAGCAGGCGCGGCCGCCCTGCCTTCTCCTTGCGGCTGCCGCATACCAGCCAGCAGTAGCCCACGGGATCTTTTGTTGTGGACCGGCAGCAGGCGGTGCCCATTGGTTGTTCCGCGGCTGACCGTGCGCTTCGGCCCGCGTTCGCTTTCGCGGCAGGCCTGATCAGTGGGATCAGTCCGCTCGGGCCCGGATGGCCGCCCGCGAGTGCGCGCGCGCAAGGCAACCGGAGCCGGGCGGCAGAGACTCCCCCTGCGCTGCCCGGGGCCGGCCGTGCCACCGCGCAATCGGCATACTCTGGCCGCCTGGTTTCCAAAAATTGAAGCTAGCCGCGCCAGCTTGCCCAATGGAGGCGCCTGGGGCGGAGCAGGGCGACGGTGACGGCGACGGGTTTTTGGACATGGGAGAGCTGTGCCTGGACGTCCCGGACGACGAGTTCCCGGCCCTCGAGGGGTCTCCGGTCGGGAGGGTGTCGTATTCCATCGTGCGGGCGTCCGGCGAGATGAGGGCAGGGCTGGCGCTCGTGATGTCAGGCATCCAGGCCTCCGTGTCCGGCCTGGCGCGCAGCGGCGCCGCGGGTGAGCCAGCCACCGAGCCACCGTCGTTGCTGGACCTACTGGACGCTGATGGTGACATCGGTGGCATGGAAGACACGGAGGCGGCGGGCGCTGACGCAGCCTGCGAAGGCGGGCCGACGGAAACGTCGGCCCCCGGCCCTGTGCATGCCCGACGGCCATACGACTGTGCAGGCCAGGCTGGCGTGCGTGAAGCCCGATCCTCCGTGGCTGGTGACGTTCTTTCCGGCGGCGGCAGCTCTGAGGGCGACGATGCTGAGATCTTCGATGACGACGGCGCGGCGGACACGGTGCCTGCGGCGACGGACGGTGAGCTGCTGGCTGCCGAAATCGCATCACGCGCGCTGCAGGCCGCGACGGTAGCGGCGGCGCCCGCCGCTGCGGACAGCAACGGCGGCGGCAGCGCGGCCGAGGACGCGGCCGGGCTGGTCGCGACGACAGCGGACGCGTTCGGCCCCCCCGTGGCGGCGGAGGTGCCCCAGCCCGGCCAGGGGATGGCGGCCGAGTCGGCCGCCGGCTCTCGCCGGGGGTCGGTCGGCGCGGACACGGCGGCGCTGCCGGCGCCGCCTGCCGCCAGCGTTGCCGAGCGGGCGGGCGCCGAGGCAGCGACGTCAGAGGGCGCGGTCCGGGCCGAGTGGGCGCGGCTGCGGCGCGATTGGGGGCTCGATGACTCGGTCGGGATGGACTCCGGCGGCGCCGCCCCCGGCTCGGGCGCGGCCCTGCCGGGCACCGCTCCGCCGGATGATGTTGCGAGGGCCCTGCCGTTCCTGGACAGGGCGGAGGCGCCGCCGCCCGAGGCCTCCGTGGACGCCGAACGAGTGTTCGCCGAGGCCGCGTCGGCTCTCCCCGGCGGCATGGCGGGCGACGCGGCCGAGGCGCTGCGCGCGGTCATGCGGTCGGTCGCCAAGAAGCGGCCTGCGTGAGAGCCGAGCGCGGCGCAGAGGATGGCGCCGGCCCAATCCGACAGAGGAAGCGCCGGCTGAATCGCGGGCCGCCACACCCCCAAGCATCACGCGACGCGCGGGAACGTACGCCTCCCCCCGCTGCAGCCAGGCCCGTGTGCCAGTGAGCTACTCTCGGGTATCGGGAAGCCGCGGCCCGTCAAGGAATCGCCGGCGGCGCGCGCCACCAGCCGAAACGAGCCATGGCCAGAGCCGCGCTGCGGGCCTCGGCCAGCGCCTCGCCCAAGGTGTATGATGCTGCGATTGTGGGATGCGGAGTGGTGGGGGCAGCCCTGGCGCGGGCCCTGTCGCTGACGGGCTTGTCCACGGTGGTGCTCGAGGCAAAGAGCGGCCCGTTTTCCGGTGCCTCGGGCAACAACTCGGGCATCGTCTGCACGGGGTTCGATGCCCCGCTTCGGAGCCTCGAGCGCCGGTGCCTGCAGGCGGGCCGGGCCGAGCTCGTGGCCCTCGCGAGGCGCGGGCTGGAGATGCATGCGTTCAATGCGTCGGGCTCGCTCATCGCGGACTTTGACGAGTCCGGCTGGCCGGAGGGCCACCCCATGGTGGGCACGGGGATGTCCCGGGCCGAGGCGGAGCTCGCCCTGGCCCGGCTCGTGGACGAGTGCGCCGACGCCGACGACGGCCTTTCCCGCGTGATGGGCCGCGACGAGCTGCTCATCCACGAGCCCGGCATCTCCAAGCACGCCCGGGGCGCCGCCCTTGTCGCCGGGGAGGTGGTTTTCGACCCCATGATGCTTTGCCTGGCCATCTTGCGGGAGGCACTTGCCAATGGCTCGGAGCTCCGGACGTCCTGCCGCGTGGTGTCCGCCACCGCCCCGCGGCCCAAAGCCCGCTCCGAGACGTCCTCGGACGAGGCCTGCGGCGGCTGGGGCGAGGTAGACAGGGCCGCCGCGGTGACGAGGGCGCGGGCCGCAGCGAGGGCGCTCGCGAGCGCGGGTGTTCCCTGGGCCGTCGAGGCGGGCCGCAAGATTGAGCGACGCAGCGCCGAGGCCGGCGGGGACGACTCCGGAGGGCGCGGCGGGTGGTCCTCCATCGAGCCGGGCGACTTCTGGGAGCTTGAGGTGGAGGCGGGGGGCGGGTCGAGCACGACGAGGGTGCGTGCTGGCATGGTCTTCAACTGCGCCGGGAACGGCGCCGACGCCGTGGACGCCGTCATGCGCGGCGCCCTGTCCTCTCATTACGCCGAGGTGAGCGCGGAGCCCAGCGAGGCCTTCGGCTGGAGGGTCCGGCCGAGGCGCGGGCAGTACGTCGTCCTGGGGCCGATGCCAGCCCGGGACGCGCCCGACGCCGACGGCGCCGCCGCGTCGGGCATGGCACCGCCACCCCCCTCCTCGTCCTCCTCCTCCTCCCCGTCCTCCTGGCGTCCCCGCGCCGCCCCCGCCTCCCGCTTCCAGCCTCCCCCCGTCCGCTCCCCCCTCACCCGCCCCCTCCAGCCCCTCCCGTCGGGCCAGACCAAGGGCGTATACATCTTCCCGCCCGCCCAGCCCCCCTCCGCCTCACCACTCGTCGTCGTCGGGCCTACAGCCGTGGACGTCGACGACAGCGGCGTGGGCGGCGAGCGGTGGGCCGCCCGGCTCGAAAGCGACACGGAGAGAGACCTCTTGTCGCTCGCCGAGCGACGCCTGCCCGGAGTCCGGGTCAGCCGCGACGACGACGACAACGACAACGACGACGGAGGCGGGGGCGACAAGGCCACGACCGGAGCCAGTGCGACGGCCGCCGCGCCCGGCGGCGGCGGAAGGGCCGTGCCCCCCGGCTGGGGCGTCGTCGGCCGGTACGGCGGCCTCCGCCCCGCCGTCGCGGGCCGCCGCGACTACCGCGTGAGGCACGAGGGGGCAGGCTGGTGGACCGTCGCGGGCGTCCGCAGCACGGGGGCCAGCGCGTCGCTCGGCATCGCTCGCACCGTCGCGGCGTCGGCGCTCGCGGAGGCCATCTGCGCGGGCGCCGGCGTCGTTGCCGTGGCAGAGCTGGCGTCGAGGCCCTTCGCGGGCGCCCTCGCCGACGCGACGGCGTACGGCGACCCGGGGGGGTCCGTCGCCGGCGCCCGCGGCGGGGCAGCGGTCGCGCCCGCCCCTGAGACCGACGGGGACGAGAGCGAGGTCGGGGAGTGGTGGTCCGAGCGGCCGGCGGAGGTGGCGATGCGAGTGGAGGTAGAGGAGGCAGAGGCGGCGGCAGAGGCACACGGCTCTACCGGGCACCCCGGCTCTGCCGGCGCGCCGGCTCCCGGGGGCGGGGACCCGGGGTACGAGGCGGACGCGAGGGCGGCAGGGCAGGGTCTTGACGAGAGCCGGTCGTGGCAGGCGCAGCGGTGGGCTCTGTACGGCCGGCCGGCCCTGGAGGCAGTGTTCTGGGGCGGAGCGGAGCAGCAGGCCGCCACGGACGCGGCCCTGGCAGAGCTGGAGAGGCAGGACCGTGACTTCGGGGCTCTGCCGAGGTCGGAGGGGCCGGGGGCGGACGCGAGCCCCGCGGACCGCGCGGCGGGGGGCGACGGGGACGCCGAGGAGGAGGCCGAGGAGGAGGCCGGGGCGGGGGCCAACCAGGCGGCCGCCGGACCCGGCCCCGCGCACGGCTCTGCCACGCCGGCGCCGGGCTCTGCCGCGTCGCTCCACGGCTCCGCGGCGTCGCGCGGCGTCGTGGCAGGCGGGGCTTTCGACTTCGGCCACTCGGAGGCGGCCGACGCGCTGGCGAGGGCGGTGGCGGTGCGCGGGTCGGCCGCCGTCACCAGCGGCGTGTCGTCGGCCCTGGCGGCGGTCGCGGAGGCCATCGAGTCCGCCACGGGACTCGCCGCGGACGACGCCGCCGAGGCCGCGCTCGGGGGCCGCGCGTCGCTCACCGGCGGCTCTGCCATGCCGTCGCACCTCGAGGCAGAGCTCGGGTCCTTCCTGTCCGCCTCGCCAAGGCGCGACCTGACCCTCCGCTCGGCAGAGCTCCTCGAGGAGTACTGCTCTACCCTGCGGCAGGAGATGGCGGCCGCCGGCCTGGACGCGGCGTCGGACCTCCGCGCGCCGTCGCACATGTGGCCGGTGACCGGCAGCGTGACGATCGGCGACACGGCCGTTCCGGTCAACCACTCGCTGACACGGCTGGTGTGGGCCCACCGCGGCGGCCTTGTGAGGCCCGTGCGCGCGGGCTCTGACTGGGACATCGCCTTCGGGGCGCGCCGCTGATGGCCGCGTGTGTGGCACCGCGCTTCCCAGCTCCAAGTCTCACCTGTGCAATCACCGCTCTCCTGATCTCCAAGCCTCGCCTGTGCGATCTCCACATTTCCGGCTCGAAGCCCCGCCTGAGCAATCACCGCATTTCCAGCTTGCTTTGCGCCTGCGTCACCCACCCAGCCGCAGCCTCGCGCACTCGCCTCTCCTGCGTGCGTGAGAGCGGTCGTGTGCACGTGTGGGGTGGTTTGCCGTCGCTGTGCGGAACGTGAGCCAGTGGCCGCCGCGCCACTGTTGCCGCCAAGCTCTGTGCACGACACTCGATTCGGCGGGGCCGTGACATCCACGGCCACAGCAACGAACGCCAAACCCCCCGTGAAGCCCTCAAGAGCGGCTCGCGGGGTGCCGGAAGGTCGCCCTCCACCGCGCATAGTTCTTGCTATTCTTCCACAGATAGTAAAACTCTGCCACGTCCTGGTCCGTCTTGCCCGGCATGAGCTCTGCCATGGCGTTGAAGTCCTTCCCGAAGAGGCAGATGCTGCTCTCGAACAGAGCCACTTCGTAGGGAGCCCATCGGTCCAGCACCGTGGGCCGCCGGAGCGGCGTGGTCAGCCTGCCGAGCACCGACCGCCTGAGCACGACGAAGCCGCCGTCGGGGTCGCTCGAGACCCCGGTCTCGGGCTCGCGGTAGAAGATGCGGCCGACGAGGCCGAGGTAGTCATCGAGCGACGTCACCACGGGAGCTGCGTGGGGCAGGGGGGCAGTGGCTGACGACGGTGGGCGGGGGTCAGCGCGGCGTGGCGGGGGGCACACCCGCTCAAGCAGCAGCGTGCTGGGCGGCCGAAACGTCCCCGCCAGGCCGTGGCGCCGGGCTGCGGTACGGCGGGACCTCACCTCGCGGCACGGCCGTCATCAGGGCGCGCTCCGACGCCGCGTCGTTCGCCAGGGCGCGCAGCGCCTCGTCCTTGGTCGCTGCGCCCGAGGCGCGGGCGAAGGCGAGGCCCCGGGCGGCGGAGTCCGCCTGGGCCTCTGCCAGCTGCAGACCCGTTGCGTCTCCGAGGTGCGCCGGGCTGCGCGCCCCGGCTCCCGTGTCGCCGTCAGAGTCGGTGACATCGGCCTCGTCATCCGCGTCGCGCTGGCGCTTCGCAGCCCCGGCCCTGTCAGACCTCGTTGAACGCTCCGGCGGCCTGGCCGCGTCGGCAAGCGATCTCGGAACGTCCAAAGAGGCACCCTGGGCAACGGACGCCCCCGCCGTCGCTGAAGCGGAGAACTGTGTCGCCGCGGCCTGGTCGAGAGGCACGGGGTTGCCCTCGCCGTCGACGATGAGCGTCGGAGCCGACGCACGAAGCAGCGTCCTCGACGTCCGCGCGCCGGAAGCAGGTGCCAAGAAGGGCTCGGCGGGGCGCGCAAACATGAACGCGCCCACGGGTTCCGGCGCGCCGTGGACCAGAGCAGGGGAGCAAAGCATCCCGGAAGCAAGCACAGCAGTCTCCGCGTCGTCACGAGCGCGCTTGTCCGCCCGGCCCACGGCGTTCGCGCCGGGCACTTTTGCCATGACCGTGGCCATCTCGGCCTTCCTGCTTTCTGTCACGGCGTCCCTTCCAGCGGCCGCAGCGTCGGTTCTGCGGCAAACGAGCCGGCGACTCGTATCGCTGTTCGGCGTGCCGAGCTGGGCCCATGGACGCCACAATGTGCCACTCAGACACTCACGATGCAGTAGGGTGCCGGGCGAGCGCGGCCACGAAATCTGCAGCCATGGCCTCCTTGGCCGGTTTGGCACGGGCTGCGGACGGCAAGGAAACGCCTCACGCCAGCTCTTCTCATCCCGCGCTGCGGCGGCCATGCATTGTATTAGAAGCAGACGCTCGCTCACCCGTGGCTCCGGTGGGGGCCGACATGATGGTCCAGTGTGCCGCTGCAATGCCTCGGAAGCCGACAGAGCGAGCGGACCTTTCGCTCAGGGCAGGTGTTCCGAGTGGGCGGCGTGTGGACATCAGCGCGCTGCATGCACCGGAGACCAGGGGGAGGTTGACCAGCATCGCGCTGTCGCTCAAGCGGTCAGCTCGCACGCGCCGCCGGCGGCGTAGATCTTCTCCTCGGCAAGCTTGGAGAAGAAGCGCGAGCGCACCACCACGGGGAGGGCGGGGAGGCGGCCGTTGCCGAGCACCTTCATGATGCCGTACTTGGTCACGTCGATGACGAGTGCCTTGCCCTCAGCCTTGGCGGCCTCGGCGGCCTTGATGGTCTCCGCATCCACGAGGGTGAAGAGCTTGTCCACGTTGATCGTCTTGCAGTAGTACTGGTTGTTGGTCTTGTGGAAGTAGCGCATGCCGACCTTGCCGAAGTAACCCGGGTGGCTGCGAGGCAACGAAACACGAAAGCGCGGAAAATGGCTTAGGCGCTATCACTACTTGCAAGCATACCCGGAAACGACAACACGGTGCCTTTTCGGGCTGGGAAGGGTCGTTTGTGCCGTCAGGAAGCGCAGCAGCGATGACTCACAAGCGGTCGAAGAGGATGCGGTGGTGGTGCTGGCCACCGGCGTTACCGCGACCACCGGGATGCTTACGGTGCTTGCCTGCGATGACAAGACGTCAGTGGGGGGGCGAGGGCGAGGCAGTGAGGCTTGGCTCGGGAGGTGAGCCGCGGCTTGAGCGAGGCTGTTCGGTGCAAGGCCTCACCGACGCGACCGTGTCCGGCCGACACGTGTCCGCGCTTCTTGCGGTTCTTCTTGAGGGCGGTGGTCTGCGAGAACAGCGGAGGAGCGAAGGATGAGGCGTGATGGCTCGTGAGATGCTCAGAGGTGATTGGCAGTGGTGCCCCGTCAATTCTCTCCCAGCACATGGGCTGCAGCAGCGGACCGTGCGCGTCAGGGCAAAGGGACGCACCATGGCAACCGAAGGACCCCGCTGGAACCCTGGCCGGCGAGTGCCGTGGTAGTAGCGGGCGCGAGCTTGGGCTCGGGCCATGCCGGCAGGGCGACGTCGCCGCCGTCACGGCTCTGCATTCACTTTTTCCGCAAACGGTCCGCGGCGCCTCCACGAGCGTCCGCCTCAAAACCGAGCATGCTGCGTCACTCGTGAAAAATTGCAGGCCACAAGGGGATGATGCATAGATAAGCTAGGCTCAGGTGCGGTGTATCAGGCTCGCTGCGGCCTCCGCGCAGGCGGAGCCCGCCTCGTCCACCCCCACTTGATGCAAGGTTTTGGGGTTCATTCATGCGAACACACTCTGTGCCGGTACTCGTGCTCTGGCGCGTCCAAGCAGTCCGGACGGCTGGGCACGGCGAGCTACGCTTAATGCTGCAGCAACCGTGTTGGAAACGGGTGCAATCTCCGCGCAACGCTCCAACGTAGGCGTGGGGGTTGCGTATTGCTCGCACCAATGACCTCGAAAGCATTCAGCACCGTCAGGCAATGCCGATGTCGCTGGTGTTGGGTCGCTGTCTGCGACTCCAGGCCGGGCGCGGTCGCACATCGGCAAATCACTGGGGGCGGCCGCAGTGGGTCAATGTCGGCGAGCTTCTGTGAGCTGATGCGACAACAACTACGTGCATCATGCTGGCGGCGTGGGCCAGCGGCCCCAAGCGTGCTACGGGCGGGCAGGGCGGGCATGCTGCAGAAACACGGGCTCGCACGCGCTCGATGGCCTCTGCCCCTGAACCCAGCTCGCCTTCGAGAGTGGTGACGGCTTGCGCGCGGGTTGGCGGCGCACCACACTCCTGACAATCGTTTTCGGCTCCTTGCAACCAAGCTGCCGTCAGACGGCCAACACACCGTGGGTTGGGGCCGCCGCGCGCGTCATGCAGCGCAGGCACCTGCAGGGGCGGCCACTCGTGCTGGGACGAGCCACGGGTCACGCCAGGCGTCCAGCCTCTGATTCCTCCGCGAGGGCTTGAAGCCGCCCTCTCGCCCGAGCCGCCTGCAGACCCGCTTGTCGCTGACGATCGTGTGGTGGTGCGCGCCCCGGCTGAAGCAGAACGTGTGGTCACAATGTTGTCGGGAAAGTGTTCATTGCGCCTCACTGCGCGCCGCGGCCGCGGGGGCCGTACATCGCTGCTTGTGCCTGCATGGCCCGGGCGACGTCGTGGTGTCGCCTCGTCGCCACGGCGTCGAGCACGAGGTGCTGGTGGTCGGCGGGCACGTACTCGACGAGCATGGAGAGGAGCGACGCCGGGGCGGCGTGGAGAAGCCCGAGGATGCTTCTCACGAGGTCCTCGTGGCCCAGCTGCCTGGCGCGAAACCGCGAGAGGAGCGACTGCAGCTCCGCGTACACGCCCGGGAACTGGGAGTACGTGGCCCGGACCGCAGCCAGGAACGGGTTGTCGGGGGGCGGGGCGGGCGGCGGCGGCTGCGGGCCCCCGTACCCGTACGGGCCGTAGCCGGTAGAGCTCCCGGCGTAGGCGGCGGCGCTGTGCGCCTGCGGCCCGTACCCGCCGTAGGAGGGGTCTCCGCCGAGGGCTGGGTCCGGCCCGGCTGCCGCGCGCTGGAGGTATGGTTGCATCTGTAGCATGCGCGCCTGTTGCTCCTCCATGGCCTGCTGCTGCTGCTGCTGCTGGAAGAGGATCAGCTGCATCATCTCCTGCTGGGTGCGGGGGTGGCCGCCGTACTGGGGCATGGCACGGTAGCCGGACGCCTCCTCCTCCCTCCGTCGCACCCACGCAGCCATGGCAGCCTGTTGCTGCTGCTGCTGGAACATCTCGAACGACAGCATGTCCGCGCCGTGGGGCATGCCGCCCGACACCATGCCCTGTGACGCGAGGGCTGCCATAGCTGCCGCCTGCGCGCCGGGAAACCCGTGAACGGCCGCGCCGTACGCTTGCATCGGCATCTGAACAGGCATGGGCACAGGCATGGGCACCGGCGCCGGTGTGCGCACGGGCCCGTACCTGCCCATGCCAGCCGCCCCTTGGCCCTGAGCCTCCCGCAGACGCTTTGCCGCCCGCACGGACTCCGCCGCCCGCATCTCCGCGGCGCGAGCCGCAGCCCCGGCCACCAGTGCCGCGTGCCTTCCCTGCTCAGATCCGGAGGAGCGCGCTGCGCCGCCGGCCACCCTGCTCGGCCCCCCCTCGTCATCGTCCTCGTCGTCCTCCTCCTCCTCCTCCTCGCCGGCGTCGTCGCGGCTCGCAGACGACCGCTTGCGGCTCCTCCACGACGTGCTCGGCTCCCATGCGTTGAAGCGCGTCGGGGCCTTGGCCTGCCGCCGCTGCCTCGTGGTGGCGATCGACGAAGGGTTCATCGCCTGGGCAGAGCGGCCCGGCTTGCGCGACGACAGGACCGCGATCTCAGCGCCGAGGGCCAGGACGTCGCGCTCGGATGACGTCATGGCGGCGGCGCCGAGGCCGGCAGGCCCGTGGCCGGCCTGCCGCCTGAGGGAGCAGCGGACCGCGAACTCTGCCAGGGCGTCGACGGACGTCAGCGCCGTGTCGTCCTCGGCAGCGGAGGCCATCGGGGGGCAGCAGCCGAAGCAGAGCCACCACTTGTTCTGTGCCGCGAGACTCCAGCTTGCCTTGCAGGGCAGCCGGAGGGAGGTGACGCGGGAGCGGAAGCAGCGCTCGCAGAGGGTGGCGGAGCAGGGGGCGGAGGCGCATACGCGGACGGAGGGGCGGACGGTGCCGCAGGCGCTGCACCAGCGCAGGCCGGCGCGGGCCGAGGCGGGGAGGCCGTCTCGGACGCGGGCGGCGAGGGCCTGTCGGGTCTGGCGGCGGGGGCGGCGGCGGGCGATGGCATCGGACCCGGCGTCGGACCCGCTGATGCTGCCCCCGCCGCGGACGGCCGGTGACACGGTGCCGACGACGGCCGCGGCCTCGGCGGCGGCGGCGGCCGCTGGGTGTGCCTGCGCCCCCTCCTGCTTGGGGGACACGGCAGGCGGCACGGCGGGAGCTGAGGCGGCGGCGTGGGTTGAGGTGGCGACCGCCGCGGGGCCGGCCGGCGGGGACGTGGCCGCGACAGCGGTGCCCGCTGACGCCACTGTCGGCGCCGTCACCGTCGTCGTTGTCGCGACGATGGGGCCTGACGACGGGAGAGCGGGCAGTGACGGAGCCTCCGGGCCGGGCGGCGAAGGAAGGAGCGCGGCGGAGGCTGGCGGGGCGGGCGACTGCGAGGCGACGGGCACTGCGACAGCGACGGCGCCGGCGCCGGCGCCGGCCGGGCCGCTCGATGACGTGGCGTGCGCAGCCCCCGGCTCTGCCGCGACCGGGTCGGCGCTCTGTGCCGCATCGTCGTCGTTGTCGTCGTCGTCCTCCTCCTCGTCCTCGTCGTCCTCGTCCGAGAGCACAAGCACGTCGTCGCTCGCCTCCTCGTCCGACAGGCCCGCTTTCCCGGCCCCCTCGGCGTCCGACAGAGCACGGCGTATGCCGCTGGGCGTCGACGTTGCCAGCAGAGCGATGGCGTCGTCGGTGCCCGCGGGGGAGGGCGGGGACCCGGGCCCCTCGGTCTTGACTCGCTTCGCCGCCGGGCCCGCGGCACCGGGGTCTGCCCAGGGGTCAGCATCGGCCTCGGATGCCGAGGTGCTGATGCCGGGCGGTCGGCTGCGAGGCTCGGCCGCGCCGGCCAGTGTCCCCGGCGCCGCGTCGTCGACGGCAGGTCCGCGGCGGCCGGGCGATGCCGCCGACGGCCGCGACGAGGAGCCCGCGCTCGCGCCGGCGGAGCGGGGCAGGCTGCCCTCCGCCGCCCGCCTGTCGGCCGCGTCCTCCTCGCAGGCCTTGAGCGCCCGCTCGACAGTGGCGACGGGGGGCGCGTCCGCGTGACTCCTCGCCAGGTGCAGCCAGAAGTAGAGCTCGACCACTTTTCGCGTCGTCTTCCCCTCGACCATGGACGCGACCTGGTGGAACTGCTTGCCGAAGCGGTTGAATCCGTAGGCGAAGCCTAGGCCCTCCTCGGCGCTCCAGCCGGGGGGCAGGACCCTGAGGGCCGTGACGAGGCGCTGGTGGAGCTGCACGCCGAGGGACTGGGCGGAGGGGGCGTCGTCGCCGCCGGCCGTGGCGCGGGCAGCGGCGTCGACGGACGACTTGGCGGCGAGTCGGAGCACGGAGAGGGCGCCCGGCCACTGGGCCGGGGGGTACGGCCCCGCGCCTTGCATGCCTTCGGAGGCGACGGAAGCGTACCGGCGCACGCCCTCGGGGGCCCTGGCATTGAGGCTGACGCCGTAGCGGCGGAGGCGGACGAGGTGGGCGGTGGCCACGGCCGTGACGGCGGCGCCGACGCTGCCCCGGCTGTCGAGGGCCTTGAGGGCCTCCTCCTCCGTCACGGTGCGGCCGAGCGAGGGAAGGACGATGCCCGTCGACGGGACGGAGTCCGGAAGGTCCCGGTCCGCGAAGAGGACGAGGATCCGGCCGCCGGCAGGGCCCCGGGACTCCGCGGGCACGACGACGTCGACGGGATCATGAACCCTTGAGCCGGTTTGCTGGAGAGTGATGGTCCCGACGGCGGGGAGGCCGGCGACGGAGACGACGACGCAGGGGAAGGCCCTGCCTCCGCGTCCCGGGTGGGGTGCCCCGCACCTCGTTCCGATGTGCGCGAAGGTGGTGAGTCGGCGGACGACCTCGAGGTAGCGGTCGACGGCGCCGGTGCCGCGCGCGGGGGAGGCGGCGCGGCCCCACACGCACGTGAGGCGCGCCGCGACGCCGGACGGCGCGCCCGGCGGCGGCGGCGGCGCGGGTGCCGCTGCCGGCTCCGCGAGGCCCGGCGCGTCGGGGATCTGGAAGTCCGGCCCGAGGCGGGAGTGGACGGGCCTGGTCGCGGGGTCGGTCTCGTATCGGGCTGGGAAGCGGGAGGCGTCGCGGCGGGTTAGGTCAAAGCGGAGGGGGAGGGGAGGGGGCCGGGGGATTGCACCGGGGAGAGCGCGGGAGGGCGTGCGGGACCGGGGAGCGAGGTCCTGGGGGGGGTGAGAGGAGGACAAGGGGTTGGGGGAAGGCGCCGGTGCCTGGGGTGGGGCGGTGGACTCGGCCGATGACAACGACGACGACGAGGCAGTCGCAGCTGCCACGGCGTGAGCGTGACT
>Ga0136560_1001191_pt1 | contig 13313 bp, 9 predicted proteins | sample AntRauMeHopE1497_FD_104925 | JGI IMG/M metagenome (GOLD analysis project Ga0136560, IMG submission 104925) | Saline lake microbial communities from Rauer Islands, Antarctica - Metagenome Hop E1 #497 | ecosystem: Environmental > Aquatic > Non-marine Saline and Alkaline > Saline | place... | reverse complement strand
GCTCGATGTGCCAGCAGGACCGGCCGTCCGCGAAGACGCCCAGGGACACGGTCTTGTCGCACCACCAGCTCCACCCGTGGCCCGTGAAGGCCGTCCTCGCGATGCGGTTGCCCGAGTCGGAGACCGCGGCGGCCGCGTCGCCGACGGCGCCGCCGCCCGCCTCCGCCGCCGGCACCGCGCCGGTCCCGGCGCAGCCCGACGACCGCACGCCGCACTCCGACCCCCCCGTGTCGCCGTGCTCCTCGAAGAAGAGTGACACCCCGAGGAGCGCCCGCTCGCTCCGAGCGACGCACTCCGCCCACTTCGGGTCCGCCAGCAGAGAGCCGGTCCGCGCCTCGGCCCAGGAGGTGCGGTCCGCGGTGGTCAGCAGCGCCACGGGCGGGCTGTCCTCGAAGGACCAGCACTCCGGGCCCGCCGCGGCGGCGCCGCAGTCGCGGGGGACGGGCCCGTGCGCCGGGCGGCCGGACGGGGAGGCCGCCGGGGCCGGCACGGCGTCGAGGCAGGACCGCATGGCGGCCCGGAGCTCCGAGAACGCGGCCCTCCGGCCCCCGCGCTGCACCGGCACCGCGAACAGAGCCGTGCCGCGGGTGACGAGGACGTCGGCGTCGCCCATGCGCCGCCTGTCGTCGTCCCCCTGGCTCGGGTGCCGCCCCACCTCGTGCACCACGAGCTCGTCCTCCTCCGCCCCGGGCACGCGCCCCGTCCCCAGCATCCACTGGTAGCCGGACATGTCCACGGGGGCCTTGGCGGCGCCCTTGCCCGCCAAGAAGGGCGGCAGCGCGCCCGTCACCACGCGGTCCCAGAAGCTCAGCACGCCCAGCACGAGGCCCGCGGCCCGGGCGGCCTGGCACGGCGTCTTGGGCGGCACCCGCACTTGGTCGGTGGAGTAAAACGAGACGTTCACGGGAAGGGGTGCTCGCCCCCGCAGGTACACGTACCGCAGCCACACCGGCGCCAGCCAGTTGCGGTCCCCGATCCCTTTCCACGACGCCTCGGCGGCGCCGGGCCCCAGCGACGAGGCGCGCATGGCCACGAGCTGTTGTTGAAGCTGCCTGCCGACAGGCGATGCCGCCAGCTCCAGGGCCGCCTTCTCCGTCCGCCAGTAGTCCAGCGGGGACAGGATCGGGCGAACGGTGTCGAGGAACCGGACCAGCGTGTCCTTGAGCTCGGGGAGCGGCAGCGGGGGCAGGCTCGGCTGGAGATCCAGCAGGCGCGGCCGGCCGTAAGCCGACGAGCAGGCCGCCAGCACGGCCCCCACCATGACGGACGGCGACCCCTTTGCGGTCGCCACCTCCCCGAGCGCCCAGCGGAGCAGCCCGCGGTAGACATCGCGCGAGACGTAGACCGCGGCGATGGTGCTGCCCGCGACGACGCCGAGGGCCACGAGCGCGCCCTGCCCCGAGTTGCCTGCCATTCGGTCTGGCTTCCTTTTCTGACAAGCGCGGTGTGGCTCCCCGCGCAGGGACATGAGGGAGGCGCAGCAGTCTCTGCCCTTCGCCGACGGCGGTTGCCGGCGTTGTGCCAAGGGCCCGCGGCGCCACTCCTTGCCTGACACGGCCCGTGCGGGAGGCCAGCTCAGGAATGAGCGACAGCCCCCCGGCTGCTAGGGCGGCGGCGGGCGGGGCGGCGGCGGGCGGGGCTGAGGCCGGCGAGACGCTCGCGTCGATGGACGCGATGCTCGCGGAGGCGCTTGCAGGGGACTGGGGCGATGCCGGCGCGGAGATGTCAGAGGCAGACACGCTCCTGACCGACGCGGGGGACGCGATGTTCGAGGGAAGGCTCGACGACGCTGCGCGCGGCGCCAGGCTCGCGCTGGAGCTGGACCCGTCGAGCCAGCAGGCGCACGGCCTGCTCGTTCAGCTGATACAGGCCCGCATGGACTGGGAGGGCGTCGTGGACGCGGCGTGCGACTGGGCCGCCGCTTGCGGCCCGAGCCCCGGCCAGCTTTCGGCGCTGCTTCGCGGCGCGTACCGAACGGGCAGCAAGGGCCTCGCGCTGCGGGCGCTGGACGGCATGTGCTCGGTCGAGGTGGACGAGGATGAGTTTGCCTTCGCGCAGGCGTGCGTGGCGGATCTGGGGGCGAGCGCTGAGGCGGGCAGGGCCGACGACGACGACGAGGCGGCTGCAGAGTCAGCGGCAGCAGAGCCGGACGGGGGAGCGGCCAAGGCGGCGGCCGACGCAGCGGCGGCGCCGGCGCCGGCCTTGGCCGAGGCGGAGGGCGGGGAGCCCGGGCCCGCCGCCGCCGTCGCCTCCGTGTTTGACACGTGGCGGGAGCGTTGCGACGGCGCGAGGGCGGCCGCGCTGGACCGGCTGGCGGGGCTCGGCGCCGCCGCCGTGGCGCGGGCGGGCGGTGCCGGGCCCGGGGCCGGGCGGGACGTCGACGCGGCGGTGACGGTCGTGGGGCTGTGCCTAGGGCTGCTCGCGGCCGATGCCTGCGACGGGGGGGACCGATCCCGCCTCGAGGCCGCGGCGGCGGCGTGGGCGGGCGCTCTCGCGGACCCGGCCGCGGGCGGGGAGGGCGGCGGCGGTGTCGGGATGCTGCTGCTCGTGTGCGGGTCCGAGGACGCGTCGGCGCACTGCGCGATGGCGGTACTGCGCGGCACCCGCCTGACGGCCGGGGAGGAGAGGGCGTGCGAGCGGGCGTGCAACCCCATCGTGTGGAGGAGGTGCCGGCACGCCGTGGCGGCGGGAGGCGCCGACTGACCCGCGGCGGCCAAGCGTGGGGCTGAGCGCGCCTGGCCCGTGCGCGCGGGGAAAGAAACGCCGCAGCAAGGTGATGCGACGCCGCTGAGCGCGAGCGCCGCGCACACAACACGGGCCGGCCGTGGCGGGGCCTGCCCCCTCCCTCCCGTCTCACACTGCCCAAACCAGCCGGCCGTCGCATGGCCCCTCTGGCCTCACTCTGCCTGCACCAGCCAGCCGTCGCGCAGCCCCGCCCCGAGCTCCGACTCGGTGATGCAGCCCCACTCGGTCAGGGCCTCGGCCGTGTGCTCGCCTAGCAGGGGCGGCGGCGACCGCACCGACACGGCGCTGGGGTCTGACCCCTCCGCGGCGCTCCGCCCCGCCGCTGCCGCGCGCACCGCCGGGGCCGGGAGCCGCACCGACCCCGCCGTCGGGTGGCGCGTCTCCACGACGCTCCCCCGCTCCGCGGCGTGCCGGGACGCGAAGGCCTCGTCGACGTCGTTCACCGGCGACGCGGACAGCCCCGCTCCGACCAGCACCTCCACCGTCTCGTCGCGGGTCATCCCTGCCGTGGCGCCCACCCGCAGGGCCCGCTGCACGGCGTCCACCACCTCGTCGCGCCGCGCGACGCGCCCCGCGTTGGTCGCCAGCAGCCCGTCGTCGCTCAACCCCGTCAGCGGCCCGCCCAGCGCCGCGCAGAGAGACGCGAACTGGGCGTCGCTCATCGCCGCCACCACGAGGGGTCGGCCGTCGGCCGCCAGGAAGGCCTGGTACGGGACGATGGACTGGTGGGCCGAGCCCCAGCGCCGCGGGGGCGGCGTGCCCGGCTTCCGGTTCAGGGCCGCGCCGGCCACGTTGGCGAGCGTGGCGAGCTGGCAGTCCATCAGCGACACGTCCAGGTGCCGCCCGACCGCGCCGGGGCCCTTGCCGCGCACCTCGGCCAGGGCCGCGAGGGCGGCTGTCGCGGCGTGCATCCCGGTCAGCATGTCCGTCACCGCGACGCCGGGCTTGGCCGGCATCCCGCCCGCGTCGCCCGTGATGCTCAGCAGCCCGCCCTCGGCCGCCACGGCGACGTCGTATCCCGCCCGGCCCCTCCCGCTGCCCGTGAGGCCGAACCCGGTCAGCGAGCAGTACACCACGCCGTGGTTTGCGGCGCTCACGGCCTCGTAGCCCAGCCCGTAGGCGTCCAGCGCGCCCGCGCGGTAGTTCTCCATGACGATGTCCGCGCACCCCGCGAGCCTGCGCACCGCCGCCGCGCCCTCGGGGCGCTTCAGATCGACGGCGACGGACCGCTTCGACCGGTTGACCGACGCAAAGTACGTGGACATCTTAGCCGGACCGTCCAGGAACGGCGGGCCCCACGACCGCTGCGGCAGGGTTGCGGCGCCGGGGGCGGGGCTGGTGGCCGGCCGGCCCGTGCGCGCGCATGCGCGCGGAGGCGGATCGGGCCGTCGCGACGGACCTGCCGCTCACCGTGTCGTCGCCGAGCCCGGGGTGCTCCACCTTGACCACGTCTGCGCCCATATCGGCGAGCACCATCGTGGCGTACGGCCCGGCGAGGATGCGTGTCAGGTCAAGGACGCGAACGCCCGCCAGGATCCCCGCCCTCCCGAGTGCCATGGTCGTCGGCTCGTGACAGGCCTAGCGACCGGAGCGGCGGTCAGAGGCGTATGCCGCGCGCCAGCCGGGCGTGTGGCGCCCGTAGCGCGGTGCTTGCGTGCTGGGGGGGCTCTGCGAGCGGAGCGTTGGAGCAGCTTCGCCGCGCCGCCGTTCGAAAGCCACTCCGGAACGATGGCATCCCGCGCCGCCAAACGCACCGGGGGTAAGAAAAAGGCAAGTGACATCGAGGAGCGGCTGTCGTCTGCTCTCCAGTCGCTGGCAAAGACCAGGGGAGACCTGAACCGGTCCGAGCTCCGGGCCACGCGGGCTGAAGACGCGCTCAAGGCAGCCCAGGACATGGTCGCGGAGCAGGCCAAGCGCACCGAAGCGGCGGAGATCATGGCGCGCCGCACCCGCGAGGAGAAGGCCACCGCCATCCGCGACCACCTGACCACGTACGAGGAGCGGCTGAAGGACCTGAGCAAGAGCGCGACAGAGGGGCATGAGCAGGCGATCAAGCTGCACGAGGAGCGGGCTGCGCTGCTGGAGCGGCTGGCGGCGATGGAGGCGCAGCGCGACAACCTGAAATCGATGGCCGACGCCGAGCGGAACCTTCGCGAGAAGCTCGAGGAGCTGCAGGCGCAGGCCTCGGGCCGGCTGGAGGACTTCATCCACAAGTCCAAGCCGCTCATCGACGAGAACAGGCGCATGGCGTCGTCCAACGCGGAGCTCGCAAAGGCCAACGCGGCCCTGCACGAGCGGCTGCGGGCGTCGGCGGAGCAGCAGTCGAGCTCCCTCCGGCTGCTCTCCGAGGCGAGGACGGCCATCCGGCGGCTGGAGCAGGGCCGCGCGAAGGACGCGTCGGGGCGCAAGGAGCTGCTGCGGCGTGTGGAGAAGGCGGAGACCCTCGCGGCGTCGGCGCTGCGGGAGTCGGTGGAGGACAAGAGGGAGCTGACGCGGCTCCTGAAGCGGGACAGGCAGGCCACGCGGCTGGCGGCGCTGCTGCAGGCGAGGGTGGCGGACCTGGAGGGGAGGGCGAGGGCGGCGGCGAGGGTGGAGGCCGAGGCCGAGGGCAGCGCAAGGGCGCAGGCGGAAGCGGATAAGGAGGCGGAGGCGGAGGGGAAGGCCGAAGCCGAGGCCGAGGCTGAGGCAGCAGAGGTAGAGGCTGAGGCAGCAGAGGGGGAGGCGGAGGCCGGCACTGGCACGGCGGCGGCGAGTGGTGCCGGCGGCACGGCCACCGCTGAGTGACGGGGCACGCGTGACGGCAATACCGCGGTGCCACGCTCGGCGCCCAACGTCGGGCGAGACGGCGGCTTCTGCGGGCGGATCGATGCCAGCTCACACGGCCCGCAGCCATCATACAACGCCCGCAGCCGCAGTACACGACCCGCCAGCTGGGCCGCACAGGAGCTCGCTCGCACGGCGCGGCGAGTCACGACCGGAAAGCCGCGGCGATTGCGGACGGCGGGGCGACCCGCCGCCCGGCCGCGACGGGCGCCCGCCCGAGCGACCCCAGGCGAGCCGACCTCTCGCGCGGGAGCCTGCGCGGCCCCGCCGACCCGGCCGCCGCCCTCTTCCCCGCCGCACCGGCCCGCTGCCCGGCCCCGCGCGCCGCCGCTCCCACGCGCGCCCCGAGCCCCAGGCCCGGCACCCGCGACCGCCCCCTCGCCGCCGCCCCCGCCTCGCGGATCACTTGCGCAGTGGGGATGGCTCCAGCGTCCAGGCTGGTGTCCGACGCCCCGTCGCTCGACGCGTCGTCGCTCGACAATCCCACGCCCATCCTCCGCCCCTCGTCCGCCTCGGCCAGGTGCTGCCGCGCCGCCCGCCGCAGCGCCACCACCTCCCCCTCCCTCATCGAGAACACGTTGCGGAGCGGAAGCCGCCCGTCGGGCCCCCCCTCGTCCCATGCGGCCCCGTAAAGGGCCCTCCCACGGGCGTCAAACTCCGCACCGACGCGGTGGTACGTCTCCTCGTCCTCCTCAGGAGCGGCGGGGGCGTCGGCGCGGCCCCCAACCTCGACCTCTGCCTCCTCTCCGCCCGACGAGCCGTCATCGAAACCCGACGACGAGCCGCCCCCGCCCCGCCCTGGCGTCGAGCCGCCGCCCGCCGCCGCCACGGCCGCCGTCACGGCCGCCCGCCGCCGCAGCCGCTCCCGCGAGAGGTCTGCACGGGATGCCGCCAGCGACCCGCCAACGCCGGCGGCGGAAGGGGCCGCAGCCCCGCCGACCCCTGCCTTGGCATCATCGTCGTCGTCGTCGTCGTATCCCGAGCCGCTGTCGTCGTCCGCGTCCGCGTCCGACCCCGACGACGGCAACGGCAGCCGTGGTGCCGCCCCTACCCCGCCGCCACCCGCCCCTGGCCGCCTCCGCGCCCCCCACCGTCGCTGCGCCCGGCCCGGCGCCCGAAGCAGCGCGTCACCCTCCCCGCCGGGACCCCCGCCCGTGCCGCGCGCGACGTCACGCTGCCCGTCCTCGTCCTCATCCCCCTCGTTCGCCAGTCCCCGCTGCATCTCGACCAGGAAACTGCGCATGAGCTTCGAGTCGCTTCCCCGCCTCGACGACCTCGCGCCCCGCGCGGCGGCCGCGACCGCGTCCAGCTCCGCAGGCCTTGCGGGCATATACCCGGCTGCCACCGCCGCATCCCCGCGGGGCGGCGCCCGGTACCGGCGCCACAGCGAGCAAGCACAAAAGACCACGAAAATCGCGCCCACGATTATTCCTGCGACGCCATGCGAGCTGAGCATCGATTGGATGCCCCGGCCGGTCCCCCGCCCGGGGCTGACCTCGACCCCGGGAGTGTGCGGCCGGGCGGCGAGAGGCAATCCGGCCTCGGCATGCCGCTCTGTTGCCGTCCCTGCCGCGCACACCTGCCGGCTTCGGGGTCGGGGCAGAAGCAACTCGAGCTGAGGCATGGACGAGGACGACGCGGCGCGCAACGCGCTGTTCGACGCGGGGAGATCCGCGGGACCTCGCCCCGCCGCTGCCGGGAACCCATTTGCCGACGACGGCCCGTCGTCCAAGGCGCCGCCGCCCGCCGCCGCCGCAGCAGACGACAGCGGGGAAGATGACGAGGACGAGGACGTTGCGCGGCAGGACCTCTTCAAGGGGAAGCAGAACGCCGCCGCGCGTGCCGCGGCCAGCAGCGGCGCCGGCGAGGGAAAGGCCGACGAGGACGGCCTCGGCGACGCGCCTGACGACCTTGAGGTGAGTCGCCACGCGCTGCGAATCAAGCCGCCGAGGCTGCGCGCTTCGTAGCGGCGCCGCGCCGCGATGTTGCACCGCGTCGTGCGTGGAGCCCCCGCCGACCCGACCGCCACACCCCGCGCGCGCGCTTCCCGCCTTGAGTACCGTGCAGATCGACCTGGACTTTGACGGGCTCGACGAAACAACGACGGACGTGGACCTGGAGACCATCGACGCCGATCTCGCCCGGTTCCGGAAGCACCCGTTCGTCGGGGAGGCGCTGGCCAAGGGTGTGGACCTGAGCTCGTACGCCGACGACCTGTCCCGGCAGCTGCGCGAGGTGGAGACGGCATCGGTCAGCGACTACGTGCGCCAAGCGCCGCAGTTTGCTAAGCTTTTCAAGGAGGTCACGTTGAGCGAGGACGCCCTGGGGCGGCTGCAGGCGCTGCTGCGCGGCTTCAAGCGCAACCTGGAGGGCATCGGCGCGGAGATCAACAAGCTGAAGCAGGAGACCTCGAGCAAGAAGCACGGCCTCGCGAACCGCACGTGAGACCGCGGAGGCCCGCTCGGCGCCCCGGCCCCGCCCCCGCCGCCGCGCGCCCCATCTCCCGGTACTCCCAATCTAGGAACCTTGATTCCGTGCTTGTTCTTCCTGCCCCGCAGCGCCGTCGGGGCGCGGCTGCAGGCCTTCCTGGACAAGGTGGCCGTGTCGCCCGAGATGATCGCCTCCATCTGCGACGGTCCCGTGGACGACACCTTCGTCGACGACGTGCGGGCCCTGAGCGACAAGATCACCTTCGCGGCGTCGCACGGCCGCGCCCCTGCCCCGGCGCAGGCGGCCGGTGACGGCGCGCCCCCGAAGCGCGACGTCCTCGCCGGCCTCGGCGTCGACCCCTTCGACACCGCCGCGGGGCGCGACGCCCTGCCCCAGCTGGAGGGCCTGCGCCTCCGTGCGGTCTCCCGCTGCCGCACCCACCTGCTCCAGGCCTTCGAGGAGCTCCGCCGCCCCCGCTCCAACCCCCAGGCCTACCAGGCTCACGTGCTCCTGCGCCAGCGGGCCCTCATGGTGTTCCTCCTCGCCCACGCCCCCGACGTCGCCTCGGAGGTGGTGGAGGCCTACGTCTCCCTCTGGGGCCGCTCCCTCGCCGCCCTGGTGCGCTCGTACCACACCGGGATGATGCGAAGCCACGCCCCCGGGGCCGGCGCAGCCGACACCGTCGTGCCCGACAGCGGCGCCGCGGCGAGGGCCGCCGCGGGGGCCAGGGGCGGCTTCTTCGCGCGCCTCGGGGGCGTCGGGCAGGCCGTGGCAGCGCGGCGCGGGCCCGAGGACACCCGGGCTCTGCAGGTGGCGGGCCGCGACGCCGTCCTCGGGCGGGCGTCGGACCCCCCCGAGACGGTGCACGACGTGGAGCGTGCCGGGGGCGCCGTTGCCCTGGAGGCGGTCTTCCGCGCGACGCAGCGGCACGTCGTCCTCCTCGCCGCCACCGAGCACGCCTTCTGCCTCGCCTTCTTCGGGAGGCGGGCGGGGCCCGCGGCCTACGCGCGGGTGATGTCGCCGCCCATCTCCGCGGCCCTCGAGTCTCTGGAGGAGAGCTTGCACCGCTGTGACGACGCCGTTGCCCTCCTCCTCATGATCACCCTCACCGCGCTCCACCGCTCCGACGCCGTCGAGGGCGTCACGGGAGGCGGGGGGCAGCACGCCAGGGAGGCGGACGCGCCGAAGGAGGCGGGGCCCGGCGAGGGAGCCGCCACCGGGCCCGACGCCGCGGCGGCCGCCGCTGCCGCCGGCCCCGCACCGGCTGACGCCGGCCCCGACGGCGACGCGGCCCGGCAGGCGCGAAGGGACCGCGGGGAGGCGTCCAAGGACGACGCCCGCCCGCCCCCGCCCCGCGGCGCCCTCCCTGTCATGGAGGGATACTTCGACCGCGTCACCATGCTCCTCTGGCCCCGCCTCAAGACCTGCCTCGACGCCCACACCTCCTCCATCCGGGCCGCCGACGCCGGCCGCCTCGGCGCCGTCTCCGTCTTCCCCCACTTCGCGGCTCTGCGCTACGCGGAGCTGTCGGCGTCGGTGCTGTCGCTGCTCCGCGGCCTCCGCCGCCTCGGCGGCTTTGGCGACGACATGCTCCGGCACAACCTAACCCTGATGCGCTCCGAGCTCGACGCCCTCCTGGGCCGCCTCGCGGCGCGGCACCCCGCGCGGGAGGTCCGCGTGGCGTTCCTGCACAACACCTACCGGCGGTGCGGCGCGGTGCTGCGGGAGCGAGGGGCGCCGGACGACGAGGCGGAGTACTTCGAGGAGGCTGCGGCGGCGCAGGCGGACCTCTTCGCGGCAGAGGCGGTGAAGGCGCACTTCGGGCGCATGGCCGCGCTGGTGGACAGGTGCGAGCTGCAGATGGCGGAGGCGGCGGTGGCGTCGGGCGAGCTGTCGGCCGACGGCGGCGACGCCTCCGACGCCCTCGAGGCGGCGCCACGGGGCCGGAGCGGCGAGCTCCTCCTCGCGTCGTCCGTGCGGCCGGACCTGGACCGCGCCGAGGCGGAGGCGCTCGTGAAGGACTTCTCGTCCACGTGGGGGGCGGCGCTGGGGCGGCTGAACGAGGCCGTGCGGCGGCTGGTGGGGGCGGCGGACGCCGCGGGTGCCCTGGAGGTGCTGAAGAAGACGGCGTTCCGCATGCTGTCGCTGTACGCGCGGCTGCTCGACGCGGTGAAGAGGAGCTTCCCCAGCACGCCGGGGTTCATGCGGGAGGCGGTGAGCACCGGGAGCATCCTGCGGGAGATCCAGCGGTACGCGCGGGAGGGGCAGGAGGCCGTGGCCGAGGCGGCGGGGGCCGAGGCGGGGGCAGGGGAGGCGGGGGGTGCGGCGGAGTGAGGGGTAGCGCGGGCGGCGGCGGCGCTGGCTCGCGGTTGTGGAACTGAGGCGTTGGGGCGACTGGTTTGGGCGCTAGCACACACTGAGGCCGGCATTGCGAGGGCACACTCCCATCACTCGCGGGGTCCGGCTGCCCGTCGCGACGGGGTCACTTGCGGCCCTTCTTACCCTTGCCGCGCACCGCCGGCGAGGCCTTGAGCACGGGCTTGGGGAGAGATTCGGGTGCAGGGGAGTGCCTGGCGGAGCGGCGGAGCCGCTGCACGCTGTCCTTGTACGAGAGGGCGTCGACGGCGCTGTTGATGCGGACGCGGCGCTTCCCCGACGAGGTCGCGGACGGCGCCTTGGCCGGGCCCTTGGGCGTGGTAGCGGCGCCAGGCGAGGCTGCGGCGGCCTTTGCCTTCCCGCCCGCCGCCTCAGGCTCCTCCTTCTTGGCCTTCTTGGCCTTCTTGGCCTTCTTGGCCTTCTTCTTGCCTCCCGCAGCGTCGGCGGCCTCAGCCGCCTCCGCTGCCTTGGAGCTGGCAGCCCTGGCGGCCTCAGCCTCGGCCTCGGCCTTCTTGCTGCCCTGCTTCTTGCCCTTCTTGCCCTTCTTGCCCTTCTTGCCCGGGGCCTGCGGCTCCGAGCCCCAAGCGGCGGCGCTCCCTGCCTTGGATGAGGACGGCGACGTCGACGATGACGACGACGACGACGAGTCTTCGGCCGCCGCCCCGGAATGCTGCTCCTTCCCCTCCTTGGCTCCCTTGGCCTTCTTCTGCCGCTTGGACCGCTTGCTCCCGGCATCCTCCTTGGCGTGCGACTCGGAGTCGCCAGAGCCGGCCGCCTTGGCCGACGGCGACGGCGACGACGACGACGACAACGACGACGAGGCGGCAGCGGCGGTTGGTGCGGGCCCGGCGTCGCGGCCGCGCTTCTTGGGGCGCTTGCCGGCTGCCTGGGCGTCCTTGGCCGCCTCCAGCTCGAGCACCAGGGGCCACGCACCGGGCGAGACGCCGTCGACGGCCTTGTCGGCGGCGGCGTCGGGCTTTCCCGTCCCCCTGACGGCCTCGGGGACCGCCTCCGGGGCGAGGTAGGAGCATCCAATGGCCGCGGCCGCGGCGGAGATGCGCTCGTGCAGGGTGTAGAGCGGCTCCCTGGACTGCGCGGCGGTGGCCCGGCTCGACGCGAGCGCGAGCATGTCCCACGCGACGGCGGCAAAGTTGGCCGAGTGGAGCGGGTACTCCGACATGGAGGGCCCGTCCGCGGCCCTGGTGGTGCCGGCGAGCGTGTCGGCGAGGTCCGCGAAGCGACCGAGGCAGCCGATGGCGGCAGCGGGCACGGCGGGGCCGGTGGCGCCGCCCCGGGTGCACGCGGCGCGGTAGAGCGGGCGGAGCAGGCAGCGGAGCTCTGCCGTGGACGCCTCGGGCGCGGCGCGGCACATCTCCTCGAAGAGGATGCTGAGCACAAAGGCCCTGGCGCCGTCGGGGGGCGAGCCGAGCGCGTCGTTGAGGACTGGCACGACGAGGACCGAGAGGCCGCCCGCGGCGGACGCCAGGTCCACCACGCCCGCGTGAAGCAGGGCAGCGACGATGCGGCGCGTCAGCGCGCGGTACTTGTCCGTACGCCAGCGGTCCAGCGACGTCCACTCCCGGCGCAGGGTCGCGAAGTACGCCTTCCCGAACGCGGCGGCTCCCTCGGCTCCGGATCGGGCCGCAACCTCGCGGAGCATGCCAGTCATCACGTCTGCGAGCTCAATCTGCACCGGCGGCTTGTCGGCAAGCCACATGCAGAACCACAGCGCCTTCCAGAGGCGCAGGTAGTCGCCCTCCTTGGCATCGCGGTGCTTGCGCAGCCACGAGCGCACCTCCCCCACAGCCTGCGGGTCAGAGCACATCAACACGTCAATAATCAGGCAGCAAAGTGGGCCCATTCATCGCACCGTGCCGCACTGCTTGCTCACCTCATCGCGAACTGACTTTTCTGCGCGGAGGGATGGAAGACGAGGAAGCCAACACGGTCAGGACGGTCCTTTTTGCGCGAATGACGGGCCTAGCGTAGTTAGGCGGCGCTCACCGACGTCCGCGAGCCGGCGGGCAAGGGAAGATGAGCCGTCCGCTCCAGAAAGCAGCGCATCTGACGCGTCCGTCTTGGGCGCAGGCGGCGTGTGCCGAACCGTGATGCGGCGCCGTCCCATGCCACCTTCGGGAAGCAAAGCCTGTAAGCTGGGCTGCGGTGGTAAGAGGGGGCGGGACAGCAAGGGTAGAGCCTCGTCAACCCGGGACCGGGTTTGCGACCCTCGGGCGGTGGCACCAAGACATGCCCACACGATTGCCATTCTTTTAGTCGGATGTGTTCGAGTTGGGCAGCACTGGCACGAGGTTCGGCTCGATGTCGCAGAACATGAACGTGCGGAACCTGCTTGGCCTAGGCCCATTGAGTCGCAAACTATAATTTGGCCATGACAAGTGACGGCATCGTCTCCCAGGTGGTGGCTGGCTGGCAATGTGCATGCGATGCGAACAAGCTGTGCGGTCCGAGAGGTGGTGTTGAATGAACACCGGGGTGGTGAGTGTGCACATGACGCCGAGGCGCCATGGCACAGGTCCGGAGCTGGGATGCCGGGAGCCCCCTCTGGCCAGGACCCACCTGAGTGAGGCCCAGCCCTAGAGAGCGGTCCGCGACCTCTTTGCTCCAGACCCTGCTGCCGAGAGGGAAGCTCAGGCGGTCGCCTTCTTGGCCTTCTTCTCGAGGGCCGGGTTGATGTCCGGGACCACACCGCCAGCGGCGATGGTCACGTTGGCGAGCAGCTTGTTCAGCTCCTCGTCATTGCGGACCGCGAGCTGCACGTGGCGAGGCACGATGCGCGTCTTCTTGGCGTCCTTGGTCGCGTTGCCAGCGAGCTCGAGGATCTCGGCCGCGAGGTACTCCATCACCGCCGCCATGTAGACGGGGGCGCCGGCGCCGATGCGGGCGGCGATGCGCTGCTGGCGCATGTACCGGCCCACACG
>Ga0136560_1001190_pt1 | contig 13320 bp, 13 predicted proteins | sample AntRauMeHopE1497_FD_104925 | JGI IMG/M metagenome (GOLD analysis project Ga0136560, IMG submission 104925) | Saline lake microbial communities from Rauer Islands, Antarctica - Metagenome Hop E1 #497 | ecosystem: Environmental > Aquatic > Non-marine Saline and Alkaline > Saline | place... | reverse complement strand
GGTGATCGGCGGGCTGATCCAGAACAGCAGCGAAGACGACAATTCGGCCGTGCCTTTTCTCAGCGACATACCGCTGTTTGGGGAATTGTTCAAGCAACGTCGGTTCCAGTCCCGCAAGAGTGAACTGGTTATTCTGCTGCGGCCGGTGGTAGTCGGTAGCGAGCAGATACAAGCTGACGTGTCGTCCAGCCGCGAGCGGATGCAGGTTTTGCGGGAATTGCTGGAGTCGTCCGAGTCGGTCACACCGCAAGCGGAGAAAGCCTCGCGCTAATATGTACGAATCTCATTTTGGGCTGCAAGAAGCACCGTTTGCATTAACCCCCAACACCCGCTATTTCCTCCGCGCCCGCAGCCATAGCGACGCGTTGGAGCTGCTGTTGGTGGCGTTGCGTGAGCGGGAAGGCTTTATAAAAATTACCGGCGAGGTGGGCACGGGCAAAACACTGTTATGTCGCCTGTTGCTCAACGAACTGGAGCACAGCGCCCATACCGCCTATATCCCAAACCCGCACCTGACACCAGACACCCTGTACCAAGCGGTTGCCGAAGAGCTGGGCGTCAACGTGGCCGGCTGCGCCAACACCCACCAGGTACTGAAAGCGCTGAACAAGCGTTTAATTGCGCTGGCCACCGAGCAACGGCGCGCAGTGCTGGTGATCGACGAAGCCCAGGCCATGCCTGAGGAAACCATTGAGGCGCTGCGCTTGCTGACCAATCTGGAAACCGAAAGTACACGGCTGCTGCAGGTGGTGCTGTTCGGCCAGCCAGAGTTGGACGAACTGCTGCAGCGGCAAAGCCTGAGGCAGCTACAACAACGAATCATTTTTCAGTACCGCCTGGAGCCCCTGAGCAAGGTCTCTGTGGCACAGTATCTAAGGCACCGCCTGGCACAGGCCGGGTATAACGGCGGTGATCTGTTTACCCCCCCGGCGCTGAGGCTGATTGCCCGTTCCTCCGCCGGCATTCCACGGCTGGTCAACATCATCGCCCACAAGGCCCTGTTGTCTGCGTGGGGGCAGGGCGACCGCCAGGTGCGACGACGGCACGTAATGCAGGCCATCCGCGACACCGCCAGTGCCCGCTTACCCAATCTGCTGATGAGGTGGTTATGAGCTTGCTCAATGACGCTCTGCGAGCCGCCGAGCAGCGCCAGAACCGGCCTTCAGCGCCAGGCGCCTATGTGGGTGAGCGGCAACCGCCCCGCGACGGCAAACCCTTGCTACTGATCGCAGTGGCGATGTGGGCGTTACTCGTCACGGTTATGGCGGGTTATTGGATGTTTGCCGGCGGTTCATCGCCGCAGCCGCGGGTTGTGGCGAGTGAGCTAATACCGAACCAGCGTATTCAGAGAATGGCCACGGTTGTTGTGGATCAACGGCCCGAACTCGAACCGGTGGGCGTACTGATACCCGTTCCGCAGCCCAAGCCCGAGCCTTCAGCCCCGGTTGCAGCTGCGCCCTTAGCCCCGGCTTCAGCCGTACCGTCACCGCCTATGGCGAAGCTTCGTGCCAGGCAGGAGCCAATAGCCGCCAAAATAATCGCCGTTAAAGCAGCAGAAGCACCGCCTGAAAATGTCGCTCCTGCCGCTGTCAAATCCGTTCCGGAAACGCCGGCCGCCACCGACCGCCGCCGCGCAAGGCAGCTGGAACGCCTGATAGCACAGGGCAACATCAGCGCCGCCGAGCGTGGCCTTGCGGCGCTTGCGCAAACCCAAACCGCGCCCCGCAGCCGCTACGTGGTGGCCCGGGCGCTGTTGATGGCGGGCAAACTGGAACAGGCTCTTGGCTGGCTGCCCGACCAGATAACTGCCGAGCACCCAACATTACGCCTGCTAAAAGCCCGCGCACTGCACGCCAACAACAACCTGGCGGCGGCGGTCGACACGCTCAGCTCGAACGTGCCGCCGGTGCAAGATTCGGCCGAATACCGGGTTACCCTGGCCACCCTGCTGCAACAACAAGGCAACAGCGCCGCCGCCGCCCGTTACTGGGCCGAACTGATTGCCTGGAACGACAGCCAAGCGCCTTGGTGGGTTGGGCTGGCGATTGCCCTGGAAGCCCAGGGCGAGCAGGCCGGAGCGGTTCGGGCCTACCGCCAGGCCGCCGCGTTACCGGGGTTACCCGATTCGCTGGCGAACTATGTGCGCCAACGTTTAAAGGCATTGCAAGCAGGATAATTCATGGCTGAAGCAAAGAAAAAAATACGTATAGGTGATCTGCTGTTTCAGAACAACGTCATCACCGAACAACAGCTGATGGCCGCTCTGCGCGAGCAGGAAGACACCGGGCGCAAGCTGGGCCGCATTCTGATCGACCTGGGCTATGTGGAAGAAGACAAACTCCTCAACCTGCTCTCGCGCCAGCTAAACCTGCCCTTTGTGCAGCTGCGCCACTTCCAGTTCAACAACGACCTGGTCAAAAAACTGCCGGAAGCCCTGGCCCGCCGTTTCCGCAGCATTGTGTTGTCCGAACAAAGCGGTAAGCTTCTGGTGGGCATGGCGGATCCGCTGGATATTTTTGCCTACGACGAATTGGTGCGGGTGCTCAAACAGCCGATCAAGCGGGCCGTTGTGCGGGAAAGCGAATTTTTAAATACCCTGGATCTGGTTTACCGCCGCACCGACGAAATTGCCTCGCTGGCCGGAAAACTGGAAAACGAACTGGGCGACGATGCTTTTGACCTGGCCGACCTTAGCGCCGAATCTGAAAGCGCCGAGGCTCCGGTGGTCAAACTGCTGCAAACCCTGTTCGAAGACGCCGTACAGGCGCGCAGCTCCGACATTCACATCGAACCGGATGAAACCGTAGTGCGCATTCGCCAGCGGGTAGACGGCGTGCTGCAAGAACAGGTAATGAAGGAAAAACGGGTGAACTCCGCCCTGGTGCTGCGCCTGAAACTGATGGCCGGGTTAAACATTTCCGAAAAACGCATGCCCCAAGACGGCCGTTTCAACGTGCGGGTAAAAGGCCGCAGTATCGACGTGCGGGTGTCTACCATGCCCAGCCAGTTTGGCGAATCGGTGGTTATGCGCCTGCTGGACCAAAGCCAGGGCACGCTCAACCTGAACGCGACCGGCATGCCGCCGCTGCTGCTTGAGCATTTTCGCCGCATGATCAAAAAGCCCCACGGCATGATTCTGGTCACCGGCCCCACCGGCAGTGGTAAAACCACCACCCTGTACGGCGCACTGACGGAGCTGAACAGCGCGGAAGTGAAAATCATCACCGCGGAAGACCCGGTGGAATACCGCCTGCCGCGCATCACCCAGGTACAGGTCAACCCTAAAATCGGCCTGGAGTTCTCCAATGTGTTGCGTTCCGCCCTGCGCCAAGACCCAGACATCATTCTGATCGGCGAGATGCGCGACCATGAAACCGCTGAAATCGGGCTGCGCGCAGCCATGACCGGCCACCTGGTGCTGTCTACCCTGCACACCAACGATTCCATCAGCAGCGCCATGCGCCTGATCGACATGGGCGTGGAACCCTTTTTGGTGGCCAGTTCGCTGCTCGGCGTTATTGCCCAGCGCCTGGTGCGTAAAGTGTGTGAAAACTGCCGCGCGCCCTACCAGCCTACCAGCCAGGAAAACGTCTGGCTGAGCCAGTTCAAACTTACCCCGCTGGAGCTGGAAGCGGGCTTTGTGCAAGGGCGCGGTTGTTATCAGTGTGGCAACAGCGGCTACCGCGGGCGGCTGGGCGTTTACGAAATGCTGGAAATGAACGAAGGCATGCTGGATGCCCTGCGCCGCAAAGACCTGTCCGGATTTACCCGCGAAGCCCGCAGCAGCCGCCTGTACCGTCCGCTGGGCCTGTGTGCCATGGATTTTGCTCTGCAAGGTATCACCACCCTGGAAGAAGTGGCCAAAGTAGCCGCGACCTCCGCAGGCGACATTCCCCTGAAAGACGTGCCTTTGCTCTCGCAAACTCGCGACACAGACGCGAAGGCTGATGGGCAAAGTGGGGGAGGCACCTGATGCAGTTCAGTTACCGGGGTAAAGACCGCAAGGGCAACGTGCACCAGGGCGATCTGTCAGCGCCGAGCCCAGAAGCCGCGGCGACTGAGCTTATGCAGCGGGGTATTACGCCGCTGTCTATCCGCGAGCAGGACCAAAGCGAATCGGTGATGGCGCAGTTGAACAACCTGCCAATTTTTCGCAAAAAAATCACCGTAGACGAACTGATCGTGTTCTGCCGCCAAATGCACGCGCTCACCAAAGCCGGCATTCCGCTGATACAAACCCTGCGCGGGCTGGCAGACACCAGCCGCTCCCCGGCGGTGTGCGAGGTGCTGAACGACGTCACCGACCGGCTGGAAGGAGGCTCTACCATGGCTACCTCTATGCAGGCCCACCCAAAGGTGTTTTCCGAATTGTTCATCGCCATGATTCACGTGGGTGAAAATACCGGGCGACTGGACAACGCCTTTAAGCGCCTGTCGAGCATTCTGGAACTGGAGCGCGACACCAAGCGCCGCCTAACACAGGCCATGCGTTATCCCACATTTGTAATGATTGCATTACTTGGTGCCTTAATGGTGGTAAACTTTCTGGTGATCCCAAAGTTTGCCTCTGTGTTCAGCAAACTGGGCGCAGACCTGCCGTTTCTAACCCAAGTATTGGTAGGCACTTCCAACTTTCTTCTGAGTTACTGGTACATCCTGTTGTTTAGCCTAGCCGCCACCATGGTGTTAATACGCCGGTGGAAACACACCAAGCAAGGCGAGCTAACCTGGGACCGGTACAAACTAAAAGTGCCCATCATCGGCCCGCTGTTGGAACTCATCACCCTCAGCCGGTTCGCCCGCAACTTCGCCAGCATGCTGTCGGCGGGGATGCCCGTAACCATTGCGCTTACCGTGGTGTCAGACACCACTGACAACGCCTGGATATCCAAACACATTAAAGACATGCGAATCGGGATTGAACGTGGCGAAAGCCTGTTGCGCACAGCTCGCCAAAGCAACATGTTCACACCGTTGATTCTGCAAATGATTGCCGTTGGTGAAGAAACAGGCGCCGTAGACGACATGTTAATAAACGTGGCTGATTTTTACGACGAAGACGTAGATTACAGCCTGACACAGCTGTCAGATTCTATCGAACCGATATTAATTGTGGCCATGGGTGTGCTGGTGCTGATTCTGGCGCTGGGCGTGTTTTTGCCGATCTGGGATTTGGGCGCCGCGTCTATGGGCCGTTGAACATCGCGCAGCGCAACATAATGCTACACAACAATGCGCCCAAAGCTGGCACCATACACAACACGCACACACCAAAAAGACGTCGGTGCAAAGGGCAGGGCAACAGAGTGAAACAACATCAAGGTTTCACCCTGATTGAATTGGTGGTGGTGGTCACCATTGTGGCAATACTTTCTGTGTTCGCGTTTCCGCGTTTCGCGAAGCTTTCAGATCATGCGCACAGGGCCAGTGTTCGCGCAACGGCAGGGGCGCTGGCCGCCGGTATAACACTCACCAAAGCCCAGTGGTTAGCCAATGGCCTGACCGCCGCGGCAGAAAATATTCAAGGCTTTGGCAATGACAATGTTGAAGTTAGTGAAGACGGTTGGCCCGTCGCAACCAGTGGGCCAGCTGACACCACTATGACGGTTGTTCGCTGCAGGGAAGTCTGGGCCGGTGTTTTGCAATCGAATGCACCCACAATCATGGGCCCGGAAGCGGATTACAAGGTGACAGTTTCCGCTGGAAACTGTGTCTTCACGTACCAGCTGGACGGACTGGGCAGCAATACGATGTACAACGCCGGTAACGGCGAAGTTTTAACAGCAATTTACCGATAAACCGAATCAAAACCCGAAAAGGAACATAGTTATGAAGGCAATGGCAGCAATGAATTCAATGGTATCCACAAAAGAAAAAGGTTTTACCCTGATCGAACTGGTCATGGTCATCGTGATTCTGGGTGTTCTGGCGGCGTTTGCACTGCCAAGATTTGCGGATTTAGGTAGTGATGCTGAGAATGCTTCGATCGAAGGCGCTCGTGGCAGTGTTAGCTCTGCAATGGGCATTGTACGGTCGGCAGCCCTTGCCTCAAGGAAAGAAGGCACTACGACTCCTGCAACACCTGCCGAAGATGGAACCGATGTTGTTATTCTGGAAGGGAAACCGATCAGCCTGACTAACGGCTATCTCGCAGCCGCATCTTTAAAAGATGCAGCTCAACTGGGAGATTTTGCAATAGGCACCGGTGGGGATTATGTCGCTACTGAAGCAATAGAAGGCAAGCCCTGCTTCAATTTTACTGAATCTACCAACCTGGAAACTCCGTCAGCAGTGTCCGAGATTGGCGCAATGAATGGGGCGGATCCCATTGCCTGTGTTCTATAAAAGCCTGATAACTATCAGGCTGACTTTTGGGAGTGGATTAGCGTGAGCACAATCTGACAGACCTGATCACCGATCTAACCCGACCTACGTTTTATAAGTGGAAGCAGCCGGGAATACGGGAGAGGGCATGAGCATAAACAACGCCCGGACTTCATCGGGCTTCACCCTTGTGGAGCTGGTGACGGTCATCATCTTGATCGGCATACTCTCTGCACTTGGCGTTGGGCTGTTTGCCAGAAGCTCTGCCTTCTCCCCCCTGCTGGTCACCCAGCAACTCCAGTCCGCCACGCTGCTGGCACAGCAGGCCGCGTTGGCGGGCAACCCTTTTAACTTTGTTCGCATTCAACAGACTGCTGGCGCATTTCAATTTGAAGCCGCCGGCTCAGAATTCTCGATCCCTCGACAAGGTTCTACGCTGAAATACAGTGCCAACGGCGCTGACAATTTTGTGTCCTTACCCCCAGATCCAGAGGGAGTCAAAATTTATTTTGACTCCCTCGCACGTGTGGCTCCGCCTTACAAACGCCAGAATATCGACTTCAAAATAACGGGCGACAGCGGAATAACGGACGATAGCGAATTTAATCTTTGCCTCAGTTCTCTTGGTGCCGTCTATCAAGGCCGCTGCCAACAATGAAGAGGCAACGTGGTACTACCCTGATCGAATTGGTGATGACCATCGTCATCATCGGTGTGGCCGTTGCCGGTGTGGTGGGTGCTTTTTCCCTGATGGCCGGCCGCAGCGCCGATCCACTAAACCAGAGTCGCGCGATCGCGCTATCACAGCTGTACATGGATGAAATTCTCGCCAAGCAGTTCGCCCATAAATCCCCCTTAGGCGGTGGAACCGTGAATACCTCAAAGGCAGACTGTTCAAATATCGGAGTTGATGACATCGGCGTTGATGACGAAAGCCGGTCTACGTTCAACGATGTGGACGATTACGATGTTCTTGATGATTATCCACCTAAAAACAGTGAAGAAGACTCGCTCAACGGCTATTCAAGCTTCCGCGTTTCCATCTCTGTGCAGTGCGCCGGAAATGATATTGATGCGCTTGCTCAAAACCATCAAACCAAACGCATCGACATAACCATCACTGATCCCTCTGGCAATGACTATCTGTTCAGCGCTTACCGGGGAAACTTCTGATGCCGCGGCAACAAGGTTTTACGCTGGTAGAACTGGTGATGGTGATTGTTCTACTGGGCATCGTCGCCACGATTTCCACGCAATTTGTAAGCTTTTCCGTTCGAGGTGCAATTGATTTGGGTGACCGGCAGCAGCGTGCTCTGCAGGGGGTGGTAATCAGTGAGCAAATTACCCGCGAGCTTCGTGGGGCTTTTCCGTTATCCGTCAGGGGCAACGATGAGTGCCTGGAATGGCTGCCTATATTAGGCGCAACCGCGTACACCTCTCTTCCAGCAGATTCACCTACAGTCAATATTCGGCCGTTTGGCAAAGCAATAGAAGCAGGTGCCCGCTTGATTGTGTATGGCTACGGCCCGCAAAAGCAGTTGTACGAAACGGGTAGTTCAGTCCCAAACCCCGGGCCTGTTTCACCTAAAATAGAAAAGGTTGAATTCGACGCAGAAAAAGTGTCTCTCGTTGCAAATCACCGTTTTAACGCGCGCTCCCCCCAGAAAAGACTCTACGCCGTGGGTGGCCCTGTGAGCGTGTGCCGGAGTGATGATCGGCAATGGTTGTACCGTTACAGCAACTATAACAGCCTGACTACGGAGCAGCCCACAACCCTGGCATTGGCGGCGTTGGCGCAGACGTCCGCCCTAACTCGCGAAGTGATGAGTGCCAATCTTGATCCAGAAAATTCGTTGGCATGGCGGGTAACGCCGCCATCATTCAAACGCGCCGCCGTTGTAAGTTTTGCCTTCACTCTGAAGGCTCAGAACAGCAACGAAACCACCCGCGTCAGCCAAGAGGTACACATCCGCAATGTACCCTGAACAGCCGCTTTCGAAACAAACCGGCGCCGGCCTGCCCATCGCCATATTCATCGTTACGGTGCTGTCGCTGATCGTATTGAGTATGAGCCAGCTGCAGCAAAGCGCCGGCAAAGCCATCAGCCTGCAAATTCAGTCCCAGCGGGCGTTTTTTGCGGCGGAAAGTGGGGCACAGTTGGTCCTAGCTCGCATAATGCCGGCGGATAAAAGCGACCCGGTAACCTGTCCTGAGACACTCCCTGACCCTATTGACGTTTCTTTTTCTGCGGGAGGGTTAGCAAATTGCACGGCATCCATTAGCTGCAAGGCCCTCAATCCCGTTGTCACCATTGAAAGTAACGGCAGTTGCGGTGCAGGGATTGACATGGCATCACGAACCGTAAAGATCAGTTTGCGATGAGAATCACGCTGTTTTTAACAACAATGCTCCTGGTTGGGTTTGTGGCCCAATCCCGTGCACAAGCGGCTCTACCACCGCTGCTGGAACCACCCCTAGACAACCTGACGATTTATTCTGGCGCCGCCATAACCATGGGCGCGAGTTCAATCGTTAGTGGCAATATTCAGGTGAACGCCGCTGCAACGCTCGGCGCGAGTTCCATCGTTGGTGGTTATATTGTAGCCGGAGCCGCTGTAACGCTCGGCGCCACTGTAAAAGTCGATGGCTATATTGAGGCTCGTGACGCCGGAACGGTTGGAGCGGATTCAACGATCGGTGGCCACCTTACAACTGGAGACGCCGCAACGCTGGGCGCCAATACCATTGACGGTAATATTATGGTGGGCGGCAACCTTACGGCGGGCGCCGCCATACTGGTTGGTGCCAAAGCCGTGATCGCAGGCAACCTCAGGTCTGGCGCCGCCGCATCCGCAGACCTCGGCGCCGACGCCATAGTCGGTGGCAATGCTATCGCCGGAACCGCCCTAACACTCGGCGCCGGTGCAAAAGTCGGCACAAATCCACTTTCTGATGGCCATGCTCAGGCCGGAACCGGCGCTCTAATGCTTGGCGTGAAAGCAGCAGTGGCAGGCAATGCCAGAGCTGGAACCAGCGTCACGCTCGCCGCTGGAGCAAGTGTGGGTGGCAATATTACAGAGGGGAGTATTGAGCAGTTTACTAACGCCGCTAAGAAGCCCATCGATGATCAAAGTGCACAACTTGTGCAGGTGCGAGCAGAACTGGCCGCAATGGCGGCACCCGCGGGAAACGAACTTCCTACGTCCTTGACCGTAAGCAAAACGCTCAAAGCTGGCGTTTATCATACAGCGGAACTATCGACCACGGCGGGCATCACCCTCACATTTGATGGCGAAGGTGAGGATGGCCATTGGCTTATCAATAGCGATTCCTTTGTTGCCTTTGGTGCGAACACCAAAATAGTATTGCAAGATGTAACCCGTAATAGCACGATTACCTGGAATGCAGGAGGCTACATAGACGCAGGTGCAAGCTCGAATCTGATAGGTACTTTTTTTGCTGGATCCTATATCCTCACCGGGGAATCTACTACGCTGAAAGGCGTTGGTCGTTCGTGTGGTGGTCTGTTTGCCACTACGGGAGCTGTCACCTTAGGCGCAAGTAACACAATTGGCACGGTTGATTGCACGGCTCCGCCAACCGCAGAAATAGATCATTTTCAAATAGTTCATGATGGCAAGGGTCTGACCTGTGATCCGGAAACGGTTACCATCAATGCCTGTACCAATGCCTACAATGGGTCTTGTACATTAAGTGATGAAACCGTAACGCTGGATGTTAAAGCAACGGGTTCTGGTTCGGTGACGGATCGCATCAGTTTTACTGGTACAGGCACCGCTCGCATTCCCTATACGCGTGCTGAATCAGCCATTTTATCGTTGGGAAACGCATCGATAGCCGCCATAAACCCAACCGTCTGCTTTAACGGCAGTGAAATCAGCTGCGATCTGATGTTTGCTGAATCCGGTTTTGCCCTGACGATTCCAGATCATATTTCCGGCCAGGAGGTTCAAGTGTCGATCCTGGCGGTGAAAACCGGCGAAAAAGATCCTGGGCAGTGCGTACCAGCGTTTACTGTTAAAAAAGACATTGAGTTCACCACGGTGTACCAGAACCCGGCAACAGGAACACTAGCGGTTGAAAGCGGCGGCGAGTTGCTCAATAGCCATAGCTTGACATTGGATTTTGACGGCTCAGGCGCCGCCAGTTTTCCGGTTCAGTACAAAGATGTAGGCCGTGTTCTGCTGAAAGCCCGGTACCAGGGTGCCGGTGAAGACGCAGGGCTGGAGCTGCTCGGCGAAGGTACGTTTGTGGCTCGCCCGGATCATTTTAAGCTAGCCATACCGGGGAACAAGGCCGCAACTTCGGTGCAGGATGGCAATGCTTTTGTGGCTGCCGGTCAGGATTTTGAAATTCGGGTATCGTCAATCAACGCTCTTGGCAATGTGACGGCCAATTTTGGCCGGGAAACTCCGGCTGAATCTGTCCAGCTGAAGACAGCGCTGGTGGCCCCTGCCGATGGCGACTCGCCGCCGTTAGCCGGTGCGTTTGGTGCGTTCGGTGAGGATTGCAGCGGTGATGTGACTACCGGGGGCAAGGCATGCGGTCAGTTTCAGTGGCCCGAGGTGGGTATTATCAGCATTATGCCATCGCTCCTGAGCGGTCGTTATCTGGGCACTGCCGATGTAGTCGGAGACCAGGTTGCGCACGTGGGCCGTTTTATCCCAGACCGGTTCAATATTGTGGTTGCTGAACACGGTGAGGTAGAGCCTTATTGCACGGCTTCCACGGCTTTTGCTTACATGGGACAGAATCTGCACTGGAAAACAGGCGTGCAACCGATGTTTACATTGGAAGCCTGGAACGCCAGCGGCGACGTGACCCGCAATTACACACTGGGCAATTTTCAACGCTTGTTGGCCACTGATCTGGTGCGCACTGCGGGAAACTCGGATGTTGCAGCCGTTGATGCTGCGGGCAACCTTTTCCCGGTATCCACAACTCTGGAGCTGGGCGACTTGTCAGTTATTGGCCGTGGCCGATTGCAGTATCTTTTTTCGCTTGATGACGAGATCACTTATAGCAAAACCACCCAAGCCCGTGTCCCGCCACTGGCTCCGGACTATCGCATCGAGTTGACCGGGCTGGCCGACGCCGACGGGGTCACTTCGCCGCAACTGCCGGTGGTTCTGGCTCCGGCGTTTCCACTGGAAATGCGCTATGGCCGCTTGCAGGTAGAAAATGCCTACGGCCCGGAAACCTCCAACCTGGAAATGCCGTTCCAGGCCGAGTTCTACACGGCCAATGGCTTTGTTATCAATAGCGCGGATGGGTGCTGGCGTTACAATACGGCCGCGGATGTTGCGTTAGACCAAAGTGATCTTAGCGGCGGCAATACAGCCGTCATCGGAACATCCGGAACCCTCTTGGCAGGTGCTGCTGAGGAAGACAAACAACTCACTTTGAAGGCGCCGGGCGCCAACAACCAGGGCGGTGTGGTTGCCACCTTCGCGGTGCCGCTGTGGCTGCAGGGCGACTGGGATCAGGATGACTTGCTGGAAAACCCCCGCGCCACCGCCACCTTCGGCGTCTACCGCGGCAACGACCGCGTTATCTATTGGCGCGAATTGCTGAGGAACTAACCCTGCCTCCGGGGACGGATTTCAAATCCGTCCCCAACCCCTGCCTCCGGGGACGGATTTCAAATCCGTCCCCTTCCTCTATGTTGACTGCAACTCCAAATCGGCGCAGCAGGCTTGCACGAACCCGAGCACCGTCGCAGCGTCAAAGTGCGCAGCGGGCAGGCTCGGGATATAGCCGATTTCTTCGAACCGGCGGCTGTCGATCTCGCTTTTCAGGCGCAATGCCATCCATTGATCGTTAAATAGGCGGGTGTTCACCCTGGAGGCATAACGCAGTTGCACGTCTTTGTGCCGGGGGTCGGCGGCAATGATCGCAAAGCGTTCCTGCACTCGAAACGGTTCGCCTTCGAGTACCTGCACGAAATAGCCGTCCAGGAACAGCAGCGCTTATGAAAAGACGATGCGGAGGCGTTCCTGAGTCAGCTGCACCAGAGGTTGGATCGCTTTGGACTGTTGCTCAACAAGGACAAGACGAAGCTCATCCGCTTTGGACGCTTTGCCCGGAAGGACTGTGCGACAGCAGGGCGACCAAAGCCTGAGTCGTTCGATTTTCTGGGGTTCACGCACAGCTGTGCAGTCCTGCGTGATAGACGGACGTTCATGTTGCTGCGGCAAACATCTGTGAGCCGCTTTCACACGGAACTTGGAAAGCTCTGGATGAAGGCGTTACGGCGCCGCAGCCAGCGCTACCGTCTCGTGTGGGCGCGCTTCGGTCATTTCTTGCGAGACGCGCTGCCACAACCCAGAGTTGTGCATCCTTGGCCAAACAAACGATTTGACGGTATACACTCAAGATAGGAGCCGTATGCGTGAGTAGCGCACGTACGGATCTGTGCAGGGGGTGTCGGGTGACCGGCATTCCTACTGCGACCAACTGGAAGGCAGAGCTTGACGAAGATAATCGCGGCGAGTTCAGTTTTCTGGTTTGGTCTCAAAAGCAGCTCAGAATGGATATTCTCAATGAGATAGCACTACAGGAGTGGTTATGGCGGAAAATAATGTATGGAGTTCGTGGTATTCCTTTTCAGATTTGTACGAGTACTACGGCTTGATTGACGATACGAATGGGATTAATCGTTCTAGAATGAAGCTCAGTTACCTAGGGTCTGTTTACAATTCACATTGGTAGCCAGAGAAATGCGCAAGCCAGAGACACAATGCTCTCATAATTTCGAGCCCCTTGTTTCCCTTTATCGAGTTTTTCCTTCTGGGGATAATAACGCTCATTCCGAGGGCTTCTCCCTTGTCACGTATTATCTGGTTGTCGTAGCCTTTATCCGCTATGAGCACCTGCGCAGCGTCAATTTTTTCGATGAGTGTTGGCGCTTCAGTGCAGTCATTGATGTGACCGCCTGTAATGGTGAATGCCTCTGGCAGGCCGTAAGCATTCACC
>Ga0136560_1001187_pt1 | contig 13334 bp, 21 predicted proteins | sample AntRauMeHopE1497_FD_104925 | JGI IMG/M metagenome (GOLD analysis project Ga0136560, IMG submission 104925) | Saline lake microbial communities from Rauer Islands, Antarctica - Metagenome Hop E1 #497 | ecosystem: Environmental > Aquatic > Non-marine Saline and Alkaline > Saline | place... | reverse complement strand
GAGGGACACGGGGAAGGCAGGCAAGGGTAAGAGGGACACGGGGAAGGCAGGCAAGGGTAAGAGGGACACGGGGAAGGCAGGCAAGGGTAAGAGGGACACGGGGAAGGCAGGCAAGGGTAAGAGTGACAAGGGAATAGTAGCCGCAAGCGACAAATAGGCGGCCGACGAGAGCTAGGGCAACAGTAACGGTGAAGATTTTTCTCGGGTGGAGGCGATGGATGCTGCCGGAGACCTGGCCTAGATCTTGATGTTGCGAGGCTGTGTCGACGACCCTCTACCCAGCTATGCGATGGAAGACGAGGATGCATTGCTTGGAAGCGGCATTGCCCCTAGCATTCTTGACCTGCTAGATGCATCCACGATTACCCGACTCGACAATGGGGAGTCTATGCTGCAAGGCAGAGGACTGCTCATCGGTCACGTGAAGCAGCAAGCCAAAAAGCAGCAATCACAGGAGGATATACACGACGAACGAGGTCGAGGTAAGGGCGTGGACGGGGATGCTGGGTTCGATGCTGTAGCTGCAGCAACTGGTGGCGGGGTGCTTGGGTCTGAAGCTGCAACAGGGACTACAGATCTTCCAGCTGGTGTCGGTCCGATCTGCGACGTCCATCTATCTCTCTTGCCTGTAGACATGGCTTCCTGTCTCTGGTCACACCCTGCCGATGCCTACTCTCTGGGAGCCGCAGCTCATGACGGGATGCCTGGGGCGGCAAGGATACCGCTTGTTCCAGACGCATCCCCCGGTGCGCTATCTTGCCTCGCGCTGGTAGCCCGAGCCACGCTTCTCTCCGTTTGCACCCGATTAGCAGCAGCGCGCGCTGCCAGATCGCAGATGGCAGCTAAATGTTCGAACGACGACGACTCAGAACCGAACACAGCGACAGGATCGTTTGCACGGACCCCGCCTCCACTATTCACGGCTCTAGACGTCGCATCGGCTGTGCTGTCTGTGCTTCGATCAGACGCTGTTGCAGAGACAAAAGACGTATTTTAGGTGCAGCCATGGGCTGCAGATCACTTTGGGGGGCATGTTGGCCACAAATCGGCGCTGCGACACCCCGAGTGTGTCTCCCTACGCTCATACGTAGGCGTGAGTATCGGGCGAGCACTCCGGTGGTGGAAGGTAGAAGGGATGCCCAGTCCTGCCGCCGAGATCCTCGGGCAGTGCGCCTTGGCGGAGCCTGCTATGACCCACATCGTATTTCCAGCTCCTCCACGATCTGATCTCAATCAACAGCCACGTAGCACGGATCTAGCCGCCCGGGACGTCACCATGAGTGCTTCGCTAGGGGCACGGCTGACCATAGATCCACGAAAACCGGCCGCTGCAACAATGGGCTCTCTGCTCGGACTCGCTGCCGACAAGCTAGGCTATAGACGAGACGACATGATGTTCTGTTATAGGGGGCATTTCCTCGACGACGATGGCACGCCGGCGAACAGTGGCGCCGACGTACCTTCATTAGAAGCCACCTGGTGTCTCATCCCTACCCCTGTGCTTCAATCAATAGCTGCCACACACCCAGGAAATAGCGGTGCAGAGTAGGCAGTCGGTAGCCCCATTGGTGACAGCACGCCCAATCACGACTATGGATCCATGTCTGGCCCCTCTAGACTCGGAGCAGGCGGTCCTCTCCTGAAGGCATCCGAATCAGTCCTTCGTGCGCTTAAGCTCGAGCATGCGCGCTTGCATGCAGCTGGTTCTGGTTCTGCTAGTGGGCATGCTCGCGAAGGTGCCACAGATTCACCCGTTATGGCTAGGGAGGTTGATTTCGATTGGGACGATGAAGATGTTGGTCTGTCATAGAACTGGTCTTGTGTTGAAGAGCCACAAAGCCTGACTTACATGCAAGACCTCATTAAGCCAGTGCAGACTCTCGAGCCTGAGGAGCTATGGGACATTGCTCGTTAGGCCTCGGACCCGAAGGCCAATAAACGAAAGAGACGTAGTTCCATCGTAGCTAGGGTGCGGCGACAGCTGCCAACAGACACTGAGATCGCCACAGGTGCGCTGCTGATCGCATTGCATTCAATCGCGCCTCCGATTGCCCGGCGCTCGCTGCGTGTGGCGGCCTCCAGCGGCACAGGAAGTGCTTCTCGTGAGCATCCTGGTGCTGCAGGCCCTGTGGCTGAACTGGCAGCATGGCGGTTGGATGATGCGGATGCTGAAGAGCTCGGGGTGTCTCGTCATGAAGTTGCTGTAGAACTGGGCTCAACACAGCAGGCTCAGCTGCAGCCCACCGATTACAGCGATGCAGTTGCCGGTGCATCGGACCAATCGCAGCATGAGCCGACGTCTCCATCTAGGTAGCGTGCAGTTAGTGAGTTCCTCGGTGGATCCGGCAGTTCGTAGCACCTCCTTCAGCGCCGGGCACGGACCCCTACAGAAATTGGAGGCCCTGGGCAGAGGCCGTACGGTGAGGCGATGGGCTCAGATCCGGGTGTTTTCGCCGAACCTACGCTCCTCATGAATGCTTCGTCCTTGGCAAAGCCAGCGATAGGGAGTGAGGGTCCGTGCTTTGCCGATCCATCGGCACTCTTTGGGTTCGTGGCCATGCTCAAGCGACACATGGCTTACGGTAGCTGCCTGCAAGATATTTGGAGCGCTAATCACGCACTAGATCGCACGCGCTGCAAGCGACTTGCATTTGGTCCTGCAGTCGATGAATCTGAGAACAAAGACGTATCCATATCCAGTGGGATGAACCCGAACTCAGCGCATGGGCTGTGCATAGATGACATGGCAGGCACCGCCATCGACGTTCTGGCAACGTCTCCGCCTCCAGGGTGGAACGGCCCCGACTCAGCGGAGGAGGGGAAGAGTTCCGATAGATATTCCGCGACCGCTTCCGGATTTCACCCGTCGGATCGCCCCATAGGCGACGATATTGGGCAGCTTGATTCATCTTCATAGGCAGAAGTGGACGGTATCAATACTTCGAGCCGTAGGATCGACAACGGAGCAAGTCTCTAGGGAGGACGCTGGGATCCTATTCGCTCTGCAAATCGGCAGAAGCTTCTTTAGCATAAGCTTCGTCAGCGAGCGTATCTCCGCAATCGACGCCTTGCTCGGTATGGATTCGTTGGGGACGAAGAAAGTGAGCGCATACGACCTGGGCAACCAACAAGTTCCACGCAAGCAGTGGCAATGCAGCTCTACGACCTGCTCGGGGGAACTCGCAGAGCAGATGCAGGCGCAGTTGCGAGCACTTTGCCTCGAGTGAAAGCTACCGCCACCGCAGCCGCTGTGAACACGGTTGTCACGGCGGCTGCGTGGAGACAGACCGCACTTACTTCTCACGCATGTAGTTAGATTTCAGGAGAGCTATCTCGGCTCCGAATGTGCACCCGAGTGCTAGCCGTGCTTGGAGGGCTAGCTGCTATGTGGAAGGACGAGAGTGCCGTCGGAGGAGTTAAGAGGGCGGTGACAGAGCGCGCTGATCGCAAAGCCACTCGCCACGGCAACGTGATTCGACTGCGCGACCAGCGTGCACTTCGCTCATAGCATAGGCGTGTGGCCCGAGTGCACTCTCTGCTTCGTGCCCGTGCTCATGCCGAAGACAAGGCTGCGCGAAAGGAGTAGGAGGAGCGATGGGCTGCTGCAGCGAGGCAAGCTGGTCATGCTAGTCAAAGCACGTTGCGAACCGGGCTCGTGCTAGCTTCAAAGGCACAGGGCGAGCAGATGCAGCTGAAAGAACAGGAGCTGAAAATCAAGAAACAGGCGTATCTATCAAGGCTTCGTCGAGCAGGACTGTCAGCGCCAGATGCAGAAGCAGCAGGTGTGCAACAAGATGGTAAGAATGAAAGTATGCTGGATGACGAGTAGCTTGCAGCTGCCAGAGAACACATGGAGCTGCTAGAAACGCAGCTTCGGTAGCAGCTGGAGCACCCTGCTGCTGCTGACCTTCGATCTGCAGCCTTCGGTGCTCCAGCCTCTGGCACTCAGATGTTCACCAGAGGCGGTGCATATCGAGCCGCGGGAACTGTCGATGCGATCGTGCCGCCTCCCTGGCAGCGCTAGGATGAAGGAAGAGGCCTAGCCAGGGAACACTACCGCGAGAATGGTCGTCGATATGGACCTCCCACACGTCGAAGGCAAGCACGAGCAGGTTCTCACCGGCCGAAGCGCATCACCGGAGCCGGAGCTGTGAAGCGAAGCAGCGATGGAGGAGAAGCAGAGGTAGGTGACCTATATGTGGGTGGATAGTTACAGACAGAGATCAGCCCAGAGCAGGCTGTCAAGAGTCAAGGCAACGATGGTGCACGGCGCAAGCGATCCAAGAAGAAGCAAACGGCAAAATCTGTTGAAGATGGGCCAACACACGAGCAGGTTGCTCGAGTTCCCGTACCTGCCGCGGCAGGAGGTGCACGTGCATTGCACGGTGGCGCATCCACTGATGACGACGCAATGCCTGCGAGGAGCGGGGCTGATGTCCCCGTGATCACGACGACCGGAGCAGTCGTGAGGCATCGAGCGAGACGCGAGGTGCAAGGAGCAGATGGCTAGATAATTGCCGGAGGCTCTGCATTCTTCGTTGGGCCCGGCCGCGCTGCAGCGGATGATCGCAGTCGTTCCGGGTAGCATCAGGGATCAGAGATACTGGGCAAAGCGAGGAAAAGCAAGTATCGCTCGCAGCAAACTTCAGTTCTGAAGTACTTGTATGGCGCGCAAAACGCCTAGATCCCTCTGGCAGCGTCCGCATGGGAACCATCGAAGAAGAAGAAGAAGAGGCGCGGTGCCAGGAATCGGAATCAAAAACCAGCGCAAGGCAGCAGTAATAGGACGGCCAACGACAAAGGCGAACGAACACACGCAGTGCCTGCTCGTAAGCATACCCAAGTCTCTGGGAACAAGGAGCTTGTAGAACCCTCCACGGACGACGGAGCAGAGTCATCTCCAGCTGAGACTCAATCTCGTCCGAGCAACCGCCACGGTAGTCGTCGAGACGTGCTCGCAGCTGCCGCTGCTGCCATCGTTTCTGGTGATGCGAGAGGGCAAGAACAAGCCCCTGCCCTAGGATCAGTCACTGACGATGCCCCAGTAGGTGACCATAGCAGCCTCTTGACTGAGTTTGATCAGCAAGCGGCTGATCAGGCTGCAGTCGCAGACCTTGGAGTGGATGGGATGAAGGGGCAGTAGCAGAGGTCAGGGAACAATGTGTCGGATGTAGAACACCTCGTGCCGCGGCCTCCTGCGGAGAGACAACCATACAAAGGAAGATCGCAACCTCGGGGCGTTCATCGTGGCCGGACGGTCCGAGAATCGAAAGAGTCTCAGAAACCGCATACTGACCTGCTGGACGCTTAGATGCCACGTCGGTCTACCAGTTCCAAGGGTGCTGTGGCTGGCAAACAATCGAAACCGAAATCGAAGTCAAAGCCGAAACCGAAGGCATCTGCAAAGTCGGCTAGGCCTTAGCAGCCCAGAAGCAAAGCTGCAATCAAAGCCAGCGCAGAGCTGGAAGAACACCAGCCTCCTACAGTGGTCGGATCAGCGAGCGCAGCACCCGCTGCTGCTGCTGGGCCTCGCGCTCGTCGTGTCGTGAGGCAGCACGGAAACCTGAACACCCATCAAAAGGTGAAATCACCCTCATCAAGGTCACCCAGGAGCACCGCTGCCTCCAAGAAAAGCCCGCAAGCCAGCCCTCGGTCTGAGTCGAAGGGGGTCTCTCAAAGAGTACCAGCACCAGCACACAAAATCTAGCCCAAGCGGACAGCAGGTAATAGCTCCCCGAAGCCTTCGCCCTAGAGCGTCGACCCTATGGATGAATAGAGCCAGCAAGCGAGTTTCCGCGCGCGGAAGATGCCCTCCTTCGTTAAGAAGCCCGTTGTATCTGCATCAGCGACCAAGTCGGAGTCTCTTCGAATGAAGAGGATTGAGTCGATGAGAGACAATCATGCTAAATCGCCGCTTGCGCTGCCAAAGGCAAACACGTTTAAGTCAGGGAGCCCAACCCGATCGAACGGTGACAGCGTGGCTCAAGAAGTCACTTCTGTTAGAGCAGTAGCTGGCAAGCAGCCTGTACTGTCACGCAAGCAGTCCAAAACAAAGAAAAAGCTGACAAAGACGAAGGCAACTGCTTCGGCTGTGGCGCTGGGCATTGACACACCCGAGACCTCGGCGAATCACGATGGCGCAGTCAGCGATGGAGAAGAAAATGAAGGAGTTGAAGGTGGAACTAGCAAAGGTGGTGGATCTAGATATGCAGGTCGAGCTGGCAGCTACAGTAGTGATGAGGATGGTCAAGACGACGAAAGTATCGTCGATCGCGCCAAGCAGCTTCGAGACGAGGTTGTTCGTCAAAGTGATCCAGGAATGACAAAGCAACTGAAGGAGCACGAGGAAGACCACCGGAAACACAAGAAGACGGCCGTGGATGTTCAGGTGGAGGAGGGCGTGGGCACAGAGGTGGAGTCGGCTGTAGAGAGTGGCAAGGATGGAGGAGCGAATACGGCACCAATGGCATCGGTTGATATCCCTGCTCGGCTGCGCAGTGGTCCAGACACTGGCAGTGGCAGTGGTGTAGACAGTGGCAGTGGCAGTGGTCCAGACACTGGCAGTGGCGACCACGCATCCAACTCGGAAGACACGGTGATGGAAACACCTGCATCAAGCCTTCCAAGCAATAGTGCCCAGATGCTGTCTCCCTCGGTGCGTATCCCCCCTGACTCGAACGCAGCTTCCAACAGCTCTGAAGGTGAAGGCGAGGGGGCGGTATCAGAGACACCTGCACTGCCTAAAGACAAGGAGTCGAACGCCGCCGCTCCGGTGGACGAAGACGGGAGTGCAGTAGCAGTTAATGACGCCTCGATGCTCTCTGGCAGTTCTTCGTCTTCATCTACCAGTGGCAGTGGCAGTAGCAGCGGGAGCGACAGCGGCGCAAGCAGTGAGTCGGAGGATGTAGGTGCAGAAGAACGTCTACCCAAGGCGAGCCCACAGCGTGTCGAAGGGACAGAATCAGGGACACCTGACGCCGCCATGATGCCGCCTGCTCCCCGTTCTAGCAAGGAGAGTGGGAAGAGCGACGCTGGCAGCGAGCTAAGCATATCGGATGATGATAGTGATGATGAGTGACGCATTGAATGACTGACTGCTTCTTGGCTAGCTCTGGCTTCAAATCTGACCATGAGCAAAAATTGTGCCTGTGCATGAATCACGACTAACGCGTCAATGCACAAGAAGGACGCACCAAGCCACCACGAAAGCAGCGCGCGCCGCATGAATATATACGAAATCGCAGCTAGTATGCTTTGCATAGGCCAGTTATCTGCATCACAGCCACCCTCCCAGGCTGACAAAGTGCCACGAACAGGCCGATGAGACAAGCTATAGCTGGGGTACCCACGCTGTATCAGAGAGTACTAACTCGCAGGGCGGGGCATCATTCGTCCTTCTTGCCCTCCCCCTCATGGGCGGCACCGGCATCTGATGCCTCGGCGAGCTTGCTGGCCACCTCGTAGTTGAGCGTGGTGGTCTTACCGTCCTCGTACCAGCACACGTCTCCGCCGGTGGGCGCGCACCGGCACTTCTAGATGGAACGGACTGTGGCCAGCTCCATGTTGGAGTAATCCTTTAGCCTATATTTCTGGAAATCCTTCCAGCCCTCAAGGATCTCGGTCGCCTTGACCGCGTTGTAGAACGGCATCTCGCTGAAAAGATGGTGCACAACGTGCGAATCAGAGATGTGATGGAAAAGCTCATCGCGGAGCCAGCCCCAGGACCGGTCCACTGTCGCGAGGGCGCCGCGCAAGAAAGTGAACTCGCCCCGGTGCCAGTGCGGAACATACGTGTCCGTGTGCTGGAGGAGCGTGATCGAAATCAAGTAGGCATTGCATAGCATGTATGGAACGATGTAGTATGCCAGCACGGGGATCGGACCCCACACGATGGCAGAGGCTACGATTGCTCCTGCTGCCGCGAGCCACCACATGACAGATTCCCTCACGTCGCCTCGCTCTCTCGACGCAAAGAGAGCGGAGTTGGCGTCGAAGTGGCTGTTTGGCACATTCTTGTGCTTGTCTGGGCCCCAGATATTGAGGAACAAGTAGCTCGGCCAGCCAAAGGTGAGAACCTTTATTGTCTCGATACAGGCGTTGATGGGGGTTGTTTCGAATGCCTCGTGCATTGCATGCTGGTGCCCCTTGCCTGCGGCGTCGTTCGACTTCGCCTCCTTGGCTGCCTTCGCTGAGTCATATGAATACGGGTTGTACACTGCATCATCCTCCACGCTGTTGGTGTTTGCGTGGTGGTGTGAATGCGTGATGCGCCAGCTGTGGTAGGGAACAAGCAGGGCGGAGTGAAGCAGATGCCCCACGAGGTTGTTTACCCACTGGTACTTGGAGAAGGCTCGGTGGCCACACTCGTGAGCGAGGATCCACATCCCCACGAACACGCAGCCTTGGAGATTCCTGCAGTAACAAAAACATGTTGGAATCATTCCCGGTTTCCGTTCGGGTTTGCCGCAGCAGATTTGGCTCAATTGGTAACAATATTTACTGACTCACCAGTAAGCAAGCCATCCTACAGGCTACACGAAACTAGGCAACACTTCAATGTAAGACGCCAGTGCTCCAAGGACTGCAACAAATACCAGGTCTCTTATGAGATAACCAATGGCATGGGCCAGGCTTGGCTCAAACAGGTCAACTCCATTGCTCTGGCTCTTGATATAGTTGCGGACGTCAGCCAGCGTGAACGGCGGGGGATCGACACATTGTGGACCTGGTTGCCAAGGCTAGCTCTTCTGGGGTCGATTTATTTCAACAGGGTGAACTTTTAATGGGCTGGTCGCTTTCTTGCCCGATCCCATGCTTTACTTCTGAGAGCAAAGGAACTGAATGAGAGAACGAACCAACGACATGCATGCAGGGCACCTCATAGTTGCACACACCCAAGAGTTCTGCGTTAAGCACAATCCGTATGTTAGCTTCGACACATGCAGCAATAGCATAGTACTGGGTCTTACCTTGCCTGGGCCCTAGAGACGAGGAAAGATGCGTCGCAGGAGGATGCTGGCTAGTAGTAACGAACGTTCGTTTCGTGGCCACGGAATACGCAAACTCGAGGAATAGTTTTCTTTAGTTTACTCAATTGTTAAAAAGCTGTCGGGAAAATAGGTCGCGCTCTTATTTTATGAATGAGTGAAGTTTAGGATGCATTGCCTCAGAGAGGCAGAAGAAAGCGAGGGAGACGCATGGATAGCAGCCTGAACAACGCAACCTGCAGATCTGCGATTGGATTCAGCCTTGACGACTCGAAAAAAGATGCGGCAATGCCAACCTTAGACTGGAGAGATGGTAAAACTATTTTGACACAGAGCGCCCAGTCGGCATTTCCATTATAGTACGAATGTAAGTGCGTGTCATAATCAATGATCTAGTGGAGAACGCTACTTTTGGAGCTAGAATTTTTCTTCGGAATCATCGATGATTAAACCTAGAGTGCCGCAGTCCTAGAGCACTCAGCTGATACATAGTTACACGCATATGAATCAACATTTCGCGCTGTGCTTGAGCAGGCATGTTTAGGCGTGTTTGGCCTCATGACCAACCCTGCCACGGTCTCGGTTCCTTCCAGAACAGAATGTGCATTCGGAGATTCGGCATATGCCCCCACCACTGGTTGCGGAGCAGAAATAGGCTCCGCTGGTGTGCTTCAAATTCGCGCGGAAGGCCATGATGTGCTCCTCTTCTTGTTCAAGCTGCTCGATGAGTGCCTGTACGCGCAGTCAGGGCTAGGATTCATCGCAAGAGAGGCGCGAGTAGTCGCGCTTGGGCACCCAAAAGGTGCTCTCGAGCGACTGCAAGGGCCCATAATGGCAGGAACAGACGCAGGGGCAGCATTAAGGACTGCTTCGGACTCTGCCGCCGCGCGGCATGCTACTGCTGCTACTACCGCTGCTGCCACTGCTGCTGCTGCTGCTACTGCTGTGGAGCCATCACGTGACATCACCCCACAGAGCAGAGCAGATGCATCGGCTGATAGTGTAGCGAGCATGGCTGCCGATTCTGGTGGCAGTTGCTCATGGTGGGCAGAAGTCGAGCTCAGAGGAGAGCCTCTCGATCTCTCCAAGCACCCTCAGGGAACGGAGGTCAAGGCAATTACGTTCGCACAGATGACCATTGTGCCTCCTGTGATGGCACTCAAGTGCACAGATACCACTTCCAAAGGTGCCAGTATCGTCAGAGTCGAACGCAAGGATACCAGTTTGTCTTCATCTTCTAGTTTATCCGTTCCATCAACCGATGCCGTATTCAAGTCTGGAAGTGTACCGATCGATGCAGCAGGGATGGAAGCCCTATAGACCTAGCGGTGCATGCCACTAGCAAGCGACGCGTCGTTGGTTACAGCTGGGTACGCTGCTCATGTAACTGGCGAGAGGGGATCGAAACCACTGGAACGCCTTGGTGAGAGCAAGCAGCAGGAGAAGGAAAGATTAGGATCTCATGGTGACCCGCTAAACAAGGCCTAGGCAGCGGTCGACTTGCCGGCTGGAGACCCAACACAATGGCACGTGTTTGTTGTGCTAGACATTTAATATTAGCGTCCTGCATTTGAACTATTCCGTTAACTTCATGCATGTGATCCAGTCTACAAGAGGACGAAGAAGTAGACTCTGAAAGGCATATGTTGCGCCTAGACAGATCGACTCCAAATCTAGAATCTACACTCTAGATTCGTTCAACCATCTAGCTCTTGCGATGAATCGCCATCAATATCGTCAGCATCGTTGTGACTGCCACCACCAGCAGCCGCGCCCCCGACACCAGCCGCGCTTTCCCCACTCCGCGCCAACCGTCTCGCTTCAATCTCTTTCTGCCCGAGCAAACTACTTCCATCTGCCCGCAAAGCCCTAGAGAGCGCCGTGAGAGTCATTTGCGCCCTATCACTTGAGCTGTACTAACACTTCACTGCCAGGCGCAACTCACTCAGCGGTGTAGGCGGTTTATCGGTGGACTTGTACTGCGCATCCAAGGCAGGTACTTCATTCTGCAAGAGCGAGTCGTCGCCTCGTCCGATTGAACTATCGATATCACTGGAGCTGAAATAAAGTCTCTTCGCAGCATGAGCTCTAAGGATGCGTTCCACCCATTCCAGATACAGCCCGTTCCTGGCCACGAGCGTCTCCCGCACCTGCCTGTGGAGGCGAGCCTACCTAGCAATGAAAATAGCAGCTTCGAGGGCTGCACTAGGATACTTCGTTTCGTCATCCAACATAGAGTACAGCAGTGGATCTGCGTTCTCATCCGATGTACGCAGGGTGTCTCGCATCTGCTTGTCCCGGCCAGTGATAGCTACCTCAAGCCTCGGCCCCTGCAGGGAATCTGCTACCTGCAGCACTGCGTGAAGGATCTCCTGTGTGATTCCAACCCGTGTGTACGATAGAATCTGGTGCTGGGCTAGTAGCACCGGGAGAATTGGAATCATGGTGAAAGGCCCATCCTACCACACGAGATGCGCCGCCAGTTGTGGAAGGGCATCACGACCTGCGTCTATCTGCAGGCACCTGTTCCAGAACGCCATGTCCGAGAGAATTATACTGGATGAGTCGTCAATGACGTCAAGCGGTCGCACATACCCAGCCAGTTTCGCCTATTCAGCTTGATCGAGCTTGTCAGCGTTCTTAATAGGGGTATCGCGACGTGTCTTGTTGTGATGCTGCACTCGGGTCTGCAAATCCATAGACTTCGCGTGACATGCACGATCAGCCTCGTTCGGTTCCTCGTGCCCGTATGTGACTAAGGTGGGCGGTGAGGATGCCCCTGATACCCTCTGTGCTGGAACACGACACGCGCGAACCAACATAGAGACAGCGCGCAGCAGAGGACCATACTTAGGCTGGTATGACTTGCTCCCCTGAGACGCCGTTCTGGCCTTGGAACGCATCGACCGCCGGGTCCGCAACAGCGATTGAGGCCCCATAAACCAATCCAGTAGTAGTGGTGCCGCTTCCAGACGATCGAGAAGTCTTCGTGGCTCCACGCCGAAATACGCAAACCGCTCTATGACCTCGTGGAACTCATCAAAAAACTTCCAAGCTGGGATCATGGTCTCGCAAACTGTTTCAGATAGCCAGAACTCTATGAAGAGCGAAGACTCAGCCTAAAAGACGTTTTGTTTAACCAGCCGCGTCTTCGGTTCTCCATCTTGTGGTTTCTTCACAATCTCTTTGACGGTCACAGTATCATACTTCTAGTAATCCTATTCCTCATACGGACGCAGGCGAGCAAGAGATTGCACTACCAGAGCAGTGAATCCACTCCTGATGTCCTTGTTAGACACCCTCCCCCACGCATCGATCATATACTAGAGTTTCTGCGGATCCAGCCGGATCCGACGCAAGAACCAAGGAGCAGCAGGAGCAAACCGAGCGAAAAGTCGCCTCAGCGGCCTAAAATAAGACCGTCCGTGCGCGTGGCAAGAGGCGTTCCCATGCACCAGAACCAGTCTTGCATAGGCGACAAGCCACTGTATCGTCCGGAGAGCATCTATCTGCAAGGTTGGGTCAATGGCACCAGAAGTCCCTGTACCGGACATTGCACCTGAGCCCGATGCTCCTGCGGGCCACACTGGGTCATCATGCAGAATGCTTGGCAGGAGAGAGGAGGCGCGCTGTACGTCGTCGTCTGTGAGCGAGAACGGGTCTGCCTATCTAGGCACGATGCCACCTAGCCGTACGCAGGCTCGTGCTACACGCACCATAAAGGCAGACAGCTGGGGGTCGAATGCTTGACGTTGCACCATTTGCTGCTGGTTCTGCTCCTCGATTGCTTTCGACAGCATTTCAGAAGCCTCGCCTTCTCCAGTGCGGGGATCGGCACCAGAGAATGCTTCGCTCAGCTTCGCCTGTGTCGTTGCCAAATCGGTGTATTCTTCAATGTCTTCCTGAGTTCGTTGCTCAGCGGCCGATGGGTTGTGCTCGCGGCCGTTCGATACAGCCTCTGCAACGGCCTGGTCTAGCTCCTGCCTTTCATTCTACACCCTCTCGAACACGTTACAATGCGCGAACGACTTCCTGCGCTCGTACACTAGCATGTAGGCGCTCTGTGTATTTTCCTCCTTGACCGAAGCATAGGTTCCATCTGACAGGCGTTGCTGGACGTCTCGAGAGCCGCCGAAGCACTCGATAGGGATGCGGGAGGCATCAAAGGGAGTGACAAGGTCATCGTTAAATTCCAGCCACTCGCCGCGCCACGTCCCGTCCGTGCCGTCTGCTATAGGCTCTGTCGCTGAGGGGGAAGATTCGTCGGCGTGAGCCGCATCTCCTTCGTGGCCTGAATGCCGCTCGGGACTCTTCTGCTCCTCGACCTCTTCATCATCTTCATCATCG
>Ga0136560_1001186_pt1 | contig 13336 bp, 8 predicted proteins | sample AntRauMeHopE1497_FD_104925 | JGI IMG/M metagenome (GOLD analysis project Ga0136560, IMG submission 104925) | Saline lake microbial communities from Rauer Islands, Antarctica - Metagenome Hop E1 #497 | ecosystem: Environmental > Aquatic > Non-marine Saline and Alkaline > Saline | place... | reverse complement strand
GGGCGGACCGACGACCGGCGGCGGCGCGACGCGATGGCCTGGCGGATGGGGGTGGGCAGCGCCTGCCGAGCCGGGGCGAACTCCTCCTCCTCGTCGTCGTCCTCCTCTTCCTCCTCCACCGGTGCCTGCACGGACGACCGGCGGCGGCGCGACGCGATGGCCTGGCGGATGGGGGTGGGCAGCGCCTGCCGAGCCGGGGCGAACTCCTCCTCCTCGTCATCCTCCTCCTCTTCCTCCTCAGCTGCTGCTGCTGCTGCTGCGGAGTATGACTGACGGCGGCGCTGGATGTCTGAGAGCAGGCGGCGGCGCCTCGCGGAGGAGGGGCGTCCGCCTGCCGACGCGCGACGGGCTGAGCGGGGCGTGGAGACGGCCTTGGTGGCCACCTGCCTGCCCGCGGCGAGGAGCGATGCGGCGGGGGAGGCCGCCCCGGCGGCGCCCTCAAACGTGGCTGCGGCGGCGCGGAGGCCCCGGAGGCCGGCACCGGCGGGCCCCATGGAGCTCGCCCTGCGGGTCAGCTTCGCCGAGCTAGCGGGGGCCTTCTTGGCGGACCCGCCGGGGGTGCCCCGGCGGGCGCTGCGCGGGGTGACCGGCCTCGGGGCCTCGAGCGCCTGGCGCTCGTCCTCCTCCTCCACCGCCTTGAGGAGCATACTGATGCTCCGCGGGTCAAGCGTGGCGGTGGGGTCGGCGACAGGCCCGCGGGGCTCGTCGTCGTCGTCGGCGTCGTCGGCGTCCCTGCCTGCCGACAGCGTGCCGACGCCAGCGTTCACAGCGGCCATGCGACGCTCCTCCGCCTTGTCCCGCGACCCGGGCGCCTCGATATGCGGCGCTGCGCGCAAGAAAGGGACATACGGCTGCATCACGGGCTGCGGCGCGCCGGCTGTGCGGCGAAGCTGCCCGGCCCGTGCCAGACTCACCGTACTGAAACTCCAGGACCCGGTCCGCGATGCTGATGCGGTCGCCGTTGAGCAGCATCCTGGCGCCAGCGACCGCCTCCTCGTTGACGCGAACGAGCCTCCTGGGCCGGGGGACCACGAAGACCTGCGAGCACGCCGGAGAAGCGAATCAGCACCCAAGGCTTGAGCACTGGGAGAGTAGCACCTCGCCATTGGGACTATGACTCAAGCCCGCCCCCACGACGAGCATCGGGCCTCACCGCGGGAATGGACGGCTCAGTAATAATGAGGGCGTGGTATCTCGATACCTGAGGCAGGCGGATTCTGACGTCGCACTCCTCGTTCCTGCGGCCACTCGGCGTGATAGAAAAACGATTTCTTGGGACCAGCGAGCGAGAGGCGGACAGCTGGGGCAGTTTGGCTCGCCGCCGTTGCACGACTCTGACCTGCCGATTGAAAGCTGCTCTTCCACAGGAAGGGATGACCCGCGCTTCCCCTTCCGGCGGATGATAGTGAGCAGCCCCACAGCCTCTGGTGTCATGGCATCGTCGTCCATGCTTGCCCTACGACGGCAGGGAGTGCCGGGAGGGCCTGGCGTGCAATGCAGAGCCGACCGTTGGCCGCGCGAGGGCTGCTCGTGCCACGCTGACAGAATGTGCAGCGACCAACTTGGCATGGGAAGGGGGTATTCGACAGGCGGATTGCGAAGGGAGGGGCACAGACGGGCAGTTTAGGGGATTCCAGCTGGAATTCGTGCCTGGCGGCCACAAGCAGAACGAGGGGAGGCATGTGCGGCTGATTCGGTCATTCGCAAGCGTCAAATGCATCACTCTTATAGCGCTGGGGTGCGGAAGTTTGCCACGAGCGGCGCACACGGGGGCCTGGTAGCTGCCAGCTTGCTTCCGCAGCACGCCCTGCTTCAGCCACACACTGTCGGCCTTCAACGGGAAACCATTGAATGCGCGGTAGCTTATGCACGGTAGTGCTAGCAGTTGCTGCCGTGCACAGCCTTACTGACTGGGCTGGCGTTTCTGCCGCCGGCTGCGCCGAGGCAGGCCGCTCATGCCTCGCGAGCCTCGAGAGCGGCCGGCCCGAGCCAGCCCCCGTTGCAATTGAGTGCTTCGGTGACCCGCATGCTGCTGCTTGTATGGGAACTCTGGCGCTCGCGGACGGCAGGCCCAGCGATGCCCTGGCGCTCTTGGCGGCGGCAGCGTCGCATTTCTCCCGGCTCGGTGCGGATGATAGGGACGCTTCCTTGGCAAGCATGGTGCTGCACAATCTGGGCCTCGCGCACGCTGAGCTGGGGGAGGTGTCCAGCGCGCGGCGGGCGCTCATTGCGGCGATGGGGGCTGCCGGGTTTGACGCCACGGCCCTGCTTCGCGGCAAGGAGGGCTCGGCCGTCAAGGTCCCCGCCGAGGCAGAGGGCTCGCTCCGGGCGCTGGCCCTGCGCGTCCTCCCGGCCGGGCGGGAGCAGCTCCGCGCCCTGCAGGCCGTGGCGCAGCTGCTGCGGCGGTCGCGGGAGGGCCTCTTCACCACCAGGGCCGCGCTGCTCCGCTCCGGCGTGGCGGCGGCTGGCCTTCCCCGGGCCGTGGTGGAGTCCCGCGCGTCGGAGTGCGGCACGAGGATGACAGCGGCTGTGACGTCAGTGCGGCTTGGCGTCCCCGGCGCGTCGCGCGCCGCCATGGCCGCGCTAGAGCGCTGCCCCTGCCACGCCGTGGGGGCGGTCTCGGCCCTGCTCGGCCACTCCCACCCGAGCGAGGCGGCGGTGGTGACAGAGCGGGCGGGGTTCGCGGCAGCGCTCGCCTGGGCCGGTGACCGCCGCACCGGCATCGGGCGGACGGTGCGGCGCTGCGCGGCCGGCGGGGCCCTCCGGAGGGTCGCGTGCGCAGCCACGGCTAAGGCGGCGGTGGGCGGCTTCGGGTTCCTGGCCGGTTATGCGGGCGGCAACGACGTCGTCGTCCGCGGGGCGCTGGCAGCCGCGGTTCGCCTCGTCCTCCCGGGGGCAGACTGTGCCGACGTCGCGGGCTGGGACCCCCCGTCGGCCGGGGGCGGGCCGCGGCCCGGGCGTGCCGGCTCCTCCTCGGCCGGCTCGTCACGCCTCGCCGCGCTGCCGCAGCCGCCCGCCGTGCCCGGAGGCGCCGCTCGCGCGCACGTGTGTTTCGTGACCGCCTTCTCCGATCGGCACAGCGTCGCCAAGATGAGCCTTCACACCATGCTGGGGCTCGACGCCTCAGCCATCCGCGTCAGCGTCGTCCTCGTGCAGGGCGCCGGGTCGTCCAGCGACGCGGTGCAGGCCCTCCGGCAGGCCGCGGGGGACGGTGTCCTGTCGCTCGAGCACCTGCGCGACGGCCGGAGCCCCGAGGAGGACGCCGCCGACGTCACGGCTCTCGGCTGCGACGCCATCGTCTTCCCCGAGGTGGGAATGCACGCCCGTGTCGTGGCCCTGGCGGCGCGGAGGATCGCCCCTGTGCAGGTGGCGTCTCACGGTCACTCAGTGACGAGCGGCTTCTCCGACACGGTTGACTTTTTCGTGTCGCTCGACGGCGCGGAGACGGACGGCCCGGGCTCGAGCGGCGCGCACGGCGACGGGGACGGCGGGTGGGCGCGCTACACCGAGCAGCTGGTGCGGCTGCGGTCGGCGCACTCGCCGTTCTGGGAGGCGCCCGCGCTGGTGCTGGACGGCACCTCGGCGAGGCCCGTCGTCGAGGCGGCCGACGCCGACGAGGAGGAAGGCTTCTCCAGCCACCACGACGCCGTCGTGCGGAGGGCGGGCGCGAAGCCGGTCAGCGCGGCGGAGCTCGCCGGGGTGAGCGTGGTCGAGGTGCCGGAAGGAGCCAGCGTGACGGCGGTTCAGCTCGTGGCCAAGGGGGCGGTGGCGGCGCTCCGCCGCCGCATGGCCGTGCGGACGGCTCTGCCCAGCGGGAGGGTAACGGTGCTTGTGCCGCAGAGCGTGGAGAAGCTGTCTCCCCGCTTCGACGCCGTCCTGCTGTCGGTGGTCCTGGCCCTGCCGGAGGGGGGCGTGCAGCTGCTGCTGCCGGACGAGCGGGAGCACGCAGCCCGCGTGGCGCACCGCCTCGCCGCGGCGCTCGCGGCGGCGCTCGATGGCACGCCGGACGCCGGCGCCGTCTCGGTGGAGGGGTCGGCGGGGCGGGCGCTCGTCGTGTCCCACGTGCTGTCTTACGTCACGTTCGTCCCGCAGCGCGGCCACACGGCGTTCCTGAGGCTCCTGGCCGACGCTGATGTGGTCGTCGACACGCACCCGTTCGGCGGCTGCACGTCGAGCGTCGAGGCGCTGCTCCAGGGCACACCCGTGCTGACGCTCCCGGCAGAGCACGCGCTCGCAGGGCGCTTCACGGCCGCGCTGCTCCGGGCGGCAGGGCGGCCCGAGTGGGTGGCTCGGTCCAGGGATGAGCTCGTGGGCCTCGCCGTCGCGGAGGGGGCCAGGCGCGCCCTGCTGCGCCCGGGCAGCCGGCGGATGGGCCGGGCGGTGCTGTCCCAGGCTGTCAGGGCGGTCCTGCTGTCCCCGAGGGGGGAGCAAGAGTGGTCGGCGTTCCTCCTGAGGGCGGTCCGGTCCGTCGCAGGCGGGCGGGCCCCTCCGATCACCGCTGGCGCCCCGGCGGGGGTGGAGATGGGGTCGGCCCCGGCCGGAGTCGCTGGGTGGAGCGCCGGCGTGTCGCTGTCCGCGGGAGCGTTCGTGGGGGGCAGGCGAGGCGTGAGCGCGCGCGTGGCGGTCCGGGGCCCGCGGGCTGACGTCGGCGGCATCGTCGTCTGCGTGGGCGCGTGGGGCCGCGTGCCGGCGTGCGCCGCGCTGTCAGACCTGGACCCCACCGGGCCGGCCGAGTGGCGGCTTGACTCCGACCTCTTCCTGTCTGGGGCGTGCGTCGCGGCCTGCTCGGAGGGCGCCACGCGGCTGGATTGGGCATGCGACTGCGGCACCGCCCTCAGGGTCGACGTCGCGGTGCTGGACATGGCGGCGCCCCAGCTCCTGGGCACGCCCCTGGCCACGGCCTCGTCGGCCCTGGACGCTTCGGTCGGCCCTGAGTGAGCTGTGTGGCATGAGGCGCCGGAATGACTCTTTGTGGGCAGCGCGCGGCACAATGTTCACGCTGCGAGCACCCACAGCAATCCTGCGCTGGTTCGGCTCCGCCGCTGCCTACAGGACCGAAGCTTCGAGCAGCTTGGCCTTGGACTGCGGGCGCGCGGTGCCCATGAATATCTGCTCAATCTCCTCCAGAGTCTTGCCCCTAGTCTCCGGCACGAACGTGGCGATGAAGACGCAGGACACAAAGCACAGGGAGCCGTAGAGGTAGAAGACGCCGCCCTCGCCGAGCGCGTCGGGCGCCTTGAGGAGCGGGAAGGTGAGCATGACGAGGAAGTTGAACATGAAGTTGGACGTGGACCCGATGGACATGGCCACGCCACGGACGTTGAGCGGGAACATCTCCGACAGGAGGAGCCAGACCACGGGCCCCTGCCCCAGCTCGAAGGACGCCATGGCCAGGAAGAGCATCGAGGCGGAGCCCCAGATGGCGCCCGGGGGCGGGTCCTTGGTGTACGTCTCCAGCAGGGCGCCGAGGGCAATCATGGACGCGCCCATGATGATGGTCCCGCCGATGAGCAGGGTCTTGCGGCCCAGGCAGTCCATGAGGGCGAGGGCGACGGCGACGAAGCCGACCTTGACCACGCCGATCATGATGCTCATGGTGAGGGAGTTCTTGGCGCTGAAGCCGGCAGCCTCGAGGATGGTGGGGGCGTACCCGTTGACCGAGTTGACGCCCACGATCTGCTGGATGATGCTGATGGACACTCCCACGAGGACGGTGCGGATCACGTGCGGCTCCATAAGCTTGGTCCAGCCGCTGGTGGACTTGGTCGTGGTGTCGCTGATGCCCTTGAGCTCCCACTCCACGAACTCGGGGGCGTCGCCCCGCAGCCGCAGCAGGACCTGACGGGCCTCGTCGAACCTGCGGCGCGGAGGGGAGCGAAGCCGGGACGGTTGCAGGACAAGGCGGCCGCGCCTCAGTCGTCAGCACACGGCATGGGTGCCGGGACCAGAGCCGTCGATTGAGGGGGTGCTCACCTGTGCTGCTTGGCGAGCCAGCGCGGGCTCCTGGGCGTGACAAAAAGGAATCCGAAGAAGAGGAGGCCCGCGGGGATGGCCCCGATCCCGAGGATGTAGCGCCACTCGCTGCCGGACGGTGTCTCGCTCTGGGCGAAGGCCCAGTTGACGATGTAGCCGAGGAGGATGCCGATGCAGATGTTTAGCTGCGAGGGAAGGCGGTTTTGCAAGCCGTAGTGGGGGCCCGGCGGCGGCACGGGAGGAAGCGCGGGCGAGCATGGCGCTCACCTGGTTGGATGTCACGAGCCTGCCACGGATCGACGACGGGCTCAGCTCGGCGATGTACATCGGCACGGTGGACGCGAACCAGCCCACTCCCACGCCGACGATGATGCGGCCGGCGACCAACACGCCGTAGCTGGGGGAAACAAACTCCACAATGACGCCCAGGATGTAGATCACGCTCGCGAACACCACCGTGATCTTGCGGCCAAAGTAGTCCTGCGCAAAGCCCGCGGTAGCGGTACCGAGGAATGCGCCCACGGTGATGCACGACGTGACCAAACCGGTCCAGAACGCCGAGTCCTTGGCGTCCGGGCCGCACGTGTCCTTGAAGTCACCCTTGCACATCAGGGTGTGCGCGTTGGAGATGTTGGAGATCTCAAAGCCGAACAGCGCACCACCCATCGCCACGAGGAGGATGTACCTGCGACACCACAAGCATGGAGACAGGTCGTGGGCTGCCCCGCTGCGCTGCCGCAAGCGCCCTGACATTCACGCAAGCACGCCCCAGCAGGCATGCATCCAGCGCTCATCGGTACCAGGCCGGCCGTTGGGGCCCAGGCATGTCCGGGGGCGTGAGCCTGCTGACGGCGGCCTCGCGCTTGCAGTGCCGGCGCGGCGGCCTGGCGGCGCAGCTGTGCTGCCATGTCATGGCATGCCGCGCCTCACACAAAGTTGATGCACTGCAGCGGAGGCTCAGGTGGCGCAAGCTCCACGTCGGCCGTGCCGTGGGCGCTGAGACCAGCAAACACCACGCCCGTGTCCCCGTTCACGGAGCTGCCTAGGTCCTCATCCTCATACAGGCCCGATTTCCCTGCCATCTTGGATGCCTGCACTCGTGTTGGCGTTCCGGGCCAGCAGGTGCACCGGTCATCGCGGGCGGCGCGAGATCCGAGCAGAGCGAACTCCGCCACCGCCATTCGAGGACCAAGCAAGCACCGTGCACGGACCTACGCCCAGCGGACAGCTTAAAAGTACGGCCAGGTTGTGGCAGGTCGCGGCTCTGTGGGGCCGGGTCCTCAGGGCGGGGGGGGCGGGGCAATGGCGGCGGCTTCTTCAAGTGACGCTGCCACTGACCAGCGCGGGTGGGGCGGCCGGTCCGGTGTGGCCGGGCAGGTCTTCACGTGGGGGCGCGGGACCGACGGACAGCTCGGGCAGGACAGGGTGGCGTTCCCAGGGAAAGGTAAGCGGCAGTGCTGCGCCATTCCGTACCCTGTCCCAGGGCTGCACAGCGTCGTACAAGTCGCATGCGGGGGCGGGCAACAGGGCTGCACGATGGCTGTGACATCAGCAGGGCATCTCATGGCGTTTGGGAACAACTACAAGGGCCGGCTCGGTCTCGGACACAGCAGCCCGGTTCGGACCCCGACACGGGTGACAGCGGGGGAGCTGGGGGCTCCCGGCGTCCGGGTTGCCATGGCTGCATGCGGGGACGCGCACTCGGCATGCGTGCTATCGGACGGCCGTCTGCTCACGTGGGGCCACGGCCCCGGGCTTGGCCGGGCCACCGAGGACCCGGGCTCCCCCGGCTGCGTGGGCCTCCCGGGGAGGGCAAGCTACGTGGACGCGGAGCATCAATCGACGGCGTGTGTCGTCGGGGGCCATGCGTACGCGTGGGGGGCGAACGCGTGGGGGCAGCTTGGGGTCGGAGACAGCGAGCCCCAGGGCGCGCCCTGCGCTTATCAGCGTCCCGGCGGATGACACCGGCGAGCTGAAGGCCGGCGAAGGCGGGGCAGATGGGGTGGCGACGGCACCGCCGGGGCAGTTGCCCCCCGCGTGCGTCAGCGGCGCTCCGCCCCGGGTACCTGCGGAACCCTCACCCGCCGAGGGCCCCGTGGTATTGGTGAGCCTGGGATCGGTGTACGGTGGGGCTGTCACGGCGGGGGGGGCTCTGTGGATGTGGGGCTGGGGCGGCCACGGCAACCTGGGGCTTGGAAAGCGGGTCCGAAGGGCGGTGGCGCCGGTGCGGGTCGAGGGCGAGCTTGCGGGCAGGCGGGTGGTCGGCGTTGCGTGCACTAGGGGGCAGCCAGGCTTCCTGGGAGGGCCGTCAGGGGCGGCCGCGGGGGGTGCCGAGGGGCCTCACACGGTGGCCGTGGCAGCGGGCGGGGAGATGTTCACGTTCGGGACGTGTCACAAGGGCCTGGCGTGCAACCTTGGCAACAAGGACGGGGCGTTCGGACGGGCGGAGTGGGACGAGCTGTCGCCGTACCGTGTGGGCCGCCGCGTTCGGAACGGCGAGGACAAGCCGCCGCTCTCACCGCTCAGCGTTTGGCCGCCGCCTTACGACGCAGTGGGGCCCATCGTCGGGGCGGTGTCGGGGCACATCCACGCAGCATCGTTGGGTGCGGACGGGCGGGCTTGGGCGTGGGGCTGTGGCTCCAATGACGGCCGCTGCGGGGTGGAGCGCTTCCTGAACAAGCACGGCGACGCGGGAAGGCCCGCCGTGGATACGATGAAGTGCTACCTGATGAACCCTCATCGCATCGGCGCGGCCAGGGCAAGGTACTGGCCACACGGATCGGGCCTAGACAGCCAGCGCGTGCTCGTGCTTGCCACGGGGCGCAACCACATGGCTTGCATTGCAGTTGCGGCAGGGCGCAAGGAAGCTTGATGTTGCGGCAGCAAGCTGGGATGGGCGCGCAGAGTTCAAGCAATGCAGCTGCACCCAGCTGCGGGTGCGTCCTGCTCGGCCGACAGACATGCTGCAGCCTTCCTACCGTGCCGTCGGAAGGACCACTGCGTTCGGGGAGCCGCCTGCCGTGCTGCCTGGGCGCTTGGTGGCGGGGCCAAGGTGCTGGATGGCCATGCAATGCAGGTGCAGGACCTGCTTCAACAACGCGTTGCTCATCCTGCAGAACCTTCGGCCAAAGTGCCCACCGGCCTGCGCACACTCGGTTCTCAACGCCAGACATGCGCTCCGTGATCGCTGCTCTCTGTGTGGCAGCCGCCTCGGCGGCCGTGCCTTCCTTCCCTCAGGACTGGCAGGTGAGCACGCATGAGGGCAGCGGCCGCGAGGCAATCCTTGGGCTCGCCTTTTTCGGTTGCCCTGGGTCAGACAAAGTTGTCCCCCTGCGCGACTCTCGCTGCTGCCCGCGCCATGGGGGCGGCACCCGTGGCTGTGGAATGCGGGTTTGCCCAGACAGAGCAGGCCGCCGGGCTTGCTCGGCTCCCGAGGGGCGCAAGCTGCTCAAGTGTTCGCACGGCTTCCGAACACGCGGTCGGCCGTCCAGCTTTCTGCCCCCCGCGCCACGGCCCCCGCCTGCCCCCCCCGCCTCGCTTTCGCAGGCCATCACCAGCAACTCCGTCCTCATCAACCAGGGCGGGATCGTCAACGCTGATGGGTCCGTCTGCTGCCCGGCGAACGCCCCCTCGTGCAAGATCCAGGCCGAGTACAACATCGGCCGCCAGTTCTTCGCGTTCACGAAGGTGAGCAGCCGCTGCTGGACGCCCCTTCGATGCCGCCTTCGTTTCGCGTGCGCTCCAGGGAACGGTGCTCGCGCCGTGGACGGCCAGAGCGACTGGGCTGGGGCAGCACAGCTTGAGGCAACCGCCCAAGCCCCTCCTGGCTCCTCACTCCACCGTTCCTGCCTCTCGCCCTCTTCGTTCGCAGAACCTGACCTCGATGAAGGCCCCGGACAACTCGGGCGTGGTGACCGACTTCAACGTCGGCAAGGAGTACCAGGTGGACAACACCGGCGCCTGCACCGCCTTCTGCCCCCTCCCCAACCGCGAGTCGGAGCTCTTTGCCTTCGGCATCGACCCGAACGCCACGTTCAAGGGCACCGTCCCCTGCGGCGACCAGCTGTGCCAGCACTACGAGAGCGTGACCGTGATCCCCATCCTCAACATCACCATGGAGGCCACCGAGTTCTTCGTGACCAAGACCGCCTCCGGCTCCTACGCCCCCGTGTACATCGTGCAGGACATCGAGCCCCTCGGCGACCAGATCGGCGACGAGAACCAGACCTTCGCCCAGTTCGAGGACATGACCGGCAAGGCCTTCCCCACCACCGCCTTCACCGTGACCGGCGCCGCCACCTGCCCTCAGGCCCAGCAGTGCGCGGGTGATGACGACGGGAACGGGCCGGAGGACATCCCCGCCGACGTCCGCTCGTCCTACTTCTTCCAGAACGGCATCGCCTACCCCGGCCAGGGCCGCTCCGTCCTCTTCGCCGAGGTCATGGCCCGCTACAACCTCGCCAAGGCCGCCGAGACCAAGCTCCCCGAGGGAATGGAGGCACGCATCGCCACCCTCCCCGCGCGCCTCCAGGCCGCCGCCCGCGCCGCCGTGCGCGCCTGAGCCACGAAAGCCCGCTAGCCCTCAGCCGAGTGCGCCGGACAGTGCCATCGAATGTTCATCGCCCGTCGCATAGGGTCACCTTTCCCTATGCTGCGGGCGAGCAAGACCTGACAGCCACTGCCCTTTCCAGGCGGATGAGTGAAGCGGCCGCGGCGCATCGCGCCCGACCGAAGCGCAACTCCGCCCTGTGCTGACTGCTTCACCTAAGCACGCGATCATGCCTCCGGCGGACAGTGGCGCCTTTGCGTGAGGGTGGGCACAGGGACGCGGCTGAGGCTGCGTCGCCCGGCGATTGTCGGCCACGAGGCTCTGCGCTCACATTGCCGCCGCCCGTCCCTGGAGCTGTGACAACGCACCCCGGACAAATCGATCAGAGGCACAGGTCCGCGCGCCCCGGTCCGCGCGCCCCGGTCTGTGCACTGTTTCGCGCCATGATGCGCTCACCAGCCAGGGGCGACCGGCCCGAGCGGCCGTTGGAACCGCACAGCCGGCTTGCAGGGGCCTGGGACCTCAGCGCCGGCTCGTCCGCGAGTGTCAGCGACCTTGCGATGTCGGACGGCGTGGTGTGGCCCGTGAGGCCGTCCAGCAGGCCCGACGGCTGCGTGCTGCGGGTCGTAAACCGCCCGCACGGCCGCGCCCGGGATGTCAGGCCGCCGTTCGCGACGGCGGCCATGTCCGATGACTGTGGCATCCTGGCCCTGGCGGGCCGACACTCGGAGGTTGATGCGTACTGGCTGGCCGCGAACCGGAACGCGTTCATCGGCCACACCGGGTCGCGCCCGACATCGTCCGCGTTCGCGCCCAAGGTCGGCGCCAGAGAGGAGCTTTACATCGGGTGCGCGGACGGCACGATCCAGGTCCTGGGCGTGGGCCCGCCGTCCTCGCACGACGACCGGGTCGGGATCCACGTCCCCGCGCCCTCCCGCGCGGGCCTGGGCTCAGGGACCAGCCCCCTGGCGGTCCTCCGCGGCCACCGGTCCGCGGTGCGGCGCGTGGTCCCGTCCCCGGACGGCGTGCTCCTTCTCACCGTGTCGTCCGAGCGGGCGGTGCTCTGGGAGGCGTCCACGTGGACGCGACGGCGCACCCTGCGCGCCACGGCGGCCATCGTGGACGCCACCTTTGCGTCCGTCGTCACCGCCGGCCCCGGGGGCGTGGCGCCCGGCCGGTCCGTCCTGGCGGCGGCGTTCCGCGATGACTCCGTCGTCCTCTGGCGGGCGGACACCCTCGCCCCACTGGCCAAGTTGGCGGTGCCGGTGCAGGAGGCGGCCACGGGCTCGGTGCTCAGCTGCGTCGACGCCGTCGTCACCGTCGGCCCGCCCCCCGATGACGGCCTCGACACCGCTCTCCGCGGCGACGCGCCGTCGTCCCCCACGCCATGGACCGTCCTCGTCGCCGCGGGCACGCGCACGGGCAGCGTCCTCGTGTGGACGGTGTCCCCCGGGGCGGCGGCCTTCCGTTGCGTGGTGGACCTGCCTCCCGCCGCCTCCGCCGTGCGCAAGGTATCGCTGCTCCCCAAGGCCCTGCCGGGCTCCGCGGGCGCGGGGCTGCACCAGGGGGCGCTGTGGGGCGTGCGAATGGCGGTGCTCGACGACAGCGGCACCGTCGCCATCTTCGCGCGCGACGGCCAGGCGTGGAGGCACCTCGCGGGGGTGACCAACACTCCGGCGCCCGTGGTCGACATCACGGTCAAGTGGGCGGGCCCGACGGTCGCGTGGGCGGACGACGAGGACGACGACCTCGATGACGCCGGCGACGAGGACGAGGACGAGGACGACGCCGAGGCGTACCGCGGCCACGGGGCCCCTTTCGGCCGCTACGCCGGCGACAGCGAGTCCAAGAGCGACGCGGCGTCGCTCGAGGTGGTGGACATGGAGGTGGGGACCCCGTCGCCGGCAAGGCGGGGCCGCCGCGTCAGGGTGACTGCCAGGGCGACGCTGGAGCCAGCCGGCGCCGGGGTGTCGGGGTACGCTGGAGTGGCGTCCGAGGAGGAGGAAGACGAGGACGACGGCTACGGCGCGCGCGGCGCGGTGGCGGCGGTCCCTCCGCCGTCGTCCTCGTCGGGTGCTGCCTCATCGAGCGGCCGGCACGCCGCGCGGCCGGCGCCGGGCGCCTCGTCCGGCGGGGCCGGCGGCAGCAGCAGCTCCGGGGTGGGGGCCTCGGCAGGCTCGGGCGCCCCGGCGCGTGTGTTTGGGGCCAGCGACGACGGCGGCTCGGACGGGCTCGACGGCGGCAGCGACGAGGTCAGCCTGGGGCCGGAGCAGGCGCCAGGCTGGGCGGGTGTCCCGAGCCGGATCGAGGCTCTGGTGTGCATCCGCTCGGACGGCACGGCGGAGGTGTTCGAGCTGTCGTCGATGCTCCGCTGGCGCCGCAGGGTGCAGCTGCGCGCCGCGACGATGGTGAGCGATGAGGCGCGGCGGGTCAAGGCCCTGGTAGAGGCGGGGGGCGCGCTGCGCCTGGGGCGGGCAGGACGCCAGCGGGCGGCGCTGGAGGCGGAGCGGGGCGAGGCTGCGGCAGGTGGGGGCGGCGGGCCGGGTGGCGACGCCCCGGGGGGGCAAGAGCCGGCGCCGCGGCACGCGGGCGAGGGCGGGCCTGAGGCCCCGGCCTGGCCGTCGCGGGTGGCTGAGGCGTCGCGGGCGGAGCCCGCCGCCCGTTCCGTGATCATCGACCGGGCGTTCCGCCGGGCCAAGATGGCCGTGGACCGGGCGCAGCGCATGCGGGAGCTGCGGGGGACGGGGGCGCCGGGAGGCATGCCTTCCGACGCCCACCCCGCCGCCGCCGCCGCCCACGGTTCGGGCGACCCGT
>Ga0136560_1001185_pt1 | contig 13340 bp, 8 predicted proteins | sample AntRauMeHopE1497_FD_104925 | JGI IMG/M metagenome (GOLD analysis project Ga0136560, IMG submission 104925) | Saline lake microbial communities from Rauer Islands, Antarctica - Metagenome Hop E1 #497 | ecosystem: Environmental > Aquatic > Non-marine Saline and Alkaline > Saline | place... | reverse complement strand
GGGGGTGAAGCCTGGAGGCCACAACACAGTAGTTCCACGCCAGGTACTCCAGCTCGCTCCTAACCAGCGCAGGAGCTGGCGAGTCCAGGGCAAAGCGCATCCCAGCATTCACCAGCCCAGCATGCGGCCCTGCTGCGGGCTCGCCCGGGCCGTCCTCAAGGCTCCATGCCTCCTCCAGCTCGGTCTTCAGGTGCTTCACCCACGATCGCATCGTTGGCTCGTCCTGCTGAGCGCTGTGGCCCAGCCGATTGCGGCCGGACCAGCCTGATTGCCTGTTCGAGGATGCCTGGCTGCACGTGGGGTCGCGGGGGAGGGGCGCGAGTGGTGTTGTACAGAGCACCGGCACCCAGCTGCCATCCCTGTCGGCACACCGCGCGAGCGGCAGGTTGAGACTATGGCTGAAGACAACACGGCTAGATTGGATGTGGTGCTGCGCACGGTGGCCTATCTGGTGAGCCTGGGCGTTGGGCTGCGCGGCTTGAGCCATAGCTGGGATTTCCGCGAACTTGGCCGACGAGCTCGCAGCGCCGAATCGGGCGCCAGCGCCCCTTGGCCGCGAGGCGCTGGCAAGGAGGCCTCGTACTACAATCATCCGGAAGGTGTTGCGGCTCCGGTCTGCCAGGTCCCTGTGAAGCCGTGAACTCCTGCCGACGATACGCAGGATGCCCCTCGCGTGCGGAGAGACGTCCTCGAGGCGCTGCGCCATGCGCCGTACCTGGTGCCCAAGGAGGATGAGCTGTGTGAGGACTCCGGCCGGCGCGCGTAGCGGTCCTTTCGCCCGCAAGCCAGGGCATTCCGACGGATCAGGCCTGCTCGTTCCCCCGTCGCAGTCCAAGAGGTCTCCCCAGGGGACTGGCAGCCGTGCAAGCTGCTCTCGCTGGAAGGCATGCTTGCATACTCCCACGAGGACAAGGTCTACTACTGCCCGGTTCAGGTTTACGTGCAGACGGAGCATCCGAGGAGGGCGCCCACAGTGTTCGTGCGGCCCGCCGCCGATATGATCATCGAGCGGAACGCGTCGTACGTTGACTCGTCTGGGGCCCTGAACCTGGAGTCGTTGCGCGCCTGGGGCGTGACCAGCAGCATCGCCGCGGTCCTGGGCGAGATGTCGACCAAGTTCGGCGAGACGTCACCGCTGCGCAGGCGGCCGACGAGCCTGCGGCCTGGTGCCGCCGCTGGCGGCGCGGGAGCTGGCGGTGCCGGTCTGCGATACGCGGCCACTGCGTCCGAGGCGGCGGAGGCCGCGAAGCTGCGCTCGAGCCTCACCGAGTCGCTGCGCGCGCAGCTTTCGGAGTGGTACGGCCGCCTCGTGGAGGCGCTGGACGAGCATGAGACGGATGGGGAGCTGCTGCGCTCCCAGCTCGAGCAGGAGTCGCGCGAGGCGGCGCAGGCCACGTCCAGGGCCGAGGAGCTGGAGGCATACGTGGCAGCGGTGCGGGCCAAGGTGGAGGCCGCGGACGCGTGGCTCGCGGAGAACGAGACAGGGGTGAGGAGACGGCGTGCGGCAGGGCCGCACCTTCGCGCGGGGTCGGGCAACGCGGCGGAGCCACTGATCCCCGGTCCGCACCCGGCGGCAGAGGCCCCGCGCCCGCCAGAGCCCCGTTCCTGCGCCAACCACCCGCGCCCGCGCCCGCGCCCGCGCCCTCGCAGGCCGACGACCTCGACGCCGAGGCGGCGGTGGTGGCGGCGTACCCGCTCCATCAGCAGCTCCTCCGCAGCGTGGCGCGCACCAACGCCATCGAGGACGCCCTGGACGCGCTGAGGGCCGCTCTCACCGAGGACACGGTGTCGCTCAAGGGATACCTCAGGGAGGTGAGACCGCCGGCGGCGCCTGGACCGGCCGAGCCACCCCCCTCCCCTTGCGCCCGCCTCGGTGCCGCCCCTCGCCCAACACTACTTCCTGCTTCCCATTCCCCCCCCCTTTGCAGACGCGCAAGCAGGCCAAGGCCCTGTTCACGGAGCGCCTGGTGTCACGGCGCATCAGCGAGGCCCTTGAGGCCGCCCCGAGCGAGGCCGCGTCGGCCGGTGCCCCTGCCTCCGGCGCCCGAATGGCCAGCGGCGCTGGCCCCCCCGGTTACGGCTCGGCACCGGGCGCCCCCCCCGGGTATGGCTCGGCACAAGGCGGGCCCCCTGGGTACGGCTCTGCGCCGGGCGGCCCACCCGGGTACGGCTCTGCACCGGGCGGCCCACCCGGGTACGCCGGCAGCGCTGCGCCCGGTTACGGGGGCGGCGCGGGCCCGGCGGGGTACGGCCCCGCCGCTATGCCCGGCTACATGGCGGGTGCTGCCCCTTCGGCCGGGGGAGCGCCCGTCCCAGGCTACCTGAGGCGGTGAGAGCCCGTCAGCGTGGCGAGTCGGGGCGCGAATCCTTGGGCGTCGTGACGGTGCGTGTGGGGTTTCGCGGCCCTGCCAAGGTTGTCGGGACAGTCGTTGGGGACACATCGGCACGAGCGCACACACGCCAGCGGGTCAAGCACAGTAGTGAGGGGCAATCCAACCGCCGCACCCTTGCGAGCGCAGCAGCCCCGCTTCGAAGCAGGATCGGGGCGTACGGGCGCTATGGGATCGCCTTGGTGTCGACGTCGTCGTCGTCCACGCGGAAGCCCCCCGTCGGCGGCTCGATCTTCTCCCAGCAGAAGAGGTGATACCCCTTGCTGGAGCTCCACGAGGTGAGGAAGGTGTCGCTGTCGTCCAGGTTCTCCGAGACCTGCTCGAAGGGGGGCGCCTTGGACCGCCTCCAGTACGGGGTCAGGTCCTGGTACGTCACGAAGCGGCAGCCGACCTTGAGCTTGTCGATGAGCTGCCGGAGATGCGTCACGGACGTTTCGGTCAGGTCCGTGTGCATCACGAGCACGTCCGCCAGGCCCACCTTTTGCGCTGTCCACATGTTCCCGTGGCGAACCTCGAGGCAGCGTGGCAGCGCGCCGCCGCAGCCGGGCGGTGTGCTTACGCGCACGACGCGCCCGGGCTCGTTAGTCTCGACCTCCCAGCCCATGCACCGGGCCAGCTCCAGCACGGCCTTTTCGGCGATGCCGTAGCGTGACTCGGAAAGCTCTATGCCAGAGACGCGCGTCAGGTTGGGGTACTGCAGGAAGGCCTGAATCACCAGCTTGCCCGTGCCCATGCCGAGGTCCATCAGCGTTTTGGCCGAACCGGCCCGCAGATGGTACTGGTTCATGAGCTTGGTGACGCCGATAGGCAGGAGCTCGCCGTAGAGGAGGGAGGCGCCCGCCTCGGAGGCTGTGTTCTTGTCCGAGTCGATGATGCACGTATGTCCGTCGGTGTAGCCCGTCTGGAACGTCTCCTTCCCGTACGCCGAGTTCATCGCCGACCGGATGTCTGTCATGCTTGCTTCGGCTGCAGCATCCTTGGTGGCGACGCTGGAGCAGCACGCGCCCATGGTCGTTCCTGCGGCGAAACACGCTCCCATTCAATCGGGCTGGTTCTTGTGGCTGTCTCGGGAAGCCCGCACGGGCGGGCAGGGCGGGCGTCCGTGGGGGCACCACTGCAGCGGTCAACATGTGCTACCGAGCGCCCGGCGCTTGGGCGGGAGCGCGCCCGGGAGGGCACGGGAGCCTCCTGAGCCCCGTCACCGCCCGCAGGGCCATTTTTCTCCCGCATCCCCAAACGGCCGTCGCCGTGCTGGCACACCCTTGGAGCGCACCCGCGCAATGGATCAACATCAGCTTCAGGCTCACACGCTCGGCTCGGCTGTCCTCGTTTTCAGGCAGGCCGCAGGCGATGCGGATGCTCGGCCGGGCGTTGCCGCGCTCTCGCTGCTGGGCTGAGCCGCGCTAGCCGCCGATTGAGACGGTCTGCACGGAGGCTCCCGCGGTCGTGGGACTTTGGGGAGGCCCTGTTCGGCCTGCCGTGCCCCCGGGCAATGTGGTGCGGCGAGTGGCGCACAGGTGCCGCCCCGAGCGACACAAAGCCCTGCCAATGAGCCTTGAGGCGCAGGTGCTCGGCACGGTCCCATCACTCGGCAAACGCTTGCGTATCGGCCGGGAAGTAATAGACGACACGCCTGCCCTGAGCACGGGGCGGCGCGGTGCGGCGCTGGGGTTGTGATGGACTCGTTCCTCGGTATCCCGCTGCCCGATATCGCCAGGCAAATCCTACAGGTAGTCGGAAGCGGCAAAGCTGCGAGCCCAGACCATGCAGATGCTTCCTCGGCAGGTCGTGCTGCGGTTGCCTCGGCCGGGAGCGATTCCCACGAGGAAAGGGCCGGGGCCACGTCGCTCGGCATGATGACCATGGAGGCCCTGCTGCACGAAGACGGCAGGCAGGGCCTCGGCGCCGGGGCAAGGCGCGCATCGCTGGAGTCTGACCGCACGGCGGCCCACGATTTCGCGAGACGGCGACGCAGGAGCCGCCCGCGTGACGGAGGCATGCCCCAGCACGCACAGTGGGGTCTTCCGGTCAGATCTGGTGCGCTGTCTGCCTCCAGGTCGGAGCGGGCGGCTTCGGTTGCAAGCGCCGATGCCTGGGCCCGCCGCGGCGGGCGGAGGCACCAGCGTGCAGCGGAACCCATCGCGGGTCGGCGGCTGGCGGCGTCGCTTGCCGCCCGCGGACCCCGCTCGATGGCTGCCGTCGGCGCTGGCGCCTCCCGCAGCCTCCGGGGCGCCGCGTCTCGCCGCAGCGGGGGCACGGTCCCGCCGCGGGAGGCGGTCAAGGCCATGGCGACCGGGTTCATCGGCGACGCGGGGCAGGCCGGGAGCGAAGCCGGGTCGTCCGCCAGGCGGCGGAGCCTCGACGTATCCGCCGGCCTGAGGCCCCGCGACGCAGCCGCCGCCGCTGCGGCCGCTGCGTCGGACCGGCTCGCGCTCAGAGCCTCCGGCTCATCGCGGGCGTCGTCCCTCGCCGCGCTAGGCCTCGCGGGGACCGACACGCCGGCCCCAGGGCACCTGGCCGAGGAGGCCGAGGCGGCGTCGATCCTGTCCGGCGCCGGTGCCGCCGCGGAGGCGTCGCCCTCGCCGGCGAGCAGGGGCGCCAGGCTCGTGGCGCAGCTCGCAGAGTCGCTCTCTGCCGTCGGAGGCAGGCCCATAGAGGCGGGGGACGACACCGCTGCTCTGCTTGCCGCCTCCGCTATCTTTGCCGACGCAGCCGCCGCTGCCGGGAGGCACGGCCGGCGGAGGAGCGACCTGGGCGGTCGGCGGCGCGGCAGCGGCGACCCTGAGGGCGGGGACGGTGGCACGGCGGGCGGGGGGGAGGAGCTCTACTCGGACGAGAGCTCGGAGAGCGACTCGCCGTCCTTCGCGCGCCGCAGCGGGCGATCATCCAGGCGGCACCACCGGCAGAGCACCATGAGCGGGCCGTCGGGGCGCGGGTCCGTGGTGTCGGGCGGGTCCCGTGCCCCCGGCAGCGGCGGCCCGTCCGAGGCGTCGGAGCTCGTCGAGGCAGCGGCGGGGCGCGGGGGGGGAGATCCCCAGTCGTACGAGCAGCAGGGCTCGGCGGCGGGGAGCCACGGCGCGGGCGACGGGAGCGGCGACGAGGGGCTGTGGCCGGCTGTGGACGTCGGCGCGGAGGTACCGGGGGCGCATGTGGTGCGGATGCTCGTGGAGGGAGGCTGGGGCAGGGAGCTGGGCCCGGGCGGGGCTGAGGCGTCGCTGCCGGACGACGAGGCCTGGCCGCCGCGGCGCGGGAGCGACGGGCACAGCCCCGCCTCGCCGGTCTCCGTGCCGGGCTCGCCCCGGGCGGCGGGCGCGGCTCTGCGCCACATGGCGCTCTACAGCGACGACGTGGTCCGGCGGGCCAGGGACGTGGTGGCGGCGCTCGCCGCGGCGCGGCCGGCTGCGGCGTCCCGCCCCCCTGAGGTGCCGGGAGGCGTGGGGGCGGCTGCAGCCACGCCAGGCCGCGCCGCGGGCGGGCGGGGCGACGAAGCGGACACCGCGCTGGAGCAGCGGCAGCTGCGGGCCGCAGTGGCGGCGGGCTGCGTGCTGCACCGGGATTTCGCGCACGCGCGGCTGGCCCTCCTGGGGGGGGGACACGCTGTGTGGTGGCCGCCGCGCGCGTCGAGGGTGCGCCGTCTCGTTGGGCGGTCGTGGGAGGGGGCGGGGGCAGAGGCGGCGGACTGGTCAGGGCCCGGGGAGGAGGGCGATACCGGCCGGGCCGCCTCCTCCTCTGACGAGCGGGGCGGGCACGGGGCGGGGCGATCGGCTGTGCTGCCGGGCCCGGGCCCGCACCCCGTGTCGTGCCGCGCGGCTCTGCCGGTGGGTCTGGGCGCCGTGGCGTCCCCCCGGCTGCTCGGGCTGTGGTGCGAGGCGTCGTCGCTCAGCCTGGAGGCGCGTGTGGGGTCGGGCCTTGCGGCCGGCGCGCACCTGGCCGCGTTCCGCGTCACGCTCCTGGGCGGCGAGGGAGCGGAGGCGGGCGCGGGGCTGCGCCAGACGGTCGGCGTCGGGGTGTCGTGCCTGCCTGCAGGGCCGCTCGCCGACGCGGCGCGCGCGGGAGCGATTGCCGCCGGCTTTGCCGACACGCCCGTCGGCGGGATGGGCAAGTCCGTCGGGGTGTACAGCGACGGCACGGTGCTGGCCGGCGGGGTGCAGGTGGCAGGGCCGGCGCCGGCCGCCGCCGGCGCGGACGGGTCCGACCCCCTCATGCGAGCGGGCGACGTGGTTTGCGTCGTGCTGCGCCCGGACCCGCCGCTGCCCGGGAGCACCGCGGTGTCCCTCGCCGTGTCGTTTGTCATGCTCCGCACGGGTGCGGTGATCCCGGGTGGCAGGATCCTGGCCGGGTCGTCGGAGCTCGTCTTCCTGGCCGCGTCACTCTCCCGTCCGCCGCCGGCGGCCTCGGCGCCCTCGGTCCGCCTCGACGCGCTGTTCACGGGCACGGAGATGGTGGACGCGGGCGTGGCGCGCCGAGGCGGCGAGGGCGGCGCCGCGGAGCTGGCCCCGGCGATGCTCGCGGCGGGCCTCACCAGCGGGGCGTTCGCCCTGGACGGGACGTGGATGGGGGCGCCTGTGTGAGCGGCGCGCGCACGAACGGGTTCCGGAGGCGCAACGCCACGCAGTGCGGCGGTGGCGGCGGCACGCGCGGCACGCTCGGTCACCACTCGATGACCTCGCCCGCGTAGTCATACACCTTGCCGGTCATGCCCGCCGGGTCGTCCCGCGCGGAGAACGTGACGTCCAGGAGCATCGACGCCGCTTGGTCGGCCTCGAACAGCATCTCGGGCTTGACGTTCTTGGAGAACGGGGCAGACAAGTCCGTGCGCACGGTGCCGGGGTGGAGGCCGATGGCAGCGACCTTTCCCCTGCTGCGGCGCTTCAGCTCGATGGACAAGTTCTTCGTCAGCATGTTCTGCGCGGCCTTGGCCGCCCTGTAGCTGTACCACCCGCCCATGACGTTGTCGCCGATCGAGCCGACGCGAGCGGAAATGCTCGCAAACACAGCGTTCTGCCCCGACTTGACCAGGATGGGCGCAAAGTGCCGGGCCATGAGCATCGGTCCGAACGCGTTGACCTGCGCGAGGCGGAAGCAGGGGCGCGAACACTCGGTGCTTCGCAACAGTGACGTGGCCGTTCGCTCAGCCTTGTTCCGGCTTTCGTGGCGTCGCCTCGCCCAGGTGGGCCTCCCTCAAAGGCGAACAGCGACCTGGAGCTAGTGTGGTCGCGCCACGCTCACCTCAAAGCAACGCCTGATCGCCTCCGGCTCGAGGTCCTCGAGCTTCCGCTCCGGCGCCATGCCGGTCGACGCGTCATGCAGGAGACCGGCCGCGTTGATGACCAACGCAAGGGGGTCCTCTCCCTCCATAACGTCCGCGGCTGCGGCTCTCATGCTCTCGTTGTCCGTCAAGTCGATCCGGATCGGCTTGACGGTGACGCGCTCGCTGCCGAGCCCTTGGACGTCGCCGGGATCGCGGCACGCCGCGTACACCGTGGTGAACGTGCCACGTGCAACAAGATCTTTCACCATGGCCCTGCCGATACCGCGAGACGCGCCCTGCACCAGCGCTGAGGCCATGGCAAGAGTGTTCCCCGGAAGGTTGCAGCCAAGCGTCACCCTAACGCCAGAGCCTCACGGCTCTCGAAAGTCGGAAGCACACGGTGCGTAGCTTACCCCCCCGCGACGCACTGGGCCACCCGAGCAGCACACGCTCAAGCAGTGCAGCGGCTATTCCGCTCGGCTCGAGCTGCCCGAGCGTGGATGGCGTCGTCGTCGGAGGGCCACGGCTCAGACCCTGACGCCACCCCATTGACGGATGAATGGGTGGTGTGGGAGGGTGTCACTGACGCATCGGCGCCGCAGCGCCCCGATTTTGAGGGAGTGATGAGACCGGTGGCGGCTTTCTCGTCCGCAGAGGCGCTCTGGAGGGTGTGGCACGCCTACCCGTTGCCTAGCATGCTTTTCACCGACGGTCCGACCCGGGGCAGGGTGTCCAGGTCGGCCGAGGGCGAGGATACATTCGTCACGGTGCTGGCAGCCTTTCGGCGCGGGCTACGCCCGGACTGGGCCGACGCCGCCCACCGCCGCGGCGGGCAGCTTCGGTTCCGTGGCAAGCTGAGCCTTCGCTTCGTTGATGCGGTCTGGAGGGGCTCCGTGCTCGCGGCAGCCGGCGAGGTGCTTGAGGCCGGCGCCGGGCCGCCCAGGCCGACGCCCGGGGGCTCCGTCCCGCTCGTTGCTGGCGTGAGGGTGGTTGATCGTTGCTCCAAGGGAGTGCGGCGCTTCGCAGTGGAGCTCTGGCTGACCCGTGGCCCGACGGGGGACCAGGTCTTGCAGAAGGACATGGAGGCCGCGCGGGCCGCGGTGGACGCCGGCGGGGCGGCCGACGAGCAGGCGAGGCTGATGGCGGAGGTGGCCGCGGTGGGGGAGCGCTGGAGGGCCGGGATGGCGGAGGCCGTCGAGGCCGCGGGGGTCACCACCCGCGCGGGGAAGCCCGCCTTCGTGCCCGCCCTGCTCTACCGGCCGCACGCGGCGTCCCTGGCGCGGGAGGCCGTCCTCGGCGGGCGCGGGGCGTCGCTGGAGGCGTCCAGGGCCGAGGCTGGTAAGGCGGTGGCCTGACCGAGCGCTGGGGCCGGGAAGCTCGTTCCCGCTGGCGGTTTCGTGGGGTTGTTTGATGGGCCGGGCGCCCGGAGCGAGGTGCGACGTCGCTCGAGTTCGTTGGCTCAATCGGTTGCAATCGTTGCGTCACTCGTCGTGGGTCACTCTTCGTCCCTGGCTCTGCCCCTGCCGAGCTGCTGGCCCGCTGACGTGTCCAGCGGGAGGGGCTCCGTGGAGAGGCCGGCGAGGGACCCGATCCCGACGTCGCCGCCGATACTCCCGGCCCAGAAGCCCGAGGCGGAGCGCAGGGCGCGGCCCGAGCGGCCGCTGCGCGCTGCCCTGCCGAGCGCCGCGCGGCTGCTGCCCGGGCCGACCTCGGAGGCGAGCGAGTCGGCGCGGCCCCGGCGGCCGTCCGACCCGCTGTCCGACGGCGCCCCCGCACCAAAGGCCGCCTCCGGGTGGTGGGCCGGCTCGAGTTCCTCCACGCCGGGGGAGGGCGCGCCGTCGTGGCCCATGAGGCCGGGGCTGGGGCTGCCGTCCGGCGCGTCGCCCTCCGTGTCGGCGTCGATCAGGGAGAGTGACGGGCCCGACGCGGCGGCCCGGGAGACGAAGCCGACGTCGCTGAGGCCGACCTCGCTCAGGCCCCTGGACCGAGCGACGGCGCCCGGGAGGGCGAGGAGGATCGCGGCGGCGGAGCCCGCGGTGGGGGAGGCGGCGTCGAGGACGGGGGCGTCCTGGTCCCCCGCCCGGCCGGCGCCCGCGGCGGCGGCAAAGGGGGCGAGGCCGGTAGCGAGGCCGGCCGAGGTGGGCGCGCCGCTGCTGGCGACGGCCGCGGCGGCGAGGCGGAGCGCGTCGATGCCCGAGGCCGCGGGGGCTGCCGCCGCGGGCAGCGACGGGTTCCCCGGCTCAGTCCCCAGGATTTGCATGGCGATGGAGGCGGGGATGTCGGTGACTGAGGGGGCGGAGTGAGCGGAGGGCGCGGCGCCCGGGGCGGCGGCGTCGGCGGAGCCCGAGGAGGGGACGGCGGCGGCTGCGGCGTCGGGGGCGCCGGCCGAGGTTGAGGCCGCGGCGCTCGCCTCCGCGGCCTGCTGCTGGAGGTGCTGCTGCCGCTGCTGGGCGAGCATGAATGCGATGTGGTTCTGGATGGCGTTCATGCGGGCGGCGATGGCCTGCTGCTGCTCGGGGGAGGTGGTCTCCACGGGGGAGGCGGCGGGCTGGTCCGCGGTGGCGAGGGCGGTCGAGGACGGGAAGATGGCGCCGGGGGCGGCGGCGGTGACGGCGGTGATGTGGCGCGGCCCGACGGGGAGGGCCGGCCTGGGCATCTCCTCGGGGCTGGCCGCCGCCGTCTGCGACCGCGTGCGCTTCGCCGCCGGCTCTCCCGTGCCGTCCGCGGCGGCGGCGGTGTCGCCCTCGGCGGCCGCGGCTCCGGCTCCCCCGTCCGTTGCGGCGGCCTGCGCTTGCTGCTGCTGCTGCTGCTGCTGCTGCTGCGCCTGCTGCTGCTGCTGCAGCATGTGCTGCTGCATCATGTGCTGCTGCTGCTGCTGGTGCGCGAGCAGTCGCATCAGGTGGCTCTGCCACATGAGACGAAGTGACTGGATCTGCTCCTCCGTGGCCGGCTCCTCGCCGCCGGCAGCCTCGCCGCCTGCCGCGGCGGTGCCGTCGCCGCCGGCAACCGCTGCCGCTGCCGCGGCCGCGGCCGAGGAAGACGCCGCCGACTGGTCGTGAAGCCCCGCGGCGGCGGAGGAGGACGACGAGGACGCGCCGGCGTGCGCCCCGGCGGCGGAGCCGTTGCCCTCCGAGCCTGCGGAGCCGCTGTGGAAGGACCCCAGCTCCGCGTCCATGGCGAGCTCTGCCGGGTCGTGCCCGTAGGTCAGGTCGGGCGGTGCGAGGGAGGCGGCGGCGCGGGAGACGGACTTTGGCCTCACGGGCTTGGCAACGCGCGGGGGCGCTCCCCTGACCGCGGCGGCCTGGGCCCGAGTGGCGGCCTCGGCGGGGTTGACGCCGTTGAGCTGGGCGAGCACCTCGTCGGCGAGGGGCCCGTGGCCGCGGGCCCAGCCGCCCTCGGGGACGCCTCGCTGGGCCTGGCGCTGCCAGCTGAGGAGGGAGCGCACGACGGGGGCGGAGTGCTCGAGGGAGAGGGGGAGGGTCGCGACGGTGTGCTCGTCGGGCTCGATGGCGCCCGTCTTGGTCATGGGGCACTTCTTGTAGCAGTGGAAGACGCGGGGGCAGAAGCAGTTGCCCGCCTCGTCCATTCGCATGATGGTCTCCGTCCCCGTGAGGGTGCCGGCGCAGCAGCAGAGGCCCTTGCAGACGGGGCAGCCGTGGTCGAACGCCACGTCGCCGTGCTCCATGACCATCTTCTCGGTGCAGCGCTGGCAGAAGATGTGCGGGCACGCCTCGCACGCCACGTTCTTCTTGCGCATGTTGCCGCACCGGTGGCACGAGGCCCGGTGGCGGAGCTTGTGCATCTCGTCGTAGTCGTCCAGCGTCACCCGGAGGCGGATACGGCTCGCGCGGTTGGACCCGGCGCTCATGCCGGCGAGGAGGATGCCCTTCTGGGTGGGGCGCGTGAGGCGGCGGCTCGCCGCGGCGGCGGCGGCGGCGGCGGCGGCGGCCGCGGACATGCCGGGGGGACCCGCGGAGCGGGCTCGCTTGGACCGCAGCCGGCCCGAGCGCCCGCGGCCTCCCGACGCGTCGTCAAAGTCCTCCTCGTCGTCGTCCATGCCGAGGCCTCCGCCGCCTCCGCCGCCCTCGTCCGAGCCCCGCGCGCGCGACGACGGCGCGTGGACGCGGCGGGAGCGGCGCAGCCCCGCGGCCTCGGCGGCGTCGGCGGCGGCGTCCGCCTCTGCCTCTGCGTCTCTCGCGGCCGGGTCGTACCCGCCCCGCCCGAACGACGAGTGGCGGTCCCGCCTGCGCCCCCCGTCCCGCATTCGGGAGCGGGAGGACGCCCTGGAGCCTGCCCTGCGCCTGGAGTCGTCTCCGTGCCCGCGGTCCCCGTCGTCGGCATGCGCCGCCGCGCCGATGAGCATGAGAAGCCCCGAGTGGGCGGAGGAGGAGCGGGCGCGGGACCCCATCATGGCGCGCGAGCCGCGCATGCTGCTCGAGGCCGAGATGGCGTGGCCGGAAGGCCGCGCAAAGGGCTGCGTGAGGTGGTTGACCCCGCCGGGGGCGCCGAAGGACCCGGGGCCGGACGCGCCGGTCGGGCCCGACGGCGACTGGTTCCCGAGCAGCGACGGCGGAGCCCCCACGCCTCCGAGGTCGCCTCCCATGTGCGACGACTGGAACGGCGACGAGGCGAGGTGGCTCGAGTACGTCCACGACGAGGCGCGCCGGCCGGCGGCGGCGCGGCTCCTGTGATGCATGTCCCCGGACGCCGGCAGGCCTGCCGCCGCCGGGGGAAGGGCCAGCGAGTCCGCACGAAACCTCCCCTCCATCCCTGTCGGGCCCATCCCGCTGAGCGGGCCCGGCCCCGGGGAGTTCGGGAGGTCCGCCAGCGCCGCGGCGGCGTCTCGCGTGTCATGGAGGCTCGCGTCCGTGAGCCTGCGGCCGTCGAACGACCCCATGCCACCAGGCGGGAGCATTCCGCCGCCGGTCATGAATGGTGAGGCGCCAGGGGCGCCCATGCCTGATGCATTGCTCGCCAGCGAAAGCCGCCGGTGCGGCGCGCCGTCGTGGCCGCGGTGCGACATGGGGCCTGGTCGCTAAGCGAAGAAATCCCGACGCCGGAGGCGGGACACCGGAAGCCGGGGGCTCGCTGGGCGGCACGCTGGGGATCCGAGCGCGCGGAACTGCCGGCTGGCGGTTGAAGGCCTGGACCACCGCCGATAGGGCAGAGACCGGCGAGATTTCGCGCTCTAGTCGCGTATCCGGACGGTGCGGATGAGCACGCCGCGGAGGTTGTCTCTGGGTCCCTCCAGGCGACGGAGAGAATGCGCCCGGACGCCAACATCGCCGACCACAAACTACGCGAGCGACTCTGCCGGCGGACGGCTCTACCGGCGTGACAACTGGTCACCCCGCTGTCGGCTTTTTGGTATTTCCAATAAAAGTTTGGGCAGACCTAATTAACCGTCAGGCAGGTTCAAATCATCACTGACGGTAGCCTTAAAATAGCGCCAGAACAAATGTAACACGCTTCCTCACGGGCAAAAAAAGGTTGCCTGACGGTAAATTAGCTCATCTTTCCTTGGAGCACACAGACTTCCCCCCATGGACCTCCACACCTCGCCTTGTGGGATGGCAGAGGCGGCTGCAGCACGCCCACGCAAGGCACCGACCAAAACGTGTGGATCTTGCAGGACGGAAGCGCCCACGGCGCTCGCCAAGTGCCGGAAATGCAAGGCACCGTTCAAGCGTGTTGGCGAT
>Ga0136560_1001184_pt1 | contig 13346 bp, 17 predicted proteins | sample AntRauMeHopE1497_FD_104925 | JGI IMG/M metagenome (GOLD analysis project Ga0136560, IMG submission 104925) | Saline lake microbial communities from Rauer Islands, Antarctica - Metagenome Hop E1 #497 | ecosystem: Environmental > Aquatic > Non-marine Saline and Alkaline > Saline | place... | reverse complement strand
TCGGGGGTCGTTTCGCAGTGCTGCGAACTCGCTTGTTGGCTGAGGAAATGTAGCCTGCCTTGCCTTTGCCTTGCTTTGCTTATTTAGGCGTGTTTGTTGCCTGGCTTGTCGTGCGGAGCGTGTGCTAACTACCGGTGCTCCTGACAGGCTCGATGAGCATCCCGAGGTGCTTGCCGGACTGAAGCGGCGCAATAGTAACGTTTTTCTGGGTGGTTTATATGCGCGTGGGAATCCCGAATCCAGGTTTTGTAACCCGGATCTAACCCTGTGCGTTCAGTTCTAGCCTAGTACATTGCTTTGAATCGATTTGGTTCTCTGCCCGCAGGTCAAATCCAACTAGGCCAGGGTCGTGGCTCTACCAGCACGTGGTCTGACGACGAAGGCATCTTTTAGACGTGTATGGCTACCCCTTCCGGTGATGTGAGTCCCGTTTCACGTGCATGCTTGGTATTGCTCGCCTGGCACTTGACCCAATGCTTGAGTTTGTGTTGGATTTGCCTAGGATGACATCGCCATAATAACAATGCCGTTTACCCGTCAGACGGGTGGTATCAAACCATTCCATGGTGATTATAAGGCGCTCTGAGGCTAACGAATCGCTTGCTTGCTGCGCTACGGCGTTATGTTGTTGTATTTGTGTGCCGATGTGATGATGCACTCGTATTCCCCATCCGAGCTCTTTGCCTCTCGGGGCGGAGGGCGATGTGGATGAACGCGATGTCCGTACCAGTCTGATCGGTTCTTGTAGCTTGTTTTGTGATAAGGGAGCAGCCAGCCACGGCAAGGATTGGGGCGCGGAAGTTGCTGCTAACCCATGCTTCGCCTGGCTGCTTCGTGCATATAGGTGGTATACTTCCTCGGTGATTAAAGATTATCATAACGTCGTACAGCTCGTGCACATGCCATGTCACAGCTATTCAAGGTGACGAAATCCTGTGGTACTGAGAGGAAGTGCCAGTTCTACTTGTGAATCGCGTCTCTGCTGCTTATCATCAGCCTCTTGCGTTGTGATCCTCACCAACGATGCCTGGATGCATGCGGTTCCTCATCACACGATATTCCATGTCTTTCCGTCCTCGAAAGTCATCGCAGGTAGTGTTACGATCGTTACGATCACACACACGTAGCTGGTCTATCTGGATGCTCCATCTGCACGAAGTGCCAGTGTAACTGTGAGAACTGCATGGATTGAGGCTAAGTTGCCTGTTTGGTTGCGTGGCCCCGTTGATGCCGTGGTGACGAGCTTAACCCTACTAATTATTCATGCGTGTCATCTGACGCAACTGCACGCGTTTCGTGTGTAGTTGCGGTGATCGATTAGGGAACTCACTGAGCGGTACTTCGGTTGGTCGGTTGACTGTGGTTTGCTCAAGGTTCAGGTCCTGGTTCGTCGATCAATGTTGCTTGTATGCTGCCAGTGCAGTATGTTTGTGTTTGTCGTGCACGCGGGGTGTGTGTAGCCTTGCGCGGGAACATCACTCGGCTTGATACCCGGGTCGACCTGCTCCGGGCAAGAAACCTCCGCCAGATCGATGCGTGTGCTTACGCGATGTTGTGGCAGCTGTTTGGACTGCTTCGGCTCATGATGGCGCACCGATATTTGTCAGCTCTGGCTAATAGTTGTCAAGTTCAAGTCATTGATCTGTCTGCTGTTCAGTTCTTCTATTTGTGCTCACAGGTGTTGGCGATTGATTCCCTGAACAGATCAGAGCTGGACGGGCAACTTCGGGAGAGGAAGAGGGGACGAGTGGGCAATTCCCACGTAATATTGTTTGTGTGCTTTACATGTTGTTGAATGTGCACACGATTAAATGTACTGTCTCAGTTTCAGTAGGCTCGATTCCAGCGCCGTGCACAGCAACGTCACACATGGCTCTCGAAGACGACGGCCACCACCACAATTCCATGGTACTAGCAGTCACGCATGTATCCAGGCGTGACTGCTCCAGTAAATCTATAGATTCGATATCCTCAGGCAAGATCTCCATCATGAGCATGTCGAGCATTGTGGCCGAGCTTCACTTCAAATCACGGCAGACACCAGTCTGTAGCCAGGTGTGGCGCCACCTTCACCTTCAGTTGCTCATCCCCTGGATGGCTTTGAGCGCCGCATCGTTGAAAGATCTCCTTGCTGTCCTGATCGTCTCCATCTGACCTGCCTTCACCGGGTAGCACCGATTGTCCAGAATCACGGTGAATATCTGATTGACTGGGTCGATGCAAATCTCAGTGCCTGTATACCCGAGGTGGGTAAAAGTCAGCGGGGACAGCATGTCACACCCGTGGTAATCGTTCTAGGGGGCGTTTGTGTCCCAACCCAGAGCCCGAGAGGACTACGATGCGTTGTACTGCTTCGTGAACAAGGCTACCGTCGTACGGTTCAGGAATAGCGAGGCACCCCCATCGCCGTCACCAGGAGCATTCAAGTATGCCATGGCCAGTTTAGCCAGGTCTCCCACGGTGGAGAACACACCCGCATGACCGGACACTCCGCCGAGCGCATACGAGTTCTCGTCAGAAACCACTCCTTGCACCGTCTCGTGGCGGTACAGAGGATCAAGCCACGTCGGAGGAATCGTTGCCCTTTCCGCCCAGGACAGAGTGCCGTTCGGGGCATACCCCGTACTCGTCATACCAAGAGCTCCGAACACCTATGTCCTGACGAAGGCCTCGAAATGGCACACGAGAAGTTCTCCCTCCCCCGACGCTGCTCCTCCGCACGATGGGAGCAGGTCGCTCGGTTTCACGAGGGCGTGTTCCACCACTAGGCGGCCGGCGACGAACATCGCTGTGATCATCGATAGGTCGCTATAAACATACTGAGAGCCGATGGGGTACTGCAGCGTCTGGTTGCTGCGCAGCTCGTTGAGAATGATCGAATCGCAGCTGAACGTGAGCGGAGGCTGCTCATCGGCCGTTGCTGGGCAGCCGAATGCAGTGCTCGAGTACCCAGGAACTGGGTCCGGGGGGAAGCCTGCATTGTGGAGGAGAAGGTTGAGAACCTGAATGTCTCCCTTCCCATGAGAAGAGAATGTTGGTCCAATCACGTCGGAAACTCTCGTGTCAAGTCGAACAAACCCATTCTGGTAGAGCAAGGCTATGGCGGACGTTGTTGCAGTAACCTTGCTCAAAGAAGCCAAATCGTAGCGCGTCGACGTTGTCACTGCCGGGTTTGAACCAGGAGTCAAAGGGGCGCTTTCACCAGCATATACAAAGTTACCGAACGCTTTTGCGTATACAATGCCTCCTTGTTTTGTTCCTATTGCACCAACGAAACTTGGAGAAATTCGTGAAGCCACCGCATTCTTTAGCACTCGATCTACCAAATCAAAATCGTACGAGGAAGTAGCGATAGCTCCTATACCAAGCAAAACACTAGCGACATATATCATTGCTTCTGGTTCAGCTTCTAGCAAAGAGTGTAGCGTAGCTTCTTGGCCTAGATGCAGACTCTGGAGCCGCGTTACCATGCAATGCATTATTTCTACAGACTGTGGCGGTCCGAGTAACTGTTCTTGTTTTCGATCGTCGCTATAGTGGAACTGCATTGATTTAATTCACGAAACACCAACCGCGTAGAGGCATCCTTAGAATCGTGCGGTACCGGCTCTTTAAAGAGAAAGAGCCTTGCATCTTGAGGAAGAGTGAAATTCTGAAGTTTGAATCGCAGCCAGATTGGAATCGTTCTTGAACACAACACGGCTCCTCACAGAAAGAATAATTTTAGCTCTATGCAAGCTAATTCTCCAGAACTTCTTGCATGGTAGTCAGCATGCCAATTACAGCCTGACGCCTTGCGCCGTGCTCTGGTACATGCAGATATTTTTACCTTCGTTCATGCAAGGCGGTCTGTAGCTCAGGCTCTTTTCAGCTGTTTCTTTTCGGACAGATTCTCCCGCCAAAGCCACTGCGGGAGGACGAACGAAAATTGGAATGCGAGCGACGTACGCAGTGTATTTAACCATAGGGATTTCCCGGTCCCCGTTATTACGGATGATGGGCAAAACGCAGCCGCTGGTATTGAATATGCTCATGGTGGCGAGACGAGTTTCGTTGTGAGCGATACAGCCGGAGCCTCACAGCCAGCTCCCATAGACAACCTTCGTATGGATCGTGGAGAGGCCGAGACCAGATTCGAGGAATGCCTGGATGTGCTTCTCGAGTACTGCTAGCCTACTGAGGAGAGTGAGACAGACAAGGTCAGTAGAGGGGCTGCCAGCGGCAGCGGCAGTGGGAGTGGGCGTGGGAGTAACGGTGGTACTCCGGATGCCGATGGTGGTGACCCGGGCGATATGTTCAGGCAATTGCTTGGCCTCAACACGAATCCAGCGATAGTATTCGGTCAGCTTGGGAGTGCTCTTCCTATTCATCCGGTGGTCATGGCTATCTGTCACAACCTGCCTGGGTCGGCCATGCTCATCCGAGCACTTGCTCATGATACAACATCTACGTTCGAATTGGAGTCGTTGGGACCGTACGATCTCAGGGAACCCTATGTAGGTGGTGGGTATGGCATGGAGTTCCTTCAGAACCTCACGGGGGCCAAGCAGAGCCATCGTTTAGGGATCTTGGCCGCTAGGTCAGGCAACACACACGCACTGCAAGCGCTTCACGAAGTTGGATATCGGTTCAAACCCAGAGGCTGGACAGAAATATACGAAGGGTGCCGCGTTAACAGCGTTGGGGTCGTTCGATTTGCCTCCGAAGTGCTGGGTCAATCCCTGGTTGCAAGCACCATCAAAGACAGGTCCACACCTCTTCAGGTAGCCATCAAAGAATCGTCTATTGATGTGATTGAACACATGTGCGCGCACGGCGGTATCCTGACTGCCTTGGATGATGACTCGAAGACTGCCACTGCAATGATGTGCCTACGTAGGTCTAGCCAGTGTATCTTCCCTCTGTTAAGGCATGGGTGCGAGCTAGCAGTACCGGATCTAGATGAGGCGAGGGAGGGGGGAGGGGGGGGGGCAACGTCCTTCCCACTGATGGATCGGCACACAGAGCGGAGAGTGCCCTCCTTCGACTGGGCATGCCTCGTGCGTCTGATCGTGGAACACGGCGATGGGCCGGATGCTGCGATGGAAATCATTGGGAGGAACAAGAGTGCAATGCGACTTCTCGGTGAGATGTGCACCCGACTGTGCGGCAAGGCACAGGGAGAGGGACACGAAGACGAAGGTACGGCCTCACGCACAGGCGAGGTCGCAGCACAGTTAGTGGGACTAGAGGGACTAGATGAACTAACCCTGCCTGCATTCCACTGGCTCGCAGATACAGGCATCGTCAGTCCAGAGATTGCCGGCTTCCTTGCGATGAAGTTGAGACTGAGGCAACTGCTGGAGATCGCCATGAAGCTGGGCAACACACCCGGGACGTCGTATCTGCTGCAGGCCTGCTCTTAGGCAGTGCCATGCTTTCAGCTTTATTCGCATCCTAGTCCGAAAACCGTCAGATTTTTCCAGTCGGTGTTCTCGATTCCAAGCGTGGGGAGCGCAGCGCGGCGCATCGTAATAGAGCCAGCGGAGCATCGAAGTAGAGCTAGGGGGGCATCGAAGTAGAGCCAGCGGGGCATCGTAGTAGAGCCAGCGGGCCCACCTTTGGGAACCCGCTGCAATGCAGTGACTTGCTTAGCAGCTGGATTGATCGAGTCAGCGTTTTCGTCGTGTGGCATCCGGTTTAAGTCTTGGAAGACCATGGTCGCGTTCCTGGACCCGCTCATGCTATCATCCGGCTGCTCTGTGCAGGGGGCACCTTCCGCTGCGCAAGTTAACGCAATGTGCCGCTTGAGTGACCACATGCGTGGGGGCTTCAATGCGGGTCGGATGCCGAGTTGGAAGGGTCGGCTGCCGCTATCAGTTCTCGCCCGGAGCATCCTGTATGGGTATCATGAGATTGCGTGTTTCCTTCTGCATAGGAAATCGGTGCTCGTGCCTGAGTTTGATATCGCCAGTCCGGCGGAGATGCACGATTTCATAGAGAGCATCCGTCGCATGGGAAGACGGCCCCCGAACAAAGACGTACTTGACGCGCTCAAGGCGGCAGACACCGGCATGTTAAGGGACAAGCTCCGTGCAATCCCCGGCCTTCATGATACAGTGATGCAACACTTGGGTTCTCAACCGGATCGGAAGGCGTGCATCGTTGGGTTCCGCAGAGCGGTGAACGTAATCGGCGCCGCGCAATCGGCCTGGAGGTACGCGAGGTCTGGTGCGGTGGATTCTTTGCGGCGGAGCATCGTCAAAGGTGGCTAGGCTGGAGCACTCCAGGGAACACGAGCGATGTCAGTCTTCCACGGAGAGGTGCTCCAGAGATCGGGAGGCGGGCGAGGCAGGGGCCGGGGCAAGGGAAGTCTCGAGATCGGGGGATCCAATGCATCGCATTGCGGTGCAGCAGATCCTGGGATAGATCTAGGCGCTGCCGAGGCCAAGGCGGCCGATCCCTCTGGCGAGCCTGCCGAGCCGTGCGAGTACTCCGCGGATTAGTGCACGCTACTAATGGCCGCGGCGGCGAGCGGAATGGTCGCCGCCGTCCATCTCCTGCTGGCTGCGGGCCTAGACCCGCTGGGCACCAGCAGCGACGGAGCGACGGCCGGGGATTGGGCGGCGCGAGCCGGCGCCGCCTAGTGCGAGCAAGTGCTCCGTGCAGCCGAGCACAGCGCCTCGCGCTTATTAAACCAGGAGGCCCAGGCGACTGCCATGGCCAGGGAACACTTGGTCAGGAAGGAAACCATCGATGCATAGATCGTCCGCTTGCTTGAGGAACAACGGCGTCTGCAGGAAGCGAGCAACATGTCCTTGGCAGATGCTGAGAGCTGCCAGTGGGCGAGCGTCCGAGCACGGCAAGTACTGTATGCCGAGACCGGATCTTGGGGAACATCGCATTCAGGTGCGCGGACAGACCGCGGCGTGGAGTTTCAGCCCGAGGAAATGCTTGGTTCTCTTTTGGTTGGGGATGGATTAATGTTGGATCATCTGACTGGGCTGCCTCAAGGTGACTTGCAGGCATCGCTGGAAGTTCTTCCTGTTGGGAAGGCGCACGAGGAAAAGGTGCGGCTGCTACAGTAGTAGCAGGCCAGGAGAAGACCGAGGTATAACTATCTGTGAATGTAAAGAAACCTCGCTCTGAGCCTTGTACCTATGCCCCGCGCTCCTCGATCGTCAAGCCGCAGGCCACACACGTATGGCGTTGGTTCCGTTCCATTGCGCAGCGCCGAATCATCCCCCCAAGCTGCAAGCAATCAACAAATCGTTATTGTTTGTGCAGGCGCCATGATGCATGCATTGGTTGCAGTAGCCGCGGCATTATCTTTGCATGCTGCTGCTTCTCCCTTCTATCTGCCTGGTGTATAGTCGCATTCCTTCGAGCGAAAGTCCGAGGTGAGGGGTATTTACAAGAAGCACACGTTGGTGGGCCAGCACAGGTTGTCTTCTGGTTTAATCCTAACAATCATGCAACCCATAATTGTTTTCCCGAGATTTACACCATTTTCCTTTGCAGGTTCCTCTTATGGTGAACAAGCTCACTTCAACTAAGACGCAAATGCCATACAGATTCTACACTTTACCGTTCTGCAAGCCACCGTCCGGCCATAAGGAGCGCGAGACCCTTGGAGAAGTCCTAATGGGAGACCGTATCGAATCAAGTGGTTATCACCTGCAGATGAAGGTGAATGAAAAGTGCAAAATACTCTGTCGCAAAGAGTACACACAAGAGGAAGGGCGTTAGTTTGCGGATTTCATTGAAAACGAGTACACAGTGAGCTGGCTCATGGACAACATGCCGGCTTCCGTGCGGCTTATCAACCCTGAAAACCTGCAAGACACACAGCTCGAGCGTTCCTTTCCGCTAGGATATCGGATGGAGGTTCCAGGCGGCGGAGCGGCGTACTTTTTGTACAACCACATTCATTTCATCGTGCGTTACCACACGGAATCCGACGACTAGTCCGCCGCCGAGGCCGAGGCCGCTTCTACAGGAACCCCGGTGACTCCTGCTGCTCGCCCTGCGCACATTATCGGCATCGAGGTGGAGCCATACAGTGTCAGGCACGATTACGAGGGTCCATGGCCAGTCGACCATCGCACTGGCGATCCGCGCCCAGACGTGCAGTTAGACACGTGCAACCCCGCGCAGGATGTCGTCAGAGATCTCCCGCAGCAGCGCATTGATCTCGGAGGGGAGGTGGTATTCACCTACGACGTCGTCTGGGAGGAGACCACCACGAGGTGGTCGCACCGCTGGGACGTCTATTTGAGCCAGCACCAGGACACCCAGGTGCACTGGTTTGCCATTACGAATAGCACCCTGATCGTGCTCCTGCTGTCGGCCATGGTTGCCGTCATTCTCCGAAGGCATCTGTTCCGTGACATCGATAAGTATAACCAGGAAGTTGATGACCCGGTGGAACTCACGGGGTGGAAGATTGTAGCGAGAGACGTGTTTAGGCCCCCCTCAGGCCTCTTCGGACCGCAATTTCTCGCTGTCTTCGTCGGATCGGGAGTGTAGGTCGTTCTCATGACTGCGTGCATCCTGGTGTTTGCTGTGCTCGGTTTCCTGAGCCCATCCAATAGGGGAGGTATGCTGTCGGCTCTCATCTTCGTGTTCGTGGCGATGGGATGCTTCGCCGGATATGCGTCAGCGAGGACGTACAAAATGTTCGAGGGGCGGGATTGGCTCAGGAATGTCATCTACACCGGTGTAGCGTTTCCCGGAGTGGTGGCTGCAGTGGTTATGGTGATCAATGGCTACATGTGGCATTTCCACTCGTCGGCCGCCATCCCATTCGGAGTACTCGTGGGAGTCGTTGCACTCTGGTTCTTCGTGTCTATTCCTCTCGTGGCACTCGGAGCCTATATTGGATTCACCCAAGACAAGATCGAGGCCGTGATCAAGCCTCACGACCTGGAGCGAACCCCGGTACCCACCCCTCTCTTCGTCTAGCCTATGGTGGGGATCGCAGTGGGGGGGCTGCTGCCATTCGGAGCCGTATTCATGGAGGCCGTGTTTATCATGAGCTCCGTATGGCTCAGCCAGGTGTACTACATGTTCGGTTTCCTGTTCGTAGTTATGCTCAGCCTGGCCGTCGTGAGCGCAGAGATCTCCATCGTGATGTGCTACTTCCATCTGGGGCACGAGGACCCAAATTGGCAGTGGAGGTCCTTTCTCACACCTGCTGCGTCCGGTGGGTATCTGTTCCTGTACGCCGTGTACTACTACTTCCTGGCACTAGATTTCTCGACGGGGACGGCTGCTCTCGTCTACTTCGCGTACATGTTCGTGGCTTCGTGGGCTTTCTTTCTCATGACGGGGGCGATCGGGTTCTTGTCCACGCTGGTGTTCGTACGGGCCATCTATGGGCAGATCAAGATGGACTGAGCTTCGGGTCTAGATTGTAGAATCTAGATCGGACAGGGCATCAGAGTGGGTTGTCTATCAGCCATTCGGCCGAGGGGCAGGGAAGGGAAGGAAAGAGCTGGGATGGGGGGGGGCCTGGCGCTCGACCTGTGGCTGCCAGCTGCAGTTGTAGTCATTGGCCGGCTTTGGGCCGAAGGAAAGGCCTGCGCCAGACTAGGCCTGTGCCTATGTTGGTTTGATTCACAAATGAAAGTGTAGTAATGAATCATGACTACACGCGTTAGTCCAGTTAGCGTAGTACAATGTCTTGGATAGGCTCACAGCACGATTTTTGGCCATGCAATACTAGTGCACCGAGTCATTTTACTGGAAGGATCTGGGTTATATTCTCCCCCTTCAGATGCCCCCCTGAGAAGGCCGGGACACGCCAGAGGGAGGCACCGCGCTGGCCTGTGTCCCTGTCAGCTAAGAATACTTGAATGCCCCCGCCATTGCTACGCTCTTGGATCGACCCGCAGACACCCCGAGGCCCGAACCGGCTGCGAGCCCCCTTGCCATCGCCGCATCCAAAGCCTCTTCATCTTCATCCTCGCCGTCCTCATCCTCGCCCTCTTCACCTACACCTATTGTGTTCACCCCCCCAAATCCGATTGACGCGCTTCCGCTTCGATTGTTCCGCTGTCGACGTTTCGATCTCGCCAGTGCCAGCCGACTGGAGCTGGATGCACCTGACCCACTCGCACTAGAAGGGGCGAACGCCCTTGTTCCCTCGATCGCCGCCTCTATCTCCCCCTGCATCTGCATCGCCAGCATCTCCTCGAGACCAGGCAGGGACAAATCACCGGTTCCCATAGCCATGGCAGATGGAGGATCAGCCCCAGCACGCAATTGATATCCTACTTCCAGTCCACCAACCTCCATGCTATCCATCGGCTACCCTCCAGACCCCGAGCCCAGTCCCAGTCCCAGATCATCAATGGAGCCGAGCCCGGCATCACCCAGAGAAGAGGAAGCAGATCCTTTCTCCATAATGCTTACCTCCCCCAGCCCATCATTGCCTCGGATCGTGCCATCCGTATCTCTCGAAAGGCCGATTCCCTCGACGAAATCGGAACGAGGGGTTCGAACACGCGCTTTGGCAGCTGCTGTCCCGCCGATCACATCGTCATCCTCCCACTCCGCCTCGTCATCTTCTTCTTCCTCCTCCTCTTCCTCCTCGCCGTCTTCCATCGCTGCAGCAGCAAGTCGATCTGACGCCCTCGCTCTCCCTCCCCTTCTCCTGCCGACTCCCTGCGTCGACGCCAGCTTCGATTTTGATGTCGACAACTTTTTCGGAGTAGCTCCCTGGGGACCCCCGGCCCTTTGAACTCCCAAAATCGCGTCGAATTCATCCACCAGTGACTCCGAACCACCATCCCCATCCAGCATATCGACATCGGTGCGACTGCCCTTTTGACTATGACTATGACTATGAATCTTACTCTCAGGCTCAGTTCCTGCTTTGAAACCCAGTGTTCCCTGGTCTTTGCTCTTTCCTTTGCCCTTTGTACTGTTACTGGCTTCTTGCCTAGATTTCTTTGCCAACGCCGCCACAGGGTCGGCCCCACCTCTGACAGAAGCTGTATCTAAACCATTTGAAGCTCCGTGGGGCTTCGCATTAGATTTCGGTCTACCATTGGCCCCTGTCCTAGCTCCAGCTCCAGCTCCAGCTCCTTCTTCAGCGGAGCCTCGTTTACCTCGTCTACCCGATCTATCAGCATCCGACACAAGGCCAGGCACACCCCCTGATCGCCTCTGCAGCCTCTTCCTCTCTTCTGCCTCTGCCTCTCCCTCCTCGAGCACAGTACAAGCTACCATCTTCCTCGTAGATGGCGTGTACGACATGAACCTCCCACAGGCATCAGAGGCAAAGCTCCCCGGACTCATCATCACGGTCGAAGTATCGTCATCACGGATACTATAAGGATCGCCGTCTTCGGCAACAACGACCTGCGATCAAAACTAGAACCACAAGATCAAAGGGGGGGGGGGGGATGACAATGCATTGCCAATTCAAAACATGTTCCTACTTTACAACCACAGGGTGCTTTCTAGTACTAGGAAGAGATTGCACGCCGAACTCACGACTTCTGGCAGAGGGAACAGCCGCATGGCACAGTCATGCTCCCAGTAGATGGGCTGTTGAAGGGCTGGGAGGGGACAGAGGTGTGCCTACGACAGAATCGTGGTAGAGAGATGGCGCTGGATCTTGGTCTTCTTGTCCGGCTGCAGCACCGTGAGGCGCTATAGCTTGTTCCCTAGGTCTTCTCTGAACACGACGATTTCCTGCGTGTGGTACCGCAGTCTCGTTGGGTTCGTGGCCAGGGTGACTCTGGCTCCACCGGTGCGCGCTTTCTCGATCAGAGGTTTGCACAGGCACGTGGGGAGGGGCGGTCGGGGCAGTACCCTGGCCGATCCTGGGTCCGTAGCTGAGGGAACAAGAACGAACTGGGTCTGGTTGACGACGCTCTCGTGCCTGTTGATGAGAGAGGCGAGGGTATCCATATGGTGAGAGAAAGCTCTCCGGTCGTCTCTACCGGATCCATAAGGCCGCTGCAGGAATGGCCCGCACATAACGACCACGGCTGGCGGTTGGTCCATCATGGAGAAGCCCTCCATCATCCTCTCGAGATTACGCACCACGAATGGGTCGTCCAGATGGCAGTCGGACAGCAGAGCCATAGTCACATCGTCAGCACCGGGGGCGTTTATCTCCAGATCTAGCGCAGTCTAGAACTCAGCAGGCGTCTTCAGCACCTGGTACTGGTCGACCACCCCCATCGCCTTGAGGGAGTCACTTCTGGATTCAGCTGGTGGGTTTCCTAGTACATCGGCCAGCAGGCTGCCGTCATGGTGTATCTCACCTTCGATGAGGACGACGCTGGACTCGGTCACCAGGCCACGGCCGCAGCGGCAGTGCTCGAGGTTGACCGGGATCTTCGCCTCCAGGTCTTCGATCTCGAAGGTACCGTCGGGGGTCTGGGTGAGCATGCCGAGCACGGTGACCCGATGACCAGTCATCGCGCGAGTCGACTCGATCGGGGTGAGCGTGATGGCGGCGCCGCCGCTTATTGCGGAACCAGACGTGTCTCCTGCAGCAGCAGAAACCGCGCTGCCACGGGCGGCAGCAACAGCTGCGGTGCTCCCCCCCGTTACGTCGATGTGTTTGTGCCTAGAGAGCCGCTCCCGCACTTGCACGAAGCGATCTCTGAACATGGCGACTTTCGCGCTGGCAGAAGCATGAAGAGGTCTCGAGGATGTGTCAAGATGGTAAGATTTTCTTGCATGGTTGAATGTGTACCTTGGCATCTTGAATGCCGATATGATCTATAGGCGCTAGTCCTGAATATCTTCTGGCGCTCGCGTTAGCTGGGCCACTACGGACTGGACTACCCCATGGTCGACAACAGTCTTGTCTGCGATAATTCCAGCAAAGACTCGACTATAATCGAGTAGTGCACGCATTGTCAAGCCAGTAGCCTATTCGCGGGCGCTCTCGCTTCCTCACTCAATTTGCCAAGCAATTCTGTCGCCTATTCTATAATCTGATCTAATGTTTCGTACTATGTCCTTCCAGGCTCCTCCCTACGAAATATGAATTGTACGCGCACTATTTTCTGTACTCATGTAGCAGTTTACCTCCGGTTGTGCAGTGTATCTTGGTTCAAAAACTTAAATTCAAACTCTTCACATTGGCTCACCCTTGCATTAATCTTGTGACGGCATTCAGCGCATCTTGCTGGATCGACAAAGAGTTAAGTGCAAACTCTTTTGCAATATCACTTGAATTCAGCTTGTGTCGTGACATACTGCAGTGAATGCCGATTGCTATTTTATTCAATTTATGCTGAACGTTCCGCACAGATCCGGGTTGAATTGCGCGGTGCCGCCGTCTTGGGTCGCCGGTATGGTGGGCGGTTTGCGCTTCTATGGTAAGGTGTACCTTGACC
>Ga0136560_1001183_pt1 | contig 13358 bp, 18 predicted proteins | sample AntRauMeHopE1497_FD_104925 | JGI IMG/M metagenome (GOLD analysis project Ga0136560, IMG submission 104925) | Saline lake microbial communities from Rauer Islands, Antarctica - Metagenome Hop E1 #497 | ecosystem: Environmental > Aquatic > Non-marine Saline and Alkaline > Saline | place... | reverse complement strand
GAAGCATATTTACAGCACCCATGTGCAGATGCAGCGGAGATCCTGATAGCGGCTTCCCGACGAACAGCTAATGGTTTCGTAACCACAGAGCGTCCTCCCCTAGACACGGTTCACTGCTGCTTCGGTCCAGGCCGTTGACTGGCGCACTTACTGAAGGGGTGCCATTTGATGGGGCAAATGACTCCCGGATGTCACAGTCTGTGATTTGCATCGATTCAGGCAGTCTTGCCCCGCGTGTGTGCCAGGCCGGTCCCTCCCCGCCGTGTGCCAGATAGAGTGGTGAGTGCTCGTGTCCGTCCTCTCGTACCACTTCAAGCAGTTGACGCCAAGGGGCTGCTACGCGCTTGCCATGCTTTTGCTTGATAGCCTTATGCTCGCCTGAGATTGCCGCGTTAGATGCTGAGTTTGAGTTCTCGTCGGGGTTAAGGTCGTTCATTTCATGCACCCTCCTCCTTGATCGCCTCGGCTGAGATCGCGATCCCGAGGCTGGCTGATCACGCTCAATCGATTGCTTTGGGCGCGTCATCCAGCGCTTGCTACGGGACGTCAAATCTGCGGCTTTTGCCTTCATTCGCATGGCCAGATTATTGTAGTCCGACTAAGAGCCAGAGGCCATGTACTGGAGGTAGTCTTCAAGATGCATGGAGAGACCGGGGCGATTGAATTGCTTCGAGTAGGGCACTCCACCAACCTCCACATCTCTCGTGCCGAAGCTGGAGTTGAACCCCGGAGCACGAAGGCGCTGCCAGAAAGGCAAAGACATGTTCAGAGCTCCTCGCACTAACACAGGGCGTCCGATTGACACGAACTCTCGAAGAAAACGGCCAGGAGTCATCTCTGATGCACCCACCACCGCGATTTGGCACTCGCCATGGAGAGCCTCGGATGCCTATAGATACGCTGCCCCCGCCCTGCTGTGGGCTGCAGGCACCATTCGTTGCCACTCCTCCGTCCCAGCAGGTCCAATCCAAGCCTCACCGATAGAACCGGAAGCAGCTGCATGCAAGGCCAGCGTGCTCCAGGAAGAGAGAGGTGCTCGATCTCTAGCAAAGGCAATAGCCTCAGCTACCGACTCTTGCCCTATAGCATCCAAATATACCCCAGAAACCGACGTAGTACCTCCACCAGAGGTGGGGCCAAAATGGGCTGATTGCGGAGCTTGCGCCGGCAGAGGCACGCCACTATCTGCATCACCGGATCTAGATGCGGCATCCGGTCCTAAGTGGAGTGCAGCGGCGGCCTGATCGAATGGGAGATCAAAATCTGGCATAGATGTGTCTCTGGCAATAGCTCCATGTTTTTTTAGCTTCGCTTGCTCGGGGGGGCAGCCCACTCGCAGCGATTCCTTTAGAAGGATCATGTGGATCTGACCGACACCTGGCGCGCCACCCATCAGGACAGATGTTTCAGCAGCCGTAAATCCAGCAGCGTTCGTCGCGCATACGTCTGACCGAGGATCTGCCAGGATGGCCAGGGTGCAGTTTGTGCAACCGGCACCGATTGATGCATGCAGTGCACTTGCACCCCCGAGGCTGTTGGGCATTGATGGGTGTGCTCCAGCCATGAGCAGTAGCTGCACAAGCTGCCAATTGTGTGATTGCACAGCTGATACCAGCGGGGGCTCATCGGCGGGGGGTCCTGAATCCAGCTAGCACGAATCCGCATATTGCCAACCGTTCTAGGTTGCGGCCTCAAAGTCCGACAGAGCAGGGTGCGGATAGATCGGAGCTGCAAGGCCAATGGGTTGGTTTGAGGCATCAGCTGAATCTTCGAAGCCGTCTGACTCTGCATCTTCTGCAGCAGCAGTAGCTCCCGTGCCCTCAACACCAGTGGGTATCTCGGATCGCACCCTGCATGCTTCAAGTAAAGCCCTTGCAATTCGAACTCCCATTCCTGCAGCATTCTAATGAACAGCATATGTCCCGATCGAAACAAGATCACTTTCGTCTTGTGAGACAGCGCGAGCCGCTTGGTACACGGAGGGCATCTGAGCTGCATATGCCGCGGTCCGATAGTAAGAAATCGACTGCCTTGCGTCGTTGATGAGAAACCTCCGTGAGCTAGCTGCATAGTGAATTGGAGCGAGTCCGTTCCAGTTGAGAATGGTAGGATTGGCACCTGAAGCGAGGAGGAGCTGCACCCCAACTATGTTATGGCTCGCGGCGGCAACATGGAGCGGCGTATTGCCTTGCATGTCCTGTCGATTCGGCTTTGCACCCCTGACCAGAAGCGCAACTGCTGCCATCACGTGTGATTGAGTCCATCGGAAGTAATCATCGTCATCACTTGCTGCCGTGGCAATACTAGGCAAGCCCGTGCGTACATCGGCAGCAAATACCTGCGCCCACGTTCCAAGTACCGAGTGCAGAGGTGTCTATCCGAACACATCCTTCGCGTTAGGATTCAAAGACTCGAGCTGTATCCTGAGAACTGGGATGCCTGCTGCGGTTCCGGGCACAATCGAAAGAGCAGCTTCTTGTGGGACACCCAGGGCGGCTGCGCGATCTGCCCAAGACATATCGCTGCCTCGATCCACGTCTGATGATGTAGCTGCTGCCCCGTCGCTGAGCTCTAAGCGAAGAGCTCGGAGGTGCCTAGCCTTTCCGTGAGCCGACACATCCTTCGTCATGGATGCCATGAGCTAAACATCACCAGGAGAAAGCTCCAGCATCAGAGCCATGTGGTGAAGCGCAGTGCGGCGCAAGGGATCCCTGTGCTAGTCGGTGAGGATCCCAGCTGCTTTGCTTGCGATCACCATCGGCAACTCTCTATTCTCAACCATCTGCGTTGCAATGGGCAATCCGTTCCCGAAGCGGCGAAGCCGAAGCCTCGGGAATTCGCTCTTCTTGAATGGTATAACGAAGTCGATCCAAGGGCTCTCGTCGGATTCGGAAGACCTTTGCCCATTGGAGACAGTCTTGGGAGCCTACGCAGCGAGAGTATCCGGGTCTAGCTCTTGGGCCAGTTTCTGCATCTCTGCAAGCTCCTAGAATATATCCGAGGTCGACGGGTCTACTGCCAGATTATCTTGCGTAATATGAGGGCAGTAGTGGGAAGCTAAAAGTAACAGATCCGTCTCAGTGCGCCAGCTGAGAAAATCAACGGGTTCGGCCGAAACATCTCGAACCAGGTATCGCAGCTGCGCAGGCGTCAACCGGCCCTGGGGGCCCTTAGTGCTGTCTTGGACCTCGATTTGAACGCCTTCAATTTCGACCATTCTTCGAGAGATTCCTGCATCAGTGTGTGGTGCATGGATAGGGCTGCCATCAATACCATGGAAACTGGGAGTGTGCCGTCTCTGGCGGAGCAAGACTGTTTGTGCGCGCCCAAGTCCAGCGCCGCTTTCGCATGAAATCCTATCTCGATATAGGCTAAATGTGTCACTACTAAATCCAGCAACGTCAATCCGCTCTAGCTCTTGGGAATATCGCGCTACATCAATGAACTAAACCCGCAATCCGTTCGATTTCTGCTACTACTACAGCCAGTTCACACGCCGGCCAGCAAGCACCTGTCTCGCACATGGATCATCAACTCCCATGATGCAGGTAGAGCTATTGGCCACAATCGCGATTATCCCACAAATTCTGTCTCCAACCCGTAGATCGACGGCGCCGGCGTCCTTAACGTCTTGCACCATTGCCTGTAGCGAAGTCACTAGGTCCACTGGGGATGACCAGTCTAGTGGATGCATAGGAGACATCTTCATACCGCCGTCTCGCAGGCTCATCGGATCGTACCGAGTGTCCAACCGATTAATCGTGCGACGTCCACTACCTGCGTTGTGTTTTGGCGCTCGCGGTGGTATCTCGGTGGACCGAACCTTATCGCGACGCGAAGGCCTTGCCGCAATAGCAAAGAAGAAAAGCAAAACGAGACCGCATGCAAAACGTGCAGTCGGCATGGTTCGAGGTGGAATGCAACGGTGTCCACGTTGTAGATCTGGGGTGCCGTTTCTTCGCGGTTGCGACCGCTTGGCTTTTCTGGTTGCGAAGACCTGGTCGCGAACCAATCACTGATGAGTTTGGGGCTTATCTAGGGACACCAGATCCAAAAGTTGAACAAAGCATGTATATACACAGTTGGATTAGGCAACAAATTCACTCAGACACCAGAAGGGGTCGCACACGCCGCTTGAACTCGTCCACAAACGCCCGAGACGAAGGCCCACCACCTTTGATGACAACTGATAATCTTCCGCTGGCAAGGGTCACCGACGCCTCTGCCATATAGAGCCTGTCGGCAGCCTTGGCGCCGTTAACGTCCTTGCCGTAGAAGAAGTGCTTATTCACTCCTCCTATCTCGCCGCTTGCCATGCATAGAATGCCTGCTGGTTGGAGCGCTCGTTCGAGCGCATCCGAGGATGTGGCCGCAGCCGATTCCATCTGTCCACCCCACAGGGCGAGCGTAGTAAGAGAGCTCCAGTTGGATTCGAACTCATGAGGGGCTAGCGAGGCATTTGGTTGCAAGCGCATGGGTCGAGCAACCGGTGCGGATTCTACGGGAATACTGGCCCTTGAAAACCCGGAACCGCTGCCGCTCGTTCCCCCGAACGTCTCTCGAGCACCTGCCCCGAAAGAAGACCCTCCAAGCCTACCACTACTACTTCCACTCCTCATCCCTGCACCTCCGACTTTGTACCCTGACCCACCCTGATCTAGACCTTGAGAACTGAGCCCGCTGAATCCCCCGGAGGGTCCGCTGTTTTGCGATGCAGGTACATAGCCACCCGTCGCATTCCTGCCATCTCGAGCGGACAGGCTGATATCTCCCAGCTCAATGCTCCCGCTATGTTTGTTTCCTTCCGAACCAGCGCCTCGGTTTGTCGAGTCATCTGTCGTGGGGCGATCGAGCACCCCCAGGTCGCTGCCCAGGCTCGCACTCCTAGCCAAAGCCCCTTCCCCATCATTCTCATCCGGAGCCGCCTTCCCAAATCGGGAGCCCGAGCCCGATTGACTGCCTACTTTGCTGCCACTGCCACTGCCACTACCGCTGCCGCTGCCGCCAAGACCGCCAGATCCTGAAGTTTTCTTAGAGCCGCAGCACATTCCTTTGCATGAGCCGCAGCAAAAGCAGTATCCGCACGCTACAATAGCTAGCAGTGCGACCACGGCCGCAGCACCTAGTCCCAGACTGGTGAAATCGATAGGGAGACTGGAGGAGGGCGGGTCGGAGGGGTTTCCTCCCGCGGCAGGGGATGGAGATGGAGATGAAGATGGAGAGGCGGGCGGAGGTGGTGATGGGCTTGCTGCTGGGCTAGGCCGCACGCTGGGCTGCGGCCCCCCAGTGAATGAAAGCTCAGCGGTGATTACGTGAGGTCCGTCAAGGACGGCATGTCTCAGCTCGATGAAGCTGAATAGCGGACCGGCATTCGTTATCGGGACTTTTTCGGGGTCTGCAGAGATCCAGATCTGCTTGCTTGCGCCTGCTAGGACCTCTAGACGGTCCGGGGATACCGAGAGGAATGCCGGCATAGACCCACTTGGGAGTATAACTCGGATCTATGAAATGACCAGGGTTTGCCCTCCTCCATTCGACACGGTCACTGACGTGGAGCGATTGTAGCCATGCTGCCCGCGGCTACTGAGGTCATCCGTGAAAGACACGCGCTGGGTGCTCAGCGAGATACTAGCAGGCTGCTGGAAGTCAACCTCGAACCGGGCGGGCTGTAAGTACCTAGAAAATTCCCTAGATGGGTCGAACAGTCCGCGCCCCGGAGGACATGTTTGCGACCCAACAGTAGCCGCCGAGCATTGGCTCATTGCAACTGCCAAACGCTGCGCAAGGTCCGAAGACGTCTCTAGCGTAACTGCAGAACCCACCTCCTGGCCCTGTAGCTCCACTACTACAAGTACGTCGTCACTGTCGCCGTCGTCGTCGTCGCCTGCACAGCCCTGCCCCACTATCGTGCGACCCGCTGCTGCTTGCTCGAGAGGAGCACCGCAGAATACTAATCCAGACACCGGGACTCGGATTCGAAATGCTGCCACATCGAGCACATCGAGCAGGTCAGACTGCAGCCCTGCCGCCAGAGCACTAGGATGTCTGTGGGGAATCTTGGTCTCCCAGTGTCGGAGCCAATCGCCAGCTACAGAGAGGCGAACAACTGCGCCTAGTCCCTCGTCGCTCGGCTTCGGGATTGGTTTCACTGATGCTCCGCAGGTAAGCAAAAATCCTCTCCCTCGATGCTCGCCCGCGTGTGAAGTGAACTAAATCGAGAGCGCACTCCCGGTCGCGTTCCAGCCCCCTCGGACTGCATCGGTAGATGACCCGCACACTGGAAGACCCATCGCTTCGCACTGCCCCAATGCCCCGTCGCATGCAGAGAGACCATCGCCAGCGCAATCCTGCGTCACATCGATATCAATTGAGTCCAACTTGCACCAAACTGACTCGAAAGGCCGCGACTCTACTGCCCACACGCAATGCGAGTTCGCAGGGTACGAGCTGTGATTCAATGGATTACCATCTGCTCCTACGGCACCAAGAGCGATGCTTTCAGTCCACCCATGGCCTACTCTCAGCACCTGAGCCAAGCCAGTTTCATCAAAAGAACAGGCAGCAGGCAGAATGCTCGGCATATCATCGTCATCTCCGTATCCATAATCATCATCATCATCATAACCGCTACAAGGTTGGGAATTGCATTCTCTCGACTCCTCCAGGGCAGGGCATTCTTTGCCCAACCCGCTGCGAGGAACCAGCACAAATCGCGCTCTGGCCTATATTCCACCCCCACACTCTTCAGAGCAGGCCGTATAGTTGCCCCATGGCCCCACCTGGCAGTCCACGTCGGTCGTGTTCGCTCCACAGGGACCTGCATCGCATGCCATGGTTTCATCCAGTGCACCTGAGCATGACCCACCGTTTCTGGCCGGAGTGATGACATCGCGATGACGAGTGCGTTCTCCTGGACCGCACGTTGAGCTACACCCTGTCCAATGTGTCCAGTTGCCGAGGATGCAATCCACGGCGCCAGGCGTCTCTCTGTCGAACAGCTCAAATGACGCCGAAAAGCCCCACGCTCCTTCAGTCGCCGGAGTGATCATTCTGATGAAAAGCTCGGTTGAGTTATACGTAGTCACGGTACGGGCATCCTTCTCATGCTGAGGTGCACCCGCAGGAAGAGGTATGAGAGCGCATTGGGCATCTAGCTGCTGTAATGCATTGCCCTTGCTGCCCTCCGTAGCCAATGCGATTACTTCCCCCGTGATGGAGCCGGAGCAGTTCTAATCGAAGACGAGCGGCATCTCCACCCAGTCCCACGTGAGCCGGATGTTCTGGTGCCTGCTTCCGATCACAATCCATTCACAGGCAGATGAAGGTGGCACCGGGGGATCCACACCTGCACCTGCCGCAGAGGAACGCTCACCGATCGAAATCGTGCCACTCGTCTGACCAGATATGACCTTCGCACTTTCGCACGCTGGGTCTACACCACCACCCCCGCCCCCACCGCCACATGGCTCGGTGCCGCAGTCACCGGACTACAACGTCTCATCGCAGGAACCTGCAGCGAGACTCGGCTCTAGAACCTCCCGGGTTCGAATCCGGGTGCCAGTGCCGCAGCTTTTGGTGCATGTGCCCCAATCGCTCCAATTTCCGAGGGAGCAATCACGATCAGGATCAAGGCTTGAGCACTCTCTGGCGAGGCAGGGCTGAGTCTCGAAGAGGGAGGGGCATTCGTCGCCGGATTGGTCCGGCTGTCTCACGACTGTCCTAGTCCTCGTCTGCTCTCCCATGCCGCAGCCAGTCGTACACATGCTCCAGTTTGACCACTAGCTCACAGTGCATCCCAGAGGATCAGCAGGTGGTGGGCTTGGGTTTGCGCTTGGGCTAGGTGCAACGCTAGGGCCGGCCGATGGCTCTGGAGCAACGTGGTGCACCACCCACCCTATTGCGAAGTCAACGGCGAGCTCTGCCTGTTCCGTTGATCTCAAGTCGATCCTGATTGCAGGAGCTGTTACACCGATGTCTTGGATACGCGCATCAATGTTCTGAAGCTCTCCGCACACTCTCATAATCAGCTGTTGCTCAACAGCGCCGACCTTGGCATGTTCTGGGCGACCCCGAAGGGGTCCGATCTCGCTGCCAGTGTCAAGCAGAGCGAAGACCTCAACATGCGCATATGGGCAGTTACCCAAAAATGCTCCATCAGCTCTAGGTTGATACCCGGTCGGAAAGGGTGGAATATTCCCGGCGTTCACCATTTCTAAAGCTTTCCAGTCGAATTGAATCTAGGTATCCATGTCAGGCACAGGTGTAGGGCGGATGATCCACGAGCAGTTTCTATCTCCTAGCCCCTACTTATTGACCGCCTACACAATTCCGTCATTACTTGTCAGAATTGTCGGGCCTAAATCGCAAATCATGTCGGCGTGGACATGGATCAACGTCGCCAAGAATGCCCATGTTGAAAGGCATGAATGTCCCACTAAGGACATGCCTTCGAGTATAACACTGCAGTAGAGGAAATCCTTGAAATATGAAAAAATGCCAGCAAACTGAGGAAACAGCGCTTGGAGTGAATTTCCTGGGAAGACGCCCAGCAAAATCTGAAATATCGATCCAGATCGAAATACGCGCTACAATGAAATCGAGACGGTAGATCCTTAGGCCAGGCTGCTAGACCTAGATCTAGTCTAGTCTGTCGCCGTTGAACCAATAATAGATTGCTCCCAAGCATTACGAGACATCAAGTGGAACAAAAGTAAACCTCCACTTCACGTCCGTCTCTGTGGGCCCGCCTTTCGGCATCGGGCTGCCTAGGCTGATGCTCACGTAGTTTGTCCCCCAAGCGTTCGAGAGGAGCAGGAAGGAGGCGCCTTCAGAAAAATCAGGCGGCAGATTTGTCGGCACAGCGAACGTTGTCGGGGTCCCAAACGCCACCACAGCTGCGTCAGGGGACTCCAGCTGGAAAGCTCCGGTGCTGAGCGCCATCGCAGCGCCGACTTTCCCTGCGGAACCTGCCCGTCCTTGCAGTGCAGCGTAGCACAGATCACCTCTTGGGGCAGAGCCGTCCTGACTGGCTTGGATGGCACGGGCCACGGTGGTGCCGTTCAGCCAAGCATCACCATCTGGCGGTGTTATAGATCCAATATGCTTTGACAAAGCATCCATTTCCACTTCCACAGCAGTAGCCGCAGAACGACCTGGCTTAGCTCTGATAGAAGGCCGGTCGGGAGGCAGAATGTCTGCGTTGAGTTCCCGCTGTTTCGACTTTGAACTCTTTCCAGCAGCAGCACGAGGAGACATGGCTCTACTCCAATTGTCAGATCGCCCTCCATCTCCCTGTGATTCATTCACCTTGTCCTTGTCCTTGCCCTTGCCCTTGTCCTTGTCCTTGTCCTTGCCCTTGCCCTTGCCCTTGCCCTTGCCCTTGTCCTTGTCCTTGTCCTTGTCCTTGCCCTTCAGTTCTAGTGAGGGGGTAGCCTTTTCTTTAGACGCAAGTTGTGGTAGATCTATCGTGCTGCTTTGCCCCAGCAGGGGCACGAAGGCCAGGCCGCCGTCGCTCACTCCATGGAGCCGAGTAGAGCCCCCCCAGGGAACAGGAAATGCCTGCATCCAGGAGGACAGTTTCTCCATGCACCAACCAGCACCATACAGCCAGCTCAACTACGATCTACTAGATCTAGTCTCCTGGGATCGGGCAGCGCTCGTCGCAATTCCGTTCCCTGGGTCAGGTGACCTAACAGCCTTTTCATTTGAGCGTCTCTAGGCCATGGTGATGTCTGGGGTAGCGAATTTCGAGCTGGAGTTACGCATTCCGGGGCGCATTCGCAAAAAGAGTGCCTCTGGCATTCGCGTGGCAGTTTTGTTGAAGCCCTGCAGCGTGACTTCTATCTTAGGCGGCTACTCTACCTGAGACCCCTGCAGGTTGCTCAAGGTCTCGCTTGACCCAGTTTCTGTGACCTCTAGTGTTAGCCACAACGACTAGAATCCACCTGCTAGCGTGACAGAGGCAGCCGGGAGTCTCAACTGGACATCAAGCCTAAATGAAACATTTCCTGCCCCCGACGCATCACGAGAAATACTTGCTGACGAATTGCTGAGCCACGCACCTTCTAGGGTGGTATCTACCAGTGTAGCCGTCGCGTTATATCGCTCGATCCCCCTCTTCGACTGGTCGTCAAAGTCATCGCCAACGACAAAATCCACAACCCACAGGTAATTGTAGAGTAGCTCATACAGGTTGTAATCGGTCGAATCAAGCGTGAGATACTGAGGGGCAAACAGTGTCCCACCCATTGTACTTTCACATCCACCAGGTCCGGCGTAGTCAGTGCCAGTGACAGAGTCAACCAAAGAACAGACCGACCCTGTGCTGCTATTTAACTGTACTCGCCACCTGGACCCTAGCATGAACTGTGTCTGCCCAAGGACCTCAATATGAGAACCCTTCTTGAGCTCGAGCGACTACTCAAGACTTGGTGTCGATACAGTACGTCTCAATTCGGGGTCTCGCATCCTAGAATCAGCAGCAGTTGTCTAGCGAGGCACATGAGGCAGCTACTGCGCCCACTCTGCGAGAATCATCGATGTCATGGGGTGGTCTGGACCCAGAGCATCAATAGCATAATCCAGTCCAAATCGGCGCTATGTGCTCCAGGAGGAGGCCAACTTTTGGTACTTCTGCGTCAGCTGGTAGGGGTCCATATCAGGAGGTAGACCAGCTGCAATCTTGTGATACTCTGCGTTCGACCAGTTCTGGTGAAGGGCGTGATCTACGGGAGATAGAACTGTCTTATGATCGAGGCCCCACGTGTGCTCGCTGTTCTTCATTAGAAAAGCCGTCGCATTGAACACCTTTGCAAGCTGACCGTCGGACAGGTTTGCGCATAGACCCCCAGGCTAGAAGCATTGGTGCCGTGCCCGATGGGCTGCTCGCATCTTTGCCACCTTAATGGGGTCACTGGGGACGCCATAGATCCAAGTGTCGCCTATTTCGGCAGTGATGACAGGCAGGGAGGGGGCATCATTGCCGGCAAAAGCGCCGGCAATTGTGGTCCCTGGAAACCCGTTCTAGTATCCTGATCTAGATCTAGATCCAGATTTGTCAGCGCTTATGTTCTACGATCGAGCAGTAGAGCCAAAATGAGAACGAACGACTGTACCAAAATCTTCAAAAGAAGAAGGAATGATATCAGCGCCTGGGAATTGCCCCTGGAGTGTCTAAAAATCCTCGATCAAGTCAGCTGCACTCGGCGGAGGCCCTGCGTTATCTCCCCGCCAGTCCACAACTGCGGCTTGATCGAGTCCCGGGATCATCATGGGAGTGAACCAAGACGATTTGGTCAGATGAAGCCCCCCATAGCCGCCTTGTAGCAGAAGCACGAGTACCTGCGTCCCGCTTGGCTCGTCGCGCCAGATGAATGCAGGCGGTAGATTCGGCGGGGTGGATCCCCCGTTAACGCCGACCGACACAATATCAACGCCATTCCGAACCAGGGCTGGAATGATTGCCCGACTCATAAATGGCACGTCTCGTTGCGACATGACGGTTTTCCTGGGTAGCCCAAAATCATCATCCAGCTTGTGCGTAAGCTCTATCGCTGCATCAACCATCCCGAATGTCATCAGTTCGGGTTCGAAGTTCATTGGGAGAGCATGCCACGTAATGTATCCAGCTCCCACGCTTGCATTAAACTATTGAATTTGCTCGTGAGATGGACACTCCAAGCCCGATGATTCAGGGCAATTGAGAAACAGCCAAACCACCCATGATTGAGCAGTGAACCTCAACTCGGCAGTTGTCGTGGCATTTTCAGCCAATGAGCGACCAACTGCGGCAGCTCTAGGGAAAAACTGCTGAAACCATCTCCCGCCTACTATTCCCTGTATAGTGTCGGCAAAGCCTGCGTCAAAGTGGCACCCCTAGATGACATGCACCTTCCGAATCTATCGAAACCCTCCATCTGTAGCATCATCTTGTTTTGGCGGCATGTAGCAAATCGGCAAGTAAGGTTGGCCAGTCGAATTTGGTTGTCTGTATTCAAAATGATCATCCCAGCAACAGGCACGGGCGATGCACCCTGCTTTATTGTCGTCGAGTACCCAGTTCCAACATGACTGTCTGGTCGATACAGGTGGAGCAAGCTTGGGGCACATCACTTGGCTTCCATTCGCGATCGGAAATAGACAAACTAATATACAAAAACCAGTTAGTGCATAGCTCTTCATACGATTCGTTCTTGTGTCTAGCATATCATACAAGAAGCCTAGGGCCCAGATCTAGCCAAGATGCACTCGTCACACTGCAGCACCGAGGGCAACTGCAACACATTCTAGGTTGATTGTTATTTCGCCAAGTATGGCAGCCAAGGGTGGATTGGCAGAGCATGGTTCTGATCACAGGAATTTACCGAATATTCTCATCACAGGAACTCCAGGAACAGGCAAAACATCGCTGGCAGAAGCAACTAGCGTAAGGTTTGGGATGTTGTCCGAGCTTCGCACATATTCGTTTCCTCAGAGTTGTCTACTATCGATACTATGGATAAACAACATAATTCTTTATCGCAGAAGTCGTCGGGCTTTAAACACTTTAACGTAACCGAACTGGTGAAATCTGGTGGATTCCACTCTGGTGTAGATAAAGAGTTCGATACGCATGTTCTTGATGAGGATGCAGAAGATAGGCTTTTGGATGAAATGGAAGGCGACATGGCAGGGGTTGCAGGTGGGAACATCGTAGACTTCCACTCAAGTGAGCTTTTTCCAGAGCGGTGGTTTGATCTTGTGCTCGTGCTCAAGGCAGGCAATACTGCAGTATTCGACAGGCTCAAGGCACGAGGCTATTCTAAGAAGAAAGTAGAGGAAAATGTTACAGCAGAAATCATGAACGTCTGCGAGGAAGAGGCACGCGATGCTTTCGCGGACGGAGTGGTGCATGCCGTTTCGAGTTCTAACTTGGATGATCAGAGGGCGAATATTGACCGACTCAAGTCGTGGGTGCAAGCATGGTGCGGGGAGAGAGATAAGAGACGAGCTGCTGGTATTGTAGCAGTGCCTCAATCTACCGATGGGGACGCTGAGTCCAGTAGTGGCCCTGGTAGCGCTGCAGCCGGTGGTGGTGGGGACACATCCAAATCCTCTGCCAGTGGGTCGATGGAACCTGGCAGGTAAGCGCTTCAGGATCCATCGGCACAAACTTAGTCTCATGGATCTTGTGCAATGGGCACTGGGAATCCTACAGAAATTCAAACGTTTAGAAATAACAAAATAAATGATACCTATGTAAAACTCAAAATGTAATTTTTGCTAGAGATACGATCCCATTGGTCAGTAATGGCGATTATTGTTCCGCCGTATGCTTAATGATCCCGGCCCAGTCCTGATACACTGGTTCCTTGAAGCAG
>Ga0136560_1001182_pt1 | contig 13358 bp, 3 predicted proteins | sample AntRauMeHopE1497_FD_104925 | JGI IMG/M metagenome (GOLD analysis project Ga0136560, IMG submission 104925) | Saline lake microbial communities from Rauer Islands, Antarctica - Metagenome Hop E1 #497 | ecosystem: Environmental > Aquatic > Non-marine Saline and Alkaline > Saline | place... | reverse complement strand
GACGGCGCCACGGTGCTGGCGCTTGCCTCATGACATCTCGACCGCCGCCTTGGTCAGGAGCTGCGCCTGCTCGTGCAGCGTGGCCGGGCGCGCGCCGCGGACGGCCGCTGCCCAGTAGCTCTCGTCGTCGTCCAGCGTGGCGGGCGCGCCAGCGTCCGCCTCGATGGCCTCGCCGTCGCGGGAGAGGCGGAGGCGGACGCCGGCGTGCGCCGCGGGCGCGCCGACGCCCCCCGGGCAGGGCGTGCCCGCCGCGTGGGTGAGCTCGCTGCGAGAGGCGTCGAGAGCCTCGACCAGGCTGGCCGACGCGTTGTCATCGTCAAGGTACACCTGGTCCAGCCGCCTCGCCCTGGCGGGCTTGGTGTGCTGGAGGGAGGCGTGGCTGCCGAGGCGGTGGGCGAGGAGGCCGGTGTGGGAGGTCACTGAGGCCGCGTCCAGGTGCGGGGCCGCGCGGGAGCGGCGGACGACGCCAGCGAGCCAGGGCCATGCCCTGGCGTCGACGCCGCCCGCCCCGCTGCCGGAGGAAGGCATCCCCAGCGAGGCCATGTCCGACGCGAGGCCGGTGCCGGCGACGCGGCCCACACCGCGCACCGACCCGATGTCGCTCGCCGGGTGCCCGGGCATGGCCGGCGTCGCGGCGGGGCCGAGGCGCGCCCCCGCCAGTCCTGCCAAGCGCCGCATGAGGTGCTGCCCCTGCCCGCCGTGAGAGCCGGCGAGGAAGGCTCCCCCCGCGACCATCCCCCCGGCCTCGGCCGACGTGCCGCCCCCGACGGTGCCGCTCGACGCGCCGCCGACCAGCAGCGCCGCCGGCTCCTCGAGGAAGCGCGTTCGGACCTGCCAGGCCGACGCGGCCGAGGCCTCCGACGCGTCGGCGCCAAAGCCCGAGGGGGGCGCCGCCACCGCGGCCGGACCCAGGGCCATGGCAGTGGCCGCGTGGGCGAGGCCGGGCTCCGGCGCGTCGAGGCCCGCGGAGAGACCGAGGTGCTCGTCCGGGTCGTCCCCGGCCCGGTGGCGGGACCCCGGGTGCCACACCGCTGCGGCGAGCTGCCCCGTCATGGGCGGGACCTGGCCGGAGGAGCGCACCATGGCGGTGATGATGGCCTCGTGGCCGCCGGCCGACGCCGACTCGGCCTCCAGCTGCCCCGCGACCGCGTCCCTCGCAGCGACGTCAGAGATGCCCGCGCGGCGGCGTTGCCACAGGTCCGAGCCGGGCGGGGCGCGGACCCGGTCCACCCAGACGCGGCCGTTGCGGCCGAGACGCGCCCTTGTGATATACCCAGCGGAGGAGGGGGCGGGGGCGGCGGCGGGGCGCGCCTGGTCGCGGGCGGCAGCCGCGGCGTGCCTGGTGCGCTCTGAGCGGAGGAGGCGGGCGGCGGGAGCAGGGCCGTCGGAGGGGAGCGCCCCCCTGCGAGCGGCCTCGGCGGGGCGGGACACCGGCTCCGGCGCCGGCGCCGCGGCCGCTGCCTTGGCCCGAGCCCCCTTGCGCGCGGGCTTCTTGGCCGAGGCGGCCCGGCCGCGGGGCTTGGCGGCCTCTGCCTCCCGGGCCGACCGGAGCTCTGCCAGGCGCGCCGCCCTGGTCTCCGCCTCGGCCCCCGCCCTCGCCTCGGCCTCCTCGGCCTCCCTCGCCCTCGCCGCCTCCTCCTCCTCCCCGTGCTCCGCCAGCTCCGCGAAGAGCGACGCCTCCTCCTCCTCCCACGACAGCTCCGTGGCGGCGGTCGGGGATCCCGCGCCGCCGTCGTCCGGCCCGGCATCGCCGGCGCACGCCCTCCCGGGGCCGGCGGCGATGGCGAGGACGACCCTGCCGTTGGACTGGAGGACCGCCGCTGCGGACACGGCCTCGGCGTCGGCCTTGGCCGCCTGCACCGCCTCCCTGGCGGCCTTCTGGTCCCCCGACGACTGCGCCTTCCCCTGCACGGCCGTCACCGCGGCCGAGGCCTCCGCCTCCTTGGTCCGCCGCCTCCGCCGCGCCTCTTGCACCGACAGGGCGAGCGAGCGGTCCATACGCCACTCGCTGGCCTCGACCAGGTCGGGGGCGCGCGCCTGCGGCCGGTGGCCCGTCAGGTCCCAGCCCTCCCCGTGGTCGCCCAGCGAGCCGACGCCCAGGGCGAGCCCGGCCGCCTCCTCCCACGCGCTGCCGGGAGCCGCCATCCCCAGGGTGGGCTTGACGTTGGTGGTGCGGTGCTGCAGCATGAGGGCTCGGAGGCGAGCGGTGGTGTCCACGTGCAGGGCGGACTTGCGCTGCTGCAGCCACGTGTCCGCGTCCTCCCCCGTCCCCTCCCCTCCCGTGAGGCGTCCCACGAGCTCGTCGTCGCGCTCGAAGCCCACGGGCAGGCCGCTGACCGCGCCCATGCCGAGGACGTCCGCCTCCGCCTCCCCCGCGCCGGTGCCGCCCATGCCGAAAGGCGCGGACGACCCGCGGTCCCGGAGGCGCGAAACCGCGCGGCGGGAGGCGATGACGCCGGCATGGACGCTGAGCGCGTGCGGCGGCGGGTGGGCGGCCATGCCAGCGTGCGCCTGGAGGGTGGCGAGGGGGGCGGCGGTGGGGGCGCCGTCGGGCGCGGCCGCGAGGAGCGCCGCAGCGGACACCACGTCCTCGATCTCGCCGTCCGAGTGGCCCACCCTCGACGCGTCGGGGTCCCCCGCCGTGGGCGCCAGCGGCCAGCGGGTGAAGGCGAGGCCCGCCGCCGGGTGCGCCGGCGTGAAGAACGGGGGAGCCCACGGCCCGGTGCGGAAGGGCACGGCAGCCTTGCCGCTGGCGGCATCGGCGCCGTGCTGGCTCGCCTGCTGCGACGGGATGCCGCGCAGGGAGGCCACTCGCTCGGCGTGCTTGGCCGGGTTGTGCGCCTCCATCACCGCCGCGTACAGGCCCCGCGCCGCCGCGGTGGCCGCCGACGTCGTCCTCGTCTCCTGCCGCTGCCCCTTGCGCTTCCTCTGCCGCTGCCTCGTGGTGGCCGCCGTGACGACCCGCGCCGCGAACTTGCGGCGCTCAAGGACGGGCGGCCGCCGCACCGTCCCCGTGGTGTCCGTCGCCTCGAAGACGGCCTGCTCGAACGACTCCGTGGCGATGCGCGCCAGCTCCAGCTTGGCCGTCTCCCGCTGCTCCACCAGCTCGAGCAGCGCCACGGCGCTGGCGGTACTGTGCCGCACCTGCGCGAGCTTGCGGTAGGAGGCCATGTCGTCGGACCGCCGGGTGCGCCGCAGCTTGTACCGCTCCTTGCTCCGCTGCCGGAACGTCGCGTGCGGGTCGGTGTTGTTCTCGCTCGTCGGCGTCCAGAAGCGCCGCAGCAGCGGCTTGCGCAGCCTCTCCCGCTTCCGCTTCCAGAACGTGTACACGTCATCCACCGTCGAGTTCGCACCCGTGCGCTGCAGGCCCGTGCGGTCCGCCACCACGCGGCTCGCCTCGGACAGGCTCGGCAAGGTGCTCGAGTCCCCGGCCTGCTTCTCGAGCGCATCGATCACCTGCTCGAACAGGCCGAGGCTGAGCTGCGCGGCCGGGTCCGCTCCCTCCCCGTACTTGGCGTGCGCCTTGAGCCAGTCCTGCAGCACGGTTCATCGCAAGGAACGCACGCGGCTCGGTTGTTCTGGCCGCGTCGGGCAGAATGGGGCGGCTCAAACAATGCCGGGCCCGGTAGTCGTCCCCGTGCGGGCGCTCACCTCATCCTCGCGGTCCGCCTCGTACTCGCACGGCGTCTTATCGAGCTGCGTCCCCGTCTTGTGCCGGATGTACGCACGGGGGGGCTTGAACCCGGCCTTGGTGTCGGCCTCGTATGTCTCGACAGGCGATACCTCCGGAACGGGAAGATCAACCTTGCCAACTCGCTGCGGGAAGCAGAGAGGTGGGCCAGACGCGTCGATTCGGGCAGCGGGTAGCGCCGTTCACAAACAGGGGGGAGACCAAACGGCGGGGTCAGCGCCCGCATGCTCACAATGACGGCCGAGTCGACGGTCTCAGCCTCGGGCGGCAGCTGGTCCTGCCGCTGCAGGATCGGCATCCTCCTGTAGATGTCCAGGGGACGGGGCCTGGTCTTGGCGCGGCGCATCGTGAGCAGCAGCACGAGGTTTTGGGGCGGGCAGGCAGGAGGCCGCCGGTTTGCACGCTGTGGCCCGTGGCCAGAGACCGCAACGCCACCGCTTGCCCCTGGATCAGGTGACTAGTGCAGCCGGGCACCGAGTTCAGGCGGAGCGGAGCTTGACGCCTTCGTGAGTGTTGGGGGGTGGACTGCCAAAACAGCAAAGCTGCTGCGAGCTGGAGGCCAGCCGCCCCAGCGGGCGATGCCGGCGGCGCAGGCAGGCGCTCATCCAGCCAACTTCAGGAAGCCATTCACACGCAATCACTCGACCGAGGTCGGGGTGCTTTAGCCAAAGCCCATGTTCTTGTGGTCTTCCAGCACTCGTCCCATGACCGCCTCGACCTCGCGCACGCCCTGGTAGAAGGTCTTGTTTGACTCGTTGGCTTGGCGCTGTTTTGTCGGCTTGATAAAGTACTGCGGGGGTATCGGCGGTCCACGAGGCAGTGAGGGAAGGCGGGCGCACGCTCGTGCACACGCGGCCCCCGGGTGCGCTCTCGTGGGCGCAGCCTTGGTGGCGCACCCTGCTCTCTCGGCGACGCTTGTTGATGTCCTTGACCCCCCGCTTCGCCTCGAACGTCGAAAGCGCCTGCGGACGGAGAAGGCATCGCCAGCGGGGGCGTGGTCGGCCCGTCGCGGCCCAGGGAAAGGCTGCTGGCCCGCTGCGCCCCGCAAGCTTATAAACTGTAGCCAGGCAATATCCCGCGCATGGCCCTTACCTCCTGCACGGCTTCGGCGGAGCGCCTGCGGGTGTACACCTTGATGCCGCGAGCCGGAGCGGCTGTCACGGACGCCCGCCCATGAAGGCCAGCCCTTGTGACGCCTGAAAAGGCACGCGCCATCGCCATGGCGGTCTGAGCCTGTGGCCCAGCCAAAGGGCGGGATCACCGCCGCGAAAGCCATGGCGGGCTCCCAGCTCTGCAGGAAGGGACAGTTGTGTGATTCTGCTCAAGATCATTTGAGCTTGCTCAGTCTCACGATGTAGTGCCCATCGCCCCGCCGTCCGGCCACGCCACGAACCATGCCCGGGGCCTAGCCGGCGCCAAAACGGAGAGCCCCACGCAAAAAGTGCTCGGCGTGCGGGCACCTGGCTCCGACTGCTCAACTCAAGTGCAGGAGATGCAATGCGACATTCAAGCAGGCCGAGCGGCCGACTTACAAGACTCCAGCGGCACGGCAGGTGCCGCCTGCTTCCGAGACGACAAAGCAGCGATGTCTGCGTCGCGCCGAGGTTCTGCGGGGGCAGTTCGGCGTCGTCCGCGAGACGGCTCACGGGGAGCCTGAGCTGTCGGTCGAGAACCCACCCGCCAGGCTGCACCTTGCCAAGCTCATGAACTCGGTGGCAATCGAAGCTGCCCACGCAGTGAGAGAGCCGAGCGCTGTATCGGTTGCTCGCACGTACCGCCGCAGCGCTCATGGATCTGCCCGCGCCCGCTGCCACCGCAGGGTGCCAGCCTCCGCAGATGTCTTCCCGGGCATGCCATGTTCAGCGTGTATGGGCCGAGCGTGTACGGACCGTTCGGGCCGCTCGCGCCGGTTCCTTCCGCCGTGGCCGTGCTCACGGCGCAGGACCGCCCCGATGCGAGCATCGGCGATACGCTGCAGTTCCTGCAGCAGGTGGATAAGAAGTGACACTTTGAGATGGACCCGAAGCTGGGCGACGTGACCGCCGTGGCGGGCTGCGCAGCCCCGTTCCCGGGGACCGAGCGGATGCCGGACGGCGGCCAGAAGCTGTACGGGCTGCTGGGGGCCGACGACGTCCACGAGGCCGTGTTCATGGCCGGCGAGCTGCGGGCCATGCACCGGAGTTGCCGCGCCACGAACCCGCACGGCCTGACGGCCATTCAGGCGACCAGGGTGGCGGAGCCGCTGGCCGGCTTCCTGCTCAACTCCGTCGACCGGCCGCTGCCTGAGCTCCTCCTCATCGTCAGGAAGCTGGCAGGCGCCGTCAGCGCCGCCGTGGCAGCGCGGGACCGGGCGGCAGCCCAGGCGCCGCAGCCGGCTGCCCCGCTGCCCGCTGAGACAGCAGCCGCGGCGCTCCAACCGGCCGGCCCGCTGCCCGCGTCGCTCCAGCCCGCCGCCCCAGCGCCACAGGCACCTGCGCACATGACCTACCAGGCCGCCCTGCGCGAGGCCGCAGCAGCCGATCGCCCGCCGGCGGGACACGCGCCAGGGCCCCCGGCGCCGCTGCCCGTCGGCGTCGCCGCGGCCCCGGGCGCCCTTCCCGACCTCGGACGCCCCGGCACAGCGCCTTTTCGGCTGAGCCGAGCAGAGAAGCGGCCGCGAGACGACGACGGTGACCAGGGGCCGTCGAAGCCGAGGGCCGCATGGCAGGGCAGCCGCTGGTAGACGCCTCGGCCGTGGCCGCTGCGAGGCCTGCCGGCGAGAGCATCGCAAGGAGCGGCTGCCGACATCGTTTGGGTAGAGCTGCGACTCTTTTGGTACTTTCGATCCACAAGATGGTCATTGCTTCAACGACCCCGGATTGACAAACTCGAGCCCCGGGCCCCGGCTGCCCCCGATCGGTCGGAATCGCCCCGCGCATTCGTGGCCGCGCCGGTGTATGGATGCGCCCGAGGGTCTGGGCAGGTCGTGAGTCGGGTCACGGGCGCTCAAACGAGCGGCGGGGCAGCTTCCCGAGCCGTGCGCCGGCTCCCTGGGGATCAGGTGCCCGCCGCTGCGTGGAGACCCCGAGCAGGCTTTGGGGCTCATTTCTATTGTGACGGCTGGAGGGCGGCTTTGCCTCGAAGCTGGGCCGCCGGTGCCGCCGCCTCGACGACGAGCTGCCGGTGCGCCTCGGCCACCGCCGCCATCACCGACAGGGCCAGCAGAGCGCCCCGCATGCCCGCTACGAGCAGGCGCCCGCGCTGGCTTCGGTGAGGACTGAAGTGCCTGCGGCTCGTCGTCGGAGCATCCTCCCCTCGTCCCTTCGCCGCCACTCTTACTCTCGCGTTTCGCGCAAACGCCTGCGCGCGACTGATTCCAGCGTACTGTGATACCGGTCTCGTCATCCGGGGGCGCTGCCGAGCACCCGATCGGTCGTCGGCGCCTTGCGCCTGCAGCCGCCCTGGATTCCGCTGGCCGGGTCACGTGAACCGTAGCGCCTGACCTGGTTCCGGCAGCGTTCTGCGTGCTGGCTTGCAGCGCACGGACAGAGCCGGCACGATGGCGCGTGCGGCGTGCCGTCAGAGCCCGCCCCGAGTGACCCACAAGCTGAACACTGCCCGCCGCACGCCCGCGCCGGCTGACCATGCCCGACGTGTTCGAGGCCGAATGCTACCCGGGGACCCCGCAGCGGTACGTGGTCCGGGTCGGCACGGGCATCCTCAACGAGGTGCCGAGGTCGATCCACGAAGCATGCCCCAAGGCCCGCCAGGTGGTGGTGATTTCGGACAAGACCGTGTGGGGCCACTGGGGCGACGCGCTCCTCGGTGCGTTCACGGACGCCGCTGCTGCCGCAGCGGAGGCGGGGAGGGCGCCGGCCCCGTGGATGGCAAGCCCGCCCCCCGTCTTCTTGCTGGAGCCCGGCGAGGCCAGCAAGACGCGCGCGAGCAAAGAGGCCATGGAGGACTGGATGCTGGCGCAGGGCTGCACGCGCGCTTGCGTCGTCGTTGCGTTCGGCGGGGGCGTGGTCGGTGACCTGGCCGGGTTTGCGGCCGCCACGTTCATGCGCGGCGTTCCCGCCGTGCAGGTCCCGACGACCCTGCTTGCGATGGTGGACTCGTCCATCGGGGGCAAGACCGGCCTGGACACCGAGGGCGGGAAGAACCTCGTCGGCGCGTTCCACCAGCCGCGGGCGGTCGTCGCCGACATGCGCCTGCTCTCGACGCTCCCGGAGCGCCAGATCTGCAACGGCATGGCAGAAATCATCAAGGCCGGCGCCATCGCCGACGCGGGGCTGTTCGAGCGCTGCGAGGACCTCGCCGACGCCGTGCGGGCAAAGGACGCCGCCGCGCTGGCAGAGCTCGTGGCCGCCGCCGCGGCGGTCAAGTGCCGCGTGGTGACGGAGGACGAGCGCGAGGGCGGCCTCCGCGCGATCCTGAACTTCGGGCACACGGTGGGGCACGGCGTCGAGGCGGTCATGGCGCCGCGCTGGCTCCACGGGGAGTGCGTGGCGGTGGGCATGGTGAAGGAGGCCGAGGCGGCGAGGGCCATGGGCGTCTGCGAGGACGGGCCTGGCGTCGTGGGCCGGCTCCGCTCCGTGCTCCGGGCCTACGCGCTGCCTGTCCGAGTGCCCCGGCAGGCCCGGGTGGATGACGTCATGCGATTCATGGCCAATGACAAGAAGAACGTCGCGGGAGGGGGCGCGGGCGCCGGCGGCGGCCCCGCCGGCGCGGCCCCCGCACCCCCCGGCGCCCGCCCCGGCTTCACCTGGGCCGGCGGCGACGTCATGCTGCCCCCTGCCCTCGCCATCCGGTGCGTCCTCCTCGAGGCCATCGGGCGGGTGCGCTCCCCGCCGCACGCCCACGCCGTGCCTCACTCCCTCCTCGCGCGCCTCTGCGCGCAGCACGTCGCCGTCGGCATCCCGGCCGCCCCCGCCCCCGCCGCCGCCTCCCTCGAGCCCCTCGTCGTCAGCGTCCCGGGGTCCAAGAGCATCAGCAACCGCATCCTCCTCCTCGCCGGCCTCGCCCGCGGAACCACCCTCGTCCGGGGCCTCCTGCAGAGCGACGACACCCAGGCCATGATGGCGGCCCTCACCGCCGTCGGCGCCGACCTAACCTGGCGCGGCACCGACCTCCTGGTCACGGGCACCGCGGGGGCCCCCTCGCTCCGCCGCCCCGCCGCCCCCGGGGCCGACGTCCCCACCATTTACGTCCGCAACGCCGGCACTGCCGCCCGCTTCCTCGCTGCGTCGCTCTGCCTCCTCCCCGCCGCCGCCGACGGCTCCCCCGTCGTCCGCCTCGACGGCAACGCCCGCATGCGGCAGCGCCCCATCGCCCCGCTGGTGACCGCCCTCGGCGCCGTCGGCGCGCGCGTCGACCACGAGGCCGCCGGCTCCCTCTGCCTGCCCCTCCTCCTCGGGGGCGGCGGCATCACCACCACCACGGTGCGCCTCGCCGCCCGCCTGTCCTCCCAGTACGTCAGCGCTGTCCTCATGGCCGCCCCCTGCCTGGCGGCGCAGCGCGGCGAGCCGAGCGTCACCCTGCAGCTGGAGGAGGAGGCTCCCACCTCCCTCCCCTACATCCGAATGACCACTGCCCTCATGCGTCGCTTCGGGGCCAGGGTGGAGGAGCACTCCCCCTCCCGGTACACCGTCCACGCCGGGCAGTACGCCCCGCCCCCGCCGCCCGAGGGCGCCGCGCCCCCCGCCGGGGCCGACGGCGTCGCCCTGGTCGAGCCCGACGCCTCCTCCGCCTCCTACCCGCTCGCCCTCGCCGCCGCCACCGGCAGGGCCGTGCGCGTGGAGGGGGTGGGGACGGCGAGCCTGCAGGGGGACGCCGCCTTCGCCGGCGTGCTGGGCGCTATGGGCTGCCGCGTCGAGGCCGACGAGGGTGGCACCACGGTCTGGCCGCCCCTGCGCGACGGACCCGCTCCCTGGTCCGGCCTCCGCTGCGGCGGAGTCCTGGACATGGCCGACGTCACAGATACCTTCCTCACCGCCGCCTGCCTCGCGCCGCTCTGCGCCCCCGCCGACGGAGCAGAGCCCGGGGACGTCGACGCGCGCGGCGCCACCGCCTTCGTGGGCGTCGCCAACCAGCGCGTCAAGGAGTGCGATCGGATCGCGGCGCTCGCCGCAGAGCTCGGGAAGTGCGGCGCGCGGGTGACAGAGCTGCCGGGGGGCCTGGTGGTCGGGCCCCGGCCCGCGAGCGCCACGGCCGCCGCCCCCGGCGTGTCGGGCGCCACCCTTCACTGCTACGACGACCACCGCGTGGCAATGAGCGCGGCGGTCCTCGGCGCCGCCACGGGCGCTGCCCGCGCGGCGGCCCCCGACGCGTCGTCCTCGTCCGCCCCCTTCGTCCCCGTCGTCCTGGACGACCCCCTGTGCGTGGAGAAGACGTTTCCCGAGTTCTGGGACATGCTGGAGCGCGATTTCGGTATCCCGGTGCTGGCGGCAGGGCCGGGGACCAGCCTGGGGGAGGGGGCGGCGGACGCCGCGGCTGCCGCCCGCCTCGGCTCGGACCTCTCCGTGGTCATCGTCGGCATGCGCGGGGCCGGGAAGACCACGCTCGCGAGGGCCCTGGCCGCCCGCCTCGCCGGCGGCTGGCAATGCATCGACGTGGATGACGTCACGGTGGAGCGAGGCGGGGGCAGGCCGGTGCGCGACATCGTCGCCGCAGACGGCTGGGCCGGCTTCCGGGAGCTGGAGATGCAGGCGCTGTGCTCCACGCTGGACGCATGGCCCCGCCGGACAGTGGTGGCCTGCGGGGGGGGCGTGGTGGAGACACCGGGGTGCCGGGAGCGCCTGCAGTCGGCGGCCGCGGCCGGCCACGTCGTCCTCTTCCTGGACCGCGACGCCCCAGCCATCGCCCGTGACCTCGGCCTGACCCTCGGCCGCCGGGTCGCCGCCGCGCCCGCCGGCCCCGAGGACGCCCAGCGGCCGGCCTACAAGGGCGGCGAGGCCTTCGAGGAGGTGTGGCTCCGCCGCTACCCGCTCTACCAGGAGTGCTCTACCCACAGGGTGGTTGTAGAGCCCGTCCCGGGCGGCGGCGCCGAGGATGCGGACGACTGGGGTGCGGTGGTCGACGCCGCGGCAGGCGTTCTCGTGTCCGCCGGCGTGGCTCTGCACCCGCTGGCCGTGCCGGGGGTGACGGACGTGCCCCCGCCCGCCCCGGGCCGCCTCGCCCCCGCGACGGGCGCCGCCGCCGTCACGGACGCGGCCGTCATGGGCGAGCTGGAGTCGCTGGAGCCGTCCCTTGACGCGTCGCTCACCGACCCGGCGTCGCTCGCGCTGGCCCCGGGGACCTTCTTCGTGTCGCTGACGCTGCCGGACCTCTCGAGGGCGGGGGACATCCTCGAGGCTCCGGGCGGGGAGGAGGACGGGGCCGAGGCGCGCCCGAGGGACGCTGCGAGGGACGCGGCGCTCTCCCGGCAGGCCCTCGCGGCGCTCTGCAGCGGCAGCGACGCGGTGGAGCTGCGGGTCGACCTGCTGGCCCCGTTCGCGGCGGGGGACGGGGCGGACGGGGTCGACAAGGCTTGGGCCGCCGAGGCGGCCGCCGCCGAGGCTGCCGCCGGGGGCGCGCCGCTGCCCTCCCCCGCGGACGCCGCCGCGCGCTTTGCCGCCCTGCAGGCGAGCAGGGTCCGCCGCGCGTGCCCCGGCCTGCCCGTGGTGTGGACCGTGCGGACGAGGAGGGAGGGGGGACGCTTCGCGGGGTCGGACGCCGCGGCCGCGGCGCTGCTGGTGGCCGGCGCCAGGGCGGGGTGCGAGTTCGTGGACCTCGAGAGGGGCATGGACGACGAGAGCCGGTCCGCGGTCATGGCCGCCGCCAGGGGCCGGCCGTCGCGCGGCCGGGCTTCCCGCTGCCGCGTCATCGTCTCGCGCCACTGGCCCGACCCCGCCGCGCAGCCCTCGCGGGCAGAGCTGCAGGCGGCGTGCGCCGCGGCGCTCGAGGGGGACGTCGACCCCACGGGCCGCGGCGCCGACGTCGTCAAGCTCGTGACCAGCGCCCGCTCTGCCGGCGACGTCGACCTCCTCCGGCAGTCGTGCCTGCCCGCCCTGTCCGCCGCCCGCCGGCCCGGCATCCTCCTCGCCATGGGCGACCGCGGCCGATCCTCTCGCGTCCTCAACTCCGTCCTCACTCCCGCCACCAGCGCCCTCCTCCCCTCCGCCGCGGCGCCCGGCCAGATGACGGTGCCGGACCTCCAGCGCGCCCGCGCCGCGCTCGGCCTGCCCCTTGGCATGCAGCCGGCCGGCAGCGGTTTCGCGCTGTTCGGGTCTCCGGTCCGGCTGTCGCCTTCCCCGGCCATGCACGCCACCGCCTTCGCCGCGGCGCACCTCCCGCACACCTACTCGCTACGGGAGACGACGTCGGTGGACGACGTCGTCGCGGCCTGCGCGGACCCCGGGTTCGGCGGCGGCTCGGTGACCATGCCGCTGAAGGAGACGGTGGAGGCGGCGTGCCTAGGCGCGCTGGGCCCCGAGGCGGCGGTCATCGGGGCCGTGAACACGCTTGCCTGCCGGGAGCTCCCGTCGGGGAGGAGAGTGATGGTCGGCCACAACACCGACTGGCTGGGAGTGGCGGTCCCCCTGGCCGCGGCGATGCGGGAGCGAAGCCTCGGCCTCGCGACGACCCCCAGCCCTGCGCCCGCCGCGGCCGCGCCGTCCGGCCTGGTGATCGGCGCAGGGGGCACCGCCCGCGCCGCTCTTTTCGCCCTGCGGCGGCTGGGCATCCGTCCCTTCGTGTGGAACCGGTCGCCGGACCGGGCGCGAGCCCTCGCCGAGTCCACCGGGGCCACTGCCGTCGAGAGCATGGCCGACGCAGCGGCCGCCGGACCCCTGTCGTGCATCCTCTCGACCGTGCCGGCCGCGGCCGGGATCACGGTGCCGCCCTCCCTGCTGTCCGGGGGCGAGTCCGGCCCGCCCCCCGTCATCCTCGACGCGGCATACCTGCCCAGGGACACGGCGCTGGTGCGGCAGGCGTCGGCGGCCGGCTGCCGCGTTGTGGTGGGTCTCGACATGCTCGCGGCGCAGGGCGCTTGGCAGCAGGTGCTGTGGACGGGGCGTCGGCCGCCCGCCTCGGCGATGATGACGGCGGCCGTCGCGGCGTACGAGGCAGCGGTGGCGTCCCTGGGGGGGCCGGCCGCGGCCGGGGCGGGGCCGGAGGACGCGGCGGCTGCCTCGTCGAGGCGGGCAGCGGCGCCCCCCTCGGTCCGGCGCGGCCGCTCGGACGCCTCGCCGGTGGAGACGGCATCGCTCGGCGTCAGGGAGGCCGACGAGGCGATCCGCGCGGCGCTGCGGGCACGAGCCGGGCACGCCACGGACCTGGCCAAGATCGCACGGCGCTCGCAGCCCGGGTCGGCGGACGCGGCGGCGGCGGCGGCGGCGGCGCTGCGGGTGGCGGTGGACCCGGTGGAGGCGGGGAGGGCGGCGGCGGCGTCGATGTGGGGCGGGCCGACGTCGGAGGGCGCGGCGGCGGTGGCGAGGGAGGCGGCGGCGCTGACGATGGCAGCGGTGAGGGTGTCGGACGAGGAGGCGGGGCGGACAGTCCGCATCGTGCACCCGGGCCCCGCGGGCTGCTTCGCGGAGGACGCCGGGCTGCGTCTGTTCGGGGAGCGGGGCTCTACCACGTCGTCGGCGGCGTCGGCCGCTGACGCCATGGCCATGCTCCGGCGCGGAGAGGCCGACGTCGCCGTGGT
>Ga0136560_1001180_pt1 | contig 13376 bp, 5 predicted proteins | sample AntRauMeHopE1497_FD_104925 | JGI IMG/M metagenome (GOLD analysis project Ga0136560, IMG submission 104925) | Saline lake microbial communities from Rauer Islands, Antarctica - Metagenome Hop E1 #497 | ecosystem: Environmental > Aquatic > Non-marine Saline and Alkaline > Saline | place... | reverse complement strand
GAGAGCGGCGCGCCGCGCTGTCACTCGGGCACCGCGGTGCCGCTCAGCGCGCCGAGGGAGGAGGACGACCTGTACTGGGGCTACACGGTGCGCATGGCCTCGGGCCTCTCCGACGTGCTGACCAAGTCGCCGTACCGCGGCGGCTACGACATGACCATCGGCACGTCGGAGAGGGGCACCGCCTCGGTGGACGAGCCGGCGTCCCTCGACATCGGGCGCTTCTGGCACGGCCTGGTGGTGTTCGGCGGCACGGAAGGCCTCGAGGAGGCGCTGGCGGCGGAGGAGGCGGAGATGCCCGCCGGCCTCGGGGTCGAGGTCGCAGAGCTGTTCGACCACTGGGTCAACCTCCTCCCGAGCCCCGGGTCGAGCTCCGTCCGCACCGAGGTGAGATCGAGCATCGCCTAAGGGCTCGCCCCGGAGCTGCCGCGCGGTTTGCCCCCTCCCGCCCTCCCCCGCTCAATTCCAGCCGGTTTTCGTCCCGTTCTCGACCTCGCAGGAAGCGGTCGTCCTGGGCCTCTCTGCGCTGCGCCCGTTCCTGCGCGCCGCGCGTGCTGGGGACACCAAGCGCGAACCCAGTGAATGAGTGGGGCTCTGCATGCGCTTCCGATTCACCTCCACCATGGCAACGGCCGCCGCACTCACCTCCGCAGAGAGGCCCCACGCCCACCATGCGAGCCGGCCGCACTATTGCGTGCATTCTTGCCGCGGGCATCCTGGCGAGCGCCGCCGGCGATGAATGCCCATCAGACAAGCCGAGCTGTGCCGCATGCGCGAAGGGTTCAAGCGCCTCGGTGAGCTATTCCCAGCCCCGGTTGAAACGGCCGGCGCCGAAACCCGGAGCGATGGACCCAACACAGCCGGCGCGCTCCCGGGGAGATGGCCTCCGCCGAACCTGACGGGATGGCGTTGGGCACCGCAGGTTGGCGTTGCTGCCTTGCTCTGGGAGGCTTGCAGCGGTTTCCTGGCGGCGGCCTCGGCCCCCGACACCAACCAGTGCCTGCTGCGCCACCATCTGGTCGCAGGGATTCGACTTGCCCCGGTTGGGGCTCTCAGGGATCACGTCGCGGGACCTCTCAACTTTCGACCTCGTGACCATCTCGGCAACCGGGTCGGTTTCTACGCTCGACTTGTCCGGCGTCACCGACGAGCTCGCGGCTCCCCCCGCGTCATCCATCGTCAATTACGTGTATGTGAGACTCGCAGCACGTGGCGGTGGCTGGGCCTCGGTGTCGCGCGCGCCGGCGCGCCGGAGATGAAGCGCTCGCCGCAAAACTTCTCGTCCTGATTCTTGTGGTTCGCAGGGCATTTCCGTCTACGTGGCCATCCTTTTCCTGTTCCTTGTCTGCACGCCGGCGTTCGGGGTCTGCCTGTGCATTTGCAGGCACTGCACGTGCTGCATTGCCGACAGGAACTGCACGTGCCTGCGCTGCGGCGGCAGCGCCCCGACGCAAGCAAGGTGTGGCACATGTTTCTTGGGCTTCACGGCGGCTCAGAAGACGGGCGAGGACGGCATGCCCGAACCGACCATGGCGTACCCGGCATGGTCCAGGTGGTTCGTCCGGGCGTGCCTCGTCCTCGTCATTGGTGCCGTTGCGGGCCTTGCGACCACGTACCAGGTGCTCGGGAACCAGGGGCTCACCTCATCCATGAGAGACCTCGTGCTCCAGCCCCCCAGCGGGGCCGCATCACTCGTCCGAGGACTGACGGACCCAGTGCAGGAGCTTGTCATCGCCACGGCGTCCGGCCCCGTGCGCTCCCTGCTGAACCGTACCGCAAGCGTCATCGGGGGCGCGGTCAACTTCAGCTCCATGGCCGAGAGCATCGGCTGCGTGATTGACATCCGGTCCGTCGTCCCGAACACGGATCGGATCCGTGGCTTCCTAGCCAACACGACGGTGGCCCTGGATCGAGTCGACTCTGAGCTGGTTGGAACGTTTGGAGCCATCTCGGACGTCATCAGGACCAAGGATAACATCACCAGTGCCATTGCCGGCCTGCAGGCTGCCGTGCGTAGCGTCGACAGCGGGGTCAGGAACGTCTCTGCGACGCTTGGGCCAACCAAGACAGCCTCCGCGGACCTGACCCGGAACATGAGGACCCTGACAGCGCCAAGCACAGGCTACATCCCGACCATCAACGCCCAGTTCAGCACGTTGACGACGAACACGCCGACTGCGACCGAGCTGTCCGACACGTCATCCCAGGTCACCGCCCTCCGTGGCGACTCGTACGCCGGGGCAACAGCTGGCGCCAGGGCTTCTAGGACAACGCTCCTGACGAATCTTCAAACCGTGCAGACCAAACTCAGCGCTACCGGAGATCAGAATGCGACAGCTGACTTGCTCGCCGCCTACAACACCCTGGTTGCTGAAATGAAGGCCAACCTGACCCTCCCTCGGCTCGCGGACGCCCTTGGTGCGACCATCAACGCGACCAATTCGCTGCCAGCGACTTCAACAATCTCTGCAGCAGGCGACCGGCTCACGGGTGCGACGAGCAGCATCGACTTCTCCGGTTTCAAGGTCGCGCTCACAGCTGTTCAAGCGGCCATTGACGCCATCCCGGACTTCACGCTCCTCATCAGCGAGATCGAGGGTGTTCGTAATGTCACCAAGGTATATCCGTGCCTGGACGCCATCGCGGCCGAGGTTTCGGCTCTCAACCGGTCGCTCTTTGCTCTGCCGGACTCCTTTGGCTTCGTCGATACCGTGGTTGCGCTCGTGAAGGACGCGGTCGACCCGGTCATCGCATCCCTCCCAAACACCACCGCGCAGATTCGGTCCGCTGAAGCGAGCGTCCGCAGCGTGAACGTTACTTCGTTCAACGGCGACATCATTACCCTGGAGACTCAGGTCCAAAACTCCACAGGTAACGTCAACATCTCCGGTCTGCTTGCTGAGGTCGGGGAGGTAAATTCGGCCTCGAGCATCGACGGGACCCTGGTGGGCAAGATCCGTCAGCTGGAGAACGACCTCGAGCCGGTGGACGCGTCCCTGATTACCAGCCTCCGATCGTTCCAGGCAAACAAGGCGGCGTTGCTGGTGGTGGTTGCCGCGCAGCAGGTTCTGATCGACCACTACGACGGCGGATACTGCTCGACCGCCGGCACAAGCTGCAAGGCCGACGGCGACTGCACAGGGGCTGACACCTGCTCAGAAATCGGCACTCGGCGCTGCGTGGGGGCGCAAGCTACAGCCTGCGGCTCTTGCCCGGCCGGAGACCGGTGCAACCTTATCAACACTGAGCTTGACGGCCTCGCCACCGGGCTGGATACGGTCAGGACGTCCACCCCCGACACTTCGGCAGCAAGCACCCAGCTGTCAACGGCACAATCGTCGGCGAACATCGATATTGACGGGCTCGCCGGGGACATCGACAACATCAACGCTTCATTCGCTGGCCTGCCGCTCTCCAGCATCCTGAGCCAGCTCAACGACGTCTCTACCAACATTGACTCGAACTTTGACGTCTCTGCTGTCAACGGTACGATCCAGTCCGCCAGGCTCGACCTCAAGGCAGTGGACTTGTCGTCCTTCCAGTCGCAGACCACGACCATCGATTCGACCATCTCCGGCAGCCTTGATGCCCAGATGCCGACGCTTCGAGGTGCGCGTGGCTTTGCCATCAACCTGGACCGCTTCGTGTCCGTGCTGGTGCCACGGTTCACGCGGCAGCTGCGCAGGCCAGCACTCGCGGCGACGGCGTCTTCGTCTGGCCTCTACGGCCTCGTGATTGCAGTGACGGGCGTCCTGGACGAAGCTATCGCCGGGTTCAGCAATTCGTCGGTGTCAGGGAATGCGACGTCCTTGCTCCCCCCCATCGAGGCGAATGTGACGAGCAGTGTCACGGAGTTTCGGGACACGATTGAGAGCTTCACTGACGCATCACTTTACGCGTCTGGGGCACTCAACTACCTCGTCGAAATTGTCCCCGGTGAGCCTCTTGGGAAGACCTTGCCGCTCGGGTCGCCCCTCGCACACCGGGCGATGGTCTCCAGCAACGGAGCCAAGTACCCTGGCGGCGCTCTTTGCCTCACTGATGAATGCTTGGAGCGGGAGGTCAAGGCCCTCAACACGATGCCGCTTGACGAGGCACTCAAGGGCATCACCGGCGCGCCGTCGCTTCCCGTGCCCGTGACTCGGGAGCTCGCATTCCTGGCTCCCGTCGCCGTGCCCCTGCTTATCGTGCTCGCCGGGCTACTGGCCCTGCTCCTGACTCCGTGCCTGAGTGCCAGCCCAAGGTGCCAGGCCTGCCCGTCGTCGCTGTTTGTCTGCTGCACGTTCGTGTGGGCCCCGTGCATGCTCCTGTTCGCGATCCTCTTCCTTCCCCTCGTGCTGGTGTTCTCTGATGTCTGCTACTCGCTCCCCAACATCGTGTACGGGGCGGCCACCTCTGACCCCTCCGCCCTCTGCGGCCTTGCGGGCGGCACCGGGCCCTCCACGGCGTGTGACCTCTCGTTCACGCTCCCCATCGGCACCCCACAGCCCAGCGTGAGCATCCAGGTTGACCTGACGGCCGTGCTGCGCGGAGCGCTGGGTCAGTGCCCAGCCACCGACCCGATCGCGACGGCGGTGACAGGGGCGGGCAACCAGGTGGCCGATGCCTTGGGGAACGTGACGTCCTCCCTCGTCAACAGCACCATCGGAAGCACGTTCCCTCTCCGCGACCCGCTCCAGCGCGCCGTCGACAGCGCAGCAGCCGAGGTGCCACTCGCGCTGCGGTCGACCGTGGCCCAGCTTGCGTCGGCGCTCTCCTGCGGCAAGGTGAGCGGGGTACTGACTTCCTTCACAGATCCTGTCTGCTGCTCCCTGCTGGACTCCGTGTTCTGGCTGGCGATGCCCTGGGTGTTCATGCCTCTCGTACTGGCATGCTGCGGATGCACTTGCGGGCTTATGGCGCGCAAGCGGCTGCCATCAACGCCATGGGGAGAGGAGTACACGGAGGCCGGCGGAGGTGCTGAGATGATGCACGAGGCAAGCACAGGGTTAGAGGCCTCCTTTGGGCCGCAGCTCGCCTCCAAGAGCGGAGGGCCAAAGCTGGCGTCGGCGAGCGTGGCAGCATCGCACGCCGAAGTCATGACGACGGATTTTGAGGTCAAGTCCCCCGTCAACTCCCGTAGGGCGCGCCGTGCTCAAGACCGAGCGCCCCGGACCCAGCCGGCGCCCCGGGCAAGCGGCAGTAAGCAGGGCTGATGCAGCACCGACATGCTGGCATGCGGGTGGTAGCTTGCGGGGTTACGCGCCGGCGCACGACAACGATAGAAACCGCCAACAGAACAAATGGTTCCGACCACTCCCCCAGTCACACATGCTGGCAGCAGGTCTCACAGCCGTTGCAGCTGCGTCATGCAGAGTCAGGCATCGCCTCCGACCACAGCACCTCGGCGGGCCAGTCGACGAGAGGGCCAGGCGTCCCGGCCAGATGGGGCGGGACGCCCGCACGAACGACGCGGGTGATGGCCACGTACAAGCCAGCGATCTCGTGCTGCACTTTCATCATTGCCGGGGAATCCGGGCCAGCCGACTCCCGGTCAGCTTGCGCCCGCTCAAGCGCGACGCTGAGCCTCCCCTCAAAGTCCCACGTTGGCAGTAGCACGATGACAATGCGGTGCAGCATGCTGTGCTCACCCTCTGGGTGCTGCCTGCCTGTTACCTCTCGCAGCCGTCGGGCGACCACGCCGGCGGACCGCCCGCACGCGAAGAAGATCACGCGGCTGTCTTTGGTGCGCTTGTCGAGGCAGCAGTCGCGAAGGTACGAGGCGTTGTACATCGTGCTGGACATGTACTCCCGGCACGCCCGCTGTTGCGCTAGCAGCCGGCGGAACTGGTCCGTCGAGGCGGCGGCACTGCGGGCGCTCATTGCCACACCGATGTCCTCGTCCCGCAGGCCAATGCTGAACCGCGATGATCCGGCAAGCTTGTCCGCGAACGCTGCTCCACACCGGTACACCGACCTGCGGCCGAGCACGCGCAGCAGCGCCACGCTGAGCTGGTCCTCCTTGTGCGGAAACCTTGGCGAGTGCGTGAAGTCCATCACCTCCGACCTGGCGTCCTCCACAGGCAAATGCCAGGCCTCCTTCACCCAGGTTTGGTCGGGGAGAGCTTTGGCGGTGTCGGCGGCAGGACCTGCGGACGCCGCCGCGCCGTGGTCCGCCGGCGTGGAAGCCGCAGCGGCCCCGCCCTTGCCCGCAGCACAGTGCGGGTCGAAACCTGACACGGCCCCGTGAGGAGGAGACACCGCGCAGAAGCCTTCACGGCGCGGCCGCCCGCCTATGATGAGGGTGAGCCGAGCGTTGACCTCGCGAGCCACATCCGTCAGTGCCGCGTGAAGCACTTGCGAGGCGTGCAGGCCGGACTCGCAGACCGGAACAAGCACGTCCCCGCCCCGGATGTGGAGCTGAAACCCCGCGGCGCGCTTCCTGAGTTCCGGCCGGCCGGGATCGAGCGCCTCAGGGGGCACTGCAATGATCTGGCCGAGCAGGTCATGGATCGCCGCCATGTCTGCCGCCACGCCAATGACATCCTCGTGTTTCGATCCCGTGGGCAGCCACTTGTCGGCATGGCGGGCGATCTCGGCGTCGGAAATGGCCCGGATGCGCTCCGCCAGTCCACGACTCTCGTCGACCTGCCTCAGGGCGTCCACTGACGGCTCAGTCATGCCGTAGGCGTCAGTGCCCGAGACGTTGTCAAGCTCGAGTGTTTCCCAGACCTCGCGTCGTGCCGCCGCCATGGTATCGAGCGGTGAGCAGGAAATAGCCAGGCGGGTCCAGTCGCTGCAGCGTTGGGCCGCGCGCTTCTCGAGCGACGGAGGTGGCGGAAGCGTGCAAGCTCCAGCTGTCTGCGGTGTCAGACCTTGGCCAGAGTGTGGCAGTGGGTGTGGAGCCGTGCCGCGCGGTCGGTGATTTATCCCGGGGTCCGAATACCCCGGTCAAACCTAGATAGACGATTGCGGATTCGGTCGTGCTTCCACAGCCGCCCGTCGCCATGGAGTGCGTCCGCGACTTGGAGGCTCGTGTCGGGGCCATCTGCTGCATTCCAACCAGGGGGTCCTCCCATCTGTTCGCCGTTGCGGGAGGGAGCACGCGCGGGGCCAATACCGTGAGCGATATGAAAGCAATGCCAGCAGCGCAGCCGGAACCCCTTGAGACGACGGTGCCGCGGCAACAGCGACGCACCCATCCATGTCATACATACCGGTGCCTAGTGCTCGTTTGCCGGGCGCGGTGGCGTCCTCGACGCGCACCGACGCATCCGACACCTGAGCTCGTGGTGCTGGCGCAGATTAAGGTCATGGAGTACCTGCCGTCCACCTCGGAAGTCCTCGTTGCGTCGTCCATGCCCACGCCTGGCGAGGGGGGTGTTGCCTACAGATGCCTTGCCTCGGCTGGAAGCAAGGACGGGCTTGTCGTTGCAGTCGAGGACCCGGCCACGAGCGACGCCGAGGGGGACGACCTCAACGTCGTGTTGTTGCGCATCCCGACCCTCTCGGCTGGTGAGGGCGGGGACGAGGACGGCGCGGCGCATGCCGAGGTTGTGGTCCGCCTGTCGTCGCCCGACGCCGGGTCGGCCTTCGTTCGCGCGGCGAGGTGGAAGCCGGTGCTCGACGAGGACGACAGCGATGACGATGAGGGTTCTGGGGGCGTTGGGGGGGCGTCCACCGCCGCTGCCGCGCTGCCGCCGCTCGTCACTGTCGCCCCAGACTTTGTTGCCGTCTGGGCTGTCCGGCCCGGCGACGCTGCCGCCGAAATCACCGCGTCCTGGCGTCCGGCGGCTTTCGGCCCGCCCCTGACTGCGGCGGCCTTCGACCCCTCCGCGCCCTGCCGCCTCGTCCTCGCCGCCGGCCCGGACCTGCTGGAGTGGGACGGGACGTCACCCGGCTCTGCAGCCGTCACGGTGGTGACGTCGGCGCACGGTGGGGCGCGGCTGCTGGACGTGCACTGCAACCCGAACCGGCAGCGGATCGCCGTGACGGCGGGGGAGGACGGGTGCGCGCGTGTGTGGGACCTGAAGCCGGCGGCGGCGGACGGGGCGGCGCTGCGCGGCCCCGCCGCGGCGCTGCTCTGCCTGCGCGGGCACGGCCACTGGTGCACGGCGGTGCGGTTCAACCCGTTCCACGACCAGCTGCTGGTGAGCGCGGGCACGGACGGGGGCGTCTGCCTCTGGTCGGCCCCGTCGACGTCATCGGCGCCGGTGGGCGAGGAGGACGAGGACGACGGTGCGAGGCCGCCCACCACGTCCTCTTCCAGGGGCAAGGCTCCCACGGACGCGGTCCTGAGGCGGTGGGCGCCGCACGCCGACGCCGTGCCGTCCTCCTGCGTCGCCTGGAGCGCTGGCAGCGCGTGGGTCCTCGCCACGGCGTCGGTGGAGGGGCGGGTGGCTGCGAGGGAGGTGCCCCCCGACGCCAAGTACAAGATCCTGCTCCGCTGAGCGCGGCTTCCCGCGCATCGAGGCTTGTGAGTGGGCACGCACGGGCAGAGGCAAGGGCTCGAGGCTTCGCGCTTTTCGGAGGGCGCCCCCACGCGCACCACTCTTGCCGCGCCCGCTCGCTCGGTGGCCGAGGCGGCATGCCCGGCGGCCGGCTCAGCGGCCGCCGCCCGCGGCGTGGGCGCGGCCGGGCCTGCGCTCCTGCCGGTCAAACCACTGCGCGAGGTCGTCGGGCGTGGTTGCGGCAGTAACGGGCTTGTCGTCGCGCTGGCGGAGGAGCCGGGGGAAGCGCAGGCCGAACCCGCGGCTCTCGTGCCGGAGACCGGCGCCGGCGGTGTGCACGGGGCTGAGGGTTAGGTCTGCCCCCCTGACCTCCCACACCTCCTGGGGTGCGAACCACACGCTGGGGCGCTCTCCCGTGGAGACGTTGGAGGGGCACCAGTCGCGAGGGACGCGGGGCGGGGGCGGTGCCGGCTCCTCCCCGTCGGCCGGCGGGGGCGGCACCTGCGCCCCCGGCGGCAGCCTGTAGCCTCCAGGGCGCGAGTACCGCCTGGTCAGCGCCCTGTACTGCTCGTCCGTGATGCCGGACATGACGCGGCACACGCTGGCGTACTGCTCCTCCTCCGGGTCCCACGCTGCGAGGAGGACGGGGGAGAACCAGCCGGCCTTTCGGCCGTTCCCCCACCACGCGCCGATGGGCACGAGGTCCAGGGTGTCGGCCATGGAGTCCACGTAGTCGCGCTTCAGCTTCAGCCACAGGTCGGAGCGGCCACCCGGCACGTACCGCGCGCGGGGGATGGGGCAGCGCACGGCGCGGGGGGCGCCGCCGCGGGAGGCGCGAGGACGCTTCGCCGCGGGGGCTTGCCGGGCGGCGCCGCTCGGAGCGGAGGCCCGGCCAGGGCTGGGGGCGCCCGGCTCCCCGCCGTCGTCGTCGCCTTCGCTGCCGCCGGCGTCGTCAACGTCAGCCACGTCGCTGTCGTCACCGCCGTCGTTGCCGCCGCCGTCGTCACCGGCGGCCGCCCCTCCGCCGCCGGGCCGCCGCGACGCCACGGCTCTCGTCACGATGTCCCACGGCCGCGTGGGCAGCGCTTCAGCGTCGGCGTGACAGTGGTCGCCGACCACCTTGACCATGAGGCCCTCCGTGCCCGCCGCCAGGGCCTCTCGCATGAAGTGTGAGAGCTCTGCCTCGTCGCTCACGACCGCCCAGCGGGACCGCTCGACCCGCCCGGGGAGCACGGCGACGGCGGTGGCCAGGGCCGCGCGGCGCCACGTGATGTCCCAGCCACAGACGTCAGCGTCGGCGCCGCGAGAGTCCGCGGCCACCACCGCCTCGGCAACGCCCGGGGGTGCCACCCCCGGGGGTGCTGCCATGCGGACGCGTGAGCAGTCGAAGAGGAAGACGGCACATCGGACGGGCGGCGGGGCGGCGGCCGCGGCACCGGAGGTCGCCGTCTTGGCCCGGAGAGACAGCGTCTGGAACGGAAGGATCTTCACGCCAGACGTGCCGGCGCTGGCCTCCCCGCCGACGAGCGGGGACCCGGGGGCCGCGGCGACGGCCACGACCTCGGCGTCGAGCACGACCTCCGCTGTCCAGGGGCGGGCGGCCGAGGCCACGGCCTCGCAGACGTCGGGCCAGCGGGCAGTGGTGTGCTCCAAGTGCCGCGAGAAGACGCGCACGTGCCACCGGCACCGCACGCCCCGCTCGTAGCCGGCCTCGATGACGTGGCACTGCCGGGACCCGTCGTACTCGGAGCGGGTCACCAGGCCGGGCGCCCACCGGTCCCCCGCGTGCTCGTCCTCGGCCGCCGACAGGCTCTGCCGCGACACGTGGATCTGGGCTCTCTGGCCGTCGTACTTGAAGTCCGCAGCGGCGAGGCGCGGGCCGCCCGTCTGCGCCCTGAGCTCCGCCACGTCCCGCTCCGACGGCTCGCCGTCGTCGGGGCAGGGCGGCGCCGCGGCCAGCCGGACCAGCGCGTCATGGGCCGAGGTGGATACCTTGGCGAGCATGGGGCTGACAGGCACGCCGCACACGGGCCGGGAGGCGGCCTCCATGGCGGGAACGCCGCCGGCGAGGAGGGCGGGGAGGAGGCGCTCCAGGGCGGGGAGGGAGGCCCAGCAGCGCTTCGCCGACGCCGCCGCGGCACGGAGCGATGCGTCGAGACGCGCGGCGTCTGCCCGCAGCAGCGGCCGGAGCGACGGAGCGCGGCCGGGCGAGCCGTCAGGGCCGAGGCCGGACACCGAGGCCAGGATCGGGCAGGCGCCCTCTCCACCCGCCCCCGCCTCGTCGTCCCCGTGCGCCCCCGCCTGCCACCTGGAGACAACGACCGCCCGTGCCACGGCCTGCACCACCGTCCCCGCCGTCGCGCCCACGCGCATGTTCATCGCTGCCGCGCGACACACGTAGCGGATCTCACCCTCCCGGCACCGCCGCAGCATGCGGGTCACGTGGCCCTGCTTCCGCCCCGCGGCCCCCGTCCCCGCCTCCGCCGCCACGCGAAGCAGAGCCGAGTGCACCTCCGCCAGCCCGAGCGACCGCGGCTGCACCAGGAAGCGCTGGGACCCCCGGAGCGTCGCGGCCGCGTCACCCATATCGCCCGTCCGCCGGTACGCGGCGCCGAGGGAGGCGCGCGACGCGCCAGTCGCCTCCCGCACCGCCGCCGACAGCCCGGACCCGCCCAGCCCGAGCTCCCCGCTGCTCCACGGCGGCCCCAGGCTGTTGGCGAGCAGCAGAGCCGTCGGGACGACGTCGGGGGGCGAGAGGAGGACGAGCGATCGGAACATGTTGGTCAGCCCGTCCAGCGTCCGCGTTCGGCCCTTCACCGCGCCAACCCCGTCCAGCGTCCGGGACAGGAGCAGAAAGGGCGCCGTCCCCGTGCCGTCACCAGGGAGGCCGGCACTGAATGCCTGCAAGCCCTGCGGGTCGGCTGGCTGCGCGCCAGAGGCCCCGGCCGGCCCGGCGCCGGGCTCCCGCTTCCAGCCGTGGGCCCGCAGGATTTCAGGGCCAGTGGGCTGCCAGCAGGCGCCGGCCAGTGGGTCGTACTCCCACAGGGCGCAGTCCGTGCCCGTGGCAGCGGCGGGGCGAGGGGGCGGACGGCTTGGGGCCGGCGGACCCGCCGTTGCAGACGCTGTAGCGGCGGGCGCAGCGGCCGGGCGCGGCTCAGCGCTTGTCAGGCGGGCAGAGGGACCGGGGCGGGCCGGGCTTCCGGAGGCTTCGCGTCTGGTCGGCGTGCCTGCGGCCACGCTTGCCTGCCTCGCGAAGAGGGCGCCGATCGTCCCTTGTGCCGTCCTCGGCGGCGACGACCGAACCACCGGACGCGCCCTGGCGCGGCCAGCAGGTGGGCTGGCCATAGCCTTGGGGCGGGTGACGCCGGGACAAAGCGACCTACCCTGACGTGCTCGTTTTTGCACCCGCGTCGGCTGGCGCACGCGCACCGCGTCCAGGTGCATGGTAGCCGCACGGTCTGCATTGCCCGAAGCCGCGGCCAGAAGGCGTTCTGCCTCGCCAAGAGCGACGCCCAAGGCGGACGACAGCACGAGCGCAGCTTCATTCGCGGCACTGGCCATGCCTGGCCCCGCACAGACACAACAGGCGCGAGCACACCCCGGGGGCGGCTGCGTGCAAGAGGGAAGGGCTGGGAGCGGCGCGTGCAAGTCGGCCGCCGCGGCAAGGCGAACTGAAACAGAGCACCGGCACCCGGACCCCCAGGCACGTGCCATGGCGCCCCCAGACTGCACTCGGCCCCACAGGCACCCAGGAGTGGCCAACATTGGGTCCTGCTCAGATGGACTCGCCGGTCGAATCCACGGGCGCGGAACTGCGGGCCGCTTGCCGTGTCGGCTTGCACCCCGCGATTCGGCGCTCCATGTGGCAGCGGCTGGCCGAGGCTGAGCCCAGGGCGGACTTTTATGCGGCCGCGTGCGTGCGCGTTTTTGGGACCGCCAAGCCCAAGCCAGATCGGCTGTTCCGAGTGAGAGGCGCGGGGCTTGCGTGCCGGTCGATCGCCAAACCTCAACAGGAGCCGTCCTGAGGCGGCTGCGGCGGCTGTGTCTCCTGTGCCAAGCATTTGTGCGTGCGGTGTTTCCTGTCGCAGGTGCCCTTCCTGGGGAACACGCCTTGGGCGGCGCCTCCGGACACTGTCCCGCTTCTGTCGCAGCCGAGCGTGTCGACCTCGTCCGCTCACGACCGCACGGTCTGCGTTCTTGCCCAGATGCACGGCCTAACGCACTGCCCCATGGCCGCGAACCTCGCGCTGCTGCTTCTGGCGCACGCCTCCGAGTCCGAGACGTTCTCGATTCTCGAGTCCCTCCTGCGGCCCGCTGCGGGCGAGCTGCGGCTGCACCAGAGTCCAGAGGAGGAGATGTCCTTTGTTAGGTGAGAACGCGGCTGGCCGGCCGCCCAGCGCTCGGAGGGACGCGCACCGCCCGGAGCCCCGGCCTCGTTCGCGGCCGGGCCGCGCCTGGGAGCGCGGCCGACCGGCCATCGCCTCCCCCACCGCGGTGCACACGCGCAGGGCCTTCGTGGAGGTGACCCGTGAGCGGCACCCGCAGCTGGTGAAGCACCTGGAGCGGACGGGGGGCGAGGCGGTGCAGCGCATCTTCCTCTCCTGGTTCCAGACGTTTTTCTACGGCTGGCTGCCCTTCCAGGACGTGCTGTGCGTCGTGGACGCCTTCCTCTCCGAGGGGCCCAAGGTCCTCGTGCGCCTCGGCATGGCGTGGCTGCGGGCGCGCAAGCGGGCCCTGAAGCGGTGCTCCGGCGCGGCGGAGCTGGAGGCTTGCCTCCGGTCGTGGGTGGCGGGGGCGGGGGACGGCGACGACGCCTTCGGGTACTCGTACGCGGCGCTGTCGGGCCACGCGTTCGCCCTGAAGCGGCTGAGCCGGGAGGTACTGCACGGCTACATGAGGCAGGCGCTCGCGAAGGGGGCGGCGGCGGCGGTGGGACGGCCCGCGGCGGCG
>Ga0136560_1001179_pt1 | contig 13377 bp, 8 predicted proteins | sample AntRauMeHopE1497_FD_104925 | JGI IMG/M metagenome (GOLD analysis project Ga0136560, IMG submission 104925) | Saline lake microbial communities from Rauer Islands, Antarctica - Metagenome Hop E1 #497 | ecosystem: Environmental > Aquatic > Non-marine Saline and Alkaline > Saline | place... | reverse complement strand
GGAGGCTGACTACGTGACGATCTTCCGTCATTTCGCGGACGGGTCGCGGGGCCCGCCGCTCGCCCACATCCTGGGGGCCCGCGAGCGCGCCGGCTCCATGATCACGGTGAGGCCGGTGGTGGCTTGCGACCTCGTGGAGCGCTGGGACGTGCTGGCAGAGCAGGGGAGGAAGGCAGAGCAGGAGCGGACGGCAGAGCAGGGGGCAGAGCCCGGGGCGGGAGAGCCGGAGCCGGGGCTCAGGGGGCGCTGGGGCGCGTTCCGGCGAAGCCCAGGAGGGGGGCGGAGGGACGAGACGGCGCAGCGAGGGCGGGGGCGGTCGGGGGCAGACGAGGACGTGGCCGCGGCAGTGCTTCCGTGGGCGGTGCAGCCGCTGGCCGCCGCGACGCGGGCGGCGCTGCGGGCCGGACGGGAGGCGCTGGAGTCGCTCAGCGGCGGGGGCGGGCGCAAGGGCGAGGCGCCGTCGCTCCTCCCTCGGGGCTCCGCGAGCGCCAACTCGCGGTTTCACGACAAGACGCAGTACGGGGCAGCGGGTGTCGCCGCACCGCTGCGGCAGCCGCCGACGCCCCGCCCGGGCCTGGAGCGGGGGCCCGGGTCTCCTGACCGCTTCCGCTGGAACGCGACGCAGCAGGGGAAGTCGCTCCACTTCGGCGAGGAGTCAATCGCGTTCAGCGCGCACCACAGCACGCTCAAGACGGTGCGGCGGGAGCAGGAGGCGGGGCACGGGCGGCTTCCGGCGGGCGCCGCGCGGCTGTCTCGGGCGGCGGTGGAGGTCTCGCGCCTACGGCTGGTGACGTCAGAGGCCGGGGTGGAGGTGCCGTCGTGGCTGGCGGCGGAGGAGAAGGCGGCCAAGGCGGCCGCGGTGGCGGGGGGGGACGCGGCAGCGAAGCGACCGGGCGCGGAGGTGGCGGGGAAGGAGGAGGACGACCGCCGGCCGGTGGAGGAGGACGACGAGTTCGACAGGGCCGACGCATACCACGACGCGGCGGGGCGGGCGGCGGAGGGGGCCGGGTGGCGGGGGCACGCCTCGGGGGAGGCCCGGGCATCGCTCGCGACGCACTCGCTCGCGTCGTGGGAGACTCCCGGCGTCACCCACACGCGCTGGCTCCGAAACTGGGACGGCAGGACTGAGGCCAAGGTCACCCGGGGATGGTCGGCCCCGGCCGGGTGGAGCCCGCTCGAGAGCCGGTCGCCCCTGCACACGGAGGGATCCATGTACTGCGAGGTGGCCCGGCGCCCCAGGGGACAGGTCCCGGCCATGCACCCGGCCGTGTACGTGCTGGCTGCGGCGGTGCAGGCCATGGAGCGGGAGTGGGAGGACGGCAACGCGCGGGTGCGGCGCAGCATGACGCGGGGGGCCATCGCGGGGCTGCTCCGGCCCAGGCTGCCCCGCTGACGCGCGGGCGGCGGGGAAGCGGTGCGGCCCCGGGGGCGGCGTCGCACAGTGAGCGCGTGTGGTCGTTGGGTGCTGCGCGCTGGCGCTCTCGCGCTGCCATCTCGCTACAGCCTCCCCGCAACACTGGTATCACGTTGCAGAAGCTCCCTGTCACGCCTGCGAGGCGAGCCCGCCACGGCGCGACCGGCCCCACCCCCTCTCGCGCCACCTTATGGATCACTCGACTGACTGGATGATGACCGACGTGAGGCTGGTGTCGGAAAACGTGATCACTCGGAAGTCGGGCTGTACCTCCTTGATCTTGCGAAGCCACTCGGAGCACGACCCGCACGGCAGCAGGGGGTTGCTGAGGACGTCGGAGCCCCCCGCCCCGCGCCCGAGCTGCCTCCGAACCGCGATCCGCACCGCCGGGCCGGGCGTGCCGCCGGCGGCGGCGGCCTCCGGAGCCGACAGGTCCACCGACGACGTCTCGCTTGAGGCGTCATTTGCGACGTCGTCGCGGCCAACCGCCCCGCGCAGGGCCCCCATGCTCCGTGCCCGCTGCTGCGGCCCACCAGACCCGCGCGACGCGGGTGAGACCGCGCCCACGACACGCGCGGCCGCCTCTGCCGAGAACGCCGGCTCCCCTGACACGCCGGGCGCCTCGGAGAAGGCCGCCCCCGCACCCCCCACGCCGCCGTCTCTGCCCGGCGACGCCGGAGCCCCGTCCGCGTGCTCGGCGGAGCCCCCCGGCGCCTTGAGCGCGCCGAACACGTGCCCCAGGCAGCACCCGCCGGGGGCCTCGATCAGGCCGTGCAGGCCCGACGCCGTCGTCTGGTGCGCTCGCGTGGCCGCGGCGTTGGCCTGCTCGTGGGTCATGCCCTGGCACGGCGGCGACGCGGGCGGGGCCCATGCGAGGGGCGCTGCCGGCCCCGCGTCGGGCCTGGGCGCCGCCCCGAGGGCCTCCCGCCTCGCCGGGTCTGCGCTCTTGACCAGCGACGCCGACAGCACGGCGATGCCGACGCAGTGCCTGCGGCGCAGGAACGGCCTCCGCGCCAGCGCCTGTGCCATCGCGGCCCGCTCGGAGCACAGAGAGCCGGTGGGGAGCGACACCTCCATGTTGACTCCCCGGAAGATCTCGTGCTCGGGCAGGCCGGGCACCTTGGCGCGCAGCTCCGGCGGCCACCGGACCAGGAGCACGGCGAGGACGGGCTTGCTGGACTTGCGGAGCCAGAACTCCGACAGCTCCTCCGCCTCCCCGGCATCCCGCACCGCACGGAACTCGCGGTAGTGTCGCTCCATCCCGGCCACCAGCATCGCAGGCTCGCCCCGGAGCTGACCCGCGCCGATCCGGTGCTGTGCCTCGGCCCTGTCGAAGCTCTGCACGTCGACGTCGTCGAGAGTGAAGCGGTCGAGGAACCACATCCGCTTGAGCTCCACAACGTGCAGGAGGGGCGGCTCGAACGGCCGCAGGGTGGCGGCGGCGGCCGCGACCCGCGCGGGCGTGCCCCCCGCGAGCGCCGACATCACCCCGAAGTGCTCTGCCCACCGCTCCCCGTACTGGTCGACCGCGGGTCGGCGGAATGCCTCGATGGCCCCGCGCACGGCGCGGAGGAAGATGACGTTCTGGTTGTGCTTGTACACGTCATGGTGGCTGTGGGCCATCCAGACCTCTACGTCGCCGTAGGCCTGGGCCGCGAAGCGGCGGATGAGGCGGGCGCAGTAGCGGGTCGAGTTCGCCTGAGGACTCCCGTCGTCCCGGCGGCGGCCCGAGCCGGAGAGCAAGAGCAGCACCTGCCGGAACGGCGGGGCGGAGCGCAGCCCCGCGCGGCGCCTGAGGACCGCCGTCTTCCAGCACGGCACGAGCGCGGCGACGAGCGGGAATAGCGCGGCGTCGACCAGCGGCGCGCCCGACGACGCCGGCCCCGCGGCCAATGCCGAGCCGGCTCCTGCCGCGACTGCTGCCGGAGCGGCCGTGACTGCTGCCGGAGCGGCCGTGACGGGCGCGCCGCCGCCGCTGCCGCCGCCGGCCGAGGCAGCAAACATGGGAGCGCCGTCCGCCGCCTCGCGGATCGTGTTGCTGGAAAAGTCCTCGGCCGCCAGGGGCGTGTCTGCGGCCTCGTCAGAGTTCAAAAACTCGACCGTGCTGTCGAACGCCAGGGCCTTGGCCAGCCTGAGCCCCACGGGGTAGTTTAGGCCGTCAGACTCGCTCGTTGCTTTCATGACCGAGGGCCTCGCCTCTGGCGTCACCATGTGCCAGAAGACCTTCTTCGTAGCCATGTTGAACTTGTGGAACTTGGGCTTGATGTACGTCGTCGGGCCAGGCGCCGGCTGCTCCGACCTGAAAATCACGTCCTGGTGGCTGACCACGTGAACCAGGATCTCGACGTCGGGAGCGTCATATGGTACAAACGCGCCAGCCTCGGCCGCCATGTCGGGTCGAGGCAGGGCGCGCGCGGGTGACCCTGAGAACGAGTGTGGGGCGCCGGAGTCAGTGGCCTGCGGCCCTGCCGGACCACATCGCAACGATGACATGTGAGGCGCCTGGAGCTCACCGACCAGGCCTTGCTCATTGTGTTGGCGCCGTGCCCAGCACTTAAGAGTGTCCGAGCGGCAGGCCGTGAGCTGATGCCCCAGCCGCGCTGGTCGCCTGGCAGCCGAGTGCTGGTTGCCATTTGCCGTGCAGGAGCACGCACTGAGCAGCATGCGCACACGCCTCGGCGAGCAAGCTGGGTGGCGTCGCGACGACCGGTGCCGTCCAAGTCGCGAATCCCATTTTGGTCGTCCTGCGGGAAGCCGCCGGCTGACTCCGGCGGTCAGCCCCGAGAGCTAACATGGCTGATCAGTGTGCCTCCGTTTGGCACCGGCAGGCACGCTGGCCCAGGGCCGGCCCGAGCGAGCGTAGCGACAGCAGTGCCTCTGCCCCGACCTCGCGCCGCCGCCCCAGCCCCTCCGACCACTCTGCCCCGATCATCACAATGGCTATGGCACGCGCATGCAAGTCCCTCGTCCGCTCCGGGGCCCGTGCCGTCTTCGTCGCGCGGCCCATGCTGTCGTCGCTGGCCGCGACGACGGCCGCCGGCCTCGTGCGCGCAGCCCCGGCTGCCGGAGCCCGCACGATGGCCACCAAGTCGCAGAACTTTGGTGCCTACACGTGCCGCGACACTCAGAACCGCTCCCTCCTCCAGGTGAGCCCGCGGCAGTCGAGCGCCGATCTCGTCCTCATCCGGGCCGAAACTGCCCCCGCCCTCAGCCAGCCGCCGCGCCCCCCTGTCCTCTGCTCGCAGATGACCATCGAGGCCCCGGTCTTTGAGCCCACGCCCTTCTCCAAGGACGACGGCGACGGGCCCTCGGCAATCAAGGTCAGCCGGCCCGGATTCGTGATGCTTCGCATGTTCCCCATCGTGGACTCGGAGACCGGGGCGCGCCCCGACTGGACGAGCCGGCGCACGGCCCGCCTCTACGCGGACAGCATCGGCCGCATCGCGGTCACGCCCGCGGACCAGACGTGCGAGCTCTCTTGGCGGATGCGCGCGCAGCCCACCAGCGACGAGGCTGAGCCCGTGATCGGGCGCCTCGAGCTCTCCCCGTCGCGCAGCGGCGACGGAAGCGCCGACCTCATGATCGACGACGGCACGGGCGAGGCCCTTCACGCCAACATCGCCGCCCACCAGCTGTTTGTCATGCGCCATGTGATGTTCAGCTCGCTGCCCCACATCACCGGCCTCGGCAGCATCCACGACGTCCCCGCTGTCGGCGGACCGGCCGGATTCGCGATGGGATGAGGTGCGCAACCCCCTCACGGCGCGGCCCGACCCTGGCTTGCGTGACGCCCGCGGAAACGAAACGGCGCCGCTCGCCCCTGCCCGTTTGCCAACCACACCCTGCCATGCGCGGACCCGCCGTCGCCCTTGCATTGGCCGCAGCCGCGGCTGCCGCCCCGCTGTTCCCGAACGGCACCCGCAACAAGCTGACCTGGCCGTACGCGTCGAGCAGCGTGAGATGGGTCGCCGGGCGCTTTGCAGCCCGAGCGCCCGGCCCCTTCCCCCTGCTCAACACCATACGCATGCCCGATTTCGCAGTTCTGGAACACGGCCATCGGCAGCGGCGCCGCGTACGCGCCAGCAGGCATCAACGCCTCGGCGCACGTCGAGGTTGATGCCGATTTTTTCATCGTGGCAGACGGCCCCGGCAGCCGGGAGACGCCGTGGTTCGGTGCTGTCTCTTGGAAGAAGCGATGCGGCGAGTCCGAGGACTTCCAGGGCTGGATGTACTTCCCGACCAACCTGACCGTGCCGGACGCGACCCTGCACGCCACGCCCAACAACGCGGCGGCCGTGCTCCAGCCGGACGGCCAGACGCTAGTGAACACGAACCCCCTGGCCCGGTGCGAGCCCGGCGGGTCCGTTTTCGGCGGCCCGACGCCCGCGGGGAGCAACCAGAGCATTTACGGCGTCGGGCAGTTCGGCGGGCACGGCGGCTCGGGCCTGTCGAGCATCGGGGGGACCGTGCGGCTCGGGGAGCTGCTCCCGGGCGCGGGTCCCATCCCGCACGCCCTCAAGTGGGAGTTGTGGGCGCAGCGATACTACTACAACGACGGCTCCGGCAACGAGACGTGCTGCTTCAGGGTGAGCGGAAGGCGCTGGGCGCCCGCGGCGGCGTCTGGCAAACCGGAGCGGCGCGCGCGGGCCCCGCGGAAGGGGGCAGTCCCGGCCGTCGGGGGAAGGATGCCCGTTCGCTCGCCGCGTCTGACTGACGCTCGGCACGGTCACTGTCGCCCCTCCCCTCCCCCCGCAGTGGCCCGCCAAGCGGTGCGACGGGTACTGGAAGACGGGCTACGGCGGCACGAACCCCGAGCTGCGGCAGGGGAGCCTGCTCGCCGTGCCGCCCGCCGACGAGGCCGCTGTGAACGCCACACTGACGACGGAGCCCGGCCGCGCGCTGCTGCGGGCGCTGGTTGACTACGGCGCGTACGTGGTCGACGACACCTTCTGGGACGCGCAGCAGTTCTGCGTGGAAAGCGGGGTGCAGGACGAGTTCCAGGCCGCCTGGGGCCTCGCCATGACCGGGCAGGTGCCCGAGGGGGAGGGAAGGAGGGCCGAGGAGCAGGCGCGGGCCGCGGTGCGGGGGCGGGGCGCCGCCGTCCCGCCCGCCGAGGCGGTCGCGTCCGACCCCTCGACGGCGTTCCTCCTGGACGTGACCCGGCTGTCCGTCGCGATGCACGTCGTGTCAAACAGCGCGGCGTCGCGCGTCGGCGGGGGCGGCTCGCCCCGTGTCGACCCGCCTCCCCCCATCGGCAACTAGCGAGGCGGCGGGAGCGACGTGCCGCCGCCGCGTCGTCCCGGGCAAAGGCTTCCCTCTCAGGGTGTGTGCAGGGCCGCTTGATGCCGACGAGGCTTTGCGCGAGTGTGGTGCGGGCGCCAGGTCGATCCAGCGGCACAGCCTCGGCCGCTCGGTTGGTCGCCGCCGCCCGCGCGCCTCACGCGCTCGCTCGCTCACTCCTTGCCGTAGCGGTCGGTGGCGTCGAGCAGAGCCGACTGGATGCCCGGCTCGTTGGCGCTGTGCCCAGCGTCCTTGATCAGGTGGAACTCGCAGGCGTCGCCGAGCGCCTTCTGAAGCTCCCACGCCGTCGTCATGGGGCACACCATGTCGTAGCGGCCCTGCACGATGACGACCGGGAACTTGCCGCGGATGGCGTCGAGGTTGTCAAAGTGCCACTGCTCGCTCTCGAACCAGCCGCCGTTGACGAAGTAGGTGTTCTCGATCCGCGCGAAGGCCAGGGCGAACTCGTCGCCGGCGTACTTGTCCGCGAAGCCGTCCTCTGGGAGAAGCTTGGAGGTCTTGCCCTCCCAGATGCTCCACGCGCGCGCGGCCTGCGGGTGAGGGGGGTAGTGGGGGGACGCCGTGTGTGGAGGGGGGGGGTGGGAGGTGATCCGATGGCTGGGGCTGCCGGCACCGGCGGGCGGATCGGGAGGCGCTCCCAGGGGCGGGCTGCCGGCACAGGCGGGCAGAAAGGCGGCGGCGGCACGGCGGCGGCGCCGGGGTGCCTGGCGGCGGCGCCTCACCGCGAGGCGGGTCTCCTCGTCGTCGCTGGTCAGCCTCTTGTGGTACGCTGCCATGAAGTCGGCGCGCTCGTCCTCGGGGATGGCGTCACGGTAGCCCTCCCAGGCGTCCGGGCACACGAAGGAGGCGCCCTCCTGGTAGAACCACGCCAGCTCCTTCTTCCGGAGCAGGAAGATGCCGCGCAGGACCAGGGAGGTGACGCGGTCCGCGTGCTTGATGGCGTAGGTCAGGGAGAGGGTCGAGCCCCAGCTGCCGCCGAAAACAAGCCACTTGTCGATGCCGAGGTGCTCCCGGATCCGCTCGATGTCCGCGACCAGGTCCCACGTGGTGTTTTCGCGCAGGTCCGCGTGCGGGGTGCTCTTGCCGCAGCCGCGCTGGTCGAACAGAACAATGCGGTACACGGCCGGGTCGAAGAAGCGGCGCTCCTTGCCGCTGGTCCCGCCGCCGGGGCCGCCGTGCACAAACACCGCGGGCTTTCCGGTCTGCGGGGGAGCGGCGGGGACGATAGCGGTGAGAGGGGGCGCCGGCTCCGGCCGCGGGCGGCGCACGGATCGCACGGGCTCACGGGGTTGCCCGACTCCTCGTAGTAGACGGTGTGGATGTCCGAGACCTGCGCAGCTCCATGCAAACCGACCGCAAACCGTGAGACGCGCCAGCGGGCGAGGCTGCGGCGAGCCGGCGCGCGCGGGCGGCGCGCGGCCTCACCTTGAGCATTCCGGTGTTGTGCGGCTCGATGGGCGGGTACAGCTCGCGCCTCCCTGACACCTCGCTGGTTGCAGACGCGGCAGCGGCCATTGTGAGATGCTCCGTGGAAGTGAGCGGCCGGGAGCGGGGCGCCGGGCGGGCCGGGAGCGGGACGCTCTGCCGGCCTGCCCGCCGGCCGAGCGGACCGGCCTCTTGCGGCTCGCACACGCGTTGCCCGCACCAAGGGCGGCCGCAGCATGTCGGTGAGATAAAGGGCCTGCCTCAAGGCCGGAAATCCTGGCCATGTTACCACCGGGGCGCGTCTGGGCGCCGCCCGCGAGATCCGTGCTCGTCGGCGAACGGCGGGCTCGCCCGCGCTCACGGGCGCCGGGCCCCTGCGCCGCCAGGCTGGTCTTCCACGCCGCCGAGTTGCTCCCCACCCTCGACTGCAGTCGCCTCTGGAGATCAACGGCGCGGCCTGCATCGCCATGGTCGGCAAGGACTGCGTCGGCATCGCCGCGTGAGCTCCCGAGCCACCTCCGGCTGCCGCGCCCAACGAATGGCTTTGGAATCCTGACAAGAGGCCGTATCACCATGGCTACCTGGTACACCGCGGCCCGCCCTTCCCTCGCAGCGATACGAGGCTCGGCATGCAGGCGATGACCGTGGGCGAGGACTTTCAGAAGGTGTTCAAGATGCACGACCGCCTCTACGTCGGGCTGCCCGGCCTTGCCACGGACGTGCATTCCATGTGAGGCAGGCAGCGGCACGATCCCGGCGGTGCGGGCGGGCGCGGTGCGCTGTGCCCGCTTTCGTTCTCGAACACCCGCGGCCGCCACTCGCCCGGTTTGTCGCCCCGCGCAGGTCCGCGAAGCTGCGCTTCAAGCTGAACATGTTCAAGCTCCGGGAGGAGCGCGACATCGCGCCCAAGGCCTTCTCGACCATGCTGTCCAACACGCTGTACGAAAAGCGGTTCGCGCCCTGGTTCGTGGAGCCCGTGGTGGCGGGGCTCGACAAGGAGGGCAAGCCCTTCATCAGCGCCATGGACCTGATCGGCGCCGAGTGCTTCGCCAAGGACTTCGTGGTGTCGGGCACCTGCCCCGATAACATGTACGGCATGTGCGAGAGCATGTACAGGCCGGACCTGGCCCCCGACGACCTGTTCGAGACCCTCTCCCAGTGCCTCCTCTCCGCCGTCGACCGCGACGCAATCTCCGGCTGGGGCGGCATCGTCCACATCATCGACGCCGAGGGCGTGACCACGCGCCGCCTCCGCGGCCGCCCCGACTAACCGCGCCGCCCCGACCTCCGTTGTGCCTGTGCGTGTGTGCCGAGCCAGCGACGAATCATCGCTGCCAAGGTCCCGACCCGCCACGCACCGCCAGCGCCTCACCCACATCGCTCCGTGCCCGCCCGGCGCACCCCCGATCGGCACTCCCTCACACGCTCGCGACACCCACACCCGCGCCCCCGCCCCACCCGCGGGCCACCGCGCCGGAACCCCACCCCGCCGGGAGCCGCGGCCCCTCGAGCAGGTGCAGCCGAAGGCCGCCGGACGTCGACGACGAAAGGCCGCCACCCTCCACCGCCCCGCCGTCCAGACCCCACCAGTGGCTCTGCCCCGCCGCCAGCGCCGGAAACCCTCCCCCCTCGGGCAGAGCCGGCATGCCCGTGGATCCCCGCGCCTCGAGCACCCTGGGAGCCCGAGCGCCCACGCCCCCCGCCCTGGGCCCTGCCGTCGCCGCCGTCGACCCTACCTCCACCGCCACCTCGCCCGCCGCCGCGGCCCCGTCCCCCGCTGCGCCCCCGCCATCCCCCGCCCTGCCGGCGCACCGCTCTGCCACCCACTCGTCGATGACGTCGACCAGGAATACCCTCACGTCCAGGTCGTCCGCCGAAAGCACGTGCCACGCGCCCTCCACCCCGACGTACGTGCGGTCCTCGGCGCCGTACGACTCGAAGAAGGCGCGCGAAACCGCGGGCTCCGTGACGACGTCCGCAGTGCCGTGGACGAGCAGCAGCGGCGCGTCGATGTCGGGCCCCGCGCCCTTGACATGACCCATGACCGTGAGGTACTGGAGGCCGGTGCCGAGCCTCGGCCGGCCGTGCCAGCGGAGCATGTCCGCCTCGGCGTCGGCCATCAGGACGGCGGCATCGTGACGGAACAGGTGCGGCAGGTGGCTCTCCACGGGCACAACCGCCCATCCCGGGCAGCAGCAGGCCAGGCACCGGAGCAGCGACACCACGCAGGGGGCAGGCATCATGGACGCGGCGATGCCGCACATGGGAGCGAGCAGCACGATCCCAGCCACCGCCGACCCGAACAGCTCTGCCGTGCGGACCACGGTGGCCGCGCCCATCGACTCGCCGACCAGGAACGCCGGCGCGCCGGAGCCCCGCCCCTCCCCCGCGACGCTTGCGTCCCCATACGCCTCGCTGAGGCGCGAGCGCGCGAACGCGATTGCCTCCGTCACCTGCACGGCGAAGCGATCAAACGACACGACGAGCCCCGGAAGGCCGCTGCTCGTGCCGTGGCCCTCGCAATCGAACGTCACGCACGCGTGGCCCCGTGCACCAAGCTCGCTAGCAAGGCGGAACACCCCCCCGCCGCGGCCATGGTAGGCGGCCCCGTGCACGAAGCACAGGATGGAACGGGCCGGCGCGACGCGCCCATCGGCCGTCACGTTCGTGTTTTTCCAGAAGCGTGTCGTCGAAACGATTCCAGGCGCGCGGCCGAAGCGCTCGGCGGGGATGACCACGTCCTCCTGCGCGAGCGGCGGTCACGACGGACGAGAGTGTTCGCGCGCGCCCACCGGCCTCCGCGGGCGCGCGCCTGAGGCGGCCTGTACCTCACGCATTGGGGCATCATTGTGGCTGGCCTGCCGTTCGATTCGTCGCCGAGGAGGACAAGGAACTCGGCTTCGGCGACGGAAGTCGCGGGTGGAATAATCGCGCCCTCGCCCAGGATCTCGAGCTCTCTCGGCGTGGCTGCCAGCTTGGGCCCGACCGGTGTCAGCGCCATTCTCGGGCGGCGCAGTTTGGATGCGGCACGTGCTGTGGTGCAGGTGTGCGCTGTTGATGTCGCTGATGCCGTCCAGCTGGCTCTGGCACCCACGACCGGTCGTGGCCGTGGTGCGGGGCGATTCATGTCCGCGACACACCCGCAAGCTCCAAGACCCGGTGTGTGGCGGTTGGGGGCGGCCCGGCCCTGGCTCGGCTCCGTCGCTCGCCGCACGCCACGCAGGACCGCGGCGAAGCACAAGGTGGCACGAGCGTGCTCACCAATGTGAACAGGTGTTTAGCCACGCGTCACGCCCTCGGGCTGGTGCGACAGGGCGGCTCCCTGCGAGGGCGCAGAGTCGGACCGGCCGATCCGGGCCGGCAGGGCTCCTGAAGCCTCGGCACGGCCACCAGAACTGTGGTAGGAGTGCATAGTCAGTGTCGTGAGGTTGGACGCGCGAAGCGTGCACCCGCGGCCTGAAGGTGGTCAGGGGCGGCTGAATCGATGCCGAGCGGCCACCGGCCTCGCGGCCTGTCTCGCGGCAGCACAGAGAGCCGGCAGCTGTGATCTGGCACGGCAGACGCTTCTGCCGAGCCTCGTGCCGAACTGTCGAGCAGGTCGTGCTGGACTCACACGACAAACGTGCGACCCTTGGAGCGTTCCTCGCTGGATCGCGCCCAAGCCCGCTCACGCAGACAAAGGCTCGCGCGTCATGCAGTTGGCCCATGTCCCCGCTGGGGCGGCTGAACGTCGCTGCGCCAGCGTGCAAACCGGCTGCCGAGTGGTGATGATCACAGCAACGGCTCTGCCTCGCGCCGCCCCGCCCCGCGGTGCCGATGGACCGGGCGAGCGAACGTCACACCCTCTTGCAAGGAAGGGGCACATGCCCAAGAAGAAGGCCGGCGCCGGAGGCGATGACGAGGCAGCACGCAAGGCCAGCTTCCTGCTGCCGGTTCCCGCACCTAGCTCGATGCGCGCGTGGTCGTCAACCCAGGCGCTGAAGGAAGACCAGCCTCCCGAGCTGGATGGATATGTCCCGGTGGGCGACCTGAAGCGGGACTACCTCTTCCTTTGCGCCGCGAGCGGCGTCTCACCGCACCCATCGGTCGTCCAGCGCATCCGACGCCCGATGAGTGAGCCCCCACGCCCCCCTTGCGGCATCGGCAGCGATCCTGGCATTGGCAGCGACCCCACCGTCGCGCGTGGTGCTCGTCCCATGCTCCCGCAGCTGCCGTCGAGTGCCGTCGTTTTCGGCGGCTCCTTGACGAGGGCTCAGACCGCAACGAGGCCCGCGCCGAGGCGCTCAAGGCCACACAGGGCCGACGGGCCCGCGAGATCGCGGCGCTGGACGCCGAGGCGGACCTGGTGGAGCCGGATGCGGGCTACGGGATCGACCGGCGGCTGGAGGCCGACCCGGACGTCCCGTCGGCCTCGGTGTCCCCCGCCGCCTCCCCGAGGGCCTCCGCCCGTGACGACGATTCCAAGGCGTCGGCGGCCAAGCCCGCTGCCTCCGGCTCCCCGCGCCCGACGGACGGAGCCGCGGCGGCACTGCCCGGGGACGGGGACGACGACGACGACGAGGTGACCCCGCCCGTGGGCGGCGAGTCCGTCGCCATGGACGCGTTCGACCTGACCACGCCCCTCCGCCGCCTCCGCGTGTCGTGCTCGGTCCTCGACGCCGCCACCGTCCGGCTCCTCCGCTGGGCTCTGCCCTACTCGACGTCGCTGGAGCGGCTGGACCTGTCGGCTGCCGCCCTTACGGCCGCCGACGTCGACGGGATCCGCGCGGCGCTGGGCGTGCCCGGGTGCCGCGTCGCGTCGCTGGCTCTCTCGCACTGCGCGCCGCCCGAGGGGGCCGGTGACGGCGCGGCATCGGCCCTCCGCGACGCCGCCGCGCGGATGGCCGGCCCGGGGCTGCGCCTCGCGTCGGTGGGTCTCGTCGGCATGGGGTTCTGCCCGGGGGAGGGGGGCGGGATCGGTGCTCTCGCGGCCTGCATCGCGGCCGCGTCGCCCTTCCTGACTGCCCTGGACGTGTCGGAGAACGCCTTCGGCGACGACGGCCTCGCCGCCCTCATGGGAGGCCTGTCGGAGCGCACGGCGCTGCGCACCCTCGGCCTGCGCCGGTGCGGCCTCAGCGGCGCGAGCGTGGCGACGCTGGTCGGCGGGATGTCCTTCCGAGTGCTGGCCGCCGGGGACGACGAGGCGGAGGGGGCGGCTGGCCGGGCGGCGCTCGGCGAGGCGGCGGCGGCGGTGACGG
>Ga0136560_1001177_pt1 | contig 13387 bp, 8 predicted proteins | sample AntRauMeHopE1497_FD_104925 | JGI IMG/M metagenome (GOLD analysis project Ga0136560, IMG submission 104925) | Saline lake microbial communities from Rauer Islands, Antarctica - Metagenome Hop E1 #497 | ecosystem: Environmental > Aquatic > Non-marine Saline and Alkaline > Saline | place... | reverse complement strand
TCGCCCTGATGCTACGCTTCGACGCCGACGCGCAGGCGCTGGACGCGCCGATCACGGCCGCGGCGGAGCCGGCGCCGCGCAGGAGCGGGGCGAGCGCGGTGGACGTGGGCGTCGGCGGCGCGGCGTCGTGAGGCACGGAGGGGAGGGGCGCCGCCCGGGGTCCGGGCCGGAGCACCGGTCATTCTACCGAGCGACGGCCAGCGACTGAGCGACGTCATCAGCAGCCAGAATGTGGCGTCGGCTGACTGCCACATGCAGCCGCCTCGTATCAAAACGGCCCCCCGCCGTGTGCGTGTTCCGCTCGGCGATGCGGCCTGTCTCACGCCGGCGCTGCCGTGGGGCTGGGGGCCCGCAAACGTGAACCGCACTGCCAGCCACTCGCGGTGGCCCGCTCCGTCACTCGGCCGCGCCATCAGTCGCTGGTAGGATACCGGGAGCGAGCAGGAGAGAGAGCGAGCAGGAGAGAGAGCGAGCTGGAGAGAGAGCGAGCTTGTCGCTGGAGAGAGAGCGCCGCCGGCCAACCGCACCGCCGTTACGGGGGCGCATCGCTCGCCGCGCCCCCGCCCGAACATGCGTGTGGAGTGCAATGCTTGCAGTTGATGCCGCGTGGATCGGCGGCCAGGCTCGGTCGCGGGCGTGTGGCGGCCGCACACGGCAGTCGGCCTCTCGAAGCCGGAGTCGCAATTTCATAGCAGTGACATCACACGAAGCGGGGAGGCCGTCGCAGCACACTCATGCGGAGGTCTGAGCCGCGGCGTCGCCCCCCGAGCCGACGAGCGCGCCGATCGTCGTCGCGATGGACTGGTTGTCCCGCGCCGCCGCCAGCTGCCGCTGCAGGTCCTCCACCTGTGACGCCATCTGCTCCTTTTCCACCGCAAGCATGGCCTCGCGCTGCACCTCGATCAGCATCGGGATAGCGAGGAGCGCTCCTGCGCAAAAGGCGAACCATGCCACGTTCTTGGCCGTCGATGCCGCGGGGCCCGCCCACTCGCCCGCCTTGGCATAGGTCCACACCGCCGCGTCCGTGACATGCTCAGTGACAGACTGCGGGTGGTTGTTGCGGCGAGCAGCAGGCCATCGTTGCCTTCGCCAGCGAACGCGGCCCCTTTCGCCGCGGGTCCTCTTAGCGGCGGGTGCGATCCCTTGCGCGCAGCTTGAGGTCACGCATGGCAGCGGCTGGCCGCGATGTGGCTCACCTTGGAGGCCTTGGTCTTCAGGGCCGAGTCGCCCGGGAGCTTCGTCAGCGTCCTCATCACCGGCTTGCCCGGCATCGATGCAGCCATGACTTTTGGCTACACGATCACGAGTGTCAAAGGTGCGGGGTTCCGGTGATTGTGACATCAGGCTTGTTGCCGGGTCGGCTTGCTTGGAACCCTGCACCAGGGCTCTGCTTGCCGATCCTTCCTAATCTGGCGTGACGACCTCAGCTTGCCCTACCGCACTGGCCTCGGAGGCTCTCACAAGACCTTAAGCATGGTGAGCTGACGTGCTGGAGCCCTTGGCGGACGCTACGGGACCGGGGCATGCTGCCCTGGGGGGACGGAAGGCCGGCAGGAGCACGGCAGGGCTCGCCCGCTGCCCTTGCCGCCGCCCCGGCGGTCGGCGAACCCCAAGGCTCGTGAATGAGCAGGCCAGGTGCTTCCGAGCGCGGCATGCAGTGCCCATGCTACCTTTTGGAGCCCCTCTCGCCCTCCGCAGTCCGGCCGTCGCGCTACCGCGCGTAAGGGCGCCGCCACTCGCCGCACCGGCAAGGCCAAGGAGGCCGACCCCCTGTTCCCGGCCCGCCCCCGCAACTTCCGCATCGGTGGTGACCAGCAGGTGAGCATTCCGTTGCGGCGGCGCCGACGCGAGACGGACGTTCGAGAGCAAGCTTTGTTTTTGCGCCTCTTCCTTCTGCGCCCGAGCGCCCATTGAAGAGCTCGTCCCACGTTTGCCCCTTGAATTCGCAGCCGGTCCGCGACCTCTCGCGCTTCGTCCGGTGGCCCCGCTACGTGCGCCTCCAGCGCCAGCGCAAGGTCATCAACCAGCGCCTGAAGGTGCCCCCCGCCATCAACCAGTTCCGCCATGCGCTCGACCGCGCCGACTCCGTGCCCGTGTTCAAGCTCCTCGCCAAGTACTCCCCCGAGTCCAAGACCGAGAAGACTGCCCGCCTCGAGGCGATCGCCGGCGGCGCAGCTGCCACCGCGCCCCCCCCCATGGTCCACTACGGCCTCAAGCACGTGACCCACCTCATCGAGAAGGGCGCCGCCAAGCTTGTGGTCATCGCCGCTGACGTGGACCCCATCGAGCTCATCGTCTGGCTCCCCGCCCTCTGCCGCAAGATGGACGTGCCCTACCTCTTCATCAAGTCCAAGGCCCGCCTCGGCGCCGTCGTGCACCAGAAGAAGGCCACCGCCGTCTGCATCACCGAGGTGAACGGAGCCGACAGCGCCGCCCTCGACGCCCTCGTCGAGACGGCCCGCGCCCGCTTCAACGACAACATCGAGATCCGCCGCAAGTGGGGCGGTGGCATCATGGGCCTCAAGACCCAGAAGCGCCTCGAGAAGCGTGACGCCATGCTCAAGGCCGAGGCCGCCAAGAAGGCCATGTACTGAGTGTGCGACGACGTCCTTCGTCACCGCGCGACGCCTTTCCCCCCCTCGCGAACACAACCCTCCGGAGCCGACACAACCCACCAGCGACCCACGCAACACACCACACGCGACCGCTCATGAGTGGCAAAGCAAGCACTGCCCGATGCGCGTTCAAACGTTTGTTCACGCCACCATCACGAGCACCACCCGCCCGCACACCGGCTCCTCTCGGCCCACCCAGGCCCAAGCCTCGCTCGCGTTGAACGCACCCAGCGTCCCGCTGCAGGCCGCGGCCCGCCCCGCGGCACGACAAGCCGCCGACGGGTCCGCTGTGTCCGACGCAGCCCCTGGGGCCGCCGAGCCGCCGGCACCCGCGTCGAGCTGTGCAAGACTGGGCCCGGAACCCCGACCGCTCCCCCTGCCACCGTCGGTGGCGGCTTCCTCCCGTGGACTTGAAACCTCGTCGGCCGGCGCAGCCTTCTCGGCCGCACCTTCCTCTTCAGCCGTCGCAGCCTCCTCGCCCGTCTCCCCGACATCCGGTGTCTCGTCATCCGGCTCCTCCTCCTCGGCTCGCGCAGCAGCCTCGGCCGGCTCAGCCTCCTCGCCCGGCGCCTCATGCGCCTGCGTCTCGTCATCTTGCTCCCTCTCGGCCGGATCAGCCTCAGGCGCAACGCCACCATCCTGCACGTGCGCATTCCGAGCACTGCCAGGCGGCAATGCAGCGTGCGCAACGGCCGCATGGCCGGTCTCGGCTGCGGCCTTTGAGCCCGGGCCGTGAGACGGCGTTGGTGCAGCGGCCGCCGCGGCCGGCGGCACACCGGCACTGACGGCACAAGCGGCCCCGCCGGTAGCGCCACCAGCCGCTGGGTGGGACCCGCCGCCGTCGTTGGCTGTCGGCTCGGCTGCCGCCCGTCGCCGCCTCGCACGCCTCCGCCGCCTCCTTACCGGGGCCGGAGACGTCGCCGCCTCGGCGTCAAGCGCCGCCTCTAGCGCCCGCCTCGCACCCTCCAGGTCCTCGTCCTCCTCGTCGTCCTCAGCCTCGGCGGCCGCCTCCTCCGCCGCGCCGAGTCGTGTCCCAGTGCCTTCGCGCACGGCGGAGCTGAGTTTCGCGCCTCCTTCCGGCTCGGCCCTCAGCGATGCCGCTCGCAGACGCAGCACCGCGGCGCGGCGGCGTCGCTCTAGCTCCTCACGGGCGCTGGCTCTCGCGCCGCTCTGCCGGCCCATCACGGGCCCGGTCCAAGGCAGCGCCACGTCCGCGCGAGGCATTGCTGCTGCTGAGACCCGCTGACGGCGCCGCGCAGAGCGGCTACCGGACGCCAGCACTGGCGGCGGTGGCGGGACCGTTCGGCCGGGCGGCGGGGACGGCCCCATGAGCACCGACGGCGGGACCACCGCGCGGAGGGAGGACGCCAGGCTCGCTTCCCGCCCGGCCCCAGGCTCACCGCCTGCAGAGCCGTCCGAATCCTCAGAGGAGTCGTCAGACTCGAGCGACGGCCCCATGGCCGCCATCAGCTGGTACAGGCAGTGTCTTCCGCCCCCCTCGCCCACACGGAGCGCCCGCTGTAGCAGCTGCTGCGGCCTGGCACGCGGCCCGGCGGGCGGGGCGGTGCGGGTCACTGCCGCGGCGGCCGACGCTCGCTTCAGCTCGGCCCGGGTGCGCGCGGCGAGAGGGGACACCCCAGCGACTGCCTGCGCGCTCGCGAGCTTCAACTTGGCCCTTGTGCGCGCGGAAAGCACGGTACCGTCGTCGTCGTCGCTGCTGTCGCTGCCGGACGTGCTCCCTGGGCTCCGCTGAGGCGTGAAGACGGAAGCCGATGGGCTGCCCGCCCGCCGTCCTGCTGGTGAATGGCTGGTGGCGATTGCAGGAGCAGCTTCCGGGGAGTTGGCTGCGCTCGAGAGCAGCACCGCGAGGACCAACTGCCCGTGCGAGGCGTCGTCGGCCATGACGGCCGATAGCACCGCGCCGCGCGGGGCTGTCGCGGGAATGACAACGTCAGAAAACCCGCGCCTCGGGAGCTGCACCCGAGACGGCACCGAGCCGGCGAACGGGACGCCGGGCAACGCACCCAGCTCGATGGTGGCATCGGCGGGCGCGTCCCGGCTGAGCGCGAAGCGAACGCGCTGGCCCGGCGCGACTGACAGCTGCCCGGGGCAGAAGACGTTGCGGCCTGGGCAGGGGCGTAGCACCGTGATGCTGGCCGCCGGTGGGCAGGTGGCACGGGCCGACTTGTGCGGCTCCCCTGCCACCTGTGCGCGACGAGACTCAACCAGCGCCATTCGTGGTCGCCCACCCCTGCGGCACTGATTCAAATCCCCGGCACTCTGGCCGTGAGTGTCCCGTGAGGGTCGCAGGTGGATTTCCGGCTCGGCAGAGCAGCGACAACTGCCCGCAGTGAGACAAAGCAGCCGCCACCAGCCCCGTCACGCGTCTTCGAGGCCGCAAACTTGCCATGCCTGGGTCATGCGCCTGAAGTCACGTCCTGGGCACGATGATGGCCCACCTCATGGCGCGGAACACGGCTTAAGCGGCGTCGAGGTGCAGAGCACATCCCAGCACGTCGAGCCTCCACCGGCCGAGACGGCCTGCCACTCCAGACCGCAGCAACTTCAGCTTGAACGTACCGATTAATCTTATCTGGTGCTGGGGCCCGAGGCATCGCGGTTCGACCTCCTCGGAGCATCACGCACGCGCGGCTCGACCCCAATGAGTGGCCTGGAGGCGGCCTGGGACCGCACAGGGTCGGGGTTGGCGGACGACAGCGGATCGGTGGCTTCGTCGAAGCCAGGGTCCGAGCGAAGGATCTCGGTGACCGTGCAGCGGGCTGCGCCGTCGGCCGCGCAGTCCAGGTACTTCACCGACGACGTTAGCGGCACGGAGACGCGCCGCACGTGTTTCAACTGCGGGAGAGTTGGCCATCTGCGCGCAGACTGTCCGTTCGGTCGCATTCCGAGGGCTTGCGCGCAGTGCGGGGAGACGAATCACTCGGGGTACAAGTGCCGCGTCCGAGACGAGCTCCTGGGGCGCTGCGACGAGGAGAGGGCCTCGGCGAGGCGGTTTCGGCACCGCCGGGCCCCCGCCACGACCTTTGTTGCCTGTGCTGTGGGCGGCACGGAGCTGCTGTGCGCGCTGTGCGGGGGCCCGGACCACCGGACGCGCCAGTGCACGCTGGCGCGGGACCTGGGGTCGTGCCGCAGCGTGGAGACGGGGGCCCGGGGCATGCCCCGCGGGGCCGGGGTGTCGCTGGAGCAGGCCGCGTGGGTGCCCGAGGTTGGGGACGACGACGTGGAGGGGGAGTTCTGGACGCCCGACGAGGCGGTGGCGGTGGCCATGGCAGGCTCGAGGCTGTCCGGGGCGGGCGTGATCAGGCTGCTGGTCAAAGCGGCAGACCCGGCGGCGAGGCGGCGCATCGCTGCGTCGGGCGGGGAGGACGAGGAGGACGACGAAGAGGAGGAGACGGGGGGAAGGCGGTACGGCGGGCACGGGGTCAGGGAGGCCGCGGAGCGGGCTGGCCGCCGAGGCAGCGAGGACAGCCTCGGGTCAAGATCGTCCCGCGGGGAGGGCCGCGGCGAAACCGCCGGCGGGCGGCCGGGCCGCCGGTCGGAGCACAGCGAGACGCCGACGCCGACGCCACCGCCCCGCCTGCGGGCGTCTGCCTCTGACGTCATTGTCATCGAGGACACGCCGACACCCACGCCCACGCCCTCGCAGGGGTCCGACCAGGCGCCGCCCAAGCGCCGGCGGCCGAGCCTCGACATGCCACTCCGCGCCCCGCCGCCCAAGCGCCCCCCCGCCAGCCTCGACCGGCCCCTCCGAGCCCAGCCGCCCAAGCGGCCGCCCCCCGCCGCCCCCGCGGCCGCCGCGCCGGCCCCCGCGCGCCGCCCTGTCGTGGCGACACCACCCGAGGGGGCGGCCCCCATCGTCCCGAGCGCGGCCGCGGTGTCGTCCATGTCCAAGAAGACGAGGCGGGCGGCGCTGCAGGCCATCCTCGACCGACAGTTCCTCAACGCAAAGCGCGCCGGGCTCGACGACGACGCGGCGCGAGCGTGGAACAACGGGTGGTGGGCCACCCAGATCAGCTTCGCGGCCGGAGCCGTGGAGGGCGACGCCGCAAAGGAGCTGGCCAAAGCACAGCTCAAGGTCCGCCGAGCCCGCGCGCAGGAAGCCGCCATGGCTCACGGCTTCCAGTCGCCCGTGACGGAAGCTTTCCTCAAGCCGTACAAGTCGCCAGGGGCGGCAGGGCCGGGGAAGGGCTGAGGCGTCCTGCCGGGGCGGCGACGTGGCGCGAGCAGAAACTGCCCGCAGAGACACCGCAGCTCGCGAGCTGCCCGCACTCCACACGGCGCGCTCACCACCAGATCCCGCGAGCGGGGTCACCAGCATCATGTATAGAGAGGAGGCGGTGCACGCCCACATCCTGGCGAACCGAGGATTCGTGCCGTTGCGACCGCTAGCACCCACTCCGAGCTTCACAGGACCGTTCTTGGAGTACTTTGCCGGCTCGTGGTGAGTGTGAACTTCCCGGCCGGCACGATGCCAGCTTTCGTGCGCTGCGTTCGGGCCACCTGGTCGGCGCGCGCTTGCGGTCGGCATCACGGCTTTTCCGGAGCGCACCTTGCCCCGTCACGCAGGCTCCAGCTGCTCTCCGCCCCGTATTTCTGCTGCTTCAAACGGGAGTCTCTGGGATTCTGGTTCCGTGCCAGGTTCTGGTCGACCTACCACCCGGGCATCGCCTTCGTTTGCCTCGTGGCCGTCATCTCTGTGTCCCTGGCAATCGGGCTCAACCCCACCGAAGGGTACGTGCTCCTGGGCCTCCACACGTACAGCAGCATGCTGGTCGCGATCCACTACGGCTTCTTGTCCGAGCGGCAGCGGCAGCGGTTCCTGTCCTTCTCGGGCGTCAAGCAGCTTCAGGCCAGAAAGTCGTTCGCCGAGGACCCCATGACCACCGCGGAGGTGCTGTCGGGACAGCCTCTCACGGGGGACTTCGTCTCGATGAGCGGGGCGCTGCTTCGGCTCGTCGTGGAGTCGAAGGACGGCACGGCGGCGACGCTGCTCCGGGGCGGCGACGAGCCGCGGGAGGACGGCACCGCCACGCCGGGGAGTCCGTCCGGCGGGTCAATGCTGGGCGGCTCCGCGCTCCACCCGCACGCCGTGTCGCCCGTGGACGCGTGCGTGGTGGCGGACGAGGAGGGCGGCTGGCGGCAGGCTGACGGCGCATCGGCCACGCTGGCTCGCCGGGCGGGCCTGGGCACCGCCGCGTACTCGTCTGGCCTGCTCGCTGCCTACATACGGCTGATGCGGCAGGAGGAGGCGCTGGAGGCGGAGGCGGAGGCGGAGGCGGGGGAGCTGCACCGGCGGCGCATGGAGTCGGGGGCGAGCGACTACAGCGTCGCTCACCCGGTCAGGGGGCAGGCCGGAGGCAGGTCGGTGTCGGGGGCGAGCGCCGTCGAGTCCATTCCCCTCTCCAAGGCTCTCGCCGCGCACTCGGGCACCGACCTAACCTCGCCCCAGCTGGAGCCGGACCGACCCCTGCCGGGGGCATGGGCAGAGCTTTCCGCCCTCCCGGACGTCGACGGCGGCCCGGAGGCGGGCGGGTCGCGGGACGCCAAGACCGGCCCCGTGCTCGGCGCCGTCCGCGTCAGGCCGGCGCCCGACAAGGCCCCGCTCCCGGCCGCGCCCGGCCCCTCGCCCCCCCTCGCCTCCCGCCGGGCCTCATCCCGCCGCGCCCGCGCCTCCGCCGCCGCCTGGGGCGATCTCGGTTCCTTCCGCCCCTTCCACTGGCGCCTCCCCGCCCGTCTCGTGGCCAAGGAGATCGCCGCCCGCGCCTCTACCGGCGCCTCCATCAGCCCGCGAAACCTCCGCGTCGCTCGAGCCCTCACCATCCTCGCCGTGGCTCTGCCGGCGGCGCAGTTCGCTGTGCCGTACGGGTGTGTCCTCGCCTTCGCTGAAGGCCGCTGCCGCTTCCCTGGCATCGTCCCGGGGAAAGAGCCCAGCATGTGGGGTCGCGTCGCCGTCTTCCTCCTCGCCGCACTTGGCGCCTACGACTCCGCCTTCGTCATCCTCCGCCTCCTCCTCCGCATCCACGCCCGCTCCGCCAAGCGCCTGCAGATGCTGCAAGCCCTCGCCGACGCCGTCGACTTCTCCGCCAGCCTACGCGCCCGCCTGCCCTTTGTCGACCTCCGCATCCCCGAGAACGCGTGCCAGTGGACCGCGGCGCTCGACACGCTGGTCAGCTTCTACGAGGCACGGGACAACGTCAACAGCTACGAGATCCTGAGCACCATCATGGCCAGCAACGTCGTCGTCGTCCTGCTCGCCGTCATCGCCGTCGTCCTCCTCGTGACCGGCCTCCTGGCCGTCCAGCTGCAGTCCCTCCTCGTCTTCGCATTCTGGGGCAGCCTCATGGCCGTGGGCCTGGCCTTCGCCCTCGCCGCAGAGGCTTCCACCAACGACCTGCTCGAGAGCGTCTCCCGCTACCTCCAGCACCTCCGAACCCTCATGTCCGAGGAGGTCACCTCCCTCAGGCAGACCTCCATGGCATTCCGGTGGAGGACGGCGCGGGAGCAGGTCGAGGCCCTCGCCGCGGGGTCCATGCACCCGGGGGCGCCGCCGCCCCAGCGCCTGCGGCCCGGCTCCCGCCCCTCGTCCGCGGGCTCGGCCGCGGGGCACCGGCCGTCGGTAATCGAAGAAGCCTTCACCGAGTCGCCGCGGGACCCGGAGGAGGACGCGCCCGCGCGGGGCCGCGACGGCCTGTCCCGGCCCAAGAGCAAGCTCGACATCCTCGAGGCCCGAGCCATGAACATGCGATCAACCGCGCAGTCCGCGCGAGGACTCACGCCCGGGCAGCGCGACATGCTCGCCTCGTCGATCGACAACTCGCTGACCGTCGTCAGCGGCAAGATCGGCGAGCTGGCCTCGGGCGCCGCGCGGTCCCGGCTCTTTGGCGTCGTCATCTCGTTCACGCTGCTCCGCGGCTTCGCCGCAGCCCTGGCGACAACGGTCCTGTCGCTTGTGTCCATCTTGTCGTCCCGTACCTGATTTGTGTGTGCTAGCGTCGACGCGACGGAGCTAACATCCGCCGTCCTTGCGATCAGCACTCGGCCCCACGCTAGCATGGCAGCCCGCGTAAGGTCGTTCCGCCCTTCGGACCAGGACCGGGTGTTTGAGATCTGGAGCTCAGGGTGAGCCCTCAGCTCCGGCCAGTGCTTCCGCAGGGAACACCTCCAGCGAGCCACGTCTGCCACGTCCGCGCCGACTTTCGCAGGTTCTTGGAGATGATCCCGCACGCACAGGACGGACTGTGCATTCGCCCGCTCGGGACTTGGGCCATCACGGTCGGGGGTGGCGCCCTCCTCGTGGCGGCGGGGTTCTGGCTCTCCGAGGCGCTCGAGGCGCAGTGGCCCGTGTACGCTGGCGTGACTCTCGCCGCAGCAATTTTGCTCGCTCAGCAGTGCTTTATCCCCCTGGTGGGGCGGCGCATGCTTGAGTCCTCGCTGCGGGACAACAAACCGATGCGCGCGATCGAGGCGTCGTTCTGCAGCCCGGCGGACAAGGGGCGCTCGAGGTTCTTTGTGGCGGAGAGGGAGGGCACCGGGGAGCCGGTGGGCTGCGCGCTGGTGCGGCTGGGGTCCGAGGCGGAGCTCAAGGCGTTCAAGGACGAGCCGGCGCCCGGGCCGGGGAACAGGGGCCTCGCCTCCTCCGCCGTCGCCAGCGTGACCAAGGTGTCGGTCTGCGAGACGGCGAGGCGCGGCGGCGTCGGCCTGATGCTGATGGACGCGGCGGAGGAGGCCGCCCGGGAGTGGGGCTGCGCGTCGGTGGAGCTTGTGACGGCGAATCAGAAGGCCATCGCGTTCTACCAGAGGCTGGGGTACGGCGTGGACAAGGGCAAGCAGATGCTGCCGTGGGCCCCGTTCCGGGCCGCCTTCATGAGCAAGCGCCTCGGATGACGTGGCGGGGATGGGAAACCACCACCGGCGGCAGGCGGTGGCAGCCATGGCTAGCAGCTGTGTGGCGGGTTGCGCTGCAGGCGTGGGAGTGTGTGGGTCCGCCGTGGGCCGGGCGTGTCGCCATCGAGCATTTGGGCTGGCACTGTTGTCACACATGCTGCTTCGATTCCCTTGAATTCCGATTCGCGTCTCTCACGCGACTGTGTTGCATCAGTCAGCCTTGCTCGGACAATGGTATCAGCGCGTCGGCATGCCACGCCAGTTTGAGGCTTGCTCGCGCCAGGCGCCCCGGCCCGGCCTGGTCCGCACCGGGCCTCACGACGGGTGCCTCCCCCTGGTCTTGAGGGCTCGCTGGATGACGGTGGCGGCCGCCGCCTGCCGCCGCAGCGCCGAGAATTCCACCCTAGCCGACCAGCCCCGCAGCCCGGCCTGGATCTTGGTCGACGCCGAGTGCGCCCGTGCGCTGAGCCGGCCGCGCCTCCGCCGCACCACTGCCTGCAGCCGCTTCGTCGCGGCACTCAGCGCCTTGTACGACCGCCGCTTGACCCACATCCGCGCGAAGCTCTGGATCCGCGCCGCCTTCCCCTCCACGTCAAGGCCCGAGGCCGACGCTCCTGTCTGCGTCAGGGCTCGCCGCAGAGACTCCGCGTCAGCCCCACGCCGCAGGCCCAGCGCGTCGGCCACCTCGTCGTCGCCCAGCCCAGGCATCGAAAAGACACCATCCCAGCTGGCGGCAGAGCCGTCCGCGGCGAGAGACGACGATCCGCTCCCGGGCGCGTCGACCGGCGGCGACGACGGGGCGGCCCAGGCCGCGCGGCGACCCCCGCCGCCCTCCTCGTCCTCCTCGTCCTCCTCGTCCTCCTCGTCCTCCTCGTCGATCGGCGCGGCGTCGTCCCCGCCCCCGCGCAGCTGCGGCTGACCCCTCCCCTCCCCAGGCACGGCCCCCATCGCCCCCAGCAGGAGCCGCCGGTCCAGCTCCACCTCGCGACCAACACTCCCGCCCGCACCGTCGGCCCCTGTCCGCGCGCGGGCGTCCCGCCCCGGCGCGCACAGCGCCCCTGCTGCCGCCGCGGAACCCGCCTCCGTGGCCACGGTGTCCGCCGCCGCTGGGGCCCGGTCCGGCAAGGCAGGCCTCCCCGCCGGGTCGCAGTGCTCGATCGACGACGCGGCCGCGAGCTGGGCCGGGGACAGCTCTACCGCCCCGTCAGCGGTCCGTGGAAGTGCCGGCTTCGTCCTTGTCGGCACTGGCGCCGCCGCTGCCGGCGAGGACGACGAGGACGACGAGGACGACGACGTCGACGAGCACGGCGGCGCGGCTCTGCCCCACACTTCGCCCCACGTCTCCTCTGCCTCGTGGAGCAGTACGCCGAGCCGCAGGAATCGCGCGGCGGTGGCGAGGCGGCTGGGCGTGGATCCGTGCTGGTTGCACAGCGACGGGTCGGCGCCCGCCCGGAGCAGGGAGGCGCACACGGAGCCGTGGCCGCGCGCCGCCGCGATGCCCAGCGCCGTGTCGCCCGACGACGTGGCGTCGTCCGGCGATACGCCCGCGCGGAGCAGGGTGCCCACCCCGCCGTCGTCGCCGCACGCTGCGCACACGTGGAGCAGCGAAAGGCCCGACTCCGGGTCCCGCGCGCTCATCTCGTGCCGCAGCTCCGGGCTGTGGCGCACAAGGTCTGCCAGCTGGACGAGCGATCGACGAAGGAGGCCGTCGAGGTCGAAGTCATGGTCGTCGTCGGCCGGGGAGGCGGGCGCCTCACAGCCGTCGTCGGCGTCGTCCGCCGCTGCCCAGGCGTAGGGGTCACCGCCGGCAACGGCGGCAGAGGGGGGCCCAGCGCCGGTACGGGTCAGGCCTCCGTCGGCCGGCCGACCCGTCGCCGTCGCACCCCCAGCACCCCGCCGCCGCCCCGCGCCCGCCGCAATCCGTGCCGTGATGGGCAGAGAGCCGGAGGCCACCAGACCCGTCCAGGCGCTCTCGCCGGGGGGGGCCGACCGAGCGACGCGCTTAGCCCTCTCATGCCCCTGAGCGACGCCGAGCGACGCCGGGCCCAGCCCGGCAGAGCCGTCGTCGGCGAGCGGGGGGGATGATACGGTCGACGCCGACGCGTCCGCGGCCGCCGCCCCCCGCCCCCGCTTCCCAACTCGGCCAGGCCCCTCCTCCACCGACGCCTCCGTGCTGCTCCTCCCGCGACCAACACTCCCGCGCCACCCGGCCGTGCCGCTGGCAGCGGACGACAGCTCCGCCTCCGCCTCCGCCATGGCCTGCGCGCCGAGCCAGACGCTCGACGCCGCGACCGCATCCACCGGAACGCCCGCGTACACCACTGCCATGGCGCACGGCCGCCCCGCCCCGCCCCGGGACCCCACCACAACGGTCACCACCATGTCAGCGATGACGTCATCGGGGCCGGGGAAGCCGCGGCCGGAGCGCACCGCCGCCGCCGAAACCGCGCGATGCACCGACACGGGGGACGAAGCGCCGGCAGAGCCGGACCGGACGGGCCCTGCCGCCCGTGGGGTCCATCCTCGCATGGCCTCGGGGTCGAAGGGCGGCAGCACGGCCTCCAGCGCTGACGGCCCCAGGGCGATCGTCGGGACCTCCAGGCCTCCGACGGTGACGCGGCAGGGCGCGCCGGCCGGGCTCTGCCGCTGCAGGTCGATGCGGACGCGGCCTCCCGTCGGCGGCAGCTCGTCGGGGGTCACGAGGAGGGCTCTGCCGGGGGTCAGACGCCCCGCAATCGACGAACGGTCAGAGAGCCGGTCGTCCGAGGCCCCCGCCGACACCGCCGACACGGCTGGCGACCGGGGCCCGGGGCCTGCCGCGGTAACGGACGAGACCGAGGACGCGCGGCTGGGCCGGCCGGGCGCCG